>Ga0210377_10002458_pt1 | contig 16238 bp, 7 predicted proteins | sample PLM4_65_b1redo_FD_155480 | JGI IMG/M metagenome (GOLD analysis project Ga0210377, IMG submission 155480) | Groundwater sediment microbial communities from an aquifer in East River, Colorado, USA - PLM4_65_b1 redo | ecosystem: Environmental > Terrestrial > Soil > Riparian zone | place: USA: East... | reverse complement strand
CGCGCGCCGTCGACCGGGAAGTCCGTCCGCGCGACGGCCTCGAGCAGGCTCGCGCCCTCGCAGAGCGCCGCGACGACCGGCACGCGCTCGGACTGGCCTTTCACGAACGGACCCTCGTCGATCCCGAGCACGTGCGGGCGGCGGGTCATGCGCCGAAGCGCGCGCGCAGATCCGCGGCGGTCGTCTTGCCCGCGTCGGCGAGCGTCTGCAGCCAGAGCGGATCGGCGAAGTCCGCGGGGCCGAGCCGGATCATGTACTGGCGCGCGACGGCATACGACTCGGATTGCACGTCGACGAGCCGCACGCGCGTGCGGCCGGTCTTCGGGTCCATGATCTCGGCGAAGGGCATGGCGACGATCTTGCCGTTCTGGCGCGTGATCATGCAGGAGCTTCCACCCTCGAGGATCGTGCGCGCTGCGCCGTAGCCCAGATCGCGCGTGTACTCGCTGTCGAACGGGATCGGGTCCGCGCAGCGCAGCTCGTAGCCGATGTCCTTCGCGACGAGCTTCACGGCGATGCCGCGCCGCGCGAAGCGCTGCTTCAGCTCGCTCTTCAGCACGTTGCCCAGCGGCAGCTCCGAGAGCCGAACGTGACCGTGGTCGTCGCGCTCCGCGGTCTCGATCCCCTCGAGGTCCGCGGGGTCGAGCAGCTCCGCGATCCCCTCGGCGAGCACGACCGTGCCGTTCTCGTCGCCCATCGCGCGGCGCTTGATGATCGAGCCCTCGATCACGTCGGCGAGCCGGGCGAGCTTCAGCTTCTCGCCGGAGAATTCCTCGGGGATCAGCGTCAGCGTCGCGCCGGCCGCCTTGCCGATGCCCAGCGCCAGGTGCCCCGCCTTGCGACCCATGGCGACGAGCAGGTACCAGCGGCTGGTCGCGCGCGCGTCCTCCATGATCGTCTCGACGAGCGACACACCGACGTGTCGCGCCGTCTCGAAGCCGAACGTCACGATCCCGCCGGGCAGCGGCAGGTCGTTGTCGATCGTCTTGGGCACGTGCACGACCGAGAGCGCGCCGCCGGCCTCGGCCGCGACGCGGCTGGCGGAGAAGGCGGTGTCGTCGCCGCCGATCGTCATCAGGTAGCGCACGCCGAGTGCGCGCAGCGCCGCCACCACGTTCGCGAGCTTCTTCGGGTCCTTGGTCGGGTTCGCGCGCGACGTGCGCAGGATCGAGCCGCCGCGGAAATGGATGCGCGACACGTCGCGGATCTCGAGCGGCATCACCTTCTCGGTGTTGCCCTCGGCGAGCCACTGGAAGCCGTCGAGCGCGCCGAGCACGCGCACGCCGCGGTTGCGCGCCTCGATCGTCGCGGCCGAAATCACCCCGTTGATTCCGGGCGCCGGACCGCCGCCGACGAGCAAGCAGAGGGCAGGGGAGGCGGGTTCCGTCATGACTGGACCGTGCCCCACGCGCGCCGGGCGCACAAGGCTCGCGCCCGCGGGCTAGAATGGCCGCATGAGGCGGCGGAGGCGATGAACGAGCTCGAGCGCAAGCGCGCGGCCAATCTGTGGGAGCCCTTTGCGCGGAAATTTCCGCCGGTCGCGAAGTCGTGCGAGTTCACCGCCTCGCCCGCGTTCGAGTTCGCGGACATCGGCGGGCTCGAAGACGCGAAGGACGAGCTGCTCACCTACGCCTGCGCTGCCACCGAGCCTGAGGTCTACGCGCGCTGGGGCACGTTCTCGCCGTCGGGGCTGTTGTTGATCGGCCCGTCCGGCTCCGGCAAGACGATGCTCGCCTCGGCGCTTGCCGCGCGCACGGAGACACCGTTCCTCGCCATCCGCAGCCCGCGCATGGTGCTCCAGATTTTGCACGCAGGCGGGAAGGTGGGTGAGCTGCTCCAGGCGTGGCAGGAGACGCTGGCCGAGATCAAACGCATCACCGTCTTCTTCGACGAGCTCGACTTCGCGCACGATCCGTCGCTCGGCGCGCCGCGCCTGGACCTGCCGACGACCCAGCTCAGTGACTTCCTGCTCGAGCTGATCGACACGACGATCGGCGTGACCTCGACGCTCATGCTCGCATCGACCAGCCGGCCCGACACGCTCTCGCCGGTCTACTTCGAGCCGGGACGCTTCGAGCGCATCGTGTCGGTCATCCCGATCGTGCCCGGCGACGTGATCGCGGCGCTCGTCCTGCACGTCACCGCTGCGGAGAAGCGCGCCGCCCGCAAGCTCTTCGAGCGCATCGATTGGCAGCGGGTGATCGAGCAGCACCGCGAGTCCTCGATCGGGAACTGGGCGCGCCTCGTGCACGCCGTGCTGCGCCGCAAGGCGCGCTGCGACGCTGCCGACGACAAGCCGGGCATGGTGACGACGGAGGACCTGATGGCCGAGGTCGATCGCTTCAAGAAGGCGACCGGGCGCCTGCCGGTGTCGAGCGGGCGCTATCTGTAGCGCGAACTCGCGGCCGGACACCTGCGAGGACATGCGAGGGTCGATACGGTACGGTCGGATGCAGCCGCCGACGCCGGGAATGCGAGCTGGGTTCTCATGATGAGCGAGCACGACCTGTCACTCCGAGACCGTTCGCGCTCGCGCGCCGAGAACGCGGGGTAGCACTGTGACGTCCGCGTCGAGCCGCCGGGACGAGAGCCTGCGCGCCATCGTCGCCAGGCTCACCGCGCAGGGGATGGTGCTCTCGGTGCGCCTGCCCGACGGCGCGCGGTTCGGCGCGACCGACGCGCCGACGCGCGTCGTCTTCCATGATGACGCTGCCGTGAACGCTCTCCTGCACCGCAACCACCTCGCGCTCGCGGAGGCGTTCCTGGAGGAGCGGATCGACGTAGAGGGCGACCTGCGAGAGCTGCTGCGCGTCACGGATCAGCTCGACGTCGCGCCCGACCGGCTCGCTGCCATCGCGTTCTGGCTGCGTTTCCTGTTCGACCGGCGGCGCTACAACCGCGCGTCGGTCGCGTTCCACTACGACCGTCCCCCGGAGTTCTTCCTGTCGTGGCTCGGGCCCGCGCGCTGCTACACCCACGGCTTCTACGCCTCGTCGGACGATGGTCTCGGCGCCGCAGAGGCTCGGAAGCTCCAGTACGCCATCGACGCACTCGCCCTGGGGCGCGGCAGCCGCGTGCTCGACATCGGCTGCGGCTGGGGGAGCTTCCTCGAGTACGCTGGCGCGCGCGGCATTGCGGTTCACGGCATCACGATCTCGCACGCGCAGTACGAGTACGTCGGCGATCGCATCCGCAAGCAGAGACTCCCCTGCACGGTGGAGCTGGTCGACTTTCTCGACTACCGACCCGAACGCGCCTTCGACGCCGCCGTCTTCATGGGGAGCCTCGAGCACATGCCGGGGCTGCGCAGGCTCGCGCGCTTTCTCGCCCGCTACCTCACCTCCGACGGCCGCGTCTACGCGGACTTCGTGACCTCACGAGAGGGGCGGATGAGTGGACGGTTCCTGCGTCGCTACATTTTCCCCGGAGTGAGTCACTACGTCGATCTGCCCGGTCTGTTGCGCGCCGTGAAGCAGGCCGGGATGGGTGTCCTCGCGCTCGAGGAGGATACGCTGAGCTGCGCGTACACGGTGCGCGACTGGGCGCGCCGCCTCGAGGCTTGCCGTGCGGAGCTGGCCGCACGTCACGGGGAGGCCGCGGTGCGCGCGTTCCTGCTCTACCTCTGGGGCTCGCATCACTTCCTGCTCGCGAGCCGCACCCAGGCCTTCCACCTGGTCGCGGGACGCGCCGCTGGCGCCCTTCGCGCCGCCCCGCCGCTTTGAGCTCCCGCGCACCGCGCCGGGCGCTGCTCGCCGACGCGCCCTACGTGGCCGTGTGTGTGGCGCTCGGGCTCATCGCGGGCTGGCTGCCGCTGTTCCTGCACGGCCCGATCGCGGAGAAGTTCAACGTCCTGTACATCGAGGGACGCATCGCGGTCTGGGGCTTCTACCTGGCCCGCTGCTCGATCGGATTCTGGGTGGGGATCACGGTGCTGCCCCGCCGCTGGTATCTGCGCGGACCGTTGTGCGGGCTGCTGACGCTGCTCCCGCTCACGGTGATCTCACTGGCGATGCCAGGCTGCGGGTTCACGTGAATGCGCGCGAACCTGGCCTCCGGTGCGGGGGTCGGATTGCTCGTCGCCGGATTGGCGTGGTGGCTTACGGGGAGACACTACTCCGGAGACGAGGCGAGTGACTGAGCGCCGCCGCGCCTCGCCCAGCCGACGCCGGCTGCGGTCGCGAGAACGCAGAGCGCGGCGAAGAGGTCGCCCGTGCGGCCGTAGAACGAGCGCTCCACCATCGGGCGGATCCGACCGCGCAGAACGCCGCGCTCCAGCGCTTCGGTGCGGCCCTGGACGCGCCCCCACGGATCGACGATCGCCGACGGGCCGACGTCGCTCACCCGCACCAGATAGCGGCGTTGCTCGACCGCGCGGAGCGCGACCATGTCGAACTGCTGGCCGAGATAGCTCGGGTGGGGGATCCAGCCGTCGTTCGACGGGTTCACGAGATACTCGGCTCCGGCCGCGACGCGCTCGGCGGCGAACTGGGGAAGCATTCCCTCGTTGCAGACGAGGATACCCGCTCGGCCCGCGCGCGTCGGCAGGGGCGCTGTCTCTCCGCCTGCGGAGAACACGCGCAGACGGCCGAAGCTGCGCCGCAGGATGTCGATGCCGACCGGAAAGTATTCCATGAAGGGCAGCAGATACTCCTTGTCGTAGCGCCCGCGGAGTTCGCCCGTCCCGTCCATGACATAGATGCTGTTGCGGTAGGGCGGACCGTCGGGTCCCTCGGAGCGGGGCGCGCCGACCACCAGCTCGGTGTCGCTCGTCGCGAGCAGGTTCGCGATCGCGCTCCGGTAGAGCGTCTCTTGCTCGAGGAAGAACGTGACTGCCGCCTCGGGCCAGAACACGATCTCGGGCGGATGCTCGGCCAGGAGCTCTCGCGTCATGCGCAGATGCACTTCGAGGGTGCTGTAGGGGCCTTGCTCTCCCCAACGCGTGTTCGGGTCGAGGGCGGCCTGCACGAGCGCGATCTCCACGCCATCGGGCCCGGTCGCATCCTCGGCGTGGCGCAGCGCAGCCGCGCCTGACGCGACGCCTCCGACGACGATTGTGCCGGCTAGCGCGATGCCGATCCGCACCCGCCGGTCGAGCTCACCCCGCCGCCACGCCACGATGGCATCCGCGAGCGCGGCATTCACTGCTGCGAGCGCGAAGCTGACGCCGTAGACCCCCGTCCACGCCGCGACCTGCACGACCGGAAGCACCGCGGCCTGCGAGTAGCCGAGGCTGCCGCCCGGCGAGACTCCGAAATAGATCGGTGAGCCGTTCAGAAGCCGGCTGCGCGCGAGCTCGGCGGCCGTGAGCGCTGCGGCTGCGAAGAGCGGACCGGCGGACAGCCGTGACACGGGGCCGTAGACGGCGGCAAAGGCCACGTAGAACGGTGCGGCGGTGAGGACGGTGAGCCCGAGCAGGAAGAGCCAGCCGACGAACAAGGGTTGCTGCGTGTAGTGAGCCACCGCGTCCGGCATCCAGGAGCCGAGACCGAGACCCGTGCAGAGGGTCCACAGCGCGCCGAGCGCGAGGCGGGCACGGAGGTCGCCGGAGCGCAGCGCGACGAGCAGCGGAACCAGCGCGAACCACGCCAGCGCACGCCAGCCGAAGGGCGGAAACGCCAGGACGTACACGCCCGCCGACAACAGCGTCGCCGCCACAGCGCTGCCGCGCAGCTGGGTCCCGGTGCGAGCCGTAGCGCTACTTCACGTTCAGGTTGTCGCGCGTCTCGAAGTCCGCTTCGAAGAAGCGGTTGTCGATCACCCGGAACGACCCGCGCAAACACGCCTGGGTGTCGGTCAGCTTTGCGCCCATCTGCGTGACCTCGAAGCGCAGGCTCAGGTCGGGAAAGCCATCGCCGTTCTTGTCAGAGATCTGCCTCTGGTAGGTTTCGGGATTGGTGAGATCGTCGATCGGGGCCGCGCCCGGCCCGCCGCAGGCTTCGCTCGGGCGGAGCGGCTCGAGAATGACCGAGCCAGGCTCGATCATCTTCGGCGGCCGATCGCCGACCGCCGTCGTGCCGAGGTTGAGCACGGGGCTGCCGAACACGGTGGTCGGCAGGACTCCCTGCTTGTCGGGATTCACGGCGCTCTCCACGACCTCCACCGCGACCAGCGGCGTGCAGTCGACGCCGGGGTTCGCGGGAGCGTTGCAGAACGAGCCAAGGGTCTTCCCAGTGACCGGGTCGATCGTCGCGTCCGCGTAGTCGCAGTACTCGCGGGTCTGCACCACTCCGTCGCCGCAGCTCAGCTCGTCGCAGGTGTCCGGTGTTCCGTCGCCGTCGCCGTCGCTCGCGTCCTGCGTGGGATTGAAGACGGTCGGGCAATTGTCGTACACGTCGAAGACGCCATCGCCGTCGCTGTCGGCCAGCGCCAGCACGCGCGGCTGGATGTCGACACAGCACGGTGTTCCGCCGCAGGCGCCCTGAGCGGTGCAGTTCGCATCGGACTGACAGGCGCTCTGCGTGTCGGCCTGGCCATCGCCGTCGGCGTCGCAGAAGCCGACCAGCGCCGGAATGGCGGCGCCCGCCTGGCTCTGGCCGGGACCGGTCTCGGCGCCCGCCAGCACGTTCCCGGTGCTTCCCTCGGGGACGCCGATCGGCGGGAACGCGACGTTCGCGCCGGCCACGAACTCGCGCACGACCACGTCCAACGCGTCGCCGTCGCCGTTCAGGTCCCCGAAGAGGACCGGCTCTTGAGGCTCGAGCGAAAGGTGCCGGATCTTCGCGAGCGTCCCGCCTTCTCCGAACGGGAAGATCTTGAACGGGTCCGTGTCGTCGCAGACGTCGCCGGTGCACGGGACGATGGTGTGTCGCGGCGTGCCGCGCGCGGGCTCCGACGTGTCGTAGATCGTCCCGTCCGGAGCGACGACCACCGCCACGCAGTCCGCGAGATCCCCGTCGCCGTTCAGCTGAAGTCCGAGGTCCGCCTCGCACTGGTCGGCGGCGACGTACTGGTTGGTGGCCATCCGGAAGCGCCGGACGCCGGAGATGCTGGCGATCTGGCTGCGGTCGCCGGTGTTCAACAAGCGCAGCGTGCGCGGGCTAGCCGACGGGCTCAACACGGCGACGACGTCACCCTCGAGCGCGAGGCCCTCACCCTGGAGGCCGAAGTCCACGAGCGCCGTGCTTCCCGACGGTGCGCAGGAAACCGCACCCGTGGTCGCGCCGAGGATACATACCGCTGCGTCGGACGCGGCAACGGCACGGGCGACGGCCGGGCTGCCCCCGAGCGTGAGCGGGCCGCCGCTGCCGCGGACGAAGACGTGGCCGGCCGGGTCGATGTAGGCGACGGTCGCACCTCCCACTGCGGCCTGGACGGCCGGCCCGAGCACCGCGAGCGCTCCGCTGTCGAGGTCGAGAACCGCGAGCACCGAGTCACCCGCCGCACCATCTCCGTCCGCATCCGCCGTCGCGTCCAACAGATCGGGCGTGGTCCGGAAGACGCCACCGTTCTTCGCGTAGGCGATGGTCCGCGCGTCTTCGCTGAGAGCGGGCTGACTGGTGCCAGTCACAGGCTCGACGAACTTCGCGAGCAGAGTCACTCGGTCACGCACGACCACGTCGGAGCCCGCGGCGCCAGCGCTCGTGAAGGCCACCGCGGCTGCCTCGCCCTGGCCATCGGACGAGGCAGCGCTGCTGCCGCCGACCGGCTCGGCGAGCCCCGTCGCGCGGTCGAGCACGAAGACGCTCTGCACACCCGCGGCTGCATCGAAGGCTTCGTAGGTGAGCAAGCGCCCATCGGCGCTCAAGTGCGGATTGCTCGCGCTGTCGCAGCCCGGGACGCCGTCCGCGTCGACGCAGAAAGGCGCGCGGCCCGCTTCCGCGAGGTAGACGGCCTTGGCCGAGCCGTTGACGACCTGGAAGGCGACCAGGCTTCCGTCGCCCGAGGTGCTGGGCGCGCTTGCCGTACCCGGCACGCCGGCGCTGATCTCGGCGAGGCCTCCGGCGCGCAGCCGGTTGGACTCGACGGGGCCGACTCCGCAGGTCGCGGGCGCGGCGCCCACGATCCGCTGCGTGTAGATCTTGCCGCCGCTGGCGAACGCGGCGACGTTTCCGCTCGCCGCGACGTCGCAGCTTTCTGAAGCGCTCGTGAGCTGGGAGCCGTCGTTCCTCCGGCTCAGCAAGATCATGTCGCAGCTGCAGCGGTCGAGCAGAAAGACGTCGCTGACCTTGTTCAGGTCACCCTTCACCAGGTTGGTGGCGGGGCTCTCGTAGCAGACTCGGGCGCGCGCGCCGTCGCCGGCGACGGAGGGTCGCGCCGCGAGCCCGTTGGCGCGGATGATCCGCCCGTTGCAGAGCGGCAGCTTCGTCGGCGGCTCCTGGAAGCGGTTCACCACGAACGTCTCTCGGCTCGTGAAGTCGTGGCAGAAGACGTCGGCGCCGATCTTGTTCTTGTCCGCCGAGGCGACCAGGTTCTGAGCTTCGCTCTCGAAGCAGACCACGTCTCCAAAGGCGTCGACGGCCGGTGAGCCGCCGCGGCCCGCCGCAGGCGCACCGCCGAGGGTGGCGTCCGCAACGTCCGCGCGGTCGCCGACCTGCTCGGCATTGCCGGGCTCGTCGAGCAGGAAGACGGCCTGCCCTCCGGCCACCACGAGCGGCTCGAGACCCGGCTGCAGCGGTGAGAGGCTGCGCCCTGGCGCAAGCACGGACGGCTTGGCGACCACCGCGAGCTTCTCGGTATTGCCCGCCGGATCGATCGCCTTCTGCACGAGGTTCCCGCTGGCGTCAGGACAGTAGATCCGGAGCACGGGGTCATAGCTCTCGCCGTCGCGGTTCTCGTCGCTGCCGCCTTCGTCGGGCTCGGCCACGAGGGTCGCCACGCAGCCCTGGCCGCTGTCGCGCGCGCCGCCCCATACCGCGTTGCGGGAGCTTCGCGCTTCGACCGTGAATGCGAACGGCCCCTCGGGCGGCACGGCCTCGTGGATGCTGGCCACCGCGATACCCTCGCCACCCGTCGGCGGCAGCGTGAGCTTCGCGCCGTTGCGCGCGTCGCGCAGGGTGAGCGCGGTGTCGAAGATGTCGCCATCCGCGTTGCGGTCGCGGCAGACCGGGAAACGGTTGTCGCCGGGGTTCGGGTCCAGTGGGCAGCGCTGCTCCCCCGGCAGCGACGTGAGTGAGTCGGCGAATCGCACGGGCAGGCTCTCGTCGCGCAGCAGACAGGTCAGGTCGTTCACGTTGCGGCAGACGTTGAGATTCTCGAGGGGCACGAAGCCATCGATCTCGGCCGTGTAGTTCGAGGCCAGAATGGCCCCGGGACCGCCGGGACCGCTGGCTGCCACGCTGGGCGCTACTGCCGAGCCGGTGGGCGGCAGGCAGCCGGCGGCGCTGATGCAGTAGCGGAGGTCGAAGGTGGGCCGCGGGCTGCGGGAGTCGCACCTCTCGCCGCCGCAGGCCGCGTCGCTGATGCACGCGTCGCCGCTGACCTCGCACCGGCCGGCGTGGCGCTGAATGCGGACCACGCTCGTCAACGCGTCGGCGCTACCGAACAGCGTCACCGTCTTGCTGCTGTCCGACGACGGCTCGAATAGCGGCGGGAGCTGGATGCCGACCGGGCTGTAGGAGGTGAACGCCGCGTCCTCGACGACCGCGAGCGCCGCGCCTGGCGCGGTGGGCAGGCCGGCGCCGTCGAGTCCGGAGCCGATCGACGCGAAGAAGTTCACGATCTGGGGCGGTGGGAAGGTCTCCGACGCGCCGCCTTGCGAGAGCACGCCCGACCAATCGACGTTGGCGAGCAGGTTGCCGCGGTCGTCGAGCGCGAAGCGCACCGTGGGCCGCTGATTCGGATCCGCAGCGATCATGTCGGCGTACACGTTGGGCCGCGGCAGCGCGACGAAGTGAGAGAACACCTCGCGCTGCGCCGCCGCGCCTGTGTCGCAGGTGCCGTTGAGCTTGTAGAGCTCGTCGATGCAGGCGATCGGGCCGGACCCCGCGAGGTCCGCGCAGCGCGTGCCCGCGAGGCCGGCGGGAAGCGACGCACCTCTTCGGTCCACGACGATTCGGGCGGGTCCGCTCAACGTGAAATCGGGATCGAGGGCCGGCTTCGGCGTGGCCGGGAGGCGGACGTTGAGGCGGCACTCATTCCCGCCGGTCACGGGAACAGAAACCACGCCCAGCGCGCTTGTGTCGACGGAGCGGCACTCGGCGGAGGCGACGCCGCCGAGGTGCGCGGCCGCCCAGGCCGCCGAGGCGGGATCCGAGGCGAGCCCGCAGTCGCGTGCCAGCATGACGGCGGTCGGGTCGACGGAGCTCAGGCTCTGGTCGAAGAAGACGAAGGTGACGCGAAGATCTTCCGGCGCGATGCAGCCGGAGGCGGACGGAGCGTCCAAGCCAGGAGATTCGGCGTCGCAGACCTGCGGTCGCACACGGATCTGGACGAGCTGATCGGGTGCGGCGAACGGCGTGTTCGCGCTGCCGAGACCCGACGGAAACTCGTTGAGCGCGCCGGGGATGACGTCGCACGCCGCGCGGGCCGCGTCGGGCGTGAGAGCAGTCAGCGCGAGTCCGATGAGAGCAGCGCCGATCCGCACGACGAGACAGCACGCAGACATGGCGATCTTATAGCACCTCGGCGCCGACTCAGTCTTCAGGCTCTCATGAGATCTCTCGTCGGTGCTCCGATGCCGAGAGCTGCGACGGTGCGAGCCGCCTCCGCGGCGCAGCCGCTCGCGTCGAGCCCCATGAAGTCGAGCCCCATGAAGGACAGGTAGCGGGCCGGAGCGGTGCGCAATAGCTCGCCAACTTGCGCGAAAGTGCGCGCTCGCGCAGCCGGAGCGCCGAGCGCATCGGCGGCGGCGACGCTCTTCTCGAAGAGGCTCAGGCTGCGCCGCCGATGTCCCAGGAGCCACTCCGCGCGACCCGCCAGCCGCAGCATCTCGGCGCGGGTAAAGGCGATGTGCGGCGCATTCGCGAGCGCCGCCTTCACGCTGCGGCGCGTGGCCGCTCGAAGCGGCCGGGCGGCCGCCCGGTCGCGCTCGGGCAACGACTCGAGACGAGTGAGATCCAGGAGCAACCGGGCAGATACGAAGCGGGACGCTTGAAAGGGGGGCACGCGCTTCGAGCGCGTGGCGATGCCGGCCGCCTCGGCGAGCGTTGCCTCGGCCGCGTCGGGTTCGCCGAGCAGAATCTCGCTCTTCGCCCGGCAGCCGAGGGCGAGGAGATGCAGCAGATCCTCGGCGTTCTCCTCGTAGCACTCGATTGCCGCCGTGCGCCCGTCTGCGAATCGGCCCTGCTCGAGAGCCGAGATGGTGCGCAGCCAGTAGTGATTCGTCTTGGCGAGGTCGTACTGGTAGACCTCCCAGATCTCGGCGATCTGCGTGCTCGCGCGCTCAGAGCCCGCGAAGTCGCCTTGATACAGGCGCTTCTCCGCCAGCAGGCCCAGGTAGGTGACGGGCGCCCAGAGGTGGCCGAGGCGCACGGACTCGTCGACGAGATCGGGCTCGATCTCGTGCTCGGCACGCCAATCACCCTGGAGCGCGCGGTAGGTGAAGTTCATGGCCCGCTCGTAGAGCCGCTCCGGGAGCGTCGCGCCTTCCGCCAGATCGTGCGCGATGGCAGCGAGCCGGCGGCTCGCGTCGAAGGAGATGGCGAGGAACGCGAAGAGCGACGCCGCGCCCGCGTACATCTTCGCGCTCGTCGGCACGCTGCGCGGGTCGAAGCGCTGTACGAGCGACAGGGACCGCATGCTGTCGAAGACGTGCCGCGTCGGCAGCGCATACGTCGTCGACTCGGCGCGCGCGTAGCGCAGCGCCATGATCTCGCGCTCGCGCTCGTCCGCGGGCGGTCGTCGCCGGCGGATCGGGAGATACAGGCGCAGCAGCACGTTCACGAGGTCCCACACGAACCCGAGCATCTGCTCGCGCTCCCCGCGCGCGACTCTGTCGCCGAGCAGCTCGAGTGACTGATCGTAGTGCGCAACCGAGTCGATGAAGCGGCCGCGGTGGTAGAGGGCCGAGGCGATCTTCGCCTCGAGGGCGGCCCGCTTGGCCGGGTCTGCGCCGTCGCTGTGGACCTTCAGGTAGAGGCCGGCCGCCTCCTCGAAGTAGTGCAGCGCCTCGTTCGAGGCCGCCGCCCGGGCCGCATCATCGCCTGCGCGGAGCAGGAATTCCTCGGCTCGGTCGAGGTCCCGGCCCTTGCTGAAGTGGTAGGCGAGCATGCCGTGGTAGCCGGGGGTTTCCTCCGGGAGGACCGCCTCGATCGCGCCGCCCACGCGCCGGTGCAGCTCTTCGCGCCGGGTCTCGAGCAAGCCGTCGTAGGTCACCTCCTGGATCAGCGGGTGCTTGAATGCGTACTCCTCGCCGGGACGCCGATCCGAGTCCACCAGGAACTCGGCGTCGACGAGTCGCTCGACGGCGTCGGCAACGCGCTCGGCGTCCGTTGCCACAGCGGCGAGCACGTCGAGGCGAAGCTTCTGACCGATGACCGATGCGATCTGGAGCAAGCTCCGACGCTCCCGCTCGAGGCCGTCGACGCGCGCCTGAACGACCTCGTGGATGCTCCCGGGAATCTGGACGCGGTCGATCCGGTCGGTGGCGCGGAAGCGGCCCGCGTGGGCCTCGACGGCGCCGGCGTCGACCAACGCCCGCACGACCTCCTCGATGTAGAACGGGTTGCCTCGAGCCTTCGCCTCGATCAGCTGCCGGGTCGCGTGCGGCAGGTCGCCGGCGGCGAAGAGATTGCCGAGGAGATCGCGGGTGGCGCGCGCCTCGAGCGGCTCGAGGGCGATGTCGGTATGGAGCTCGGGGATCTGCTCGGCGGCCACGGCCCGGATGCGCTCGGACGTCTCGCGGAAACCCGGCCGAAAGAGGTTCACGAACAGCAGGCGACGCTCCGTGCACTCCGGAAGCGCCGTCGCCAACAGGTCGAGAGAGGACTGGTCGGCCCAGTGCAGATCCTCCATCACCACGACCAGCGGCACGAGCGTGCTTCCCGAGCGCAAGAGCTCGATCAGGTGGCGCAGAACCAGCTTCTCGAGCGCATCGCCAGGCAGCGCATCGAGCCGCGCGCGCTCTTCCGCCTCCAGCGGGACGCCCAGCACCCGCGCCACGAACGGGAGCGCCTCATCGGCGGTCTCCGGCATCACGCGCTCGAGCGCCTCGCGAAGCTTGCCGCGCGCGACCGCGTCGTCGTCGCGCTCGCTGATCTCCGCGAACGAGCGCAGCAGGTCCGCGAACGGATGGAAGCCGAGGCGGCGGCCCGTCGAGAGCGAGCGGCCGAGCAGCCAGCGTACGCCCTCGGCTTCGGGGCTGCGCTCCAGCTCGGCCAGCAGGCGGGACTTGCCCAGTCCAGCCTCGGCGCTGACGCTGATCACACCGCCTCGTCCGTCCCGCAGCGCGCCAAGCCGCGCCCGCAAGGCCGCGAGCTCGGTGTCGCGTCCGACGAGCGGCGAGAACACCCGGCGCTCGCGTCCGACGCGCGAGCGATGGATGTGCTCGTGCTCGGTCATCACCTCGAAGACCGGCACCGCCTCGCGCGTGCCCTTGAGCAGCAGCGGCTCGCGGGGCTCGTACTCGAAAACCTCGCTGGTGAAGCGGCGAACCTCGGCGCCGACGTAGATGTGGCCGCCGGGTGCGAGGTCCTTCAGCGCGTCGGCGACGTCGACAGGGTCACCCATCACGGTGAACTCGCGCAAAAGCGATCCGCTCACGTCGCCCGCGATGCTGAGACCGACGTTGATCCCCGAGTGCACGTCGAGAGCCACCGGCGCGTCGACCTGCTGGTTGTATTCGCGGACGCGGCGACGCATCTCGATCGCGGCGTTCACGGCCGCGCGCGGCGCGTCCTCCATCGCCTCGGTCACGCCGAAGAGCGCCAGCACGCAATCGCCGAGATACTTCTCGACGGCGCCGCCGTGCTTTGTGGCCACCTCGTCGAGCATTTCGAGACAGCCGACGACGATCGGATAGGCGCGCTCTGCGCCGAGCTGCTCCGTCATGGCCGTGAAGCCGGTGAGATCGGCAAAGAGTATCGTCGAGCGTCGCCGCTCCGTGTCCTTTGGCTCGTCCCCGCGCTGCCGCTCGTGTTCGGAGCGGAGCGCGGGCTCGAGGTGGGCGGCGAGGAGCAGCTGGCGCGGATTGCCCGCGCCGCGCTTCTCGATCAGCGATACGAGCTTCGCGTCGGCCGCGACGGCAGCGATCAGCGCCCGCGCGTGCTCCGAGGTCAGCGGGCCGAGGCGGAGCTCCGTGAGGACGACGCCGTCGGTCTGCGCCGCCGACGCGAGCACGCGCTGCAGTGACCCGGCAAGCGGCGTTCGCGCGAGTACGACGACGAGCAAGGGGAGCCGCCGCGCGAGCGCGAAGAGTCTCGGCAGCGCCGCGACCGACGCGGCGTCGAGACGGTCCGCGTCCTCCACGGCCAGCAGCAGCGGGCCCGCCTTCGCCTGGCGTTCCAGCGCGGCGAGCCCGTTCTCGAGCGTCGCCTCGGCCGTTCCGGGATGCCGGTCGGGCGCGATCGCGCGCAGCGCTTCGCCGAGGTCCGCCAGCGCTGGCCGCGGGGTCGCCTGACCGAGGGAGCTGCCGCCGATCTCGAGGATCGCCGTACCCTCGATGCCCTCAGCGGCGGCGGCGAGAAGCCGCGACTTGCCGATTCCCGCGTCGCCCAGCACCGCGAGTGCACCGCCCCGGCCCGCGGCCAACGCAGTCAACGCCTCGGTCAGCTGTGCCAGCTCCTCGCGCCGGTCTACGAAAGGCGTTTCGAGCACACCGCGCGGGCCGAGCGCGCGGTGCCAACGCGCCTCGCGAGAGCCCAGTAGCTCGAAGATCTCCACCGGCTCCCGCTTTCCCTTCAGCGGCAGGCTGCCCAGGGACGCGAACTCGAAGCGCTCGGCGGCGCCGGCGTGAGTCGCGCCGGCGACCAGGATCTTGCCGAGCCCCGCTCGCGCCTTGATGCGCGCCGAGACGTTCACGACGTCGCCGAGCACGTGGAATTCGCGCACCACCTTGCCGCTCACGTCACCGGCGACGATGCGGCCGGTGTTGATGCCGATCACGATCTCGAGCGGCGTGTCGAAGGGCAGCCCCTCGTTGTAGTCCTGCACGCGGCGCCGCATCTCCAGCGCCGCGGCGAGCGCGGCGTACGCGGGCTCGGGAAGGGGGACCGGGTGGCCAAAGACGGCCATCAGGCAATCGCCGAGATAGCGATCGACGGCAGCTCCGTGGAGCCGCGCCACGCTCTCGACCAGGCTCATGCAGCCGCCCACCGCGAAGTACGCGGTCTCCGGCCCGACCTCCTGCGAGAGCGCGGTGAAGCCCTTGATGTCGAGAAACATCACCGTCGCGACCTTGACTGCGGGGCCGCCGCCGCCCCTGTCGACGGTGTGCATCTCGTTCGTGTTCCGCCCGCGCGCTTCGATCGCGCCAGGGTAACGGGTTCCAGCCGACTAGGGCCGCTGCGCTCGCGGCGGGGCGGGCGGCCGCGCTAGGACGGATTGGCCGCCGCGCAGCTCGACGGCGCGAACGGGTTCAGCAAGGCGCCGAGCCGACGCGTGAGCACCGCCACGTCGAGCACGTCGCAGGTCGTGTTCCCGCCCGCGACGCTGCACTTCGCGGTCCCGCCCGGCGTGAGCGAAGCCACCGCCGCGAGCGCCTCTCGCAGCGCCGTCACGTCGTCGTCGTCCACGTCGGTGTCGTCGTCCGCGTCGCCACACTGACATGCGTCACCGACCCCGTCCGGCCCGGCGCCCGCGACGCCGCCGAGATCGCTCTGGCCCGGATCGACCGCGAACGGGCACACGTCGCAGGCGCTGCCGAACGGATCGAGATCGGGATTGGCCTGGTCGGAGTTGGCGACGAACGGGCAGTTGTCGACGTCGTTCGTGCGCCCGTCCTGGTCCGCGTTCAAGACCGGCACGAGCGCTTCGAGCTCGGCGCAGCGCCCGTCGCGCAGCGCGCCCACCGTCTGGACCGAGTTCGCGAGCGTATTCTCCGGGGCCAGATCCCACACCAGCGCGCTGCCCGCCGAGGCCAGCCCCGACGGCGCGGTGTCGAAGAACGGCCACGCGGGCGTCGAAAGCGGCGCGCCCGTGCGCGCGAAGCTCGTCCACGCGTCTTGGATGGCGTCGGAAAAGAGGGTATCGCCTTCGTCGTAGATGAGGCTGAGCGCGGCCAGGCGCGCGTAGGTCCCGAAGAGGTGAAAGAGCTCGAGTCCATGGAAGGAGCCGAGCGCGGACGGTCCCAGAGCAGTGGACGGCACGTAGGCGTAGTGATAGGCGAAGGCGTCGGCGCCGGAGTCACTCACCGATTTCGCGGC
>Ga0210377_10002457_pt1 | contig 16245 bp, 17 predicted proteins | sample PLM4_65_b1redo_FD_155480 | JGI IMG/M metagenome (GOLD analysis project Ga0210377, IMG submission 155480) | Groundwater sediment microbial communities from an aquifer in East River, Colorado, USA - PLM4_65_b1 redo | ecosystem: Environmental > Terrestrial > Soil > Riparian zone | place: USA: East... | reverse complement strand
CTCTCCAGAGAGGAGCATACCTTTCGGGACGATAGCAAGGGAGATCCGATGGGTCAAGGAATGAGCAGCGGGCCGGGGAATCGGTGGGTTACAGTCTTCGGGATGTCTCCCCTCTCTCGAAGCAAAGGCGCCGCGAGTCGGACTTGGCAACGTCCTCTATTTCCTGCAACCGCTCGGGCAAGGCAGCGTCCACGGGGGTCCTCAACGCCCCTGGCGACTTTCCTCCAAGCCGCCCTGTGCGAATCGCTCCAGGGAGCGCGCCAGGGCCGCCCACTGCCTCATCGTTACGCCGACGAAGGTGAGGCCGCTTTGGTAGCGGTCTCGCCACTTGCCTTCGGGGCTCGGCTCGGCGAGGACGCGGCTCCAGGCGACCTGGGCGGAAACGGGTGGTACCCCGAGGGCGGGCGGGAGTTCGAGCACGCAGGGAGACCCTGGACGGAGGCCGTCGAGATGCTCAATGCAGGCGCCCCCGGTGCTGAGGTCGAGGAGGCGGACCTCCCGGGTCCCTCGGGCCCGAAGGGTGAGGCGTCCGGGAACTGCGAAGCGAGGCGTTCGGCGCTGCTTCTGACCCTTGACCATGGCGCGGCTCCTCTGGCAATGACACCTTTCGACTGGGCGCGGCCGATGTGCAGTCTCATGCGGCTCTGTTGCTAGGACTCCGCGGGGCGCAGAGGCCCTGAGAAAATCGGGTGACTATGAGTATCGGGGGCGAATCGGGACCCCCGGGATCCGGACGGGAACAAAAATGGACACCGAGGGCCGAGGCGGCCCATTGCACGCGGTAGAGGAATGTATACATGGGCATAAACCAAATCGCGCGCGGCCTGGTATGCCACCATCATTCGGTCACGCGGGCTGGTTGTGAGCCGCGCTCTAGAAAACGGGAGCTCCGCCGATAGACTTCTGTTCAACAATATCTGCGGGTGCTCCGATCGCATCTAGTTCTTTTTTGAAGTTGTTGAGTTCGGCAACGCTGTCGGCGCGCTTCAATACGACACTCTCGCCGATGTCCAACTTCGCCTTCCACTCCGCAAACGGTGTGTCCGGCCACATTGCGGCCAGCTTTTTCGCAGTAAGGTAACGAAGTCTCTTATCCTCCATCCCCTTGAGGACGAGAATGAATTTGCCGGTTTCTCTTTTGTTTGCCATCATAGTTTCCTCTCACCGTCGAGTTGATGATTTGCTCCGAACCGATTGGACTTTTGCTAGCACTAGATCCCCGCGTTGTCAATGATTAAGTAATGGGGCCGTGAAGAGCACCTGGCGGGCGAGCCTCCGCACCCTGACGTGGTGGAAGACGCCAGGGGCATCGAAACGCGGGCCGCGGGGCATGCCCAAAGGAACCTTTCACAACTTGTCATAGTTGGCCCTGTCCCCCATGTTGGCGAAGGCCAAAGAGAAGAAAGGCTAGGAGGGTGAGCCAGCGCTCGTTGGCCAGAAAGCCTGGGCTGGTCGATGTTGCGCGCTGCCGGAGTCTACGATTGGCCGCCCAGGGGCCATCGCAGGAATCGGGTGGGCGGCCCGCAGGCCCAGGGAGAATCAGATCGAGAAGAACAGGAACAGCGCCAAGGCGACCACCGTGACCCCGGATCCGACGAGGATCAGCGGAGCCGGGGACGTCAGTTGATACGAGAACGGCAGTGCCACCACCACGCACCCGAGGAAGGCGATGAACAACGAAATGAGCCGGGGGAGATTTGACGTCTTCGCATCGGCCATGCTCGCTCCAATCCTGTGAACAGCCAGGAAGGATGATCGAACGCCCGCGGCAAATAATCCTACCCCGAAAGCCTCATGGCGGACAATGAAATTCGGGGCCAAACCCGAAATGCAGCGCAAATTCGCTTGCCGTTGTGTCCGGCTCTGCCTAAAATGAAAGAAGGGCTACATTCCTGTCGCTGTCGACGAAGAGGAATTCTACCCCGATGCAGATGTCAATTCTGCCGAAGAAGGCGGCGACGGTCGTTCTGGTCCGCCCCAGCCCCACAGCAGATGGTGATGATGGGCCGGCGGAGGTGTTCCTTACCCGGCGGCCGGAGCACATGGCCTTTGCCGCAGGGAACTTCGTCTTTCCCGGCGGGAAGCTGGATTCCAGCGACTACGCACCCGAGAACCTGGCTCTGGCCCAGGGGATGGAGGCGGAACGGGCGGCAAGAATCCTGGGAGATGGCGAGCTGCCCGAGCGCAGTCTGGGTCTCTGGCTCGCCGCCATCCGCGAGCTGTTCGAAGAGGTGGGGATCCTGTTGTGCACGACAGCGGAGGGCGGCGTGCCCGGTCTTGAGGATCGGGAGATTCAGGCCAAGCTGACCGCGGGCCGGGAAGAGGTCCATCAGCGCACGCGCACCTTCGCGTCCTTGATGCGGGAGCTGGGCCTCTATTACCGCGCGGGCGAGCTACATTATCTGACCCGCTGGATCACGCCGGTGTATTTTCCGATGCGCTTCGATGCCCGGTACTTCCTGTGTCAGGTTCCTGCGGGACAGGTCCCCACGGCGTGCCGCTGGGAGGTTTCCGGCGTGCGCTGGATCCAGCCGGCCGAGGCGTTGGGCCGCTGGCGCGCGGGGGAGTTCAAGATGCGGGGACCGACGGCGACCACGCTCATGTACTTGGCGAAATTCTCCACTTGCAGCAGCCTTCTCGCCGCCGCCCGGAGCGGCAAGCTTGCCTTCCAATCTCTCTCTCCTGAATAGTGCCGGGAGGCTGAGAGGCTAGGATGCTTTCTGTGTCGGAGCGTTCCAGCTTTCTAGCTTCGCAGCTTCCCAGCCTTTGTGTGTCAGGGCAGCGTGACCGAGTATCCGACGGTGCAGAACGCCACGGCCTCGCCCAACTCTTGCGCCACGCGGGCGCCGGCTCGGAGCCCCGTACAGTGCGAGAGGCCCAGCCGCTTGACGCCCAGACCCTTCAAGGCTGCGATCGTCTCACGGAGCTGCTCGGACGGGGCGAAATCCAGGTGCGTTCCGCCGATCACGGTGTGGATGGGTCTGCCCGGCAGCTTGGCCTGGAAATGGTCAATGGTGTTGATGAGGCCCGCATGGCAGCACCCGAGGATCAGCGCCAGGCCTTCGGCTGTCTCGACTGCGATGGACTGATCGTCTCGCAGGGGATCCTTCCGAAGCTCCCCATTCAGCTTTACGAACAGCTCGGTGTCTCCAGTCTCGAAGGTCCGCCGCCGCGCGATTTCGCCGCTGAGATATACCCCCTCCGCGATCTCCCGGAACTCCCTCGACAAGTCGAAGGCCGCGCCCATCCCCTCCAACGCCTCTCGCTTGAAGGGTAACCCGGTATAGACCATCCGCTCGCCCACCTTGCCGTACCGGTCGGCGAAGACCTCCGGGTGCGCATAGATCGGAACACGCTTCCCTATGGCGCGCAGGACGCCCGCCAGGCCCCCGGTATGATCCATGTGCCCGTGGCTCAACACCATGGCATCGGTCGCCCGGAGGTCCACTCCAAGCCGAGGGGCATTGTTGAGGGTGGCAATTCCTGCCGGACCTGCATCGAACAGGATCTTGACCCCGGGCCGGTCCAGAAACAGAGCGAAGCCATGTTCCCCATACAGGCCGCCGGCCTTGCCCGGCACCGTGTTCTCGGTGATCACCGTCAGCGTGGTTGCCATGGATGCCTCCCTCCTGTGCGATGTGAACTCCGGTAACGTCACCTCATGACAGGTGTGATTTCTCTACGGCGTGCACGCAGCGTCCGTACAGGATGGACCGCAGCCGCATCGGGCGGCTGCCTCTCTCGCATCGCGCGCTCGGTAGAACGAGGCCAGGACATCGGCCGGCTTACACGGGTCGCAGCCGAGGCATCCGTGAAGCTTCGAGAGATCCAGAGCGCTCCGTACCACCTTCAGCAACATCTCTCCTCCGAGGTTCCCAGGCACGGCTTCGAGTGCCATCACCAGTTCGGTCAGGCCGGCCTGAAGACACTCGCAGCCGACGCATTTCTCGACTCCAAGAAACAACTGTAGGGAGTGCCAGGTCTCTTCGATCAGTCGAAGATCCGCGCTCTGGTTCCCGCCGGAAAGTGCGGGCTCAGGCATGCCGTTCCCGTACTCCCAGCTTTCTCAGGATATCCTCCATGAGGCACCATTGGGTGAGGGCCGACTGGAAAAGGTTCAGCCCCACGAAGGCTGTGAAGAGCAGCCAGTACGGGCTGTGCACCTGGCTGAGAAGCAAGCTCACCAGGACGAACGTTCCAGCGATGAGCCGTATCCAGCGCTCGAGTGTCATCATCAGCCTCCCGGTCACGCGACTGCCGACGGCATGCCGTCCACCCGGACCTCGACCGGCACGCCGTGCCGGACCGCCTCGGTCACCACGCAGAAGTCCTCAAATATTTGCAGGCACCGCCGCGCTTTGGCGGCCGTCTGGTCCGTCCACTTGGGCAGCAGCCGCACCTTCATGCTGCCGATCCGCAACCGCCCTGCCTCGTTCCGTGTGAACTCGGTCAGCACCTCGGCCTCCAGGCCATCCAGGGACAAGCGGGCCTTCCCCAGGCAGAAGAGAAGACTGGCGGCCAGGCAGTTGCCAACAGCCGTGGCCAGCAGGCGCGATGGGTTCGGCCCTTTTCCCTCTCCCAGCGGGGGAGACTCGTCGGTGATCAGGTCGGGCACCCCCTCCTGATCAAAGCGGACCCGAAACCGGTACCCTGCTTCCTGGGTAATCATCGTTCGGCTGGTCTTCTCGATGGGCTGGCTCATGGTTTCTCCTCGGAGCGTGACGACTCGTTCTCGGTGCTCGACGAGCACGCCTGGACGCCTCACGTCGGCACCCCGGCCTTCCGCAGAATGATCTGGAGGACGATCCAGATCCCCAAGACGGTCACGACCGTCCATACTTCTCCGCCCCAGTTCATGGTGCCTCCTCAGAGCTTCTCCGTAAATAGTATTCCCCCCTTTGTAAAGGGGGGTGAGGGGGGATTTTCCCAAGGCGTCCCAAAGCAAATCCCCCTATTTCCCCCTTTTTCAAAGGGGGATTTAACAGCAATAAACCATTCAAGGATAAGCTCTTAGTGTGTCGCGACGCTGTTCGATCGCATTCGGGTTGCTTCCGTTCGATCACGCGGGCTGAAGTTTCCCTCTCTCGCGTCTCTCTGCCATGTAATAAAGGACGGGGACCGCCATCCGGCTCAGGAGGGTGGAGGCCACCTCGCCGGCCATGAGGGAGATGGCCAGGCCCTGGAAGATCGGGTCGAACAGGATGACGAAGGCGCCCACCACGACGGCCGCCGCCGTGAGTAGCATGGGCCGAAACCGGACGGCGCCGGCGTCCACAACGGCCTCCTCCAGAGGCATCCCCTGGGCCATGCGCAGCTCGATGAAATCCACCAGGATGATGGAGTTCCGGACGATGATGCCGGCCCCGGCGATGAAGCCGATCATGGAGGTGGCCGTGAAGAAGGCCCCCATCAGGCCGTGGGCGGGCAGGATGCCCACCAGGGTCAGGGGGATCGGCGCCATGATCGTGAGCGGGACCTTGAAGCTCCGGAACCATCCGACCACGAGGACGTAGATCAGGACCAGGACCGCCGCAAAGGCCAGGCCGAGGTCGCGGAACACCTCCACCGTGATGTGCCACTCCCCGTCCCATTTCATGGCCAGCTTGTCGGTGAAGAAGGGCTGGACCGCGTTGTAGGGCTCGATGGCGTACCCCTCGGGCAGCCGGAGGCCAGCGATGTCGCGATTCAGGTTCAGGATGGCATAGACCGGGCTCTCCTCGGCGCCCGCCATGTCTCCCGTCACGTAGACCACCCGCTTCATGTTCTTGCGGTAGATGTTGTGGGTCTGGACGCCCTCCTCGGGTCTGACGATCTCACGCAGGGGCACCAGGCGACCGTTCGTCCCCATCACCTGTAACTCGGTCAGGGGCGTCACCCTGGATCGCTCCTCCCGGGCGAGTCGGACCAGGAGGGGCACGTCCTCCTTCTCTCTCGGCAGGTGTGCGAGACCGATCTCCATCCCGCCCACGGCCAGCCGGAGGGTCTGGCCGACCTGCTCGGCCGTGACACCGTTCAGCGCGGCCTTTTCGCGGTCGAGCACGAAGTGGACCCGGGGCTGCGGATCCTCGATGTACCAGTCCACGTCCACAACACCCGGGGTCTTGACGAACAACTCCTTGACCTGCCGGGCCAGGGCCACCTGTCGTTCGTACTCCGGCCCGTACACCTCGGCCACCAGGGTCTGGAGGACTGGAGGGCCCGGCGGCACCTCCGCCACCTTCACGCGCGCCCCGTAGAGCGCCGCGATCGCCTGGATCCCGGGACGCACCCGCTTGGCAATGTCGTGGCTCTGGGTCGACCGCTCGCGCTTGGGCAGGAGGTTCACCTGGAGGTCGGCCTGGTGTGGCGCCTGGCGCAGGAAGTAGTGGCGGACCAACCCGTTGAAGTTGTACGGGGCCGCCGTCCCCACGTACATCTCGTAATCCGTGACCTCGGGCTGCGTGGCGACGTAGTTCCCGATCTCGCGGGTCACGCGGGCCGTTTGCTCCAGCGTCGTGCCCTCGGGCATATCCACGATGACCTGGAACTCGCTCTTGTTGTCGAAGGGGAGCATCTTCACGTGGACGACCTTGAAATACACCAGGGAGGCCGAGGCCAGGAGCAGCGCCACCACGGCCGTCAGGAAGACCCAGCGCTTCCACGCCGAGCGGATGAGCGGCGTCATGATCCGCCGGTACAGCCGGGTCGTCCAGTCCTCGTGTCCTTCGAGGTGGGTCGCCACCTTCTCGCCCTTCAGCATCCGGTAGGCCGCCCAGGGGGAGATGATGAAAGCGATGAACAGGGAAAACAGCATGGCCACAGAGGCGCCCACGGGAATGGGCCGCATGTAGGGGCCCATCAGGCCGCCCACGAAGGCCATGGGGAGGATGGCGGCGATGACCGCCCAGGTCGCCAGGATGGTGGGGTTCCCGACTTCCGCGACGGCCTCGACCGCCACGGCCGGCAGCGGTCGCCCCCGGTTCTCCGGCAGGTGGAAGTGGCGGGCGATGTTCTCCACCACCACGATCGCATCGTCCACCAGGATGCCGATGGAGAAGATCAGCGCGAACAGCGTGACCCGGTTCAGCGTGTACCCGTAGACGTAGTACAGGAACAGGGTCAGGGCCAGCGTCACCGGAACCGCCATGAGGACGACGGTCGCGGACCGCCAGCCCAGGACCAGGGCGATCAGGATCGTGACCGACAGCGTGGCCAGGATCAGGTGCTTGAGCAGCTCGTTCGACTTCTCCTGGGCCGTCTCCCCGTAATTGCGGGTGACGGTGACCTGCACCTCGCGAGGGATCAGGACGCCCTGGAGCGAGGCCACCTTGGCCAGGACCTTGTCGGCGATGACGACGGCGTTCGTGCCCTTCCGCTTCGCGACCGAGATGGTCACGGCGGGATAGTCCTGTCCGGCCGGCGGGGCACCCAACCGAACGGTTGGGTCACCGGCGATACCCTTGGCACGCGCCGCCTTCCCGACGCCGAAGAGGACGTACGAGGTGGGCTCCTCCGGGCCATCCCGGATACTGGCGACGTCCTGCAGGTAGACCGGGCGTCCATTCGAGGCGGCCACGACGACTCGCCCGACCTCCTCGGGGCGGTCGAGCCAGCGCCCGGTATCCACCAGGATCTCGCGATTCCCCTGGGTGAAGCTTCCCGAGCGCCGCTCCTGATTGGTGGCGCTCAGGGCCTGGACAACCGCGCCGGGCGCCAGGTGGTAGGCGGCCAGGCGGGCGGGATCCAGGAGGATGCGGACCTGCCGGCGCTCGCCCCCCAGGAGGCGGGTCTCCGACACGTCCTGGATGTCCTTGATCTGATCGTCGAGCTGGGCGGCGATCCGTCGGAGGGTGAAACCGTCCACCCGGTCGCTCCACAGGGTCAGGCTGAGGATCGGGACGTCGTCAATGGACCGCGGCTTGATGAGGGGCGTGGACGCGCCGGGTGGGATGAGGTCGAAGTTGGCGTACATCTTGTTGTACAGCTTGACGATGCTCTTCTCCTCGTCCTCGCCCACCTTGAACCGGACCACGGCGAAGCTTTGACCCGGGCTGCTGGTGGAGTAGACGTACTCCACGCCCGGGATCTCCATCAGCTTCTTCTCCATGGGGATGGTGACGCGTTCCTCGACCTCCCTGACACTGGCCCCGGGCATCTGGACGAAGACGTCCATCATGGGGACGATGATCTGGGGCTCTTCCTCGCGCGGCGTGGCCAGGATGGCGAAGACCCCCAGCAGCATGGAGGTCACCACGACCAGCGGGGTCAGGCGCGAATCGATGAAGGTCCGGGCCATGCGGCCGGCCATGCCCAACGGCCCGGTGTAAGGCTCTGGCTCAATCGATGTGGTGTGCGGTTGCGTCATCCTACCTGCCCCAACCCAGTGACTCGTGTCAGGCAGCAGACCTTCAAAGCGTTCGGGCGTTCGAACGTTCGCGTGTTCGGTTGTTCCCGGACAGCCGAACCATCGAACTGTCGAACAGCCGAACGCCCTTGTGAGATTGCATTATCGCTTCACGCCCTCGATGCGCGCGCCGTCCGTCACCCTCTCGGCGCCAGCGAGGACTACCTGTTCCCCGCCGGTGAGGCCGGAGAGGATCTCGATCGTACCCTGGCGGGCTTCCCCCGTCCGGACCAATCGAAAGCGAGCGACGCTGTCCTGGCCCACGACGTAGACCCCTTGAAGCTGGCCGCGCTCGATGATCGCTTCGCGCGCGACCAGAATGGCCTGCCGCCGGCCAACGGGCACCCACGCTCGGCCGAAGAGGCCGGAGCGGAGCCCGCCAGAGGCGGGAAGGTCCAGCCGCACCAGGGTGGTCCGGGTGGTTGGATCGGTGGCGGGGAGGATCTCGCTCACGGTGGCTGTGACGGAGATGCCCGCCGCGTCGATCTTGACGGAAAGGGATTGTCCCCGGCGAATCCCGGAAACCTGGGATTCGGGAACCGCCGCCTCCAGCCAGTATCGCCGGCTGTCCTCCAGGGTGAGGAGAGGCGTCCCCGGGGCGGCCAGCGAACCCACCTCGGCGTGCTTCGCCGTGATCAGGCCGCTGAAGGGGGCCGTGATCTTGGCGTACCCCTGCTTCACCTGCACGCTGGCCATCTCGGCGCGCGCGGTCTCGATACGGGCCAGGATCTGTTGGCGCTTTGCCCGGAGCGCCTCACCCTCGGCCGCCACCCGCTCCACGTCGGCCACGGCCGCCTTGTGCCTCGCCGCGACCTGGTCGTACTCCTGGGGTGCCACCGACTTCCGGTCCAGCAGCCGCTGGTAGCGGGCGAGTGTGGTGGCGGCCAGATCGCGCTGCGCCTCGGCCGCGGCCCGGGCTGCGACGGCGGCGGCAATGGCCTGATCCACCTCCGGCACGGCGCTCTCCGCTTCGCGGAGCCCTGCCTCGGCGCGGCGGACCTGGGCGGCGATGTCCTGCTCCTCCAGCTCGACGAGAATCTGCCCGCTTTCCACATTGCTTCCTTCGCGGGCGTGCAGGGCTAGAATCCTTCCCACGATCTTGCTGGACAGGGTGGTGGTCATTCGGGATTTGACCGTGCCCATCACCTCGGCGGCCTCGTCCACCCCGGCGGAGGTCGCGACTCCCACGGTCACGTCCCTCACGAGGGGTGCCTCTGGCGCCTTGGACGGTTGGGCGGGTTCCTTCCCGCACGCAGCCAGCGTCAGGCAGGCCAGGACCAAGAGTGCGGCAGTGCGTAACGTCTCCATGACCTAAAACCTCGCGCGGTCCAACATCCCGAGGCTGAGATCCAACCTGGCCTGGCCCACCGTTGCATCGTAGAGCGTGCGGGTCAGGTTGGTGCGAGCGGCGGTGAGCGCAGTCTCGCTGTCCAGGAGTTCCACGATGGTGGTCAGGCCGGCGTCGTAGCGGTCCTGGACGATTCGCAGGCTTTCCTCGGCGTAGGCCACGGCGTCCTTGGCTACGGCCACCCGCTTCCGGGCGGTCTGCAGGGCGAAAAAGGCGTCCCGGACCTCCAGCGCGATGGCGCTGGCCATCCGCTCGCGGAGTGCTGTCGCACGTTGATGGCTCGCCCTGGCCTCAACCATCCGCGCGTAGTCGGCGCCGCCGCTGAACAGGTTCCAGTTGAGAACCACCCCGACCGCCCAGCTATCTTGACCCTCGGAGCTGAAGCGCTGATTGTTGATCTCGTAGTTTCCCATGAGGTGCATGGTGGGGAGGAAAGCGCCCTTGGCCCGCAGCACCTCCTTCTCCAGCCGTTGTTCTTCCAGGGTCATCTGCTGATAATCCGGTCGCTGCTCGCGCGCCAAGGTCTCCAGGCCCTCCAGGCGCTCGTGTCGTAGCCGCGGGAGGTCGAGGCGGCCGGTGATCCGGTATGACTGATCCAAGGCCACTCCCATCGCATCGTTGAGGCCGGCGGTCGCGAGCCGGACGTGACTTGCCGCGGCGATGGCCTCCTCCTGCAGACGCGCCAGGCGGACGCGGGCGGCTAGGGCATCCGAGGCCACCGCCACTCCCGCCTCCTCGCGCGCGCCGGCTGCGGCAAGGTTGGCCTCGGCTGTGTGGACGGCGGCCTCCACCGCGATCTGGGCTTCCTCGGCCAGCAGGACCCCGTAATACGCCCGGACCACCCCGAAAATCACCTCCTGTTCGACACGGGCGCGTCCGCGTTCCGCGGCCTCCCGGCCGATCTGCGCCTGCTGGTAGCCAAGGAGGGTGCGGCCACCCATGAAGAGGGGCACGCCGCCACCGATGTTCGTGCGCCAGTTGCTGATGGGATCGGGATGATTCAAGCGGTCCACGGCAAAATCGGCTGCGCTGAACCGCCCCTGGTTGAGGAGCGCGCCGAAGGCGTAGACCGGATTGTCGCTGCGCGTGATCCCCTCGGAAAAATCCACCCTCGGCAGGAAGGCCGCCCGCGCCTGGTCAACCCCGGCAGCAGCGGCCGCTGCCTGGTGACTGGCGGCGCGCAGGGCAGGGTGCCTTTCCAAGGCCAGCTTCACCGCCTCGGCAAGGGTGAGGTCAGCGAAGACGCTGGTCTCGCCTTGGGCCGATGCTAGGGTGGCCGGGGTTCCTACGAGGAGCACGGCAAAGATCATCGAACCGAGCCCTGAGAATCGCCGCGCCTTCATGGTTTCCTCCGCAACCGGGACGCGTGCCGTCCCTTCTCCATATGGTCCAAGTAAGTCGGAAAGGATTCACGCAGAGTTGCGCAAGCGCGGGACCGCGGACAACGGAAAGAAACCCTCAGAATTATGCCTGGGACGGATCGGAAGAGGCAATCGGGCGAAGCCGAAAGGTCCGGGTGTGAGGACGTGAAACGGGACCAACGCGGGGCTACTTGGGTTTCGAAAGATGCGCGGCGAGGACGGCGCGAAGATCAGCGGCGACCTCGGGCGGAATCGGCCTTGAGGGGAGGCGGCGGCACAGGTCGGCGGTCGCCTTCAGCGTCTTGGCGAAGGCCACGCAGGGGTCGCATCCCTCCATGTGGCGCCGGATCTCTTCGCAAATCTCCTGCGACAGCTCGCCGTCCACGTACTCCGACAGACGTTCGAAAAGTTCGCGACAGGTCATGGACATCTCGTGCTTGTGATCATTACCGTGGGCCGATGGAGAAGCGTTGTCTTTCATTTGCTTTGATCCAGAAAGTCGGAGTTGGGTTCAGATCGTCTCCGGGAGTCGGAACGTGCAATCGTGAGCAAAGCTTTCCCTCGCCTGAAATCCGGCGAGCACGCCATTAGGAGCACCCTCGGCCCCCTTCAAGGTTTCGCCTGGTCCTGGAAATAGCCTGCCAGCTCACGCCGGATGAAGACCCGGGCGCGGTGCAGCCGGGACTTTACCGCCGGTACGGACAGCTTCAGCATTTCCGCCGTCTCCTCGGCGGAAAAACCCTCGATGTCTCGCAGAACGAGGACAATCTTGTACTCTCTAGGCAGGCGGTCAATGGCCGCCTCCATCTGGCCGGAGAGTTCGCCGCGGAGCAGCGCCCGTTCGGCATCCTGCGACCAGTCGGCGATCTCGAGCTTGCGTCCATCCGGGCCGGCCCGGGGCATCAACTCGTCCAACGACAGCTCCTGTTCCGGCTCCGGCTCGAAGACGCCCCGGCGGCGCTTCTTCAAGCAGGCGTTCGAGGCGATGCGGTAGAGCCAGGTGGTGAACTTGCTCTCCCCGCGGAATTCCTTGATCGAGCGGAGCATCCCCAGAAACGTCTCCTGCAGGATGTCCTTGGCATCCTCCACGTTCCGGCACATCCGCATGGCAAAGTTGTACACGCGAGTCTGGTGCGACCGGACCAGTTCCTCCACGGCCGTGGGATCTCCGGCCTGCGAGGCTTCGATCAGCGCACGATCATCTTTCGGCTGCGAAATGCTCGTCACCTTGATACCGTCTCCAACCAGGGTGCCAGGATCGGCAGGATCGCGTCAGGGTAGCGGGGCAAGGAATGGTCCGCGCCCGGCATCAGGTAGAGTTGGATGCGTGGCGCAGCCGTGGCTGCAGCCCTGAGCCGCTCGGTGACGGACGCGTCAGCGAGGCGATCGGCCGTCCCGTGGAGGATAAGGATCGGGACACCGACCCGGGCGATGTTCTGGAATGGGTCCGAGCGTGTATTTGGCCCCCGGAGGCTTACGATGTGGCGTGCCGAGTAGAGGGCCTTTCCCAGTGGGCCCAGGTCCACCAGCATGAACTCCTCTCCCCGGCCCTCCTCGACCCGGCGTTGCGCCTCCGTCAGTAACTCGAGGGCAGGCTCTCTTCCGAAGATCCGGATGTTCCAGTCCAACAGGTTGCCGGGTCCCGCCATCAGGACAAGACCGCGCACCCGGTGATCCTGGGTTTCCCCCTGATAGAAGAGGACCCGATTCGTTCCCAGACTCTGTCCTACCAGGACAACCTGCGATGCGCCACGCGCCGCCAGCAAGCCCACCCCTGCCTCGATGTCAGCGCGGTTGTGCTCGAACAGCGAAGTCTGAGGGGTCAGATCGTGGTCGCGCATGTTCAAAGCCAGCGTCAGATAGCCCCTTGCTGCAAGCGGGTGGGCGAGTGTGGGCCAGTCCGTATAGAAGTTCCCGGCATACCCATGCACGAGGAGTAGCGCAGGCCTCGTCCCCGGTCCGCCGCTCGGGATCCAGAGGGCTCCGCCCAGCCGGACGCCGTCGGTCGTGGTGACCTCAACGAGTTCGGTTGTGACCTCCGGCAGCCGCGTCGGCGCGGTGCTGGCACAGGCGGGGACCAGCAGACAGGCCAGGAGGTGCAGGATGGAATATGCCGGATGCCGTCGGAAGCCGCTCATCACTTCTCGTTCACAAAGCCGATCGTGGCGACCTTGGCCCGGGTGGCACGGAGGAGATCGGGTGGTGTAAGGAATAACTGCATCCCTCGCATCCCGGCGCTGACGCTGATGATCGGTTGCTCCAATGCGCTCTGATCCAGAAACACTGGGTAATCCTTCTTCCCGCCGAGCGGAGAGACCCCACCCCGGATGTATCCCGTGAGGCGGAGAATCTCGTCTTTCTCCGCCATCTCGACCTTCCGGTTTCCGGAGACCCTGGCCAGCGCTTTCAGGCTCAGCGTCAGGGTCCCGGGGAGGCAAGCCAGGATGATGCCCGTCCGATCGCCGCGGACGACCAGGGTCTTGAATACCTGCGCAAGCGGGATCTGGAGCTTCTCGGCCACCTCGTCCGCGCCGAGCTCTTCCTCCTCGAATTCTCGAATCTCGTACGGGATTCCCAGCTTGTCGAGCGCCTGCGCTGCGCGAGTCTTCATCGCGAGGATTGCAATTCAACCGCCATGACGCCAAGGACGCCAAGAACCCCTCATTTGGCGCACCTCACCACAGGGGATCACCTGGAGGGGGAGAGACGCTGAAGGCTAGCATCCGCGGCAAGAGGCCGTCAAGCCGCTGAGGCAGGTTACGGGAGGAGAATTGCTTTGACGTAGTCGTCGGGCGGGTTGGTGGCGAGCTGGAGGAAGACCCGGACCCCGTCGGCCAGAGGGAAGGTGCGGACCCAGGGGTCCAGGACGATGCGTCCGTGTGCGAACAAGCCGATGGCGGTCCGGAGATCGTGATGGGTCACCGCGAACGAGCCGAGAACCTTCCGTTCTCCCAGCACCACGTCGAACCCCGAGAGCTGGGTGAGATCGTCGTGGAGGCCGAGCCAGACAACCTCACCGCCACGGCGGGCTGCCGACACCGCGACGCGGCGGGTCTCCGCAGCGCCCACCGCATCCACAACGACGTCAGCCCCCCGTCCGTGGGTCAGCTCCTGGACGGCGGCGACGACGTCGTGTCTCTTCGGATTGAGGACCATCTCGGCCCCGAGCTGTGAAGCCACCGCGAGCCGTGCATCGGACACGTCCACAGACACGAGTCGGAGGGCGCCCGCCGCCTTGGCGACCTGCAGTGCCATCAGCCCGATCGTCCCCGCGCCGATGACCACCAGGGTTTCGGGGAAGCGCTGGCTCGTAAGCGACAGGGCATGGATCCCGTTGGCCAGGGGCTCGAGCAGCGAACCCTGGACGGGTGAAACGGCGCCAGGCAGCGGCAGGAGCGTCGAGACGGGTACGGCGCAAAACTCCGCGAATCCCCCGGGCCGCTTCATCCCGAACACCTCGCCCTTCCGGCAGAGATGCACATTGCCGTCGAGGCAGTCCTCGCACTGGCCACACGCGATCACCGAGTTCACCGCAACCCAGTCCCCCGGGCGGTAGCCCGATACCCCTTCGCCGACCAGGGCCACCTGTCCACAGAATTCGTGGCCCAGGATCGTGGGCGGCGTCCGGCGGGGTGCGTGCGTGACGAACCCATGCAGCTCGGAGCCACAAATTCCCACGGCCGCGATCCGGAGCACGACCTCTCCGAGCTGGGGGCGTGGCTCGGAGACGTCCCGGATCTCGAGCTGATCCCAGGCAGGGTAGAAGAGGGCTTTCATGATGGGGGAGCCATAGCAGACAGGCCGCGAGACTGTCAACCTCGATGTCGGCGAACGTCTGGAAGCGCGTGCCTCATCCCTTCCAGCCAATGAGGACGACGCCGAGGGTGATGGCTGCGGCGGCACTCAGGCGGAGCGTCAGGTGCCCCTCCCGCAGCATGACGCTGCCGGTGAAGACGGCGAGCAGCACACTCACCTGGCGGACGGCCGCCACGTAGCTCACTGCGGCCATGGTCATGGCCGTGAGAACAAGCTGGTAGGCCAGAAACTGGAGGAGGCTCACCGCGACCACCGAGCGCCACTGGATCCGGGCCTCTTCCACAAGCTGCCGGCCCTTCCAGGGCACGATCGCTACCGAGTACAGAACGAAGCGGATCATGGCCATGAGATACTGGAAGCGAAGAGGGGAGACGACGCCGACTCCGACCTTGTCGGTGATGTGATAGAAGGAGATGAGCAGCGCGGTCACCCAGGCCCACTGGACCTCCCGCCGGCGCAGGGCCAGGAGCGGCTCCCACAGCCGCGTCGTTCGCCCCGGCTCGATCCCCAGAATATAGGCGCCCGCGACCACAAGGCCGATCCCGGCGAATCCCAAGGTCGTCGGGTGCTCGCCCAGCCACCAGACCGCCCAGAGGGGAACGAAAATGGGGGCGGAACGCGCGAGGGGATAGACCAGCGACAGATCCCCCCCGGCGTAAGCGGCCCCCAAGCTCATGGCGTACAGGACGTGGATGATGGCGCTGGCCACGATCATGGCCCAGCCGATGAACGGGATCGGGGTGGCCTGGCTGGCCAGGAAGAAGGGGAGGACCGCGAAGAGGCTCGGGAGTTGAATCAACCACATGAAGGCTTGCTTGTCCCGGCTGACCTTGACCAGGGCATTCCAGACGGCATGGAATCCAGCGGAGAGGAGAATCAGCGCCAGAGCGACCGGGCTCATGGCCGTCGGTAGGGTCGAGAAGTCGGTGGTGTCGCGGGCAAGAGTTTCCTCCGTGGTCCCCGTGCGAATTTCCGACGTGGGACACCAGCCCCAATCCGAAATTCTCAACCGCCAAGGCGCCAAGAACGCCAAGACCGACAGCTCATTTAGGGGAAACGGACAATACTTCTGACGGCCCCATGAACCCGCCTTCGTGTTCTTCAGTAGAGAGAATGGAACGTCGTGTCCCTGGCGACCTTGGCGCACCAATCCGCCTGAGGCGGATGTCGTTGGTACCGGCGGTTCAAGTGTTCTTTCGCATCAAGGCTAGCACTCCTGCCGAGAAAGCGTCAAGCCACCCGGGCCATGACGAAGGGCATAGCCGGGCCTTTCCCGGTTCGCGTAGCGTACCGGCGCTGGGAGGAATCAACACCAGCAGCAAAGAATTCGCTTGGGG
>Ga0210377_10002456_pt1 | contig 16246 bp, 16 predicted proteins | sample PLM4_65_b1redo_FD_155480 | JGI IMG/M metagenome (GOLD analysis project Ga0210377, IMG submission 155480) | Groundwater sediment microbial communities from an aquifer in East River, Colorado, USA - PLM4_65_b1 redo | ecosystem: Environmental > Terrestrial > Soil > Riparian zone | place: USA: East... | reverse complement strand
CAGCAACTCCACCTCTGGTTTCAGGAGATCTGGCAGTACTGGCGTTCCACGATCGAACAGAACAACGACTTGCCGGGTTTCATAGAAGCGGAGGATGTACGCGTCCGCACGCTCATATCGGATTACTTGTCTTGCCTCCCTGACGTGGCGGACCGCGTCCTGATCTGCGACGCTCTCGTATACCGCTGCGACCTCTTCTGCACGCGGGACTGGACAACCATCCTGAAGCATCGGACCGCGCTGAGCGGCCTACCGATCGAAATCGTCACACCTGCTGAGTGGTGGGCAAAGGTCCGTCCGTTCGCCGGATTATGGGCGTGAGTGGCGTGCTGTCCAACATCACGTTCGACCGGACCGCTGGCTCGCATCCGCTCGCCGCGTCCGGTCAACGCGATCGTTAGCCAGAGCAGCGGAAAGTGAACGGCTCGGCGTAGGATGGAGGCTAAAGGCGGGTGGCTATGCGAAACGAGTTTACGGCGTTCGTCGAACGGGACGGCCCCTGGTATATCGCCTACAGCCCGGAGATCCCAGGAGCTAATGGCCAGGGCAAGACGAAGGCAGCGGCGCTGAAGAGCCTGGCTAACGCGATCGCGCTGATCCTGGAGGATCGGCGCAAAGATGGGCTTCGAGGCGTACCTGCGACGGCACGTCGGGAGAAGGTCGTCGTAGGGTGAAGCGTGGCGACCTGCTTCGTCACTTGAGGAAGCACGGTTGCCATCTGAAGCGGCCCGGCCTCGCCCTCGATGGCGAGGACGACCGCTCCAGCGCCGGCCGCTCAGCGCCGAGCCGTTATCCGCCTCCGTGACCCGCAAACGCCGGCGAATCCTGATCACCGTCTGTCGACGGCCCGTCGGCGCCGGTGAAGTATCGCCGCTCAGCTCGCCGGCGGGTCCTTCTCGAGCACCTTCGCGATCGCCGCCTCGTCGGCGCGCACCTGCACCCCGGCCCGCTCCTCCTGCAGCAGCATCGGCGAGCGGGAATCGCGGTCCGCCCAGCCCCGGTTCAGCGCCTCCGTCATCTCCTCGAGCACGAGGTTGGCCACCCGCATCGGCACCCGGTGCTCGCGGCCGAGCGCGACGGCGAGGCTGACGTCCTTGTGGGCCAGGCGGAGCGCGAAGTTCGCCGGATCGTACTTGCCGCGGAGGAAGCCGTCGGCGAGCCGGTCGAACGTGCGCTGCCGTCCGCTGGCGCCGTAGCGCACGGCCCGCCAGAGCTCGATCGGCTCCACGCCCGCCTTCACACCCAGCGTGAAGACCTCGGCCAGCGCGGTCTGCACGCAGTAGGTCGTCATGTTGTGGACGAGCTTGGCGACGGAGCCGGCGCCGATCGCGCCCACATGGATAACCTGATCACCCATCGCGTCGAGGACCGGCCTGAAGCGTTGCAGGGTCGCCTCGTCGCCGCCGACCCAGATGGCCAGCTTGCGCGTGCGGGCGCCGCGCGGTCCCCCGCTGACCGGCGCGTCGAGCACGGGGATGCCGCGCTCGGCGAACTTCGCGTGGATGCGCCGCACCACCGTCGGCGAGTTCGTCGACAGGTCGAAGTACGCCTTCCCCGCGCTCAGTCCCGACAGCAGGCCGTTGTCGCCGAGCGCGACCGCCTCCACCTCGGGCGGGCCGGGCAGCGAGGTGAGCACCACCTCGCTCGCCTCGGCGACCTGCCGCGGCGTGTCCGCCCACACCGCGCCCGCCGCCAGGTGCGGCTTGGCGGCCTCGGCACGGATGTCGTGCACGATCAGCTCGTGACCGCCCTTCTGGACGTTCGTCGCCATGCTGGCGCCCATGGTGCCCAGTCCGATGAACCCGACTCTCATGATCCCTCCACCGTCCGGGCCTAAGCCTGCCCCCGAAAAGCGCCCGGACGATAGCAGAAGTCCATCGCCCTCGCATCACGCGGCGCACCAGGGCTCGCTCGCCGGGGGCCTTGACGCGCGGCGACGCCGTCGATACCTTGCGCTCACGCCGCCCGAGTCAGAAAGGAGCCTCCCGGTGGAATTCCCCAAGCTCACGTACGAGCGCCTCCAGGTCGGTGAGGAGTTCGTCTCCGACACCTTCCTCGTCACCCCCGAAGAGATCGAGACCTACGCGTTCGCGGTCGACGATCACCACCCCTGGTTCTTCGAGGACTCCCCGTTCGGCGGTCCCGTGGCCCATCCCACCCTGCTCGGCAACCAGGCGCTGCGCCTGCGCCACAGCCGCTACACGGTCCCCGGCGGACTGCACGCCAAGATGGAGTTCGAGTTCGTGGAGCCGATCCGGCCCGGGATGCGCGCCCGCTCCCGGGGCCGGGTGATCGACAAGTACGAGCGGCGCGGCAAGCCGTACATGGTCACCGCGTTCACCACCGAGGACGAGACCGGCACCGTGCTGGTGCGGGGCCGCTTCACCCAGATGCTCTTCCGAGACTGAGAGGCCGACCATGGGCACGACCACGACCGACGCCGTCTCGATCGGACAGCCGCTGCCGCAGCTCGTGAAGGAGATCCCGCAGCGCAAGATCGACGCCTACTCCGGCGTGCGGCCGCGCTACATCCACAGCGACGAGGCCTTCGCGCAAAAGAAGGGGTTCCGCGCCCCGCTGGCTCAGGCCATGATGTCGACCGCCTACGTCTCGGAGATGATGACCCGCTTTGTCGGCACCGGCTTCGTGAAGGGCGGCACGATATCGATGGCCTTCATCAAGCCGGTCCTGGCCGGCGACCGGCTGACCGTGCACGGCGTCGTGAAGGACAAGCAGCCGGAGGGTGGTCGCACGCGCGTCGTGGTCGAGGTCTGGTGCGAGAACCAGCACGGCGAGAAGACCGCCGTCGGCACCGCCAGCGGCCTGATCGACTGAGCATGGAGATCACCCACCGCGTCGTCGAGACCAACGGGATCCGCATGTACCTGGCCGAGGCGGGTCAGGGGCCGCTGGTGGTCCTCTGCCACGGCTTCCCGGAATCCTGGTTCTCGTGGCGGCATCAACTGGTCGCGCTCGCGCGCGCGGGCTACCACGCCGTCGCCCCCGACCAGCGCGGCTACGGACAGACCTCGGCGCCCGAGTCCATCGAGCAGTACACGCTGCTGCACCTCGTCGGCGACGTCGTCGGACTGGTCGACGCGCTCGGCGAGAAGACCGCCGTGATCGTCGGTCACGACTGGGGCGCGCCCGTCGCCTGGCACGCGGCGCTGCTGCGTCCCGACCGCTTCCGCGGCGTGATCGGGCTCAGTGTCCCCTTCCGGCCGCGCGGATCCGTGCGGCCCACGAGCGTGATGCCGCAGACGCCGGAGGCGATCTTCTATCAGCTGTACTTCCAGGAGCCCGGCATCGCCGAGGCCGACCTCGCGCGGAATCCCGAGGCCACCATCCGGCGGCTGCTCTACTGGGCCTCCGGCGACGCCCGCGATCCGGCCGCGCGCCGCGTCGACGCCGCCGACGTGGGCATGGTGCCTCGCGCCGTCGGCCTCGTGCAGAGCCGCCCCGATCCCCACGCGCTGCCGGCCTGGCTGGGCAAGGCCGAGATCGACTTCTACGCGGGCGAGTTCGCGCGCGTCGGGTTCCGCGGCGGTCTCAACTGGTACCGCAACATCGACCGCAACTGGGAGCTGCTGGCCCCCTGGGCCGGCGCGAAGGTTACGGTGCCGGCGCTCTACGTCACCGGCGAGCGCGATCCGGTGCTCGCCTTCCGCGGCATGGACCAGCTCCTGCCGGCGCTGCCGCAGTTCATCCCGAATCTCAAGAAGACGATCATCCTGCCCGGCTGTGGCCACTGGACCCAGCAGGAGCAGCCGGCCGAGGTCAACGCCGCGATGCTCGATTTCTTGAAATCGCTCGGCTAGCTCGCGCGAACGGCCTCCAGCGCCTTCCAGTCGAACTCCATCCCGTGGCCCGGCCGGTCCGGCGCCACGGCCATGCCCGCCTCGATCCGCAGCGGCTCGGCGATGAACCGGTCCAGGCCGAAGCCGTGCGCCTCGAGGTAGGAGCGGTTCGGCGCCGCCGCCAGCAGGTGCACGGTCAGGTCGTGGGCGCCGTGGGAGGTCACCGGCAGGTTGAAGGCCTCGGCGAGGTGGCAGACCTTCATGAAGACCGTCACGCCCCCGCAGTTCGTCACGTCGGGCTCCGGAAACGTCACGCCGCCGGCCGCGATGAGCTGGCGGAACTCGTACAGCGTGTGCAGGTTCTCGCCGGCCGCCACCGGCAGGCCGCCCTCGCGCACGATGCGCACGTGGCCGGGCACGTCGTCGGGGATGGTCGGCTCCTCCAGCCACACGGGCTCCAGCTCGCGCAGGGCGCGCGCCGCCCGGATCGCGTCGTCGGCGCTCCAGCGCATGTTGGCGTCGACCATCAGCGGAAATCCGGCGCCCAGGTGCGCGCGCATGGCCCGCACCCGGGCGACGTCGTCGTGCAATGACGGACGCCCGACCTTCATCTTGATGGCGCGGAAGCCGCGGGCGAGGTTGTCGTCGGTCTGGCGCAGGAGCGCGTCGAGCGTGAAGTCGAGGTCGATGCCGCCGGCGTAGCACGGCACGCGCGGGTCGAAGCCGCCGAGCAGGCGCCACAGCGGCGCTCCCTGGCGCCGAGCGCGCAGATCCCACAGCGCGATGTCGACGGCCGACATGGCGAGGGCCTGGGCGCCGCCGCGGCCGCCGTAGTGCAGCGTCCACCACATGGTCTGCCACAGCTCCTCGATGCGGTCGGGGTCGCGACCCCCGAGCAGCGGGGCGAGGTCGCGCGCGACGAGTGCCAGGACGGCGGCTCCGCCCGCGCCCACCGTGTACGTGTAGCCCACGCCCTCGCCGCCGTCGCCGTCGCGCACACGGACGGTGACGAGATCGAAGTGGCGAATGGTCCCGTGCGTGCTGTCGGACAGCGCCACCGGCAGCGGGATGCGGTAGTGATCGGCCTGGATCTCGCGGATCGTCATCGGCGCCTCGCCTTCGGGCCGAAGTCTATCGCAGTATCATGGCCGCGTTGCCATCGCCCTGGGGACCGCGCCGCCGGCCGGCGGCCGGCCGCGGGCCATGAACGACGACATCCACCTGGGACGCATCGCCGGGCTGCCGGGCTGGATCGCCGCCTTCCTGGCCAGCCTCGTCGCCGCCAGCCTGCCGATCACCGGTACGCTGATCTGGGGGAACCGCGGCTGAGGCGCGCCGCTCTGACGCAACTTGAGGTAGTCTGGGCCGCACGGTCGCCACACTCACGGAGGACGGCCCCATGGCCATGTACTGGAAAGAGATCACGGTCAACTGGGGGGAGTCGGATCCCTTCGGCCTCGTCTACTACCCGCGCATCGTCGCGTGGTTCAACGACACCGAGCACGAGCTGTTCCGGGTCATCGGGTACCCGATCGAGCAGATGATCAAGAACGACCGCACGACGTTCGTGATGGGCGAGATCCACTTCCGCTTCATCGGCCCGGCGGCGTACGGCGACCGTATCGTGACGACGATCACCCTGGCCGAGGTCGGCGAGCACACGCTGCACTGGAACTGCAAGGCCAAGAACGCGGTCACCGGCGCCCCGGTCAGCGAGGGTCGGGCCACGCGCGTCTACGCGCGGATCAACGAGGACGGCACGCTCAAGGCGTACCCGATCCCCGTCGAGATGCTCGACGCCCTGCGCGAGCTGGGTGACCTGAAGCACCTGCGCAGCAACAGCGGACCGACGAAGCTTCCCGCCGAGCGCTGATCAGGCCCGTCGCATCCCCAGCACGCTGCCCAGGATGCCCTTGGGCAGGAAGATGATGAACAGCACGAGCAGCACGCCGTAGACGAGGTTGTCCCAGCCGACGGCGCGGGTGCCGAACGAGATCCGCAGCACCTCGGCCAGCAGGATCGTGATGACGGCCCCGACGGTGGGGCCGAGCGAGACATAAATGCCGCCCACGACCACGGCAAACACCATCTGTAGAGAGATCGAGATGCCGCTGACCGTGTCGGGCGAGATGAACATCTGGTACTGGCAGTAGAGCGCGCCGGCCAGCGCCGTCATGGCCGCGCTCAGCACCGTGATCTTGAGCTTCTCGACCGTGACGTGAACGCCGGTGGCGGCGGCGGCGTCCTCGTCCTCGGAGATCGCTTCCAGCGCGTAGCGGAGCATGCTGCGGTCGACGCGATGCCACACCCACAGCCCCCCCGCCCACACGCCGAGCGCGATCAGGTACCAGGTGGTCTTGCTGCCGAACTGCAGCGCGTAGAGCGAGCTGCCGCCCTGATACCGCTCCGGCGTGTAGCCGAGCGAGCCGCCCGTGTGATCGCGAGTGGCGGTGATGACCTGCAGCACGATCCCGCTCAGCGCCAGCGTCACCAGCGCGAAGTAGTGGCCGGTGATGCGAAACCGGAAGCACGGATACGCCACCAGCAGCGCCAGGGCGGCGCCGGCGACGAGGGCCACCGGCACGCCGAGCCAGGGGCTGACGCCCGCCTTGTTCCACAGCAGCGCCGTCACGTACGCGCCCACGCCCATGAAGCCGCCGTGGCCGAGCGAGGTGAGCCCGAACCGTCCCATCACCGACCACGAGGTGTAGGCGAACGACCAGATGAGGATGATGACCAGGATGTGCAGCGGATAGGGCGACGTGTAGACGAATGGCAGCCCCACCAGGGCGGCGCCGGCGAGCCAGGGCAGGATCCGCCTCATGACCGTCGCGTCATCAGGCCCTGCGGCCGCACGAACATCATCACGATGAAGAACGCGAAGGCGAGCACGTAGCCCCACTCGAGGTCGGAGAACAGCCCGCCCAGCGCGATGATCTCCGCGAAGACGAACGCGGCCACGAAGCCGCCCGCGAAGTTGCCGAGGCTGCCGAGCACACAGATCAGGAATGTGATCGGGCCGAACGACAGCCCGACGAAGGGATGGACGTCGTATTGCAGCACCAGCAGGCAGGAGGCCAGCCCGGCCAGCCCGCCGCCGAGCGCCGAGGTGATCACGTAGATGCGCCGGCTGTCCACGCCCATCAGCGGCATGATCTGGCGATCCTGGGCGATGGCGCGGATGGCCGCGCCCGTGTAGGTCCGGCTGAGGAACAGCCAGACGAGCACCATGCCGATCAGCGCCGCCGCGAAGGCCAGCAGGCGCGAGTAGCTGATGAACATCCCCGCCAGCTTGAGCACCGGCAGCCGCAGCCCGAGGTTCTTGAACTCGACGCCGAACATCACCGTCGCCGCCGACTGGAGAAAGAACAGGACGCCGCCGGTGGCCAGGAGCTGGTTGATCGGCGCCGCCCCCAGCAGCGGCGCGATCACGAGCAGGTGCAGCAGGACACCGAGGACGCCGACCGCGGCGATGCAGATGACCCCGGCCAGGACCAGCGGCGCGTGGTAGACGCTGTAGAGAAAGTACATCGCGTACATCCCGAGCATGATCAGCTCGGCGTAGCAGATCCACACGACGTCGATGACGCCGAAGACCAGGTTGAGGCCGAGCGACAGCAGGGCCAGCACGCCGCCCAGCAGGACGCCGTTGATCAGCGCCTCCAGCAGGTAGATGTCGAAGATGCCCATCGGGACTTCGGTCTCCTTGGCTCAGACGCCGAGATAGGCTTCGCGGATCGAGTCGGTGGCGAGCAGCTCGGCGGCGGTCCCGGCGGCGCGGATGCTCCCCGCCTTGAGCAGGTAGGCACGATCGACCACCCGCAGCACCTGCCGCACGTTCTGCTCGACGATCAGCACGGTGAGGCCACCGGCGCGGATCCGCTTCACCAGGTCGAACACCTGCTGCACGACCACCGGCGCCAGCCCCGCCGACGGCTCGTCGAGCAGGAGCAGCCGGGGATCGGACATGAGCGCGCGGCCGATCGCGCACATCTGCTGCTCGCCGCCCGACATGCTGCCGGCGAGCTGACGGCGCCGCTCGGCCAGCCGTGGGAACAGCCCGTAGACGACGTCGAGGCGCTGGCGAAACTTCGGCCGCGCCGCCGGCGTGAAGCCGCCCATACGAAGATTGTCTTCGACCGTCATGCGGGGGAACAGGCGCCGGCTCTCCGGCACGTGGGCGATGCCGATGTCGACGATGCGGTGCGCGGCCGTCGCCACCAGGTCGACGCCGTCCATGACGATCGCGCCGGCGCTCGGCCGGATGAGGCCGGAGATGACGCGCATCAGCGTCGTCTTGCCGGCGCCGTTGGGGCCGATGACGGCGACGGCCTCGCCGCGCCGCACCTCGAGCGAGACGTCGAAGAGCGCCTGGAAGCTCCCGTAGCCGGCCCGGACGGCGCTGAGCTCGAGCACGCGGCGGTCAGGCCCGGGCCGTCGCCGCCACGGCGCGCACGGCGGCGGCGTCGGTGCCCAGATAGACCTCGATCACGCGCGGATCGGTGGCGACCTGGGTCGGCAGCCCCTCGGCGATCTTCTCGCCGTGGTCGAGCACCATGACGCGATCGACCACGCGCATCAGCGCGCCCATGATGTGCTCGACCCAGATGATGGTGATGCCCTGCTCCTTGCAGATCCGCCGCAACATGTCGGCGGCCTGGTCCATCTCGTGCTCGTCCAGCCCGCTCAGGCTCTCGTCGGCGAGCAGCAGCTTGGGTGCGGTGGCCAGGGCCTTGGCCAGCTCCAGCTTCTTGAGCGCCGCGGCGCCGAGCCCCTCGACGCTCGCCGCCCGATCGCTCGACAGCCCCACCAGCGCCAGCGCGCGCTCGGCCGCCTCGAAGGCCTTGGCCCGCGAGGGCCGGCCCTGGCCGTAGAACCCGGACAGCACCACGTTCTCCAGGAGCGACAGGCGATGGAACGGGCGCGGGATCTGAAACGTGCGGCCGATGCCGAGGTTGATGATGCGGTGGGGCGCCTGCCCCGCGATCTCCCGCCCCTCGAACGTGATCGAGCCGCGATTCGGGACCAGGGCCCCGGCCAGCATGTTGAAGATGGTGCTCTTGCCGGAGCCGTTGGGGCCGATCAGCCCCAACAGCTCGCCCTGCTCGACCGCGAACGAGACGTCGTTGACGGCGATGAAACCACCGAAACGCTTGGTGAGCCCGGTGACGGTCAGCATGGTTCAACGGAGGGGAGAGCGGCGGCCGCCCTCCCCTGCATCGCTCTGGCCGCGCTCAGTTCGCCGAGTAGGGTGACGTCCCGGGCAGCGGCAGCACGGGCTCGCGGTGCTGCAGGGCCTTGGGCCACACGATGTTCACCTTGTCGTCGATGTACTGCACGATGACCGGGAACGCCCGCTCGTTCTGGCCGGCCATGGGCGAGCCCTCGCCGGCGAACTTCACGCCGAAGCCGAGCATGGTACCGCCCTCGGGGAGATCGACCTCCAGCGCCGCCTTGCGGAGCGCGTCAGCGCCGACGCCGCCGTGCTTCTTGATCGCGCGCGGCAGCACCTCGGTCATGAACACGTAGGTATTGCTGGCCGACATGCCGACGTGGGCGGACTTGACCACGGTGCCCGGCCGCGCCTTGTCGTACTCCTCCCCCACCATCTTGATCAGCGGCGGCAGCTGGGGCTTGAGCGCCTTCTCGTTGGCCAGCCAGATGGAGATGGGATCGACGTTGAAGAAGTAGTTCACGTCCTTGCCGAGCGACTCCTTGAGCTTGTCGTAGACGCCGTAGCCGGCGCCGTGGCCGACCAGCGCGCTGAACCGCAGCCCCAGCTCACGGGCCTGGCGCAGGAACAGGGAGATGTCGGGGTTGTACCCGGTGTGAAAGATGACGTCGGGGCGCCCCCGCTTGAGCTTGGTCACCATCGGCGAGAGATCGGGCGCCGTCGCCGAGTAGCCTTCCTTCAGCACGATGTTGAAGCCGGCCTTCTTGGCGCCCTCCTCGTTGCCCTTCGACACGTCCACCCCGTAGGCGCCGTCCTCGTGGATGATCGCCACGCGGACGTCCTTGGGCTCCTTACCCAGCTTGGCCTTGGCGTTCTGGGCCAGGAAGTCCATCGACATCAGCCCGAACTGCCGGCCGCTCGGCTGCACGCGGAACACGTACTTGAGATTGCGGTTCTCCAGCACCGCGGAGGAGATGCACGTGGTGATCCACATGAACTTGTGCAGCTGCTCGACGCGGGCGGCGGCCGGGACGCACTGGGCCGAGGAGTAGAAGCCCAGCAGCATGTCGACCTTCTCCTGCTCGATCAGGCGCACGGCCTCGTTGATCGCGACGTCGGGCTTGCTCTGGGCGTCGGCGTACAGAGCCTCGATCGCGTAGCCCTCGACGCCGCCCCTCTTGGCGAAGTAGTCGATCATGATCTTGGCGCCGAGCGCGTGCAGGTCGGAGCCCCCGCCGGCCAGCGGGCCGGTGTAGTCGTAGATCACCCCGATCTTCAGCTTCTTGGCCTGGGCCGGCGCCTCCACGACCAGGAACGCGCCCACCACCATCGTTGCCGCGATCAGCACACACGTGAGACGGCTCAGGCCACTACGGGGCATGGACATCCTCCTTTGGACGACCACGATCGGGTCCTCTGCGCGGGCCATTACAGATGGCCCGCTACGGCTTGTCAAGCAGCGCCATCCGGCCGAAGCCCTCGGCGGCGGCGTCCCAGGCGAGGTTCGCGTGGTGGGAGACGGCGTGGGCGTCGCGGTGGAAGCGCTGCAGCGGCTCGGCGTCCACGATGGCGCGGGCGCCGCCGGCCTCGAAGAGCCGATTGACCGCCTGCACGCACAGCCGGCTCAGAAAGGCCTTGTCCCGACGATAGCGGGCGCGATCCGCCTCGGTGAACGTCTCGCCGGCCGCCGCCCGATCGATCATCTCGCGCACGGCGTGGCGATGCAGCGTGCGCGCGGCGTCCACCTCGGCCGCGGCCTCGGCCAGGCGAAGCTGCAGCGGCACCGACTCCGCCGTCCGTCCGGGGCCCGACGTGCCGCGCAGCCGTGCGGTGAACTCGTCGACGGCGCCCTGGGCGATGCCGACGAGCGGCGCGGCCAGGTCCCAGCCCGTCAGCAATCGCAGTGGCACGCGATAGCTGGGGCGCCCGTGCAGCTCCCAGCCGGTCCGGTCACTGGCGCCGGCGCGCTCGGGATCGAGCCGGCGGTAGGCGGGCACGAAGACGTCGCGGGCCACGATGTCGTTGCTGCCCGAGCCGCGCACGCCCGAGGCGAACCACGTGTCGACGATCTCGTAGTCCGCGCGCGGGAGCAGCAGCCACTGCATGGAGCCGGGCGCGACGCCGGGCACGGCGACCATCGCCCAGCTCGAGGCATCGCAGCCGCTCGAGAAGCTCCAGCGGCCGGAGACGCGGAACCCGCCGCTCACCGGCTCGGCCCTGCCCCCGGCCGGGTTGAGGCAGGTGCTCGACAGCGTGTCCGGCCCGCTGGCGAAGAAGTCCTGCTGGGCCCGCTCGGGAAAGTGGCCGAGCCACCAGTTGTGCACGATCCACAGCGAGCAGCACCAGGCCGTCGAGCCGCACGCGCGGCCCAGCTCCCAGGCCACGGCGTGCCCGGTGTCGATGTCCACGTCGTGGCCGCCGAAGCGCGGCGGCGTTCCGGCCCGCACGAGGCCGGACGACGTCAGGTCCTTCACCGTCTCCGCGGGAATCCGACGGAGCCGCTCGGTGGCGGCCGCGCGCTCGCGGAGCACGGGCAGCAGCGCCCGGGCCCGGCTGAGCAGCTCGCTCGGGGTGGTCGCCGGCGTCACGGCGCCGATAGTACGACGGACGGCGCCGCGCTCATCGGTTGACTTTGGCGGCTGGTGGCGCTACCCGTCGTTGTACCGGCTGCCTCCTGCACCGCCGCCGGCCGCGGCGTGACCGTTGGACGCGAGGAGGATTGGGGCCGTGGACCTGTCGACGACCATCCACCTGCTGGGCGAGTCCCTGGGCGAGGTGCTGCGCACCCAGGAATCGCCGGACCTGTTCGAGACCGAGGAGCGGATCCGCGCGCTGGCCAAGGCCCGGCGGCTCGACGACAAGGCGGCCGGCGAGCACCTGGCCGCCGAGGTCGCCGCGCTCTCGGACGACGCCGCGCGAGCCACGGCCTCCGCCTTCGCCGTCTACTTCGATCTCGTGAACCTCGCCGAGGAGGTGCATCGCATCCAGGCGCTGCGGGAGCGCGAGCGGAGCGGCCATCCGCTTCCGATCGCCGAATCGGTCCGCGAGGCGATCGGACGACTGGCGGCGCGCGGGACCACGCCCGAGCAGATGGCGGGGCTGCTGCGGGCGCTGCGGGTCGAGCTCGTGCTGACCGCGCATCCGACCGAGGCCAAGCGGCGCACCGTGCTGTCCAAGCTTCAGCGAATCGCCGAGGCGCTGCGCGCCCTCGCCGATCCCGGCCTGCTGCCCCGCGAGCGGGAGACGGTGACGACCTCGCTGCGCGCGGAGATCACGACGCTCTGGCTCACGGACCGTGCGCGCACCGCCCGGCCGGCGGTGACCGACGAGGTCCGGACCGGGCTCTACTTCGTGGACGCGGTTTTCTGGGAGGCGCTGCCTCGCCTCGCGGCCGATCTCGACGCCGCGGTGCGCGAGCACTACCCGTCACTGCGCGCCCGGGCCGGCTGGCTCACGCTGGCGTCGTGGATCGGTGGCGACCGCGACGGCAACCCGGCCGTCACCGCCGCCGTGACCGCCGAGACGCTGCGGCTGCATCGCGGCCTCGCCGTGGAGCGGCATCGCCGCTCGCTGCAAGAGCTGGCGCGCCGCCTCAGCGTCAGTGGACGGCGGGTTCCGCCGCCGCCCTCGCTGCAGGCGTGGCTGCAGGCTCGACGACCCCTGCCGTCCCACGTCGCCTACCTGGAGCAGCGCTACGCGCACGAGCCCTATCGCCTCGCGTTCTCGCTCCTGGCGGCTGATCTCGACGCGGCCTCGCAGGACGACATGACGGCGCGCCTGCTGGAGGACACGCCGCACCGCGCGCGGCTCACGGCCGACGAGATCGGCCACGTGCTGGAGCTGATCGCGGGCGCGCTCCCCGAGGCGCTCGCCGCCGACCGCTTGCACGCGACACGCCGTCAGGTCGAGACCTTCGGGCTGCACGCCGCCCGCCTCGACGTGCGCGAAGACTCCGGCCGCCTGGCCACGGCGGTGGCGCGCGCGCTGAACACGCTCGGCGTCGCGCCCGACTTCGAGCGTCGCGACGATGCCGAGCGGACAACCATCCTGGTCCGCCTGCTCGCCGACGACCCTCCCCGCCCGGCAGCGCTGACGAGCATGATGGACGGCATCGACGACCCGAGTGCGGAGACGTGGCGGCTCTTCCGCCTCCTCGCCCGGGCCAGTCGCCTCTACGGCCGCGCCTCGCTGGGACCGGTGGTCGTCTCGATGACCCGCGGCGCCGCCGACGTCCTCGCGGTGCTCCTGCTGGCCAAGTGGGCGGGCGGCGTGCCCGGCCTCATGGTCGTGCCGCTCTTCGAGACCTTGGCAGACCTCGAGGCCGCGCCGCGCATCCTGACCGAGCTGTTCGCGCTCCCCGCCTACGCGGCCAACGTGCGACCCTGCGACGACGAGCAGATGGTGATGATCGGCTATTCCGACAGCAACAAGGACTGCGGCTACCTGGCGGCGAACTGGGCGCTCTATCGCGCCCAGGAGTCGATCGCCCAGGTCTGCGACGCGTACGGTGTCGCGCTGACGCTCTTCCACGGGCGCGGCGGCAGCGTGGCGCGCGGCGGCGGGCCGGCCGGACGCGCCATTCGCGCGCAGCCCCCCGGCACCGTGCGGGGCCGCTTCCGCGTCACCGAGCAGGGCGAGACCATCGCCTCCCGCTACGCCGATCGCGACCTCGCACACCGCCACCTGGAGCAGATCGTGAGCGCCGTGCTCCTCGCCTCCGCCGAGACGGCCGGCGAGGTTCCCGCCGACTGGCGCGTGGCCATGACGGCCATGGCCGCCGCCGCCCGCGAGGCCTTCCTGGGCCTGGTCCAGCACACCCCGGGATTCCTCGACTACTGGCGCGCGGCCACGCCGATCGAGGAGATCAGCCGGCTCCGGCTCGGCTCGCGCCCGGCGGCGCGCCGTGCCGGCGCCCTCACGCGCGCGGACGTGCGGGCCATTCCGTGGGTGTTCTCGTGGATGCAGAGCCGGTTCAACCTGCCGGGCTGGTATGGGCTCGGCAGCGCACTGCGCGTCGCCGAGCCGGCGCTCCTGCGCGCCATGTACGCCGGCTGGCCGTTCTTCCGCGCGCTCCTCGACAATGCGGAAATGTCCCTGCTCAAGGCCGACCTCGGCATCGCCGCGCTCTACTCCGACCTCGTCCCCGACCGGCGTCTGGCCGCCACCGTTTTCGCCGCGATCGAAGATGAATACGCGCGCACGCGTGAGGTGATTCTCGAGGCCACCGGCCACGCCGAGCTGATGGACGGCGACCCCGTCATCCAGCGCTCGGTACAGCTTCGCAACCCCTACGTCGACCCCCTGAACTACCTGCAGGTCGAAATGCTGCGCCGTCTGCGCGCGCTCGACGATCCCGAGGGGCGGCAGGCCGAGCGCTGCCGCGAGGTGATCGTGCTCACGGTGAACGGCATCGCCGCGGGGCTTCGCAACACCGGCTGAGCGAGTAAACGACGGGCCGAAGCGGCGCGTCCAAGCCGAGGACGCACAGCATCGCCCGAGGAGGCGGCAGGTCATGCCCAGCAGCTGGCGCCGCAAGTGGGACTCGGACGCGCTCACCGATGGCTGGTCACCCATCCCGACCCGGGTCGTCTCCAACGAGGAATACCTCCCGCTCCCCCGCACGGCTGAGCAAGCGCGCGTGGCGGCGCTTCTCTCGGACACGGCGCGACGGCACGCGCGCGCGCTGGGCCTCACGCGGCGGCAGTTCCTCGGCTCGGGGCCTGGCCTCGCCGCGGCCTTCCTGGCCATGAACGCGGTGTTCGGGCGGTTCTTCGACGTCGATCCGGTCGAGGCCTTCGAGCCGGCCGCTTTCGCCGAGCGCTCGCCCGGCGGGCAGTTCGTCTTCGACGTCCAGGTCCACCACGTGGAGGCGCCAAAGCACTTCCCCAACCTGCTCCGCCTGCGAACGGGGGGCCGTCGCTGGAACCCCGACCTCCAGAAGGACCACGGGACCATGGAGGATCTCTATCTCGAGAACTTCATCAAGGAGGTGTTCCTGGACAGCGATACGACGGTGGCAATGATCAGCGGCATCCCGTCCGCCACCGAGGCCGGCAACATCCTGCCGCCCACCAAGATGGCCCAGACGCGCGAGATCCTGAATCATCTGGCTGCCTCGCAGCGCATGCTGGCCCACGGGCTCATCAGCCCCAACAAGGGGCCCGCCGATCTCGACGAGATGCGGCGCCAGGCCGCGGATCTCCGCGTGGACGCGTGGAAGGGGTACACGGGCGCCGCCTTCGGCAACCCGCCGCGCCCGTGGCGCGTGGACGACGACAAGCTCGCGTATCCGATGCTCGAGACGGCGCGCCGGCTCGGCGTCCGGCACATCTGCCTTCACAAGGGCCTGCCCTTCGCGGGAACGCCTCACGACGACTGGCACCCGGGCGACCTCGAGCGGGCCGCTCGCGACTTCCCCGACCTGAACTTCATCGTCTATCACGCGGGCTTCCGCTCGCTGGAGTCAGGTCTCGAGGCCGCCCGCGACGGCTTCCAGCGGTCGGCGCGAGTGGACTGGGTGAGCGATCTCTGCGACATCCGCCGGCGCAACCCGAAGCTGACGAACGTCTACGCCGAGCTCGGCTCCACGTTCGGCATGACCGTGATCACCTCGCCGCTGCTCTGCGGCCACATCCTCGGCATGCTCGTGCAGCACCTCGGCGACGACCACGTGCTGTGGGGCACCGACTCGATCTGGTGGGGCTCGCCGCGCTGGCAGATCGAAGCGCTGCGCCGCTTCACGATGCCCGAGGCCCTGATGGCACGCTTCGGCTACGCGGCGCTCACGCCGGAGGCCAAGGCCCGGATCCTGGGACTGAACGCGGCTCGGCTCTTCGGCGTCGATCCGGCGGCGCATCGCAACCCCGTGCCCGGCGACTACGTCTCGCGCCTGCGGGCAGCGTACCGCGACGAGGGGCCCGCGCCCAGCCTGACCCAGTACGGCTGGGTCCTGGACCGGTGACCGTGCGCGTCGCCAGGCTCGCGGGGCTCGCCGCCGGGGTGGCGCTGGTGGTGGCGCTGGTCGCCAGCGCCGACTCGACCGGCACCGAGCCGGTGACGTTCAGCAACGAGATCGTGCGCGTCTTCCAGTCGCACTGCCAGACGTGTCACCGCCCGGGCGAGATCGCGCCCTTCTCGCTCACGACCTACGCGGACGCGTACGCCCAGCGCCAGAAGATCCGCCGCGTCACCCAGACGCGGAAGATGCCCCCGTGGAAGCCGGTGCCGGGCTTCGGCGACTTCCTCGACCCGCGCCGACTCCCCCGATGCCGACATC
>Ga0210377_10002455_pt1 | contig 16249 bp, 11 predicted proteins | sample PLM4_65_b1redo_FD_155480 | JGI IMG/M metagenome (GOLD analysis project Ga0210377, IMG submission 155480) | Groundwater sediment microbial communities from an aquifer in East River, Colorado, USA - PLM4_65_b1 redo | ecosystem: Environmental > Terrestrial > Soil > Riparian zone | place: USA: East... | reverse complement strand
GGAAGTCGAGCATGCGGATCTGATCCTCTCATCACCGCGCTATAAAGCGCTTGTTAAAAAAGCCTCCTGCCAGGTGCACCTCATGCCCGGCATTATTTTGGTGCCGGTAGACAGCTCGGATACTGTGCTGGCAAAAAAAGCAACAATCTTGGCAGAGGTAAAGGCCACGGGTTCGAAGGTACTACTCCTCGGGATCGTGCCCACGCACCTCTACAGTGCAGCGGAGAAGACAGAGCTTGAGCAGGTCAGGAAGGAAACAAGCGCAACGGTTAATAAGATCAAAAGCGCATTGAGCAAAGAGGGTGTCGAGGTTTTAGAGGTCACCAGATCCGGTTACCCGGACGAGGAGATACTGAAGGCAGCTGAGGAATATTCAGTCTCCCTCATCATGCTGCCCGCAGGAGGAAAGACGCCTTCTGAGCTGACCAAGGCCGCATCAATACTCCTCGATGAACCGAAGCAAGTGCGCCTGCCGATCCAGATCATGTTGCAGTCGGGGGCGTAATGAGCAGTCGCTGATCATGATTCACTCATGGACCTTTTCTTGTCGGACCCGTGTCGTTCGCACAGCAACGTCCTTACCCGATGACTTGCCGATCGCCCGCACGTTCTTCGCGGTCTCAGGTGTAATGATCTTTTCTTACCTCTTACGGATCTTTCCAGTAACCAGAGTCTCCGTAAACTTCATTTGAATAAACACAATATTGTTATTACATTTTGAAAAGCATCAATGCTATTTTCGCTCGGTATCGGGGCAACTTTCTTGGGGGAGTTGGATACAATCACATTGCAACGACCGTAAGCAGTCGATGGAATACGTTGTCTTGAGATCGAGAGGTCATCCGCTTCTCGTGTTACTGTTCACCCTTTTCCTTTCTCTGTCGCATATCGCCGATTCACTGGCGTCAGCGGCGGCTCCATAAGCACTGCGGGGAACGAGGAACTGAGTGGCGGAAACGACGTGTTCCGCTCGCTCAGAAAAATCAATAGGGACGTCTTCATCATCCTCTGTTCAGGCTACAATCACATTATTTGTGCTGGTATCAATAAGCTGCTGCAAAGCGGCGCAGCGGGGTTTTTTGAAAGACCCGCCTCGTCCCAGGATATCGGCATTGCAATAAAAAATGCGCAACACATAAGCGCCACTGTTGACAAGCAGGTCTGCCTGATCGCGCGACGAGCCGGCCTGAGCAGTTCGATCACGATGTTTTCAAGACCGGCAGCTTTAGCACGATACGCTGTTCGGCCGGGAATCTCGAAAATCTTGCTGTTCGCTGCGGCCTATGTTTTCTCAAAAAAAACACCAGGGTTCCCACCGCGCAGACCGCGCAGGAGGTCCATGCGCAAAATACCTCCTCATCTCTTTCCAGGAGAGACATTCAACCGTCCGAGATTATTTCAAGAGATTTGAGGGCCGACCCCGTTGCCTCCTTGCCTCTTTTAGTTTTTTTGTTATATTCAAGTTTAGATGTTGCTCGATGGTGTTCAAGTTTTTGTGTCTATCCTAAGGAGGGCCAAAATGAAAAGATTTATCGTCGTTGTGGCGGTACTGGCCATGGCTATGGGTATCGAGATCGCGAGCGCATCAGCAGCAAACAGCTTGCAACAGGGTACAATAGGATTCAATGTCGATCCCTTGAATAGCAATGATAGCTTCGTGATCTCCGGAAAATATTTTGTTTTAAAAGACATCGCCGTGCTTGCTGGATTTGATTTCAGCGCAAAAGGCGGCGATGCAAATGGCACTGATCTCGGGATAGGTGTTGGCGCGAGAAAATACCTGAAAATAGACGGCTTCGCACCCGGCAGTCTTCTATAGCACGACAAAGGACGGAAATCAGAAGGACTTGAGTATCATGGGGGAACTTGGCGCGGAATACTTTTTACACAAGCAGTTCAGCATTGAGGGAAGCGTCGGTTTCGGCTACACCTCTTCGGAAACAGAAACCACTACTGGCACCGGCGCTGGCGCTGTGACGACCAATTTTAGGGCACGACCATCGAAACCCAACGTGCTGCTCTAAGTTTCAACTTTTTTTCTAAATCGTTCATGTGGAATCCCCGGCGGACATCAACCTGACGGAGGGTCTTTTATTGGTGCCCTGCCCTTGCGGGATTCGTATTGATCACACTGATCGCCAGGGTAGCACCGATAGTCTCCGGGTCTCAGGCACGCTCAGTGGTCTTCCGGGTTGTACACACCACACGCATATGAGCAGGACCTTGGCAGTACGCCAAGAGCACACGTTACAGCCTTCTTCTTTCGAACGCGCACTGCAATGAGCGTCTCATTTTGTCTGCAACCTGGTATAGTTCAGCATCCCGCCTGCCAGAAGTATGTCGCGTTGCCTCATGCTCAATGAGTATTTCAGCTGAACAGTCTTGCCGTTCGTCGTGTCCTTGAGCGTCAGGTCTGTGCCTTTCTCGAGTGCAGCCTTGATCTTCGCGATCTCTATCGTATCATTGGCTCCGATCGCATCATAATCCGCTTCGTTCGCGAAGGTGAGCGGCAGAATGCCGAAGTTGATGAGGTTTGCCGCATGGATGCGCTCGAATGATCTCGCGATCACCGTCTTGACGCCCAGGTACATGGGACAGATGGCCGCATGTTCGCGGCTCGAACCCTGACCGTAGCTCGCACCGGCGACTACGATATTGTGCTTTCCGGCCTTTTTGTTCTCGAGCGCCCTTTTCGGAAATGACGCGTCCACGCCCTCGAACACGAACTCCGCGTACTTAGGAATGTTCGAACGGTACTTCAGTCTCGATCCCGCGGGCATGATGTGGTCCGTCGTGATCTTGTCACCGACCTTGATCGTCACGACGCCCTGAATGCTGTCGGGAAGCGGTTCAGCCGCAGGTGGATCGCCGATGTTCGGGCCCCGGTAGATGGTCACCGACAAGGGGTCTTTGGCCGGAGGCAGGATCATCGAGTCGTCGATCCAGAACTGCTCGGGCATGGCGATCTCGGGATAGGGGATGCCGAGATCACGAGGGTCCATGATCCCGCCGGTGAGCGCGGCAGCAACAGCGGACTCGGGACTGGCGAGATATACCTTCGCGCTTTTGGTTCCTGAGCGGCCCTCAAAGTTCCTGTTGCTCGTCCGGACCGAGACCGCGTCGGTCTTCGGGGCCTGGCCGCTCCCGATGCAGAAGCCGCAGGTTGATTCGAGGATCCTCGCTCCCGCGGAGACGATATCGGCCATGGCACCGTTCTTCGCGATCATCGTGAGCACCTGGCGGGAGCCGGGCGCCACGCCGAAGCTTACATCCGGGAAGACCCTTCTTCCTTTCAACAGCGATGCCACGAGCATCAGGTCACGATATGACGAGTTGGTACAGGAACCGACCATGACCTGGTCTACTTTTGTTCCCGCCAGTTCCTTCACCATGCCGATATTGTCCGGTGAGTGCGGCTTTGCCATCATCGGCTCGATCATTCCCAGATCGAGGTCGATCACTTTATAGTATGGTGCATCTGCATCGGCAGCGAGTGAGATCCACTCGGCTTCTCTTCTTTGCGCCCTGAGGAATGAACGGGTGATCTCATCGCTCGGAAAGACCGACGTGGTAACGCCGAGCTCCGCGCCCATGTTCGTGATGGTCGCGCGCTCGGGCACGGACAGCGTTTTGATCCCGTCGCCGCCATATTCGATCACGGTGCCGACGTTCCCCTTGGTCGTGAGCATCTTGAGGACCGTGAGGATGACATCCTTGGCCGACACCCAGGGCGAGAGCTTGCCGGTCAGGTTTATTTTTACAACCTTGGGACAGGCGAGGTAGAAAGGGCCGCCGCCCATGGCCACCGCCACGTCGAGGCCGCCCGCGCCGATGGCGATCATGCCGATGCCGCCGCCCGTGGGCGTGTGGGAATCGGACCCGAGCAGCGTCCTGCCGGGCCTGCCGAAACGCTCGAGGTGCACCTGATGACAGATGCCGTTCCCTGCTTTTGAATAGTGGATCCCGTATTTTGATGCAACGGTCTGCAAGTACCGGTGGTCGTCGGCGTTCTCGAACCCGTCCTGGAGCGTGTTGTGGTCCACGTAGCTCACCGAGAGCTCGGTCTTGACCCGCGGCACGTCCATGGCCTCGAACTGCAAGTAGGTCATGGTGCCGGTCGCGTCCTGGGTAAGCGTCTGGTCGATCCTGATCGCGATCTCAGTACCCGCTTCAAGCGTTCCTGCGACCAGGTGAGCCCCCAATATCTTATAAACGAGATTTTTATCCATGGTGTTACTCCTTCATCACATTGAATGCCCGCATATTATATTTCAAGAGGGTGGATAAGGCAATGGGAATTTGACGACGAAGACTTATTAACCACTGATAAACGATAACGCGTAATACTTTCTTTTCATGATGACATCGCCATGTTTTGCAAATCTTATTTTTCTGTGCTATAGTAAGCATATTCAGACGCACCCGCAAGGCAATCTACCTACAATTCTCAAAGGAGGCGCATCATGGTACAGAAGGCGAGTCCCAAACTCACGGAAATGATGAATCAGGCAATAGCAGGAGAGCTCCAGGCTATCGTCCAGTATATGTGGCACCACATCATGGTCAAGGGTATGAATTCAGCGTCCCTGATGGACGTGTTCGAGGATGTCGCGATGGACGAAATGAAGCATGCCGAGAAAATCGCAGAACGGCTTTTCTATTTTGACGTGAACCCCACCATCAAGCCGAACCCCATCGCCGTCGGCGGCACACCGGAGCAGATGCTGAAAGCGGATGTGAAGGCCGAGGAAGAGGCCATCACGCTTTATAAGGACATCATCAAGCAGGCCGCTTCCGAAGGGGATGAGACCACGCGGCTCATCTTCGAAGAAATCCTCTCGCAGGAAGAGGACCACCACGATACGTTTACCACGCTCCTGGGACAGTAATAGACAACAAGGGCAGGCCAAAGGCCTGCCCTTGTTAAATCTCAAATTTCACACCTCACGTCCCAAATAAATTCCAATATCAAAATGGGCCAAACTCCAAACGTTTCGGTCATTTGAATTTGGTGCTTGTCTCAATCACGGCATCTTGAACTCCTTGCCCGCGATGCGCACCGTAAGCACGGGGCAGGCCGCTTTGCGAACGACCTTCTCCGCCGTGCTGCCGAAGAGCATGTGGTCGATACCCGTCCTGCCGTGAGTACCGATAACGATCAGGTCGGCGTTCCTTTCCTTTGCGGTCTGGATGATCTCGACGAACGGCACGCCGCGTACAACCATCTTCTCCACATCTTTCACCTGTTTGGTGACCTCTGCGATCCATTTGTCCATCTCCTGCCACGCACTTTTTTGCATATCCTCAATCAGTTCGCCCGCGGAGATCGACGAGGGGATGTACCACTCTGCTATGCTGATGTCCTGGATCACATACAACAGGATGAGTTTTGCCTGGTAATCCTTTGCCAGCGAGATGGCGTGGTCCATGGCCGCGCGAGCGCCGTTCGAAAAATCGGTTGGAAATAAAATGGTCTTGATCTGCATAGGACCTCCTCAGGTAGGTTTGTATAATAAGTGTAGCTCCACTCCGGGGCACTGTCAAACGAAAAGGCAAGGGATTGCCGAGCGCCCTTCGTAACTATCAGGCGTCCACATGGGAAAGCTATCACCGCGCGAAGACGGTAACTATTCACTTGACCGGACAGGAGCGCTCACTTACAATAGCAGGAGCAATTGCATTTCCGGGCTGCAGCTGAATCATTGTGCCCATGACCCAAGCGTTAAACTGTTCTGAGGACCCTGCGGTACCGGCGTACTCGTTTCCGAACAACGGAGATCTGAACACGGAGAGTCACAATGACCTTGTTCCATCTTATCAGCTATTCGCTCTTCTTAATCGGCGCCCTGGAGATCATCCTGGGGACCATACTTATCAGGAATAATCGACGAAAGAGCTCTGTCCAAAAGGCCGTTGCGGCACTCTCTCTCTTCTCAGCCGCGTTTTCCCTAACCTCGGCGATCATGTATTTACGTGCCTCGCTGGCCTTGCCGATCGACCTTGTTGCCCGCTTCAATTGGATCGGCTGGTTCACGATCCCTGCCGGGCTCCAGATTATTTATTATCTTAAAGACGAGCGAAGCCGTGTCGGCTATATCATTGGCCTCCTCCTCTATCCCCTCTGGCTCGTCATTCTCGGCCTATGCCTCTTTACCGATCTGATCGTAACACCCGGCTATTCCGTGATCCCCTTCATCAATCATCCCGGCCCGCTTGAAAATCCAGCACGGCTGTTCGGTTCGCTCCTGGCCTTTTGGTTTCTTGGCACTATTATCCGGTTCAAAAAAGAGCTACAGGGACTCAAGAGGGCCCAGCTCAACTACTTTTTCCATGGTGTGCTGATCTTCGGAGGCGGTGCGTCAACTACCGCAGGCATCTTGCAGCTGTTCGGGGGATTCGGGTTTGAACCCGGGCTTGCCGCTTTTTTCAGCCTGCCCTGGGTGGTTCTTACCTATTACGCGATCACCCGGCACCGGCTCTTCGATATACGATACCTTTTCTCCCGCGTGCTATCCACTGCTCTGGTGCTGTGCCTGTTCTTCGTCGTTCAGATCAGCGTGTTCAGTCTCTTCACGCCGGCCATCGGTGAATCATTTGCTATCCTGATCTCTCTCATCGTCATCGGCATCGTTTTCTTCACGACCCGGCTCAATTCAAAGATGCAACGCTGGATCCAGCGGCTGGTCCTGCAGGACAGGTATAATTATCAGGGTGTTCTGAGGGAATCGATAAAGGCGATGATCTCGATACTCGACCTGGACGAGCTGCTGGATTATATCCTTGCCAGCATGAAAAAAGGCCTGGGAGCAGAAAGCGCCTGTTTTTCACTGCAGGAAAAGGGTGGGTGGGTTTCCCTGCGGAACGGAGAAGGCAATCGCAGCGGCATGGCAAACAGCGGCCCGCTGAATGATGCAGTCGTCGACTGGCTGCGCCAGACCGGTCATGTTATCGTGCGGCAGGAACTTGAGCAAACATTCTCTGACGAAAAAAGCGTTATGGTCCACGAATACCTGGAGAAGATGGGGGCGGAACTTGTCATCCCACTGCTGTATAAGGGGGACATCAAGGGCTGGATCGTGCTGGGGCAGAAGGGCAATGAGCAACCCTATCTGCAGAGCGACATAAACCTGCTGGAGGTGATCGCCGGTCATGCTGCAATCGCCATCGAGAACGCCCAACTCTATGAAGAGGCCAGGCAGGCAAAAGAATTCATGCGGGAGAGCGAGGCGAAGTTCCGCACCCTGGCAGAAACCGCGGCGACTGCAATATTTATGCACCAGGGCGGCAATTTTCTTTACGCAAACCGCGCGGCTGAAGTCATTGGCGGATATGCTGTGGATGAATACCTGACCATGAATTTCATGAGTCTCGTACATCCTGATTACATCGACCTGGTAAAAATGCGCTCGCGCGAACGCATGGACGGCGGCAGCGATGTACCTACGCAGTATGAGTTCAAGATCATAAAAAAAAGCGGCGAAGAACGGTGGGTCCTGATGACAGCAGGCATCACCGTGTTCGAGGGAAAAACCACGGTCATGGGGACGTTGATCGATATTACGGCACGCAAGCAGGCCGAGGAAGAGCGGGAGAAGCTTTACCTGCAGCTGCAGGGGGCTTTGCTTTCCCTGAAAGAAAGCGAGGCCAGGTTCCGAACGCTCGCGGAAACAACGACTGCAGGGATATTCATCCATCGGGGTGGAAGGTTTATTTATGCGAACCCCGCCATTAAGACGATCACCGGCTATGAGAGCGATGAATTTCTTGCCCTGGACTTCTGGACGGTCGTTCATCCTGAGTATCGCGAGATGGTGAGGGAGCGGGGCTTGGCCCGCCTGCGCGGGGCGCAGCTATCGCAGGAGTACGAGATCAAAATCATAATCAAGAACGGCGAGGAACGATGGGGTAATCTGTCCGCCGGGGTCATTGATTATGAAGGAGGGCCGGCGGTCATTGTGACATTTTTCGATATCACGGACCGTAAGCGGGCGGAAGAGGAAACGGTGAGGCTGTACGAGCAGCGCATCGCTGAAGAAAAGCAGCACCTCATGGAAAAAGAAAAGATACTGATGGACCTCCACGACGGCATCGGGGGCATAACGACGAATATCAGCATCCTCTCTGAGCTGGCGCAGAAAGCGACAGACATTGACAACATCAAAAAAACGCTCTCTACCATCTCACGGCTGTCGCGCGAAGGGGTCTCCGAGATACGGAGCTTCATGCACAGTCTCGATTCCCAGGAGCTGAACTGGCGCTCACTGGCCACGGAGCTCAGAAGCCAGGGCACCAACATGGTTGAGCTGCACCGGATAGCCTTTGCGCTCGAAGCTTCCGTGGAAGACATTCAGGAACAGCCCGGCAGCCTGCTCTGGGTGAACCTCTTCAAGATCTATAAGGAAGCGCTGACCAACATTATCAAACACTCAAAGGCCGACTCCATCGTCGTTTCGCTGAAGATCACCAAAGATGGGATTCTGCTGGATATCCTTGATGACGGGGTCGGCTTGGAGGAGAGGCGGGGCAACGGCCGGGGCTTATCGAACATGCATAGACGCGCCGAAGAGCTGGGGGGGCGGATAGCCCTGTCCTCCGGGGGGAGGGGTGCCCGGGTGACCCTGGAAATCCCCCTACCCTTAAAATACCCCATATCGGGTATGGCAATATAGGCTCTTCTATGGTAAGGTGCGGCCATGCGACTTGTCATAGTTGAAGACGACCCACTGCTTCTTGAGAATCTCACCCTGCTCCTGAGCGGCGAGGGCGGAATAACGGTTGCGGGCTCTTACCGCTCTGCCGAGGAGGCGTTAAAATTGTTCCGCAGCGCCAAACCCGAAGTGATGCTTACCGATATCGGCTTGCCCGGCATGTCGGGGGTTGAGCTCATCAAAAAAGCCAAAGAAGCGATGCCTGGGCTGGAAATCATGGCACACACCGTTTTTGAAGACCGGGAGAACGTGTTTTCTGCGATCAAAGCCGGCGCATCAGGATATCTGCTCAAAGGCAGCAGCCCGCGGGATATCATAGAATCCATCCACGCGCTCTATAAAGGCGGGGCGCCCATGAGCCCCAAAATTGCCCGCAAGATCATACATGAGCTTCAGGATGATGTAGCAAGTGATGATTTCCTGCTGACCTCACGGGAAAAGGAAATCGTCAAGCTCGTCGAAGAAGGGCTCACCTATAAAGAGATCAGCGAGCAATTGAGCATAAGCACCCACACCGTGCATACCCATATCAAGAACATCTACGAGAAGCTGCAGGCAAAAAACCGACACGACGCCATCAAGATAGCGAGAAAAAAGGGCATTATTTAGCAAGGTCCCGTGATGGACCGTTGCCCCCAATTAGCCTTTCTAGCACAAGCGATTATCTTATCGAAAAATAATCGCTGAAATCTTAACCTTCCTAATATCCTTCGCAATCCACGTCATACTACTCTACCCGTGCAGGCCCTACGTATAGCTCACTCGGGGGATGCTAAAGTACCCCAGGATGATGGTATATTGTGTCATATTCACTAAGATTGCTCCTCCTTTACTTTTACCCCCTTCCATAAATGGGAGGGGAATTGTTTTATTTGATTAGCGTGAGTCGCCCTCCCCCGTTCACTTTTCGAAAGGGGAAAAATGCCGGTGCGGGAATAGAAGCGCAGAAGAGAAAGATACGATAAATCGTTTTTACGAGGGTCGGGAGTGAAAAGGCCGGGAAAACTGGAAAAAAACCATTGACAATTTTGCATCAGGCTGTTATAAATGTCGCCTATGCTTGAGGCCACAGAAAAGATATGGATGAACGGAAAGTTCGTGAAATGGGACGATGCGAAGGTACATGTACTTACGCACACGCTCCATTACGGAACCGGCGTGTTCGAAGGCATCCGCTGCTACAAGACCGATTCCGGTCCGGCAGTGTTCAGGCTGCAGGAGCATGTTGGCCGGCTCTTCGACTCAACGCATATTCTGCAGATGGAGATGCCGTTCACGCGACAGGCGGTGGCAGAAGCGATCCTCGAGACGATCCGCGTGAACAAGATCGAGGCATGCTATATCCGTCCAATTGCGTTCCTGGGATACGGTGCCATGGGCATCTTTCCCAAAGAGAACCCGGTCCAGGTCTCGATCGCGGTCTGGCCCTGGGGCAGCTACCTCGGCGAAGAAGGGCTCAAGAACGGCATCCGCGTGAAGATCTCGTCCTTTAACCGGCCACATGTGAACGCGACCATGGTCCGCTCCAAGACCACGGCGAACTATGCGAACTCGCTGCTTGCCAAGCGCGAAGCACTGAAGGACGGCTACGATGAAGCCATGCTGCTCGATACCGACGGCTACGTAGCCGAGGGAAGCGGTGAGAACGTGTTCATGGTGCGGAAAGGCGTGATCAAGACGCCTCCGCTCACGTCCATTCTGGAAGGAATCACCCGTGACACGATCATGCAGCTTGCAGCCGAGCGCGGTATGCGTCTCGTGGAAGAGCGATTCACGCGGGACGAGCTCTATGTCGCCGACGAGGCTTTCTTCACCGGCACGGCCGCAGAGATCACGCCGATCCGTGAAGTGGACAACCGCCGCATCGGTGAAGGCAAGCCGGGTCCGGTAACGAAGGAGTTGCAGTCCGCGTTCTTCGACATCGTCCACGGCCGTGACAGCCGGCATGCAGACTGGCTCACCTACGTTACTGCGAACCAGCCGGCGATGAATAAATAAAAAGTTTTTCACAAGTGCCGAAGTGGTGGAACTGGTAGACACGCACGTTTGAGGGGCGTGTGGGGCAACCCATGGGGGTTCGAGTCCCCCCTTCGGCACCATTTTTATCGTACCGCACTGCATGCAAGCGCAGTACTCCATCTCGCAGTCCTGAATCGACCTGATGAAAAAACAACTCGCCATACTGCTGCTCTGGTGTTTCGCTGTTCTCATTCCTGTCGCTGGCTCCGGTCAGGAGACCGGCAACGGCGATCTGGGGATCGTGTCCGCTCCGCTTGCTAATGTGCATGCAGGGCCGGAGTCGAGGTCCAGGCTGGAAACGCAGGTGCTCATGGGTGATGAGGTGCGGATCCTGGAAAAACAAGACAATCGCTACCGGGTGAAGATCCCGAACCAGGAAAACCGAGAGGGCTGGATCCAGCAGGAAGCGGTCCACATCCCGAAGGACAAAGGCCGATCCTACATGAACGCAAACCGGCAGTGGATCGTTATTACGGCTCCGAAGGCCGAGGCCATGATCCTGGATAAGACCGGTGACCACAAAGTTTCGCTGTATGGCGGCACGCGACTGCCGGTGATCCAGACAACCGAAACGAGCCACAAGGTCCAGTTCCCCGACCAGTCGGTTGCGATCATCGACGTTTCAGAAGCCATACCCGCGAAGCCCACCGATCCCGTCATAAACGATACAAAGCCCGAGGAGATCGCAAAGACAGCAAAGCAATTCCTGAACGTGCGACATCTGAGCGGTGGGATTTCCGAACAGGGCATGGATATAAGTGGCCTGATCTATCTCACCTACCGGATCCACAGCGTCTTGCTCAGTACGGATCAAATCTCGTTCAAAAGCAAGGCCGAGCGCGTGTCGAAGAAAGATCTCGAACCAGGCGACATCCTCGTTTTTTATGGTGACAACCTCGGCTTATACTTGGGAAACGGGCGGTTTATCCAGATCCCTAATAAAAAAGCTGCGCAACTCGCCGGGATCCACGATCGACGGTTCGTCAACTCCCTCCAGTACGGTCTCCGGATCATCGGCTCCGGGCAGCCGGACGAAAAGAAGAGCATGGCCGCCATGACAGCCGATGAGATCCTGCTTGCACAGGCGCGATTGGCGAAACTCCCGCTGAACAAGCGGATTGCCTCCTGGGCCGGCCGCTTTATCGGCACACCCTATGATCCAGACCCCCTCGGCCTCTATGTGCGCACCAACCGCATCGTGGCTGATGAAAAGGTCGATTGCATGTATCTTACCTTCCGCTCCGTAGAGCTCGCTCAAACCAGCACGCCCGGCGCGGCCATTGACCGGGCGCTCAGCATGCGGTTCATCACCCAGGGCAGGGTCCAGGATGGCCTTGTCACGAACTACGACCAGCGTTTTCAGTATGGCGAGGACATGGTCATGAGCACCAAGTGGGGCAGGAACATCACCGCCGACCTTGGCGTCACCAGGCAGATCGCGGGCTCGCGCGGCAAAGACGTTGTTGACATCCTGCCGAAAAATGTCCTGGCGACGCGGGCGTTTCAGAAGAAGCTCCTGGACGGCGACATCATCTACTGGGTCAAGGACCCGCGGAAACGCGCGGTTGATGAGATCGTGGCCCACCTCTCGATCGTCCGGATCAAGTCCGGCAAGCCGTACTTGATCCATGCCTCAGGCGACAAAGACCTGCAAGACAGGCCCGGCGGCGGCGTGGTGAAGGAAGTGCCCTTTGCCGACTATGTCCGAAGCATGCGGTTTATCGGCGCGTTTGTCACGCGGTTCGAGCAGTAACCTTAAAAAGCATTCTTTGCCACGGCTAAGTACTGGTCAAGGCATTAAGCAATTTCGGTTTGACAATCCCTTCATTTCTCTGCTATTCTCTGCCATACTATCAGGCGGGTTTTCAGGAGTTAGAAGCATGCTCCTCATTCCGCATTCCGCGATCCACATTCCGAAATTCATCAAGGAGCCCTATGCTCTCCAAGGTCATCAGCGCTGCGGTGCTCGGTATCGACGCCTATCCGGTTGAGGTTGAAGTTGACATCGCGAGCAGGGGACTTCCCTTCTTCTCCACCGTGGGCCTTCCCGACGCGGCCGTGAAAGAAAGCAAAGAGCGGGTGCGCGCCGCGCTCAAGAACACGGGCTTCGATTTCCCCTTGAAACAGGTTGTCGTTAATCTCGCACCGGCTGACATCAAGAAAGAAGGTTCCGCCTTCGACCTGCCCATCGCTATCGGCATGCTGATCGCCGAAGGAGTTCTCGCGCAGGAGATGGTGAGCAACTACCTGATCGTGGGCGAGCTCTCGCTCGACGGCAGGGTAAAACCCGTCCGGGGAGCGCTCTCCATGGCCGTACTTGCGAAGAAAGCAGGTTACCGGGGCATGGTGATACCGGCGGACAATGCGCAGGAGGCGGCGGTCGTCGAGTCTGTCAACATCTTTGGCATGCAAACCCTGCCTCAGGTGGTTGAGTTCCTGATTGGCAATGCAGCTGTCGAGCCGGTGAACATCAATATTCAGAATGCGTTCGAAACCTACTCCGCGTATCAGGAAGACTTCTCTGAAGTAAGAGGGCAGGAGCATGCCAAGCGCGCGATCGAGGTCGCAGCAGCGGGCGGGCACAACATCATCATGATCGGACCGCCGGGATCAGGCAAGACCATGCTCGCGCGCCGTCTTCCCTCGGTCCTTCCCCAGATGAGCTTCGATGAATCCATTGAGACGACGAAGATCCACAGCATCATGGGTCTGCTCAAAAAAGGCCAGCCGCTCATCGCGACACGGCCCTATCGTTCGCCGCATCACACGATATCCGATGCCGGTTTGATCGGCGGCGGCCAGGTCCCGAAGCCAGGCGAAGTGAGCCTGTCACACAACGGCATTCTTTTTCTTGACGAGCTGCCGGAGTTCAAGCGGAACGTGCTCGAAGCCCTGCGCCAGCCGCTCGAGGACGGCCAGGTCACTATCTCACGCGCCATCACGTCGCTCACCTATCCCGCGTCGCTGATGCTTGTCGCCGCCATGAACCCCTGCAAGTGCGGGAACTGGGGCGATCCTGCACATCAATGTCAATGCACTCCTCATCAAGTACAGACCTACCGGTCACGCGTGTCCGGCCCGCTCATGGACCGGATCGACATCCACATCGAAGTGCCGGCCATCAAATTCAATGAAATCTCTTCAGACAAACCGGCTGAGGCGTCATCAGCGATCCGCGAGCGGGTCACCAGGGCACGGGAAATTCAGTACGCGCGCTTCAAGAGCGATGGCATTTACGCCAATGCGCATATGAAGCCGAGGCATATCCGGAAGTATTGCAAGATCGACGAAGACTCGCTGAATCTGATGGAAAAGGCCATGAACCGGCTGGGCCTGTCAGCGCGGGCGTACAACCGCATCCTTAAAGTAGCGAGGACGATCGCGGATATCGAGGGTAGCGAGAAGATCGCGACAGAACATATCTCCGAGGCGATCCAGTACCGGAGTCTGGATAGAAGGATGAGCTGACAAAATTTAAAAAAGTTCTATCCATCGGCAAGACGCGATATCCTGAGATAGCACAGATGTCACAGATATCGTTGCAGCAGCAAATATATCACTGGTAACAATACGTCACCGCCCCCCCGAGACTTATCTAATTTAGTCACCCGAACAAATTAATTCACATGAAACGCACTGCATCTTTGTGGAATTCATATCGCGTGGCTTTCTGCTATAATCTAAAAGCGGTTCATCCTGATGATTCTTATTTATTGCGATGTTCCAAGCCTATCTCGTCTGAATTCTTTTTTATATTGCAGCGAACAACCAAAAGGAGGTGCGGAATGACAAAGAAAACGGCATTCTGGATTTTTTTCTTGGGCACGATTTCCTCGGCTATCCTGTTTCTTGGGTTGACGTGGGACACCCATCGCCAGATCGAGACGCTGTCCCATGTGGACAAGCTGTCCGACAAGGTGGTGGAAGGGAAAAGAACGTTCGAGAAATACAACTGCAATGATTGTCATACCATCCTGGGGTTCGGCGCGTATTATGCGCCTGATCTCACTAAGGTCGTCCAACGAATAGGCGAGGACGGCATCCGGATCCGCATAAAAGAACCGGAGAAGGCCTTAGCCTCCTCGTGGCGCAAGATGCCGAATCTAAAAATCTCGGAAGCCGAGATCGACAATCTCATTGCGTTCTTTACCTGGGTCGGGAACATCGATAACGGGGACTGGCCTCCGCAGGACAGTAAGAAGCGCCTCTCCCGCAGCGAAGAGCGAATGGTCGCGGGTGTGGGGGTTTCGCCAGGCGCCGCGGTCTTTCAATCGCGGGGATGCATGAACTGCCATTCCTTGCACGGGACCGGAGGAACCTTCGGTCCGGCACTGGATACGATCGGACGGAAGCTGAGCATGGAGCAGATCGAACATTACATCAAGAACCCCAAGGAAGTGAACCCCAAAGCCCTGATGCCTGCGCAAACGACACTCTCTGAAAAAGAGTTCGAAGAAGTCGCCGGGTTCCTGGCGAATTTAAAATAGGAGGATATGATGGAATACCGCTCACAGAAAATAGCGTACTGGTATTTTGCCATTGCCCTGCTCCTGTTCACGCTCCAGGTCGTCATGGGACTCTGGCTTGCATTCAGTTACAGCTTTACCGTGCCGCAGTGGATCGTGGATAAATTCTCCTTTGCCACGGCGCGCGCGATGCATACCAACCTGCTTGTGCTCTGGATGCTTCTCGGGTTCATGGGAGGCACGTACTACATCGTGCCCGAGGAGACAAAGAGCGAAATCTACTCAATGAAACTCGCCTGGTTCCAGCTTGTTGCCCTGGTCGCTACGGGGGTAGTTGCTCTCGTAGGTTTTATCTTTGGTTGGACACAGGGACGCCCGCTTCTGGAAATACCGACGTCACTCGATCTCATTGTGGTCGTGGGCGCGCTTGTATTCCTGTTCAATGTCGGTATGACCATGTACCTGGCGAATCGCTGGACCGTGATCCAGGGCACGCTCCTCGGCGGTCTGCTCTTTCTGGCGCTTTTGTACCTCTTCGGAATACCGTTTTACAGGAATGAGGTCATTGACTGGTACTACTGGTGGTGGGTCATCCATCTCTGGGTTGAAGGCGCCTGGGAACTTGTCACCGCAGCTATCTTCGCGTTCGTTCTGATGAAACTCACCGGCGTGGACCGGCAGGTTGTGGAGAAGTGGCTCTACGTCGAGATCGGGCTCTTTCTGTTTACAGGCATTGTCGGGACGGGCCATCATTACTACTGGATCGGCGCGCCCAAGTACTGGCTGTGGTTCGGAGGGATATTCTCGGCCCTTGAGCCGCTGCCCATCCTGCTCATGCTCATTGACACCATGAACCATGTCAAGCTGCGCCAAGAGACGATAAAGAACCCGCTCACGTGGACCATCGCGATCGGCTGCGCGGTAATGCACATGATCGGCGCCGGGATATGGGGTTTCATGCACACCCTGCCGCAGATCAACTACTATACTCACGGCTCACAGGTCACGGTTTCGCACGGTCACCTCGCGTTCTTCGGGGCCTATGCGCTCCTGAAC
>Ga0210377_10002454_pt1 | contig 16250 bp, 16 predicted proteins | sample PLM4_65_b1redo_FD_155480 | JGI IMG/M metagenome (GOLD analysis project Ga0210377, IMG submission 155480) | Groundwater sediment microbial communities from an aquifer in East River, Colorado, USA - PLM4_65_b1 redo | ecosystem: Environmental > Terrestrial > Soil > Riparian zone | place: USA: East... | reverse complement strand
CCCGCCGGAGGTCGCCGCGCAGCCCCATTTGGCCCTCGGCTCGTGTGGCGCTTGTGCCCGAGCGGCTGGCCGCGGCGACGCTCCTGAGCTCTGCGTGACCGCGCCTCCGAGCGCGCCCAAGATGTCTGCTCCCTCGCGCCTCCCCCCAATGGGGCAGGATTCTGCTTGACAATGCCCCCTGAGGCGCGGCATGCTCCGAGCGTCCGATGGGTTGGTCCCCCGGCAGCGGCGCGGCTTGCGAGACCGGACACGCAACGCATGCGAAAAGCACACTCCTCTCACCTATTGTGGTGAGAGTGACAGTCGCGCTCATGCTTTTCTTATCTCCTTGCTCGCGATTGTGACAAAACGGTGTCACGCTGCCATCGTCCAAATGGGCGAGAGGCGGCCGGTGCGCTGGTGCTATTCTTGTATGATCTCATCCATGCTACAGCCGGTGCCCGCGCAGATTGAAGAAGGCATCATCGAGGTTCTCAAGAACGTGAGCCGTCGAACCATCGAGCCGACGCTCGATAGCGACCTCGTTGTCGACCTCGGGTTCGATTCGTTGCAGGTTCTCGAGGTGATCGCGGAGCTTGAGGATCGCTTCGACATTTCCATTCCGCTCAACTATGTGCCCACGACGCGCACCGTCGCACAGGTTGCGGCGCAGGTGGCTGCGCTCGTCGATGGCCGGGCGAACGCCTGTTGACGACTTTGCGTACGCTGCCTGAAGCACTTGCCGAAGCTGCGCGGACCGATGAGGGGTACGTCTTCGTTGCCGACGGCATCGAGACGCGGCGCTCGTATGCTGTCCTGCGGTTGGCTTCGCTCGGCGTCGCTCGCGCGCTGCGCGAGGCGGGGTTGCGGCCTGGCGATCTTGCGGCGCTGGCTATCGGCGACGCCGAACAGTTCTTGACGACGCTGTTTGGCGCATCCATGGCGGGAATCATTCCGGCGTCGCTGGATCCGCCCGTGGCGGCCAGCAACCCGTCGGCGTATCTCGAAGCGACGGCGCGGATCATTCGCCTGGCAGGCGCGCGCGCCGTCATCACGACCAGTGCGTTGCGTCAGGAGTTCGACGCCATGCGCGCGAGCTGCCCCGGCATCGACGTCGTGCTGTCGCGGGACACGCTCGACGCACCACCGCTCGAGCCGGATCACACGGCATCGCTCGACGACATCGCGCTTGTGCAGTTCACCTCGGGATCGACGGCAGTCCCGAAGGGCGTCGTGCTCACGCACCGGAATCTTTCAGCGAACATCGATGCGATCAACGGGCCCGCCGGGCTCGGCTCGTCGACCACCGATTCGGCCGTGAGCTGGCTGCCGCTCTGTCACGATATGGGGCTGATCGGGATGGCGCTCGGGCCCCTGTATTGCAGTCGGCCCGCGGTGCTGCTGGCGCCGCAGGCGTTCGTCAAGCGTCCGGCGGAATGGCTGCGCGCCATCTCGCGCCATCGCGCCACGGTCAGCTTCGCCCCGAGTTTTGCGTATGCCTTGTGCGTGCGCCGGGTGAAGGATCGCGATCTCGAGGGGCTGGATCTGTCGTGCTGGCGAGTCGCCGGTTGCGGCGCCGAGCCGATTCATGCGCCGACGCTCGCGGCGTTCGCCGAAAGGTTCGCGCCGGTCGGATTCCGCGTGACCAGCTTTCTTCCGAGCTACGGGCTCGCCGAGCACGTGGTCGCTGCGACGTTTGCGCCGAGCGGGCGCCCTCCGCGCGTCGAGCAGGTGTCCGCAGACGATTTGACCGAACGGCGTATCGCGATTCCGAAGAACGGGACCACCGGTTCGGCCGTGACGCTCGTGAGCTGCGGCCGGCCGTTCCCCGGACATGGTCTCCGCATCGTCGACGAGCAGGGACGCGAACTGCCCGAGCGGCAGGTCGGCGAGATCACGCTGGCGGGACCGTCGGTGATGCAGAGTTACTATAAGCAGGACGCGCTCACGGCGGCGACACTCCGGAACGGCTGGTTGTACACCGGCGACCTTGGGTATGTGTCGGGCGGAGAGCTGTTCGTCTGCGGGCGCGTGAAGGACATCATCATCGTCAACGGACGCAAGTACCATCCACAGGATTTGGAATGGGGCGTGGAGGACCTGGCCGGCGTCCGTCGCGGCCGCATCGTCGCGTTCGGCGCGCCGCGCCACGGCGGGCCTGACCGCGTGATCATCGTCGCCGAGCCGAGTGGAAGGGTGCCGTCAGACATCCTCAGCGACGCGATTCGCCGCCGCATCGGCGACCTGTGTGGGCTGTCGGTCGACGATGTGGTGCTGGTGCGGAATGGAACGGTGGCGCGAACAACGAGCGGCAAGGTGCAGCGCGCGGCGATCAAAGCGCGATACGAACGCGGCGAGCTCGGCGGCGCCGGCGTGGAGCACGCAGGGGTGCGCGCGTGAGCGGAGCACCAATGGATATGCTGGACAAGCTGCGGGCCATCGAGAGGAGACGTGCGACGTTCGGGCCGGGCTCGAGGATTCCCGGCGCGACCGTGATCGAACGCGTCCTCGGCCCCTGCGAAGTCGTTGTCGACGGCCGGCCGACGCTGATGTTCGGCTCGAACAATTACCTCGGGCTGACGCTGCATCCCGAGGTCGTCGAGGCGGCCCGCGAGGCGCTCGCTCACTACGGCACCGGAACCACCGGCTCGCGGGCGGCCAACGGGACGCTGGCGATCCACGAGGAGCTGGAGCGCGATTTCGCGGAATGGTTCGGCAAGCGCCACGCGATGATTTTCAGCACCGGCTATCAGGCCAACCTCTCGGTCATCGGTGGCCTCTGCGGGCCGGATGACGTCATCCTGATCGACGGCGACAGTCACGCCAGCATTTACGATGCGACGCGCCAGACGGCTTCGCAGGTCGTCGCGTTTCGCCACAACTCGCCCGAGAGCCTTCGCACAAAGCTCGAACGACTGCCGCGGGGGCAGCGCAATCGGCTCGTCGTGGTCGAGGGGCTGTACTCGATTCGTGGCGATGTCGCGCCGCTCAAGGAGCTCGTCGAGGTCTGCCGGGCGCACGGCGCGTATCTCGTCGTCGACGAAGCGCACTCGCTCGGCACCTTCGGACCGAGCGGGCTGGGCTGCGCCGAAGCGCAGGGCGTGCTCGAGCAGGTCGATTTCGTCGTCGGCACGTTCTCGAAGTCGCTGGCCGGGATCGGCGGGGTGTGCGTGTCGGATCACGCGGAGCTCCGCGCGTTGCACTTTCTGGCGCGGGCGTACGTTTTCACGGCGTCGGGATCGCCGTCCAATATCGCCAGCGTCCGCGCTGCAGTGCGCGTGATCCGGCGGCACCCCGAACTGCGCCAACAGTTGTGGACGAACATCCGCTGTCTGCGGGACGGGCTTCAGCAGCTCGGGTACGCGATTGGATCGACCGAGTCGCCGATTGTGCCCATTCTCACCGGTGATGAAGACCGCACGATCGCGCTCTGGCAGCAACTGCTGACGGGGGGCTTGTACGTGAACCTCATCGTGCCGCCCGGCTGTCCGAAGGACGAGTGCGTGCTGCGCGTGAGCTGTTCGGCCGCTCATACGCCCGCGCACTTGACGCGCGCGCTCGACATCTTCGCTCGGGTCGGCGCCGAGCTCGGCGTCGCGCGCGCCGCCCGGTCTTAGCAGGATGCTGAACAACCCGTCTTCGCTCAGGCTGCTCAAAAAGGTCCAGATGCAAGGCGGCGCGCGATGCGCGGTGCGAGGCGTACTTAGCCCGTACGTCGCAGCGCCGCGCGAGCGCGCCAACGCCGCAGATGGGCCTTTTTCAGCAGCCTGTTAGCGGGCAGACGGCTTCATCCACCCCTCATCCCGATACCACGCCGCCGTTTCCGTCAGCCCGTCCGCCAGATCGATCGCGGCCGCGACACCGAGCCGCTCGTGCAGTCGATCGACCCGACAGACGAACCCTTCGGCCGAGAGCTCTGCGAAGCGCGAGCGGTTGAGCGGCACGTGTCGGTCCGCGATTCGCCCGGCGGTGTCGCACATGATCTGCCGCTGTGCGGCATGCTTCGAGCGTCCGGTGGGCCGGTCCCCCGGCAGCGGCTCGGCCTGCGGGACCGGAGACGCAACGCACGCGAAAAGCCAGCCTACCCTTTACCGCCTACGTACCCAATCGCAGGAGAGACAGACTGGATAATTACTGTAGTCGAGCTTTCTAAAGTTATCTCTGACCCCGGATAGCACCGGTCCATTCCACACTTCCTGAATACTCTGGGAGTTGAGATCTCCCAGGACCTGAACACCATTCGAATCCATACAACAGGTAACGACCCTGCCATCCCAGAGCACTGACATGGATGTCCAAGGGAAATAACAGACCGACACGATCTTCTTCCCCAGGTGGTTATAGGCTCTCCCCCCTCCATAGTTATGCAAAGAGCTGACATTCAAACAATCACCGACCTTTGTATCAATCAAAGAACTCCACAGAGCCTTAAATTCCTCCGTCTTGGCATGGTTTGTTTCGTTCGGAAGATATTGAAGGATCAGCCGCGGGATTCCCCTCTTCATGTCTTTCCGAATCCTCAAGAACTCCGTAATGTTCTGGTACGTAACCTTGAAATTCAACCTTTTCATGGCGGTGTTATACGATTCTTCGTCAGTACCATAAAAACTGATCTTCATCTTGTCCAATCCCGCGCCGATGATCTTTCTCGATGTCTCAGGAAAAAGCAATGAAGCGTTCGTCACGATATAGGTATGCTTTATTCCGCAAGTCTTTGCAAGCTGGATTCTCTTGGCGAGCAATGTATCCAACAGCGGTTCTCCAAACCCTTGCAAATGCGTGACGGGTTTGCGCCTCACGCTGGACACTTCTTTCATGATCTTCTCGAATAATCCAAAATCCATGAAGCCACGCTTTCTTGATAGCGTGTCGCGAGGGCACATGACACACTCTGCGTTGCAGTGATTCGTATTTTCGATCATCAGCACGGTTGGCAGCGGAAGATGATACTTGTAGTGCGGGTAAAAAAGCAGGGGGGTCTTGGCTAACGACAAAAGAAACCTGGTTTTCTTGTCTCCTATATTGAGAAGCATGTTCCTATTATGCACAAATACCATGGAGGCCCGAGCCCCTCGTTCACGTCGTACCGGGGCAGTATCCCAGCGAACGTCTGCAGGAAACCCGGCATCATCTCGAGGGGGAAGAAGCTCCCCGAGAGGAACATCATCGGGAACATGATACGCTGCCGCGTGGGAGGCCGCCTATTGGGGCAGGTCCCTGATGGCCGTCGCGATGTCCCGGCTCAGCGCTCCGAGCGCGCGGCTCATGGCCGCCACCAGTGCGCCGTAGCCCGGCGCGCCCACGACCTCGGTGACCGTCGAGCGCCGCAGGGCCAGCTCCTTCCCGTCGCCGCCCAGGATGCGCCAGCGCGCCTCCAGCGTGACGTCCGCACCCGCCGCCCCCTCGAAGCGCGCCACCTCCACGGCAACCTGGTACTGCACCGGGTGGGACCCCCGCCACGAGAGGAGGGCGACGCGATCCGTTCGCAGCAGGATGGCCAGGTCCTCGCCAAGGACGCGGGTCGCGCCGTCCTTCAACCGCTCCGACCAGAGATCGAACTCGCCGAGCTCGATCTCATCGCGTCCGCGGCGGGTCACGATCTCGCGGCGATCGAGGTAGCCCGGCAGCGTCACCGGCCCCACACCGATGGCGGGACCCCGCTCGGCGGTGATCGGGTTCGCCTCGGTCGGCGGTACAGCCATGGGAACTAACGTGTAGAACCTGGTGGGGGCACTGGCGCCTCCCAGGCAGCCGCCCCCCCAGACCAGGATGGCCCCCAACAGCAGAGCGCGCAGGCAAAGGTCGTGGGTGCGCATCAGTTCCCTCCGGGCCGCCCTTTGCCCCGGAGCAGGGCCTCGGGGTGCCGCTCCAGATAGTCGGTCAGGGCCCGCAGCGACTGGGAGGCCGCCCCCAGGTCCTGGAGTGTCTGGACGAGCTGGGATCCGAGGCGCGAGTCCCCGTCCGCCGTGCCGTCGATGGTGCCGAGCGTGGCCCGCGCCTTCTCCAGGGTCGCCCGCGCCTCCTCGGACGCGCTCTTCACGGAAGAGGCCACGGACCCAATCTCCCCCTCCGTCTTCACGACCAGCCGCTGGACATCCCCCATCAGTGCGTTCAGGGTGGCGACCTCGGCCTCCACCCGCCCCAGCACCCGGCGGGCGTCCTGGGACACGTCCTTGACGGCGACGCGGGCGGCATCCGAGGTGTCCTTGAACGAGGCCATCACCGGACCGGCGTCTTCGCCCAAGCGGCGGGCAAGCTTCTCAGCTTCGGTCAGGAATGCGGCGGCCGATCGCACGGACCTCTGCAGTTCCGGCGACTGAACCACCGCCTTGACCCCCTCCACCGCCTCGATCGACGAACTGAACAGCTTGTCCAGCGGCAAGTCCTGGAGCGTGGTCAAGAGCTTCTCGGCCTGCTCGGTGAATAGCTGGAGCGTGGTGGGGACGATGGGGATCTCGGGCACGGACTGGTCGAGACCGGCCAGCTTGATGGGGGTCTTGGGGAAGAGGTCGAGTGCCACGAAGAGCTGGCCCGTGATGAAGTTCTGCCACCGGAGCTGGGCGCGGAGACCTTTCTCTTGAATCGCCTGGGTGAGCACCCCCTCCAACTCCTGCACGTCGTGCTCCCGCCTGCCCCGGATCGTCCGCAGGTCGAGCCGGACGTACACGGCGATCCACTCGGTGCCCCACCGCGACTCGATGCGGGACACCTGGCCGAGCTTGACGCCCCGGAACTCCACGGGGGCGCCGACGCTCAGACCACTGACGGTGGTGTTGAAGAACATGACGTAGGTGAGGGGCCGCCGGAAGAGGTTCACACTCCCGAATACCACCAGGCCGACGACCAGGAGCGCCACCGCGCCCACGACGAAGGCGCCGATGGTGGTCGGGCTTGCACGCTTGCTCATGGCAGACCTCCTTCGCGGCTCAGCGGGCTGGAACCCCCGCTTCCCCTCGGGTAAGGAACTCGTGCACCTTGGGGTCCGTGGACTCGGCGAGCAGGGCCCGCGGGTTCCCCTGGGCGATCATCGTACCGGTTTCCCCGTCGAGGAACACCGCGTTGTCCCCGATGGCGAAGATGCTGGGCAGCTCGTGCGAGACCGCCACCACCGTGGCCCCGAGGCTGTCGCGCAACTCGAGGATCAGGTCGTCCAGCAGTTTCGAGCTGATGGGATCGAGGCCGGCCGACGGCTCGTCGAAGAACAGAATGTCCGGGTCCAGGGCCATTGCGCGGGCCAGCCCCGCGCGCTTCTGCATGCCCCCGCTGAGCTCGGACGGGTAGAAATCCTCGAAGCCGGCGAGGCCCACCAGGGCCAGTTTGAGGGGCACGAGCTCGCGGATCTGTGCCGCCGCCAGGTCGGTGAACTCCTGGAGGGGGAGGGAAACGTTCTCGGCCAGGGTCATCGAGGTAAACAGCGCGCCTCTCTGGTACAGCACGCCGAACCGGCGCATCATGCGCTCGCGCTCCTCGGGACCCGCCGCGCAGAAGCTCCGGCCATCGTAGAGCACGTCGCCCCGGGCGGGCGGGAGCAGGCCGATCAGGCCCCGGAGCAGGGTGCTCTTGCCACAGCCGCTTCCGCCCATGATGATGAAGATCTCCCCCCGCCGGACGGCGAAGGTCAGGTCGCGCTGGATCACGGAGCTGCCGTACGCCAGGGTGAGATCGGTGACCGCAATGCGGGGCACCTCCGGCCCCCCCCCGCCCGGGGGAGCGGCATTAGAAGCCGAGGGCATTGTAGACGACCGTCAGGATCGCGTCCGAAAAGACGATGAACACGATGCCCGTCACCACGGCGGACGTGACCGCCATCCCCACCGCAGCGGAGGAGCGGCCGCACTGCATGCCGCGCAGGCAGCCGGCGAGGGCCACCAGCACCCCGAACACCACGGCCTTGATCAGCCCCATGCTGAAGTCGGTGAGGTTCAAGAAGCTCTGCGTCTCGTGGAAGTACTGCGTGGGCGACAGCCCCAGCATTGTGATGCCGACGAACCCACCGCCCAGGATGCCCAGCAGGTCGGCGTACAGCGTGAGCAGGGGCATCATCAGCACCAGCGCGACCATCCGCGGCAGAACGAGGAACTCTATGGGCGATAGCCCCATGGTCGTCAGCGCGTCGACCTCCTCGTTCGCCTGCATGCTGCCGATCTGGGCCGCGAACGCGGCCCCGCTGCGCCCGGCCATGATGATGGCCGTCATCATGGCGCCCATCTCGCGCGCCATGGCGATGCCCACTAGGTCCGCCACGTAGATCTGCGCGCCGAACCGCCGGAGCTGGACGGCGCCCACGAAGGCCAGGATCAGCCCCACGAGGAAACTGATGAGCGTCACGATGGGCAGCGCACTGGCGCCGCAATCCTGAATATAGACGGCCAGGTCGGAGCCGCGCAAGCGCGCCTTCCCGCGGAGCAGGGCCAGGACGGCGAGGAACACCCCGCCGATGAACGTGAGCATCGCGACGGCCCCCGCCCACGCGGCAAGGCCGGTCGTCCCCACGCGGGCGAGCCAGGGCAGGCGGGTGTCGCTTCGCCCGGTCTTCCGAGGCTGCACGACGGCCGCCAGGCGCAGGAGCCGTTGGATGCCCTCCGGCAGCCCGGTCAGGTCCGGCTCGATGCCGTCGGCGGAGCCCCACTCGCGCAGCTTCGAGACGAAGGCGAGGAGCCCCGTGTCCCACGCCGTCACGCCCTGCGTGTCGAAGACGATGCACCGGACGGCCCGCCCCCTTTCGATCTGCCGCTGCACCTCGCTCACGGCCGGCAGCCGGTCCTCCATCTTCCAGCTCCCCGAGAGCCGGACCAGTACCGTCCCGTCCGCGGGATGCTCCACCCGCATCTGCCACCGTTCGACCGCGGCGGCACCGGCAGCCTGCGGTTGATCAATGGTCACGCGTCTTTACCCCTTCGTCAAGCCAATGGGCCCTTCAGGGCGGCAGGGATTCTGGGCTCATCCAGCCGGACCACCCGGCCATCACGCGGACGCATGAAGGAGCGGATGCTATTCCTACCTCAGGTCGCGAAAAAGCCGCTTAGCAGGATGCTTGAAAACCCGCTTTCGCCCAGGCTGCTCAAAAAGGTCCAGATGCAAGGCGGCGCGCGCAGGGCCGAGTGAGGCGTAGTTCCGGTACGCCGCAGCGAGTGCCCCAGCGTGCCAACGCCGCAGATGGGCCTTTTTCAGCGGCCTGCTAGAGGCGGGCAAGCCGTTGACCGGTCCGCAGGCGGCATCGCCTCGCGCTGAGGAGGTGGAGGTTCCCCGGGAGGATCTCGGGCACTCTGCTATCACTTGCCCTCTTCCCATTTGGTGGTCAGGATGCCCAAGACGAACGCCACGGCGGCGAACACGCCTATGATCGCGGCGTAACGCAGGGCGGTCATGTGGTCGACGATGACCATAGATGCGCGGAGCCCCTCGTTCACGTAGTAGAGCGGGAGTGTCCTGGCGAACGTCTGCAGGAAGCCCGGCATCATCTCGAGGGGGAAGAAGCTCCCCGAGAGAAACATCATCGGAAACATGATGGCATTTGCCGCCGCCGTGGCGCTCTCAGCGTCCTTGGCGACGCGGGTGAGCATCATCCCGATCCCGGCGAACGCGAAGACGTCAAGCAGAATGAACACGAGGAGCCAGGCGTTGAGCTGCAGGCTCACCTTGAACACGGCGTAGCTCACGAGGAGCATCGCGGTCGTGGAGATGACCGCGAGGATGAATTGGTACAGGATGTTCGAGAGGATCCAGTCGGTGCGGGTGATGGGCGTCGTGGAGAGCTTCCGGATGACGCCCTTCTGCCGCAGCTCCGCGTTGACGTGCACCGCCCCGGACAGGCTCGCCGTCATCACCGACATCGCGATGATGCCGGGGACGAAGAACTCGATGAACCGGTACTTCTTGGTGAGTATCGAAGTGTCGGCCGATGTGATGAACGGGGGCTTCCCGGACATCCCCTGGTTCATGACGGCGAAGACCGAATTCAGCACCTGCATCTTCGTGGAGGCCGAGTTCGAGCTGGGGTCGTGTATATACGTCATGGTGGCGGAGGCGGAGGGAGAATTGAGCACCATCCGTTGCGTGAAGGACCATCCATACCCTTTGGGAATAACGAGGATCAGGTTCACCTTGTGGTCCTTGGCGTACTGCGTGGCGTTGATGGCGGGGTCGACCTGGGTTAGCGTGAACCTCCCGTTGCGCTCGAGGGCCTCGAGGAGCTGCGCCGAGGAGCTGGTGTGGTCGAGGTCCTGCACGTACAGGCCGAAGCTCACGCTGTCCTGGTTCATGAAAATGGTGCCGAAGACGAGGATCAGGATGATGGGAAACGCGATGGTGAAGAACATCGCGGACTTCTCGCGGTAGAAGGTCTTGATGCTGACGACGAGACTTGCGCCGATGACGCGCGGGCTCATTTCGCCACCCCCCCGGCGGGGCCGTCGCGGAGCGCCTCGCCCGTGAGCTTCAGGAAGACCTCTTCGAGGTTGGGCTTGCGAACGTCCAAGGTGAGAAACGACGCCCCGGCGTCCGTGACGGCATTGAGGATCTTCCGGACGTTGTCCGGGTGCTCCACCCTGACCGTGATGTTCTTGTGATCGTCGTGGACCGGCTCGAAGCCCATGGCCCGGACGATGTCCAAAGCGCCGTCATCGACGGACTTCAGCGTGAGGACCAGGTACTTCGCGTTGCCTTCGATGAGCTCCGCGGGAGAGCCCATCGCGACGATCTTCCCCTTCGAGATGATGGCGACCCTGTCGGCAAGAAGCTCCGCTTCTTCCATGTAGTGCGTGGTGAGAAATACGGTCTTTCCCTTCTTCTTCAGGCCCAGCAGGATCTCCCACACCGCGCGCCGTGCGCGAGGGTCGAGCCCTGTCGTCGGCTCGTCGAGGAACACAACCTCGGGGTCGTTCACGAGCGCCACCGCGATGCCGAGGCGCTGCCTTGAGCCCCCAGAGAGGTTCTTGCACTGCATTGTGGTCTTCTCCTTGAGGTTCATGAGCTCGATCAGCCCGTCGACATCGGTGTTCCTGGAGGAGAAAAGCCGCGAGTAGTACTGGATGGTCTCCCTGACCGTTAACCTGTCGAACGAGCTGAACCCCTGGGGGAGGACGCCGATGCGCGGGACAATGGCGCGCTTCTTCTTCCTGACGTCCATCCCGAGAAGGCGCACTTTTCCCGATGTGGGCGTGCGGATTGTGTCGATGATCTCGACGGTAGTCGTCTTGCCGGCGCCATTCGGGCCGAGGAACGCGAACACTTCGCCGTTCCTGACGGTGAACGATATGTCGTTGACCGCCAGCAAAACCCCGTAACGCTTCGTCAGGTTCTGAACTTCGATTGCGTGTTTAGCTTCGATTGCGTGTTTAGCTTTTCTCGTCATGGATCGACATTTCGCCTATATGGGGCACTGGTCTTAACAATCTCCGCACACGGAAATATGCGAGAGCCGAAAATGAGGCCCGGCTCTCGGTACTCCCCGGACGCCTCGCGGAGCACGCCGCATGTCTCGCCGAGCGTCGCATACGCCTGGACGCACTCCCCTATGGGGCCCGGCCCACGATCACGCAGGCGTTGAGCCCGCCGAACCCGAATGAATTCGAAACCGCGATCTCGATGTCGTACGGGCGTGCCACATGGGGCACGAAGTCCAGGTCAAATCCCAGCTCCGGCTCGTCGAGGTTGATGGTCGGGTGCAGGTAGCCGTCCTCCATCTGCACGAGCACGGCCACCAACTCAACGAGAGCCGCCGCCGTCAGGCAGTGCCCGAGCATAGACTTGGTCGCGTTGATCGGGATGCGGTAGGCATGATCGCCGAAGAGCTGCTTGATCGCCTCGACCTCGACGGCATCTGCGAGCATCGTCGAAGCGCCATGGGCATTGATGTAGTTGACCTGCTCCGGTGTGATGCCGGCATCGCGCAGCGCGCCGCGCATGACCCGCACCTGACCTTCCACGACCGGCCTGGGGGACCGCGTGGCATCACAGGTCGACACGCCGCCCAGAAGCTCGGCATGGATCCACGCGCCGCGCGCCCGCGCGCCGGCGAGGGTCTCCAGGATGACCGCCCCGGCGCCCTGGCCGGGCACGAACCCCTGGCGCCGTGCGTCGAAGGGCCGACTGGCGCGGGTCGGGTCGTCAGCGAAAGACCGCCACACGATTGCATCCATCAGCGCCCAACCCTGCAGCACGACCGGATCCAATTCCTGGGTGGCGGCCGAGACCACCACGGCGTCGACGCGGCCCGCGCGCAGCAGGTCGATCGCGCAAACGAGCGCCATGTTGCCGCTCGCGCAGGCATTGCCGACCATGTAGTTGGGGCCCTTGACGGTCAACAGTTGCCCGACCTTGCCAAGCACGTCGGTGTCCCAGAGCACCAATCCAAAGAGGGGATCGATGGACTCGGGGTCTTGGTCAAACACCCGCACGTTCTGCACGAAGTAGTTGTTGTTCAGGTTGTGGCCGCCTGCCACGTGCCCCACACGCTCGGGATCGAGCCTTGCATCCTGCAAGCCGGCGTCGATATAGGCCTGCAAGGCCGCGGCGCAGTCCAGTCGCCCGGTCAGGGGCGTGGCGCGCAGAACCTTGTGCGCGCGTTTGATCAGGTCAGGTGGGTATCTCGCCCCGACCCGCTCGAAGTGCGCACCGAGGTCGAAGCCACCCATGTCGCCGCCGATTTTGGACAGGGTCCGCTCGTCCATGTGCTTCCAGCGCGTGATGCCGGAGCGGCCCGCCCGGAGCGAGGCGCTGAACTCGGTAGGGGTCTCCCCGATGGGGGTCACAACACCCATACCGGTCACGACTACGCGGCGCGTGTCATCGCGCCGACCGTTCGTACTCATGTCGATTGACAATCCTGCCTGCGGCGCGGGTTGCTCCCTCCGCCCGGCCCGCGGGTTCCCGCGGGCGTGACGCGCCCGGAGCGATGGGCAAGCCGGCGCGACCCCTCAAGGTAATTTTGTATCATTCCACCGCATCTCTTCGCAACAGTTATTGCTGAAGCGCACCGGTCATGAGGGTGTAGAACCAGGTGGTTTTGGCGCGTAGATCAGACAAGCGATGGGCCCTGAGATTTGGTCTCGCTGGGCTCAGAATCGGCAAGAACTGTTTGCGCCACTTCAGGGCACACTCGACGCCTCGCTGGGAGCTGTCCGTCCCCCGGGCGAGGACCTGACCCTGGCTGTCGAGAGGAGCCGCAAGCTCACCTCGGTTCCGATCGGCCTTGAAGGGGAACTGGTCCTTGATTCCCCGGACGATAGCCATGGCATCGCCCAGCCTTCAACTGGCGCCTCCACGAGGTTGGGATTGGCCATTCGAAGTATCCCCTGGAGCAGCGCCGAGAGGAACGGAGGGCGAGAGCGGGGCCGCTTCGAGAAGCCGGCGGCAGACATTCGCGATGTTGAAGGCCGCGGAGCCGTTCTGAATCGGCATCAGCCGGCGCAATTCGCCCATGTCGAAGTCCGAGTAGGTTTTCTTACCGAGCGCAAGGCCGACGAAGGCAGTCGACGAGAATCGAGTGATCAGGACATCGCAGTTCGCGATCATTTCTTCCGCGCTCCCGGTCGTGAACACCATGGCTCCCGGCGCGTGCCGGCCGATTTCCCGGGTGGCGCGCTCGACAATTTCATTCGGGTGAAGCTTGAAGATAAGGGGCCGGCGGCCGGCGATCTCAACAGCTTTTCGGATAAAGGCCTTGCGGTTCTCGCTCCGGAATGTCTCCCTCAGCGGCGACGTACAGGCCAGCACATAGTTCCTGTGGGGGAAATCGTTGCTGCAGTATCGCCGGCAGTCATCGAAATTGGGTATTCCCGTAACGACGATCTTCTCGGGGCTCACGCCTTTTCGGATGAAAAAGTCGCGATATCCCTCACTTGCGACGCAAAAAGCCCTGTAGGCATCGCTGAGACCCGTCGTTGAAGTGCCCGCCCACCAGAGAGGAAGGAATCGGAGGCGCTTGACGAGATGGAACATCATGGATTCCGGGTCCGTAATCCCTTCCTGAACCAGTACGATCTTGTTGTCCCGAATGTTCTTCTGAAGGTACACGTCCGAGCAGGTAACCACCAAGTCGTAGGGCCGATTCCTTCCCTGGTAGTCGATGGGGAGGCCATGATCCTGAAGATACCTCCGGCAGCGTCCCGCCAGTTTGTTCCCTGAGATCGTGAATTCGATCAACCCGAGTCTTCGAAGAATCTCGTCAAAGCCGTGGACGTAGTAGGGCGAGAAGGAGTGCTCGTACTCGCGAAGGTGCTCGGAGACCTGGTGCAACTGGGTCGTCTGATTCATCGAACCACATATGAAGAATATCCTTTTTCTCATTCGCGCCTTCCACCGTCGCTTAGAAACCCGACCTGCTCCCGAGCGCCCTGCGGTCGTTCTCCCGGAGTAGACCCCAATCCGAAAATATCAACCGCCAAGTGGTCATGGCCCTTCATGGCCACCACGGCCATGACAATCTCGGCGCCCCTCACCCCATCCCCCCTAGTGGGGAGAGGGATGGGGTGAGGGGGGATTTTCTTCGCAGACAAAATCGAGTTCAATCCCACCAACGGTCAGCTTTATGCCATCCGCCAGAACGATACGCACATGTATAGGATCGACAACTGGAATACCGCAACTCCCACTGTGGTGCGTCATCCTCCTGCTCCGCTCCTTCCTACCACTTTCTCCTGCCGCACTCGTCGTGAGGAGTTTCAGAGTTCCGCTGGGTGATGATGCCAACCTGCTAAAGCTGCTTTTCATAAATCCGGTAGGTTTTTGACCTCCGGGCGCCCAATTTCTTCATTACGGCATTGGCTGCCGTATTGCTTTCGAGAATCCAGGACAGCTCGCACTTTCGGTAGTTCCTATTCTTCTTAGCGGCATCGTACGTACGACAGCAGAAGACGGCCTCGATGCCTTTCATGCGGTGTTCTTCCAGGACCCCCATGACGGGCACGCGCCATGAGCTGATCTTCCGCTTATGCCAGAGGATCTTCAGCAAACCCAGGGGGAACAGCCGACCGCCGGCTTTCTTCAGGGCCTGGTTCATATCGGGAAGCACCAGAGACAAACCGGCCGGTTCGCCGTCGTACTCGGCGATGAAGGACAGATCCCTGTCGCAAATCAATTTGAACTCGCCGACGATACGATCGAACTCTTCTTCCGTAAGAGGCACGGCGCCCCAGTTCTCGGACCAGGCCTCCGTGTATATCTTCTTTATCCTGTCCATTTCATTCTTGAAATCTCTCACATCAATCGTACGGACGACGAGCTTGGGGTCCTCAAGAACAAAAACGGCAATGTCGCGCAACCTCTTCGGGAGATCCTCACTCTCAAACATTGCATAGGCGTACAAGTCTTGGATCTTCTGCAAACCGTATCCTTCTATCAGACCGGCATAGTAAGGGGGATTATAGGTCATCCGGATGAAGGGCGGCTCGTCGAAGGCATCGGTGAGCAATCCGACCTCTCCATTCACGGAAAAGCTTAAGGGCCCCCTCATGGTCTTGAGCCCGCACTCCCTCAGCCAGTTCGAGGCTGCATCAAACAGCGCATTGGCGACCGCTTGATCATTGATGCATTCGAAGAAGCCGAAAAATCCAGCTCCGTCTTTGTGGATCTGAATGTGCTGATTGTTCTCATGGGCTGAGATTCTTCCGACCGGCTCTTCGCCCCTAAAAGCCATGAAGAGCTGGGCTTTCGAATGGGAAAAGTAGGGATTCTTTCCAGGGGTGAAGAATTGAAGCTGGTCGAAGATCAGGGGTGGGACCCAGTTGGGATCATCTCTGTAAATTTTCCAGGGGAACTTAATGAATTTCTTGAGCTGCCTTCTGTTCCCCAATTCAATAGGGTGTATCGAGACGGGGGACGAGCCTGCCATGCCTGCACCTCTACCGGAAGAGAACATCATTTTATCACTTTCCGTGGGGTTGTGCTCCGCAAAAACTCCGTCCGTCCTCGCCTTGTCCGCTTGATCGCCCCGGAGGCCGACCATCTAAGGATCACCGCATCGAGTTATTGCGGAGCACAGGCACCATTCAGGGTTACGGTATCAAACTCTTGCGGAGCCCACCATCCGTGAGTCCCGCCTCAAGAAGCTCGGGCTCCAGCGCCCCCGCTGATCGCCACGCGGCATCCGAGATATTGGAGCCGCTCCGATATCTCGTGCGTTTCCCGGCTGTCCATCGCCTGAGATTCCACCGCCGCATCCCATCTAACTACTCGGTTACACAGGGCGGAGGCCTCGTCGGGGCACCCGAAGCGCAGGGTGGATCTGTCTTTGCATCGTCCGTTCAGCAGGACGCCCAATTCCGTCTGAT
>Ga0210377_10002453_pt1 | contig 16250 bp, 21 predicted proteins | sample PLM4_65_b1redo_FD_155480 | JGI IMG/M metagenome (GOLD analysis project Ga0210377, IMG submission 155480) | Groundwater sediment microbial communities from an aquifer in East River, Colorado, USA - PLM4_65_b1 redo | ecosystem: Environmental > Terrestrial > Soil > Riparian zone | place: USA: East... | reverse complement strand
GCGGTTGCAATCCACAAGCGTATGGATCGAATATGAACCGGGTAAATGGTGCGCGCTCGCCTTTAGTGGGATCGTCAATTTGAAGGTGAAGTAACTCACAACAAACCGTCCTGCAGATTTCTATCCTGCAGGACGGTTTTTATCAAGAATTCTTTCAAAGGTGTGAATCCTTCTCAAGGATCAGAGATTAATCTGGGACGCGGACGACTTCGTATTCGGTATCAGGCGTCGGTACAGTCCCGAAGCGGGCATTGACCACATACAGATCCATACCGAATCCGGCCACTGTGGTAGGGACGCGGAATAACGGGCTGGTAATTGTCCTGACGATGGTACCGGCGCTGAGGCTGGCATCCAGGTTCACAACAGCAATTTGATTCAATTGATTCTGCACAACGTACAGGGTTTTTCCTTTCAACAGGAGGCCATCGCCATTTGGCACGCCACCCGTTCCAAGATCGATAAGCGTTGCAACTCCGTTCGTCGGGTCCACTCGGTAGAGCGCGCCCTGTGTGCTGTTGACGATGATCAATGTTTTGCCATTCGGTGTGGCGGTAATGCCATTGGCATTGAACGCGCCGGGTGTGAATTGATACTCACCACCCAGACCGATTTCTTCAGCAGTGGGCTGGGCAGGTAATTCTCCATTTTCATCAAACGACACACGGTAAAGCTTTGGCTGGAAGGAATTGGTGAAATAAGCGGCTTCCTCGGTGATCACCACATCGTTGATAAAGCTGGGTAATGTAGTGAGTTGAATTTCAGCAACATTCTCGCCTGTTTCACCGTTATAAATGAAGGCGGAGCCGGTAGGTCCGCCCGCTACGAAGAGCAAACCTGTAAGCTTGTGAAATTTCAGTCCTATAGCCTGGTGGCCCACCTGCGCGGGGACAAGCACTTCTCCCTCGCCTGTTCTCAGGTCGCCGCGATAGACCGCGCCAGTCGGAATGGAACCGACATAAAAAGTGGTCCCCATGCCTGTGGCAATGCCTTCAGGCTGGAATCCGTTTGGCAAAGGAATGGTCTCAGGGAATTGTTTGGCAGGCATACTGCCGATCATCGTGAAACTGAAGGCAATCAGCACCAATGCTGTGAACCAACGCTGCCGGAAAATTTGAGTCACAGTCATTTTTACTCCTTTCAAATCAAACATCGAAATTTTGTGGGAATTCTAAAGTGTATGGAACTTACAGGTCTCCGCGGTTGAAAGAGACCTGCAAACCCCGGGCTTCTCGCTTATGTTGTCAAATCTCTAATTTGATTCTCTGCCGCACACTGACCCATGCGAAGTTTGAAAGAAAAAAACTTCGCATGGGTATTATTGGTAAGTGTGCACGTTGGGAATTATTAAAGGGTCTTGAGCATGGTCAGTTCGTTGACCAGCGGGAGGAGAGGCTTTGGCATGGTAGTATCGCTGGTGTGGACGGTATGACTTGACTGGCCTGCATTTACAGTGATCGTGTACCGAAATTCATCCGTAGTGGATTTCGCAGCACTGTTCTCGGGGATTTTGAAGAAATCTGCTTCACTTATCAGCCGGAGCAGATTTTGTGCTTCATCAGCAGGCAGGCTATTCAGATCCAGTTTGAGATGAATCTCGTTGCCAGCGACTCCGCCGGATCGTTCAAAGTTAATGGTGGTCATATCTACCTAACCTTTCAAATTAATCGGTAAAGGGGAATGCGAACTCCCGCAGGCGGACAAGTGGCGATCCTGTGTTGGGAAGCTGTACCGATGGTGAGATCTATGAATTGTGATGAATGTCCGCAGGGGAAATTACACGCAATGAAGCCAAGACATTTTCAATATATGACAGGTTCATTCTTTTTTCAACCCCTACTGTGGTCTGCTTAAAGATTAAATCAAATTAAAGTTACCTGGTAAGCAAGTCACGGAGTCTTACGGCTATATTCCCAGTTCCATCCGACTCTCTGGTTCAACAAGTGGATTACTTTAACGCGGACTCCAGGTCGGCGAGGATATCGTCAGGTGATTCGATGCCCGTTGATAACCGGACCAGCCCATCGGGAATCCCGACGCGGGCGCGTTCCTCCGCGGTGAGGCTCCTGTGGGAGGAAGTGGCGGGATGAAGAACAAGCGAATAGATGTCACCCAAGGTTGTGGCAGGCAGACAAACTTTGAGAGATTCCATGAAACGATAAACACCCGGTTTATCCGCTCCATCGATTTCAAACGAGAGCACGCCGCCATATCCCCTGCCATCAAATAAACGCTTCGCCAACACATGCCCCGGGTGATCGGCAAGACCGGGATAATTAACCTTCCTGACGCGTGGCTGTGACCGAAGCCACTCAGCAACCTGTTGAGCATTGCGGCATTGTTGTGCCATTCGCAACGGGAGTGTCTTCAAACCACGCAAAGCGAGCCAGGCTTCAAATGGACCGAGCACACCGCCGACCAATTTGTTCAACTCGTAAAGTTTGCTCTTGTTCCCGGCGGAAGTGGCAACCACTCCCGCCAATACATCGCCATGTCCCGAGATGTATTTCGTCGCGCTGTGGATGACGAAATCCGCTCCGTGCTGAAACGGGTTGAAGAGAACAGGTGAAGCAAAAGTATTATCCACCAGAAGGGAAGCGTTGTAGCGATGCGCAAGGGACGCGAGCGCCGGCACATCCGCCACTTTAAGCAGGGGATTTGAGATCGTCTCGACCACAAGACAAACTGCTCCCGTTTCCCTGAGCGCGGACTCCACTTCAACCAGATCCGTGACATCCACCATACGGATGTTCACGCCTAACGTTGTGAGCAAACCGCGAAGCAAGGTAAAGGTCGCACCATATAGGTCGAGCGCCGCGACGACTGACACACCCGCTTTGACACCGCTTGCCAGCAGAGATGCGTGGATGGCGGCCATGCCCGAGCCATATGCCTGCGCGGCTTCGGCCATTTCAAGATTCGCTATCGCAGTCTCGAAGGCTTCCACAGTTGGGTTTGAATAGCGCAGGTAGACCTGACCGCGTTTCGTGCCTGCAAAGACCGCGTCCAGATCATCCATGCTCTCGTAGAGATACCCTACAGTCGGCCAGATCGGGGTAGCCACAGGGGTGTAATCAGCTGGAGGCACGCGTTCACCGGCGTGAACAGCGCGGGTTTGAAATGACATATGGGATATATTTTTCATGATCTATTCAACCAATTCTGCCCTATGGTCTATTTTTCAATTCTCTTTTGAAAATCCCCCGCCGTTTGTGGAAACTCTCCCGCCTGAAATTAATGCCAGCCGCCTGTTCGCGTCCGGTTGCGGATCTCGTCCTGCAAAGCGGACAACATCTCCATGTAGGATTCCTTGCTGGCCGGGTTCTCATTCGTTGCCTTTTCTTCAAGGCGTGCCAGCAAGTAGACCAACCATGCGAGCCAGGTACGCGGGTTGCTTTGTGCATCTGAGATATTTTTCGCGGCTTGATTTAGAACATCACGGATCTCGTCTTCCTTGCTCATTTTATGTTCTCCTGTTCGGTCATTCTGCATTTTTATTGTATCACTTTGGAGACTCAACAATGCCGCCGCTTCGTCTCCGGACTTCGTCATCTGCTCAGCGCGAACGCGGCTTAAAGCGGGCATCGGTATCGGTTAGGCAATTTCTTTTATAACGGCGAGCAGGACACGGGGAGAATGCACGAGGTGTTCCTTTTATCCCTATTCCAGGCTCTTGATCTCGAAATAGTCAAATAGCGCGGGAATGGGATCCGTTTCATTTTGTCCTGCGACCAATCCCACTTGCTGCGGGATCATCGCACTGACCTGTCCTCCGCGCAGAGTCCAGGTAATGCCGTCGGGACTGGATTGCAAAGTGTACGTATCACTTTCATGGATGAGGCGCAGGTAGACTATCTCTCCTTCGGTATAGGCCCGCGCAAAATTCGGCAGGATGAGGTTTCCGTTCTGGTAGTAGTCGATATAAAGACCGTCACCTGCACAGGTTGTGGGAAGATCACAATAAGCACGGCCAACTTGAATTAAGTCCAACGGGGATTGGTAAATGACAATTCCTGCAAACTGGAAATTTGCAACAGGTTGAAAGGTGAGCTTTGTTTCCAATTGAAAATCACCTTGTGGCGCCGGGCGCAGAAGTATATTTGGAAGATCATCAGCAGAAACATGACCGGAAAGGACGTTGATCTGCAAAACACCGGGCACTGTGGTAAGACTCCATTGAGACGGATCTTCACGGAGCCATTGCCAGTCTGATTCAAGTTTGATATTGAAGTCGTCGCGGAAGTAATTGGGATCAATGATCGCTTCAGTCGGCGGGACCTGTGTGGGCTGTATCGTCGGTGGGACCTGTGTGGGCTGTATCGTCGTTTGTTCCGCAGTTGGAGAGGGTGGCAACGCCATCTCAGTAGGTGTGCCACCTAACAGACCACATGCGAGCAGGAATAGCATTGAACTCAGGAGTGTGAGTTTTAGTTTCATCGGCGTCTCCTTGGCGAAAAGGTTAAGCAAACCGGGATCAATCCATTAACTTACAGATCAATGACTCTCCTGGTTGCTGCGATACTGGCAGTGGTCCCCGCCCGGCTGGCGTACGTAACCAGGATCTTCCCAGGCATATTGTTTTCTCCTAATTTTAAAACCTGACGCGTTTTATTGTGGCATGAGTCAACCGCCACTCATGCGTGGATGATGGTGCAAATTGGGAATTGTGAAAAGGCTCGTTCCTAACCGCCAGGCATGAAGGGGCTTTTCTGCTTCTTTTCCTGTTTCAATTTGCGTTTTTCTTTTAGATTGTGCTTTGGTTTCTTCTTTTGTTCCTTATTGCCTTTATCTTTACTGCCACTGTTAGCCATGATTGTCTCCTCTCGATGTATTCGTGGAAGGTCTACCTTGCTCCGGGGAATATTTTACTCCTCATTTCGTACTGATTCCAAATACAATTCCTCAACTTTCCTTCTCGCCCAGGGAGTACGACGTAAAAATTTCAAACTGGACTTGATGCTCGGGTCATCCGTAAAGCACCTGATCGTAATGCGCCTGCCCAGCTCCTCCCAGCCATATTGCTCCACCAAACGGTTTAGGATCGTTTCGAGTGTAATTCCGTGCAAGGGGTTGTTGGGTTGTTCGTTGTTCATCGTATGGACTGAAAACCTTAAAGGTCGAAAAGCTTCATTTTTTCCAACGGGTATCTGACAGTACTTCAAAGTCTGTGGTGCGCGGGATCAAATTGAAAGTTTGCAATAATTCGGGTGTTGGTAGGGCTGATTTGCGCCTGGCTAGATCCAGTATCGCGCCTTCAATGTCAAGACTGACCGCTTTCTTTCCATTAGACTTGAGAACATCATGATGGACCTTCCAGCGCCCGCCCTGTGGTGAAAGGCCCGACAAAGCATAGGCGATTGTCACCGTTTCTCCCATGCACACCTCCCGAAAGAATTGGGCATGGATCGCGGTATAAATTGGGCCAACACCCAGCTGCTGGAATTTCTCGGGTGGAAAATTGTGTTCGGTAAAAAAGCGGTAACGCAAATCCCCAGCGGCATCGATATAAGCGGCGTAATTCACATGCCCGTTGGCATCGATATCTGACCATCTGATCTCATAGGTTTTGGAATATTCATTCATTGGAAGTCTCCATACTTACCGCTTGCCTCATTAATAAGTTAACTTTTCTCATGGATTTGTAGGTTGAAATTCAAATATCAAGTTAAGTAAATTATGCGGCACCCTGTAGGTTATACCGCACTTATGACATCAAACTATTTTCCAAGCCGGCGCCTGAATCATGCTGGCGAGGGATTATGCGAATGGCGCTAACAATAACACCGAATAAAGCTCATCGTTATACAGGAGAGAAGAATATTCTATCATCCTGTGTCTCCAACCTGAGGAGGAGGGATGTATATTGCGAGCGAGGGTGATATGGCAAAAGAGGTTCCATGAATATAAGAATAATCTTATTTACCCTCCTGATCCTCGCCGGGCTGTTGTTTAGTGCCTGCGGATCAATTCCCACGAACATACCTATTCCCACAGGTCTGCCAAATATTCCTACCGGCCTGCCGGACATAAATATACCTACCATTAATCCGCCTAACATAGAGACGGTTGTAGCGACCTCACCAGCAACTTCCACTGGCGGAGACATAACGCCCACCCCGGAACCACCGATCCCTGTCACTGGGAATGAAACCAGCGGTCAAACGATGTTGCTGTATGGGTTGCTTGCGTTATTTGCAGTCATCGTCTTATTTGGGCTGTACACCATGTTGGGCAGACCAGACAGGCCGCCAGACGACGGGTCACAGAATTAACCGAGCCTTCACCCGCCCATCGTTACTTGTAAATTTCGGGGTGCGCCCATTTCGAAATCGATGTCATGTACAAATAAGCAGAGGTAACCATGCCGATCCGTTTTCGAAGAACATTTAAGATTCTGCCTGGGGTTAAAATTAACGTAAGCAAAGGTGGCATCAGCGTATCTGTTGGCACCAGGGGATTCCATCTCACTTTCGGCAAGCACGGCGTGCGTCAGACCATCGGAATTCCAGGTTCGGGGCTTTCCGAGACCTCTTACCTCTTCAAAAATGAACCCGAGTCCGAAAAAGGGAAAGAATCGGATGAAGACGATCGCAAGCGAAAGCGCGACTCTGATGACGACAATGGGGCAGTTGGATGTTTCCCATGGGGTTGCCTCCTGTTTATTCTGGTGGCGACCGTCGTTGGCTACTTTGCAGCCAATACTTTCGATCTGCTTCCTCCGAACTATCTGAGCGATCTTTCGGAACAACTGACCCGATGGTTACAGAGAGCCGGCTTGTGATTGATGGCAATTTGGCTTATCGACACTTCGACACCCCCTACGGTCACATTACGCCGCCTGCCTTCCCGCCTCGGACATGCTCTTACGTCGTGAAGGATCCCCTTCAGGGAACAGACCCTCGATGTTTCGACAAACTCAACATATCTTTTTCAAGTTCTGCAAACTCCCGGCGTACCGCTTTAGGGGCCTGATTTATTTTTTTCGCGATCTCTTCAATTGCAAATAAAGGATGTCTTTTATGCCATTCATATACAGGGCGCCAATCCAGCTTGAGGGGATTGACCTTGTCCTTTACGGGCCTGGGTGGATCACCTGCATATTCTTTTTGTCCTCTCTGGATTAACTCCAGAATATGAGGATTTGTGAGGTCTGTCTCTGGTGTAACGATACATTCCCATTTCCAATTGCCATCGCTACCTATGGATAGGTTGAACTTTGGATTACCGGACTCCACAGACGGATCGCTGGACGACAGTCCGGCAATATCCGCAATAAAATCATCGTGCCAGGTTTCGGGGACTTCAAACTTTTTAAACAGGGCATGAATATCTTTCAGAAATGCCCTACCACGCTTTGCCTGTTTACTCGTTGGTTTTTCTTCAGCGCCCGTCCAATCAAGCCATTTCATATGGTCCAATCGAATATCATAAGGCAGAGGCAAAGCGTATCGAGCTTGTAATTTGCGCTTGGCCTTCAAGTAGTTCGGGTCGCGGCTAATCCTTTCCCAAAGGGATACACCTGGTTGAGGGTCAGAGGGATTGGATTTCATAAACCACCAGATTGTGGATGCCAGCTCGGGTTTGTTTTGCCTAAAATTATTACTGTAGGGAAATTCCAACCCATAAATACGGGATGTTATTCCTGTCGGGTGAATTTTTTTAGTTTCTCATAGACCTGGTCGAGCAAAAGTTTTAGTTCATCCCGTTCACTAATGGACTGGCGAAGTGAGGCTTGCAGGGATTCATTCCCTTCGTCTGCGCGGGTTCCCAATAAGTGTTCGTCGCGGGCAATATGTTTGATCTTTTGTTTCAGTTTCGCTTCGAGCCGCTTGCGATAGCCATCATAGAAATTGAATTCCTTGAGCGGCTCGACTGCGACATGCACTTCCTGTTCCAACAGTTCTGTGATCGTGTTCAGGAACCTCTCCAGGTCGACCGGCTTTTGGATGAAGCGGGTTGCGCCGATGTTCAATGCAAATTCCCGATCCTCAGCCGCAACGTAGGTGGCTGTGATAAAGATCACGGGGATATCGCGAGTCTCAGGGTTCAATCGCAACCGATGGACGAGCCCGAAACCATCCAGCTTGGGCATCATGATATCGGCAATGACAATCGCCGGGTGCTCCTTCATAACGGCATCCAGCCCCTCCCTGCCGTTATGTGCCTTAACCACGCGATACCCCCTGAAGGTCAGCGTTGCATCCAACAGCTTCAGGATGTCGGGATCATCCTCCACAATGAGCAGATAACCTGGTCCTGCATTCATGATCTCATTCTACTCCCTCGCAATGGCATTTGTTATATTAATTTCGTCACCGTTTCCAGAGGGACCCTGCGCGAAGATTGACCGTCAAAACCCGCGATGCCCATGCAGGCGCAGACCCTCGCCACACGAAATCAATCCATTGATAATTTATTTACTCACTCCTGTCCTGCAATCTTCAACTCATTGAACCGTGCGGTGTGCGGACCGAAATAGCTACCGAAGAATCCGGTTTCTTCGCTCCAATGCACATCCGCCAGTGCATCCATGTAATTCCCCAACAATTGACCGCCCTTGAAGGGTTTACGTATGCCATTCTCAACAAGGTACCCAAAGCGAATTTCGGTGGCGAAATCTCCAGTGATCGGATCGGGATTAAACCAGGAGAATTGGACGATCTCGATATACGGTTCAGCCAGCAGCGTCGAGGCTGGTGTGCTGCCCGGAGGCAACTCAATATTCCCGAACGCGCCCGTGGGAGGAATCTTCAGATACTCGGCATAACGCTGGCTGGCAGCAAAGGTGACGAGTACGTTCTCCCGGATCAGTTCGACGCGCTGGGCAGGCAGGCCTTCGGCATCGAAGCGATCGGAAGCTGCACCAAAGGGCATGACGCGATTCGCCCAGATAGTGAGCGGGTCACCTTTGACCTCGCCACGGAAAACAGACTTGCCGACCTCCCATTGACTTAAACTGGCATACTTTGAGGAGGCTGAAGCGAGATTTTGTATCACACTGCCATTGAGACTACCACCTGCCAGAAATTTGGTCAGCGCACTTTTACGCAATACCACAGGTCCCTGCCATGAGGCGGGAGCCTCGGCTTCAAGCGAATCGAGCGTGTAACGCGCCCCGTCTTCAATGACAGCTTCAAGGTCCAGATCTACGACGCGGCGGCGACTCAGTTCATCGAAGGTCTCAGACTCACGATCGCCTTTCCGGCTGTGCAGGACGAACTCGATATCAATTTGCGTGGACTCCTGCCAGGCATCGATGCCGCGGCTGTTGACCAGATGCATGTTGCGCACCTCGCCAAAACATTCAGCCGCAGTGAGTCGCACATCCGGCTGTTTTGCCGCGGCCGTCCGCACGCGTTCCATCACTTCCCACATCACGGTGGAGGCATCTTTTTGCAAAGACTCATCGCAAAGAGGTACCTCTGGGAATGCGGCGAGACCCGGCAAGCCGTAAACGGGATTCGCGACCAATCCAGCCACCAGCGTGGCTTGATCGATGGCACGACCAATATCGTCGCCGGGAAGAAGCGAGGCATCGCCGCTACCGACTGCAGGAGATCCATCTGTGGTGGAGGTGCTGCGTAGAACATCGATGATATATCTCTCATTATCCACTGCGCGTTGCGACTCGATGCCTTGCGGTACCGCATACACCTGCGCTCCGCGAGTCTGAATGTGACGTACTGTCCAACCCGACAGGTCACTACGCTCTTTAAGCGCCTCAACAATTTGATTTACGAAGTGCTGCATAAGTATCTAATCCTGAAGTAGAAGATTTAGCCTGCAATTTATTCCAAAAAGTCTGGTAAATAATGAGACGGGCAGTAACATCATCCCAACCTCGCAGTTAGAAGAAGATGCGGTCCACCCGATGCCACAGGCACGGCTTCCTTATGACCCTTACCGCACGTGCCGCCATCCATCTCCAATACATTGCTGACAGCGGTGATGCTTTGAAGAACATCGGGGACATAGCCCGAGATGCCAATCGGAGCGAATAACCGATCCGTGATCCTGCCGCCTTTGATCTCATGACCGTAGTGACAGGTGACCTGAATACCCCAACCTTGTGGATCTTCCATACCAGATGACCACTTGTCCAGGAAGATACCGTGATCCACCTGGGCGATCATATCCTCCAGTGTGGAGGTTCCGGGACCAAAGAAGGTATTGCTCATACGCGCGTAGGCTTTGCGGCTGTAATCCTGCCGGCGCCCGTTCGCCGAACGAGGGATTTCGAGCGCAGCCGCTGAGTATCGGTCGGTGATGCCGCGCCGGAACACGCCATCCTCGACGATTTGAGTGGGCGCAGCCATGTGACCTTCATCATCGAAGAAGTAGGAACCATAGCTTCCGGGCTGGCTGGGGTCATCCGCGATGTTGACCAGCGGCGAGCCCACGGTCTTATCAATGAAATGAGCGGCACGGGCCCGTTCCTTGAGGAACATATCCGTCTCCACGCCGTGACCGAAGGACTCATGACAAATGGTCCCACTCACACCGGGTGTCGTGATGACGCGATATTCCCCCGGCTCGATGCGCTCAGCGCTGAGCAACGCCAGCGCGCCATCCACGGTATGCTGGATGTCTTCGTCACTCCAGGCCAACACCTCCCACCCGGCAGAACCAGACTTTGCACGATAATCGTACCGCACATCGCCACCCTCGCCAGCCACAACCACCACGAGGAACATATTGACGCGTTGCACGCGCTGCGCCAGGTCCGCGCTGGAATCAGCGAAGACAGAATGCTCATTCAATTCGTTATAGATCACTTGCACATTGACGATGCGCGGGTCGCGTCCCTTTGCCCGATGATGCAATTCACGGCAGCGATCCAGCTTCTCCTGGATCGAAAGCTTGAGCGGATCAACCTGCACAAGCGTGACGAAATCGCCTCGCCGCTCGGACTCCGGCTGGGGCGTGTATTTTTGAAACGAGATTCCGCTGACGAGGTCACGCGCGGCGCTTTGTATTTCCCCCAGATTGAAGCCACCCAGGGCGCGTTCGAAGTTGGTCCCGCCATCGAAAGCGGAAAGGACTGTGCCCGCCGAGGGCGCGCGCTCGGTCACGCGCTCCTCCCGGTTATCCACCCGGATGGTCAACCCATGTCTGGACGAAAGCAGGACAGAGAAGTATGGTGCACGCTCCAAACCCTGCCCGAGGATCTCACCAAGGGCCGGTCTCAGTTCAGCCATGGCTAATGGCAACTTCATATCTGTCATTCAAGCCTCCTGTGATTCAAGAGTTGGGTCCAGTATATATGATGAAAAAGCTGTTTACAACCCCAAATTCAGTTTGGCGCTAAACCTCGCCCATCGAGCAGCACTCTGTACGGGCAAATTCTCAACCGACAGGTAGCTACTAATTCTTTATCCATTCCTGCAACTGACCATTCATCGCGATGGCGGAGCGCCTGACTTTATGGCGAAACTTGATATTGGCATAAGTACAATGGGTTGCATAAGAAAGCACCATCACAAGCGACACAGTAAGGATGAAATTCAGCAGACTCACCTGAGGCTGACCGTAGATATAGGTGATCGTAATTACAATTGCGGCTAACGCAAAACTGTTCATTAAGCTAACAAACAACTGCGGCATTCCAATAGGCAACATCCACCACAGATATTGGTCGATCTTCTCATCAAGTGTGATTTTGTACTGCAAGGGATTTACGCGTGCGTGCAAATCCCTTGCAGTACAACGCCTGCCTCTCCGCTGCAAGCGACGTTTTCAGAAGACTTTGAAATAGCAACTCTGTTTGTCTTGCGGATATCAACTCTGAACATGAGTTGAGAATATGGGAATCTTTGTCATCCCCCTTTTCCAAATGAAGGCACAGGCGTTATTCTGACTTGGCGTTTTTTTCCAGCTGCTCGTGGATTTGGTCGAGCAGAAGTTTTAATTCTTCTCGTTCACTGATAGCATGACGAAGAGATACCTGAAGGGATTGATCATCTTTGTCTGCATCGGTTGCCAGCAGATGCTCCTCGCGTGCGATTTGTTTATTTTTTTCTTCCAGTTTTGCTTCAAGCCGTCTGCGATATTCGACATAGAAATCGAGTTCTTTGAGCGGTTTGATTACGATGTGCATCCCCTGTTCCAGGAGCTCGGCAATCGTTGCCAGGAACTTCTCAAGGTCAACTGGTTTTTGGATAAAACGAGTTGCCCCAATGTTTAATGCAAACTCTCGATCTTCATGTGTTACGTATGTAGCCGTGATAAAAACCACTGGAATGTCACGGGTCTCAGGATTGATACGTATTCTATGAACAAGTCCAAAACCATCCAATTTGGGCATCATAATATCGGCAATGACAATCGCCGGGCGTTTCAACTGAATAGCTTCCAGCCCTTCCCTGCCATTATGAGCCGTGATCACTCGATAGCCCCTGAACGTGAGTGTTGCATCCAATAACTTCAGGATATCGGGATCGTCTTCGACAATGAGCAGATAGTCTTGGCCTGCGTTCATGCTCTTATTCTAACCCTCTGCTTCCATTTTGGTCATATTAATTTCGTCCCTTTTTCTGCTGCAGTGACTCGCTGCACAACCACAGACCTCCTCACTCTGCCTTCCTGCCTCGCGAGCCTCAAACGGCGAGTCCCCAAAGGGGATGATATTCCTCCCTCGCAGACCCTCGATCGGCCTCACCACGCCCGTCTCATGATAAATCCTAAACAGGGAATTTGCCAGTTGCATCCGTCACAACTGGACCATGACCCGAACATACGGTATGCGCGCCAAGCAAGGACTGTCTTACGATAGATGCTTTAGCTGAAGTTTGATCCCAGGTCGCGGCAGGACGTGGATCATCGTCGATATTATTATCATAGGTAACCATCGAGTCACCGCAAAACAAGACGCCCACTTCAGGTGCAAACAATGAAATGTGACCTGGGGTATGCCCGGGTGTTTCGACCACGTGCAATCCTCCCAATACCGGTAATCTTTGACCATCCGTCAAAATCTCATCCACCTGAAACGGTGCTACTTTTAGACGCATCAGAAGGAATCTCAGTCGCCTTATGAAGGAACCAGCGGGCATTTTTGGAATCCGTGAGGGTTTGCCAGCGGCGATGGCATCAGCCTCTATTTTGCTGGTATACGTACGCGCGCCAGTTAACTTGTGCAGCGCGGCAAGACTGCCGACATGATCAAAATCTGAATGAGTGAGGATAATGCGCTTCACATCACGGGCGGATTTGCCCAGGCTGTCAACATAGGCAAGGATGGTTTTCTCATTGCGCGGCAATCCTGTGTCAATGATGGTCAGTCCGTCGGCATCCACAATGATATATGGATTGGCTATCACCTCAGGGACTACATAGACATTATCAATGATCTTCATACAGATAATTTCCTTTCAATTTTTCGGCATCAATGAAATGCCTGCGCCAACAAACTTTCAAACAACCCCTCCATGCTTCGACACTCCCTACGGTCGCAGCATAGCGCCTGCGAGCCTCAAACGGCGAGCCCCGCGCGAGGCTTAAACGCCGAGATGCTCCCCTCGTCACGGAACATCCCTAAATTACCCGCCGGGTGTGGATGAAGCGTTTCCATCCGTTGGTTGTCCGTTAAAGTCCTTTTCGAGCATCTTTACCAGTCCCGTTGCAGCCTGGTTATATGCTTCGACAACGAGTTTTGTTAACTCTTCTGAGACCGGAGTGTCAGGCTTGCGCAAATAAAAAAGGATTTTTGTACCGGTCGGCGATTCGATAATCCACCTGGTTTGAACAAGTTTGATTCCCACGCTAATGTTTTGTTCGAGCGAAACGTAGTCGAACGGCTTCCAATCCAATATCTTGTTGAAAAAATGGATTTCGCCGTGCGCGCAATGATAGGTGGTATCGGCTTGAAAGCGCCCGCCCAGGGAATCCGTTCGTTCGACCAGGTCATACCCTGCCCATTGTTGCTCAAGTCGAGGCGTGGTCAAATACTCCCAGACGAGGGAGCGCGCATAGGGCGCATCCCATTCGAAGGTCAGCCAGGCTTCTTCCGGGGCGACAACGAATCTGTGCTTTTCCTGTTCGCGCTCCCAGACTTTGCGTAGGTCAAGCACCTGCATTTTGACTTCCCCAATATGTGCATAGACTTCAGAATGAGATACGAGCGGATACGCCAGTTGTGACAGTTTCGAAGCCTCTGCCGCCGCATCACTGAACAACGCGTAGCTCTCGATCCCCGTCTGTTCGATGACATTGTTCTTCAACATGCGGTGTGGGACGATCACATCCGCACCCAATAGTTCCTCACGGTCTCCAAGTTTCTGAATGACGTATTCCCCGTAGTGAATGACCATCTTCAAATCGAGCCTGGACATGTTCTGGCAGGCACGGCAGGTGCAGGTGGTGTTATAGATCATCTGCCGAAGCGTATCGGCAAAGACGAAAAATAGATTTTCCAGTGCTTCCAGAATGGTTTGCGGCTCACAGAAATTGGTTTCGGGAACGTACATGAAGATCGCGTCGCCCCTGAAACCTGAGATCACAAACGGATGTTTGATCTGGGCAAGCTGCACATCGAACAGATTCTGAAGCGCGTCCTGGGCGTGATCCAATTCGGATCTGGTCAGGAATTCGGTGTAGCCTGAGATGTCGGTGAGGATGAAATAGCCTTTTTTTGCCACGATAGCTCCAAACACAAGATCGGATTTTTCTTTAGTTTACCGCGTCCCACGCAGGAACTCGATGTCTCGACTGGGGTCAAAACCCGCCTCACCACGCCCGCAAGGACAACGTCCCGAAGGTTGACGTGAAGGGTGTACGGCTTGGCGCCCAACCTTCGGGACGGTTTAGCCATCAAACGCCTCCGCCAACAGGCTCTCAAACAACCCCTCCACCTGCCGCGTGGACTCTGCCATCCTTCCCCGCAGACCCTCGACCCGCACCGCCACGCCCGCCAGTGCGAGTGCGTCGCACCACACGGACCGGATTCTCCTCAAACGACCCGGTGCGTGAGCATTCAACGGTTCTCTGCCCAAAGGTCCGTCGAGGTCTCTACACAAGCCGTGTGCACCTCAGGTCGTTCGAAGATTTCATAAAACGAGTCGACCGTCCAGGACGATGCTTTCTCCAAAGGCAGGATTTTGTATTCGGCGGGATGCCACAAGGCTCTGTTGGCTATCGTATAAAAAGCCTGAAAGGTGGGCAGATCATTCTCCCAAAGATGGAAATCGGCCTCAGCGGGCTGGTCAAGGTTACACACGCGTATCTTCTGATCGGCTGCTTCTGTATCGAAGCGATATTCGATCGCCATTTCCTGCCGGGGATAGTGGAGGAATATCTGGACAAGACTGCGGCTTGTGAAGGGAAACGCTCTTAAGTAGATCTGATCGGGCCTGCCATAGGTTTGAAATATATGGTGCATATCCAGTTCTGAAAGATAATCGCCTGAGACTGAGAAGACCGTGATCGCCTGCACGATCGAGTCCTGCAAATGAAATTCGATACCCGGTAACGCCGGCTTTTCAGGAGTCGAGCCCGACGGATCATGATAAGAAAGCAGTTTATCCTCCGCATAATCAGTTTTTAGCATGGGTGAGAGTAAAGCGTGGACAGTCTCCCAGTGTGTTTCGCCCGGGGTGATTCCCCACCAACACGGTAAACGACAACCTCCATTGGTCTGGAGCAGGTCAATGATCTGCGCACGCGCCTCGTCCTGGCTCAGAGCCGGATATGAAGTAGGAGACGGCGTCACCGCCCTCGGATCAGATCCGATCTGATATCGGGTATCAGACCAGAGACGAGCAAGGTAAACAACGAGAATCAGCGCAAACAAGCCGGACAAATAGGAAAGTATCTTCTTCATTCAATCTTTCGACCGGGCTCACATCGTCCCGATGCTCTTTCGGGAGGGCAGCCTCGCGCCATCGCGCCCGCAAGGACAATGTCCCGAAGGTTGGCGTGGAAGATGCGCGGGGTTGAGAGAAACCTTCGGGACGGTTTATTCATTAAATGCCTCACTCAACACGGACTCAAACAACCCGTTGATGTCTCGATAAACTCGACACGGCGCCTGCGAGCCTCAAACGGCGAGCCCCGCCTCAGACATCCTCCCCCGTCGAAGATCCCCGAAGCGGAGTGTAGGGGGCAGACCCTCGACCCGCCTCACCACGCCCGTCGAAGATCCCCGAAGTGAAGCGAAGGGGGCAAACTCTTCTTGCAAGTTGCCTGATTTCATAAGTTTCCACATCACTCATTCAGATACACGTTTGCCGAGATCAGAAAAGCCCGTTCTGGCT
>Ga0210377_10002452_pt1 | contig 16251 bp, 25 predicted proteins | sample PLM4_65_b1redo_FD_155480 | JGI IMG/M metagenome (GOLD analysis project Ga0210377, IMG submission 155480) | Groundwater sediment microbial communities from an aquifer in East River, Colorado, USA - PLM4_65_b1 redo | ecosystem: Environmental > Terrestrial > Soil > Riparian zone | place: USA: East... | reverse complement strand
AATCGGAATGTTGCGCTGTGCTTCAGTGATATATACAACACCCACAATGACAGCCAGTCCCACCAAGATAAACGCAACGTACGTGAAAATCTGGTCGGGCGTATACGTAAAGGCAGCTTGCTGAATACTTGCCGGGAACGAGGCAACGATGCCAGCTAAAATAAGGAGTGACGTTCCGTTACCCAGATTTTTTTCTGTTATCAGTTCGCCCAGCCACATCAAAAAGATGCTACTGCCGATAATCGCTGCAAGTGAAACAATCCAATCAATCGGCGTAAGCGCGTTTACAAATCCCTGACGCACAAGAAGATTCAAAAATGCATAGCCCTGTAATGCAGCCAGCGGAACCGTCAGCATACGTGAGTATTGGTTAAAGCGCGTACGGCCGGCTTCGCCTTCGTATTTATACATCTGCTCCAATGAAGGAAAGATCATGGTAAGCAACTGCATAATAATAGATGCCGTAATATAGGGTCCAAGTCCGAGCATACCAATAGACAGATTCGAAAGGGAACCGCCGGTGAATGCGCTTAACAACCCAAGAAACTGGTTATTTGCAAAGAATTCACGCAACCGTGTTGCATCAATCGCCGGGAGTGGGATGTTTGAAACCAGCCGGGAGACAGCCAAAAGCGCAAGGATAAAGAAAACCTTACTGCGAAGCTCAGGCCGTTTAAAGAGTTGAAGTATTCTGTTCATCCCGTTAGAAGTAGTTAAAGCCAGAGTGGGTTATCACTTTGGGAGATACTACAGTTGTTATGTGACACATCATGATATTTTGTGCAAACCCGATAGGGCTGCTTCTAACGGGATTCATCACCTTTTGGCTTTTCGGATACGATGTCTAACTTCTTCTGGGCAGATTCGGAGAACATCATGCGCTCAAAGGTAAGCTTTTTCGTCAGTTCGCCGTCCCCTAATACTTTCACTCCTCGTTTGATTGATTCTACAACGCCCCGCTCCAAAAGCAATTCGGGGGTGATAACGTCACCATTTGAAAAAATATTAAGGTCTGACAAATTAATAACTACAGGTTTGCTGTAGCGAACCTGATAGTGGCGGTGCTTGCGATGAGGACGGGAATTGCCGGGCTTTTTGGAAGCGCCGCGCTGTTTTGGAAACAGCTGCCAAATTCGATTATCGCCGCCACGAAAACCGGGACGTACGCCCGCGCCGGCGCGACTTTTCTGTCCTTTGGTACCGCCACCCGAAGTTGTTCCTCGTTTTCCACCGCGTCCAACGCGCTTCGTGCGTATTGCTCGCGTTTTTGGTTGTAATTCGTTGAGCTTCATCCCGTTAGAAGTAGTTAAAGCCAGAGTGGGTTATCACTTTGGGAGATACTACAGTTGTTATGTGACACATCATGATATTTTGTGCAAACCCGATAGGGCTGCTTCTAACGGGATTCATATTTACTTCTTAGCTCGCAACTGCTGAAGCGCTTCTATCGTTGCCATTGCAATATTTAACTTATTATTGGTTCGCCCTGTTAATTTTCCGGTTAAACTTTTAATTCCTGCCATGCGTGCTACCACACGGACGGGACCACCCGCCTTAATACCACCCTTTGATGGTTTTAAGATAACGCGTGCCGATGAATACTTTGCTTCTACCTGATACGGAATCGTGCCATCTTTAATTAAAACCACGAGCATGTTCTTTCGTGCTTGATTGGTCGCCTTCTGAATTGACTGTGCGACATCTTTTCCTTTTGCAATGCCAATGCCCACTTTTCCTTTTCCATCACCGATAACTACCGTGGTGCGGAAGCTAAATCGCTTTCCACCTTTGGTAACACGGGTAACACGAGCAATATCAATTGCCTGTGAATCAAATTCCGGTTTTTCAAATTTTCGCTGCGGACGATTTCCGCGCTGACCACCACGGCCGCCTTGACCGCGTCGTCCCTGCTGACGACCACCGCGTGTACCGCCTCGATCCTGTGATGGAGCAGGAGGAACAGCTGTAGGCGTGGGTTCAATAGGAGCCGGTGTACCCGCCCCCTGCTGGGGCTGGGCACTGCGCTCGCCTCCGCTCGCTTGTTGTGGCGTTGCTGGAGTTGTTGGTTTGTTATCTGGGGTATCCATGGTTATACTTTAATTCCACCCTGACGCAAACCATCAGCTACGGCCTTGATGCGTCCATGATATTTAAAACCACCCCGATCAAACACTGCCTCGGAGACACCCTTTTTCTTCATGGCTTCCGCGATGGTCTGACCAAGCACAAATGCCGACTTTGCTTTTTCGCCGGAAATGTTTTCAACTTTGGCTGGCATCTTTAATTTTGCATTACTCATACCTACCAATGTTTTACCGGTTACATCATCGATTACTTGCACATAGGTATGCTTGTTGCTTTTGAAAACTGAAACACGCGGACGCGTAGCATCCCCGATGATCTGACTTCGAATACGGCCATGCCGTCTGATTCGATGACTCAGTTTTACGCTCGTGTGTTTCATTCTCGGAGTGGGCTCCCGTGTCGGTCGCCCACGTGGGGCCCTATCGCTTGCGATGGGGATCCGCGTCGGCGACCAACGGGAACTCTGTTATTATGCAGCCGTTGCAGCTTTCTTGCCGGCCTTTATTTTGATTACTTCGCCGACATATTTTACACCATGCACCTTGTATGGATCCGGAACTTTTAACGCACGGATCTTGGCGGCAACATAGCCAACCAATTCCTTATCGATTCCCGTGATCGTAATCACGTTCTTTTCTATCTTATAGGTAATTCCTTCTGGTATTTTGTATAGAATCGGATGAGAGAAACCCAAGTTCAATTCAAGATCTTCTCCTTTTTGAGTTGCTTTATATCCGACACCATTGAGTTCCAGCTGTTCCTGAAATCCCTCCGACGCTCCTTTAATCATATTGTTGATTAATGCGCGTTCTAATCCCCATACCGATGGGTGAACCCCGTCTGCAGCTTTTATAAACACTTTTCCATCCTCTACAGAAACTGAAATTCCTTCGGTCAATGTTCGTTTGAGTTCCCCCTTGGATCCTTTTACGGTCACGGCTAAACCATCGACTGTGATGTCGACACCGTTGGGAAGCAGAACTGGTTTTTTGCCGATTTTTGACATTTTTATACTTTGGGCTACGCCCACAGCGATTCCAATTGTCGCCTACGCGTCTCCCAAATATTTTTTCAAAAGATTACTTTCGGAAAAATATTTAGGAACCCTCGCTGGCGACGGGCATTGGAACCTTCGCCGCTCACCAAATTTCAAACAATACTTCTCCACCCACATGCTGTTTTCTGGCTTCAGGAGAAGACATGACACCCTTTGGGGTAGAAATAACTGCAATACCAAAGCCGGAACGAACTGGTTTTATCTTGCTTGATTGGATATAAATATGACGAGATGGTCGCGATACTAATCGAATGCCATTAATTGCCGGCTCACCATCCAGATATTTCAATTCAAGCTCGAGGTGGTCATGCTCAACTTTTCGTGCTTTCTTCTTTTTCTTTTCAATCGTACCGATATAGCCAGCTTCTTTCAGAATCGAAGCAATTTGCATCTTCATTTTTGAAGACGGCATCGCAACATGGTCGGCTCCGACCTTTTGCGCGTTCTGAATTCTTGTAAGCATGTCAGCTATTGGATCCATATGTTTATTAAATGTAACCCTTCGATACCTCAGGGTAATTCGCTTTGCGAATTACCAGCTTGATTTTTTTACACCCGGGAGCAATCCTTGCCCCGCTAATTCCCGGAAATGAATACGGCATAATGCGAAACGACCCATGTATCCGCGCTTTCGTCCACACATAAAGCACCGGCGAACAATGCGCGAAGAAAACTTCGGTTTTTTGTTAGATCGTGCAATTGTGGATTTCTTGGCCATATTTTATTGGGAGGGGACTTCGCTACCGCTCGTCGTCCTTCCGGAGGCGATTCCCGCTTTGCGTGAACCTTCGCCTTGAACCTCGCTCACGACGTCCTTTCGGACTGTTCGCTCCTGCCTCCCCTCGACTTCTTTTTGAAGCGGGAAACCGAGCTGACGCATCAACGCAATTCCTTGTTCGCGGTTTGCGTTTTTTGTTACCACGGTTACCTGCAACCCGAAAATATCTTTCAACGTTTCATAACTGATTTCAGGAAAAATATTTTGTTCTTTAATACCTAAATTTAAATTCCCGTTCTGATCAACATTTTTTTGATCAATTCCACGGAAGTCTTTGGACGCCGGCAATGCGATTGAAATAAGTCGGTCAAGAAAATCATACATTCGGTTTCCCCGAAGCGTCACCGTCAGGCCAACGGGCATTCCTTGTCGAAGCTTGAAGCTCGAAACTGATTTTCTTGCTTTCCGAAATACGGGCTTCTGGCCCGCGAGCATCCCAAGGTCGCGTTCGATCTTTTCGATTGTCGTATCGTCTTTTGCGATACGTCCGATACCAGTATTAATGACCACCTTTTCGATACGGGGAACCGCCATCACATTCTTAATCTGAAACTCTTTCTGCAGAGCAGGGATGACGGTTTTCTTATATTGTTCGTGTAGGCGGGCCATATCTTTGTAAGACGCTTTAGTATATACGATTTTCGTAAAAAATCTAGATCTCTGCTTTGCACTTACGGCAGATGCGCACTTTATTTGATTCAGTGACTGTATACCCAATCCGCGTTGTTTTGCCACAGGATTTGCATACCATGGCGACTTTTGCAGCATCGATAAACCGTTCACGGACAATCACCTGACCTTTTTGCCCTTGCTTTCGTGCTTTCAGGTGATGCTTGGCCATATTGAGCCCTTCGATCAGTACAGAATTTTCTCGCGGTAAAACCCGCGCAACTTTTCCGCTTTTTCCTTTGTCTGGACCGCTGAGCATGATCACGGTGTCCCCCTTGTGAATCTTGAGTGTATGCATGGTTCTCGGAGTGGGCTCCTGTTGGTCGCCCGCGTGGGGACCCATCACCGATGGGGACTCGCGTTGGCGACCACGGGAACTCTGTTAAACAAGTTCCTGCGCAAGTGATGCTATCGTAGCAAAACCACGATCCTTAATTTCTCTTGGGATGGGTCCGAAAATGCGACCTCCCTTAGGTTCTTTACCATCTAAAATAACAACGGCGTTGTCATCAAACCGGATATAGCTGCCGTCCTTTCGGCGGAATGGATTTCGCTGACGTACTACAACCGCTTTCAAAACATCTTTCTTTTTTACCGCCTTGCGTGGTTCGGCTGACTTTACTGAAACAACTACAATGTCACCAATCTGTGCATACTTGCGTTTTGATCCGCCAAGTACCTTGAAAACGCCGACTTTCTTTGCGCCGGAATTATCTGCCACATCTACTATTGATCGTAATTGCAACATTTGCGGAGTGGGCTCCTGTTGGTCGCCCGCGTGGGGACCCATCACCGATGGGGACTCGCGTTGGCGACCACGGGAACTCTGTCGTTAATTAACTTTCGAAACCACGATCCATCGCTTATCTTTTGAGATGGGCCGTGTTTCCTGAATGACTACTTTATCACCAACATGGTACTGCCGTTCTTCGTCGTGTGCCTTGTACTTTTTTGAAACTTTATACTGTTTTTTGTACTTTGGGTGCATCTTTAATCGGCCCACCTGAACAACGACGGTCTTTACCATCTTGTCTGAAGTGACCACACCGGTCAGCTTTCGTGCTTTGGTTATAATTTCAGTAGTCATGTTATTTTTGGACTTCCAACGCTGTCAGTACGCGTGCAAGTTCTATCTTTGTTTTTTTTATCTGGCTAACATCCTTCAATCTCTTTTCCGCTAAATTAAATCGAAGTTGCAATAACTTCGATCGCAGCTCCTGTGCCATAGTCTGCAATTCTTCTACACCTTTGTGTTGTATTTCTTTGTAGTCCATGATTACGCGCGTTTAATGATTCGCGTTTTAATCGGCAATTTATGTGCACCGAGGCGCAATGCTTCGCGTGCAGATGCTTCCGGTAAACCGTCTATCTCAAATAGGACCCTCCCGGCTTCAACTGGAAACACGAAATGTGATAACGGCCCGCGGCCTCCGCCAAGACCAGTTTCGCCGCTCTTTGCCGTTCGAGGTTTGTCTGGAAATACACGAAGCCAAATTTTTCCACCTCGTTGCACAAAGCGAGTCATGGCTCGTCGTGCTGATTCCAGCTGACTTGCTTTCACCCATGCCGTTTCCTGAGACTTCAAACCGAATGAGCCGAAACTCAAAACCGTACCTCGGGTTGCTACCGCGCGTGCACGTCCTTTATGAACTTTTGGGTGTTTTATTCGGCCTGGCTGTAACATATTTTTTATTTATCGAATACTTCTCCTTTATATATCCACACCTTCACACCAATCGTCCCATACGTGGTGTGCGCGGTCACTCGTGCAAAATCAATATCGGCACGAAGCGTCTGTAATGGTAGACTTCCTTCCTCAAGATGTTCTGTGCGGGCAATTTCAGCGCCGTCCAGTCGTCCGCCAACTTGAATCTTTGCGCCCTTAACGTCGCGGTTGGCCATCATCTTCGCTAGGGTCTGTTTGAGTACACGTCGAAATGGAATGCGCTTTTCAAACTGATCGGCGATTGATTCTGCCATGACGCGCGCTGAGGACTCGGGGCTTTTAATTTCCTGAATTTCTAATCGAACAGGAATCTTCCGCTTCACCACGGTGTGGATTGCCTTTTTCAGCTCTTCTACACCGCTTCCTCCGCGACCAATAATAAGACCTGGACGGGCAGTATGGATGATAACATTTAAAATATCCGTTCCTCGTTCAATATCAACGCGGTCCACGCCCATGTTTTTTAATTTTTTGTTCAGGAATTCTCGAACGGCAACATCATCCTTGAGATACGCAGGATATTTCTTACCGCCAAACCAGCGGGATGCCCAATCCTTATGAATACCGATGCGAAGTGATGTTGGAGAAATCTTTTGTCCCATATTATGAATATTCTTATGATATCCTTTCGTCTAGAAAAATATCATAAACAATATTCATTAAATTGATTTTCGGCTAAAGAATCGCTTTCCTTTTTCAAGGATGCCAGTCTTTTTTCCGATTTCACGTTCTACTTCATGCTTTTTTTCCTGCCTTACGTCCTTTGTTTCAGCAACCTGTTCGACAGTCTCCTTCTTTTCTACTTTCTTTTTCTCTTGTTTCAAGCCAGCAACTCGTTCATCAAGCACCAAAATAATCGTACTCGTCTTTTTCTGGATTTCAGTGGCACGTCCTTGCGCCCGTGGCATAAACCGGCGAAGTTTTATCCCCTCGTTTACAAATATATCTTTGATGTATAAATTTTCCGGAATCATGCTGTAGGTATTCTCGGCTGAAACAATAGCGGAGCGGAGAAGTTTCGCAATGATCGGAGATGGCCGTCGCACGTAATGATCTAATTGATTGAGTGCAACCACAGCGTCTTTTTTCTTAATCAAATCGATAACAGCCCGCACTTTACGTGGAGCAAGTCGTACACCGTTGAGTTGTGCTCGAATTTCCATATTTCGTTATTATTTTTTCTCCGGTGCAGCTGCGGGAGCAGTTTCGGCTTTTGCTGCTTTGGCAGCATCCAATTCTTTTTGCTTCTGTGCCATTTCAAGTTCCTTCTGCATTCGTCCCCCGTGTCGGGCAAATTTTCGCGTATGCGAGAACTCTCCCAGCTTGTGTCCAACCATGTCTTCACTGACGAAAACGGGAATATGGATCCTCCCATTATGAACACCGAACGTAAACCCTATCATCTCAGGTATGATCGTGCAATCACGCGCCCATGTCTTAATAACGGTCTTATCGCCCGCCTTTAACTTACTCACCTTTGCGAGTAATCGCTGATCTACGTAGGGTCCTTTTTTAAGTGATCGTGACATATTATTTGGTTCGTCGACGCATGACAAACTTGCTTGATTTCTTTTTACGATTACGTGTTTTGTGTCCGCCGGTCACTTTACCATGACGCGTCTTTGGACGGCGCGTACCACGTCCCTGACGGCCTTCTCCACCACCATGCGGATGGTCTACGGGATTCATGGCGGTACCTCGGACTTTCGGTCGTCGGCCTAACCATCGTGAGCGGCCCGCTTTACCCAATGAAATCAATGCATGCTCTGAATTTGAAAGCTGCCCAATCGATGCAAAGGATTCTCCTGAAATCATCCGAGTTTCCGATGAGGGCATAACCATTTGTACATATCCGCCTTCGCTTGCCAGCACCGTTGCTGCACTTCCCGCTGAACGAACAGCACGTCCACCCTGACCCGGAAACAACTCTATATTATGTACCAGCGTTCCCTGCGGGATATGCTTTAACTTCATGCGGTACCCCGGACGAATTGGTCCTTTTTCTGAAGCCATGACCAGATCCCCAACTTTTAAATCCTGCGGTGCGAGGATATATCGCTTATCGCCATCCTTAAAATGTACCAGTGCAATACGGGCGGTTCGGTTTGGATCATACTCGAGCGCAGCAACAATGCCGGGAACATTGAGATTATTTTGTTTAAAGTCTATTTCACGGTACAAACGTTTGACGCCGCCGCCGCGATGGAAACTGGTAATTTTCCCCTGGTTATTTCGGCCAACAGATTTATGAAAACCCCTTTTTAACGATTTTAAGCTTCCCTCTTTGGTAAGCTGAGAGAAATCATATCCGCTCATGTGTCGCCGTGATGGCGTTGTTGGTCGATACTGTTTCATGTTTATGGTTTTGCGCTTTCAATCGTCTGACCCTCCTTTAGGGTTACTATCGCTTTTCGGAATCCGGGTTTTTCTCCGCGATATTTTCCAACGATTCGTTGTTTTTCTGCGGTGTTCATCATTTGAACATTGGTCACCGTCACCTTATAGAGCGCTCCCACATGCTTCTTTACGTCTCCTTTTGTTGCATGTGGCGCCACGACAAACGTGTACTGGTTGTCAGCCATAAGCCGTGAGGCTTTTTCACTTGCATAAAAATGTCTGATGACATCATTGGCGCCCCGCGAGGGCAATAATTCAGACTTTGGAGCAGCCGTCTCTTGGACCGCTTCCTCTGTTTGCGGTTTTGTTTCCTTTTTCTCTTCTTTCTTTTTAAAAATATTAAATGCCATATTATTTGTTGAATCCTTTCTCAATCGCCTCAACTGATTCTTTCAGCACCACCATGTACGGGTGCGCCAGGACTTCAAATGAATTTAAATTGCGTGCCTCAATCACTTCAACCTTCGGAAGATTGCGGACAGAGCGAACCAGGGTATTGTCTTTTGTTGTTGGAATCACTAACAACATGCGTGATTCCTTTTCCGTTGGCGAAAACAAACCTGAAATGGTTCGCATGACCTTGGCAGCAAGCTTTGTCTTGGGTTCCTCAATGCTCAATGCATCAACAACGATAAACTGCCCATCACGGACTTTAGACGATAATGCTACCGCCAATGCCTTGCGAGACATTTTTTTGTTTATTTTCTTAGTGTAATCCTTATCTTTGCGCGGACCGAATGTGGCTCCGCCGCCTTTCCAGATAGGAGACCGGATAGATCCGTGCCGTGCTCGGCCAGTACCTTTTTGTCGCCACGGTTTTTTTCCGCCGCCACGCACTTCCGATCGATCTTTCGTATGTGCAACTCGCGTGCGCTGATTTGAACGCTGCGAAACGGTTACTTGGTGCAGAAGATCCCGATTCATTGGTAATGCAAAGACTGCATCTGAGACTTTGATCGTCCCAGCTTTCTCTGCATTCTGATTGTATACGGGAATTTCCATATTATCGCGTTATGATTTGAAGCAATCCGCCCTTATTACCCGGGACGGAACCGCTCAAAGCCAAAAGGCCATTTTCAAGATCGACGTGCACGATCTTTACACCACGAACCGTAACCTGATCGCTGCCCATGCGGCCGGCCATTTTCTTTCCCTTGAGCGTGTGCTGAGGAAACCGTTGACCAATAGAACCAATGTGACGGGTTACGTGCTTGTGACCATGGCCCATAGGCATCCCATGGAACCCATGGCGTTTCATGCCTCCGGCGAATCCTTTGCCTTTTGAGAAACCGGTAACTTTTACTTTATCGCCGGGAGCAAACGATGCCAGATCCAAGGTGTCGCCTACTTTGAGCTCTTGGTCATTCATGGTTAATGTTCGAAATTCTTTGACGAATTTGAAGCTGCCAAGATCTTTGTAGTGGCCCCTCTGTGCTTTGTTGAGTTTTTTCTTGACACCCGTTCCAACTTGAACCGCCTCATAGCCATCTTTCTCCTTGGTTTTCACTTGGGTAACAATGTTCGGTAATATCTCAACGACCGTGACAGGAATCACGGCGCCGTCTTCATTGTATACCTGCGTCATATCAAGTTTTCGGCCAAGTATGAACTTTGACATATTTATCAACGTAACTCAGATTCGCTGTAGCCTGCCAGGCGAAGTTTCTGAACGTGCTTTAGCCGCTCAAGAATCGCCTCCGACTGCGAATCTGCCTGAAATGGTTTTGTTTATACAAAACCATTTCAACAAAAATCCCAGATTCAGCTGGGATAGCTAAATCTTCTTATTTTTGTTGGGTGACTTTTTACGTTTGAATTATCACCTTATTCCTCGCCGCCTTTCGGACCTGCCTCGCGGCCAGGCGGGCGGAGAGAGTAAAGCTCTAATTCTATAAAACTTCTGTGTTTGATCAAGTTCGAGGCATCGGCGAGTACTGAATCGAGGCGTACTACAGTTACGACGAGATTCAGATGGAGCCGATAACGAAGAAATTGTTCAAACCCTCGCGGTGCGGGCCAGGCAGAGCTCATATTCGGTAAGCTCCCTGGCCCGCACACGAAAGTTTTAAGTTACATGCGGATTTCGATGTCCACACCAGCTGGCAAACTCAGGTTCGTCAGTGCATCAATAATCTTCGGGGTTGGCGATGTAATATCAATCAGGCGTTTGTGAATACGCATTTCAAACTGTTCGCGCGAATTTTTATCAATGAATGACGAGCGGTTTACCGTGAACTTCCTGATTTCTGTCGGAAGCGGCACTGGACCAATCGGCTTTCCGCCGTAACGTTCGATAGTTTCGATAATCTGCAATGCAGATTTGTCGATGATTTTATTATCGTACGCTTTCAGCTTGATGCGAATGCGCTGATTTACTTCTGTAGTTTTCTTCGCCATGGTTGCTTTACAAGGAACAGCAAGGCCCGGGAGAATTCTCCCGGGCCTTGGGTTTATGCATGAATCTTGGTTACAGCACCTGCTCCAACGGTCTTACCACCTTCTCGGATAGCAAAGCGCTGCTTTTCCTCCATCGCAATCGGTACGATCAATTTAACTTTCAGATTTGCAGTATCACCCGGCATGATCATCTCGGTTCCTTCAGGAAGGATAACTTCACCCGTTACGTCCGTGGTTCGGAAGTAGAATTGCGGTTTATATCCCTTGAAGAACGGCGTATGACGACCACCCTCTTCCTTTGTTAAGACGTAAATTTCTGCATCGAATTCTGTATGAGGCTTCACGGAGCCCGGTTTTGCGAGAACCTGACCGCGTTCAATGTCTTCCTTCTTTAATCCGCGGACGAGAAGCCCGGCATTATCTCCTGCCATACCTGAGTCGAGCTGCTTGTTGAACATTTCGATACCGGTAATGACGGTCTTTGTGGTTGGTTTAATACCAACAAGTTCCACTTCTTCGTTGATCTTCACCGTACCTCGTTCAATACGGCCGGTAACCACGGTACCGCGGCCTTCAATTGAGAAGATGTCTTCGATCGGCATAAGGAACGGCTTATCCGTTTCACGAACTGGGTCGGGAACAAAGCTATCGACAGTATCAATGAGTTCTTTCACCTTCAATGCCCATTCGTCGTCCTTTGTTTTTGCCTCAAGCGCTTTCAAGCCAGAACCACGGATAATCGGAGTAGTATCCCCGGGGAATTGGTACTTGGTAAGGAGGTCCCGGATTTCTGCTTCAACGAGGTCAAGCATTTCTGGGTCATCAACCTGGTCTACTTTGTTGAGGAAGACAACCAAATGAGGTACGCCAACCTGACGTGCGAGCAAAATGTGTTCGCGGGTCTGGGGCATTGGTCCGTCAGAAGCTGCAACTACAATAATAGCTGCGTCCATCTGCGCAGCACCGGTAATCATGTTTTTGATATAGTCGGCGTGACCGGGAGCATCAACGTGTGCGTAGTGTCGCTTTGGCGTCCAGTATTCTGAGTGGTGCAGCGAGATCGTGATACCGCGAGCACGCTCTTCCGGAGCATTGTCGATACCGCTCACATCTTCTACTCGGGCTCCATATCCTTCATCCTTATACATGTCTAAGACATGCAAAATGGAGGCGGTAAGAGTCGTTTTACCGTGGTCAACGTGTCCAATAGTACCCACATTCAAGTGGGGTTTGGAGCGTTCAAATTTTCCTGCATCTGCCATTTCTTTTCTGTGAGGCGATACAAAAGATACGGATAATGCGCGACCTGCCTGCCGGCAGGCAGGAATTCCTTCGTGCAGTATCCATGACTTTGTATCACTCTTGTTTAAAACGTAATAGCTATTCTATCAAAGGGAGCATTGAAAGTCAACATATTCTGCGGATTATTTTTATTCCCGAAATCCGTTCTCCCCCTCCTCTTGGGCAATCTGATCCTTGAGGGCTTGGATCTCCTTATTTAGGCGTTCCAATGCCTCCATATCCTGAGGGCTCAGCTGGTTCCGGACCGGCTCTGGTACGGGAGTTGCCGGGACCGGTTCCTGCTGGGAAGCCGGATGAGTCATCTTACGATATACATCGTAGTCCACGATTACGTAGGACGGCTCACCGTTATCCAAGATGAGGACGGATGTAGAATTCCGTAAGAGATCTTTTAATTCGCGAATATCCATATGGCTGGTGTACCGTAAAGTCTCCCAGACGTCAATCCTTATTTTTTACCCTCGATTATCGCCTGTGCGATGTTGTTGGGCACAGGTTCGTAGTGGTCAAACTCCATCGTAAACGTTCCGCGACCTTCAGAGAATGATCGCAAGCTCGTTGCATACCCAAACATTTCAGAAAGCGGGACTCGTGCATTGACAACCTTTAACCCGAGCGTACCGCGATCGTCCACTTCCATAATCTGCCCCCGACGGGATGACAAATCACCCGTGGTAGATCCCAAGAAGTTATCTGGCACAATCACTTCTACTTTCATGATCGGTTCGAGAATTACCGGTTTGGCACGACGTACTGCTTCTTGCAACGCTATCGAGCCAGCAACTTTGAATGCGACCTCTGAAGAGTCAACATCATGATACGAACCGTCATATACCGTCACCCGTAAATCGACCAACGGAAATCCGGCGATGACACCTTTGTCCATCGTTTCTTTAACTCCTTTTTCAATGGCTGGAATAAATTCTTGTGGAATAGCTCCTCCCTTAACTTCATTAACAAATTCATACCCCTCACCGCGCTCTCGTGGTTCAACACGCAACCAACAATGGCCATACTGACCACGTCCGCCGGACTGTTTGATGTATTTGCCTTCTGCCTGCGCTTCTGCAGAGATTGCTTCTTTATAGGCGACCTGTGGCTTACCGGTATTTGCCTGCACGCCAAACTCCCGTTTCATGCGGTCAACGAGAATTTCCAAGTGAAGTTCGCCCATGCCAGCAATAATCATTTCGCCCGTTTCCTCATCACTGCGGATTTTGAACGTAGGATCTTCATCAGAAAGCTTCTTCAAAGCAATGCCCATCTTTTCCTGGTCTGCTTTGGTCTTCGGTTCAATGCGAAGCGAGATGACCGGTTCGGGAACATCAATGCCCTCAAGAAATACCGGATTTTCAGGATCGCACAGTGTGTCTCCGGTTTTGGTGTCTTTCAAACCAACGGTTGCTGCAATGTTGCCCGCAAAAATTTCTTTTATCTCTTCGCGTTGATCAGCATGCAAGCGAACAATACGGCTTATGCGTTCCTGGTTGCCGGTGCGCGTATTTAAAACATATGAGCCAGCAGTAAGCTTTCCTGAGTAGACGCGGAAGAATGTTAACGCACCCACATACGGATCAGTCGCGGTTTTAAATGCCAATGCGGTAAACGGAGCATTATCATCCGGCTTTACTGTTGTTTCCTCGCCCGTTTTTATAATAGTTACTTTCGCGGGCGTAATATCCACGGGAGATGGTAGATAATACGCAACTGCATCCAAAACGAGCTGGACACCCTTGTTCTTCAGTGCTGATCCAGCAAATACAGGAAAGATTTTATTTTCGATAACTGCTCGGCGGAGGATTTGGCGCAATCGTGGCAGATCAGGCTGCTTGCCCTCTAAATATTCCCCCATCGCCTCATCATCGGTTTCAATAATTTTTTCAATGGTGGCAGCACGTTCTCTTTCAGCTTCTTCCTTGATGTGACCGGGAATTGTTGCACTCTTTATAACTTTCTCACCCTTATCACCTTCAAAAGTGATGTACTCCATCGTCAAAAGATCCACAACGCCTTTGAATTGGTCTTCGTGACCATCCGGAATCTGCAATTTTACTGCCGACGGCGAAAGCCGCTCCAAGATCGAACGGTATGAACGGTCAAATGACGCTCCGGTCCGGTCGAGTTTATTAATAAAACAAATGCGAGGAACTTTGTAGTCGTCAGCATACCGCCAGTTGGTTTCCGATTGTGGCTCCACACCAGCAACGCCGTCAAAAACAACAACCGCTCCGTCCAGTACGCGCAACGACCGTTTTACTTCAATCGTAAAGTCGATATGTCCTGGCGTATCGATAATATTGAGCTTTACCTTTTCTGCTACCTTATCTTTTGCATCGGTTGGAGTCCAATACGCAGTCGTTGCAGCTGCGGTGATCGTAATACCACGCTCACGTTCCTGTTCCATCCAGTCCATAACCGTATCCCCTTCATGTACTTCTCCGATTTTGTGTGAGATGCCTGTATAAAACAAAATACGCTCAGACGTTGTCGTCTTGCCGGCGTCGATATGTGCGATGACACCAAAATTACGGATTTTTTCGATTGGATAGTCTGCCATAAAACAAACTCGGGTAGCATACTCTGGAGAGGCTTTCGCAGCGCGACGGCGCGAGAACGGAGATGCCCCGACAGAAGGCGGGGACATCGTACTCTCAAGAGTACGTTATCCGAGTTTACATACAGTTTACCATGCTAAGTGAGCAAATGCTTTATTCGCCTCTGCCATACGAGTAGTGTCGGCCTTTTTCTTCACTGCATTGCCGGTGTTGTTGTAGGCGTTCACCATTTCTTCGGCGAGTTTCTTACTCATACCTTTTCCCTTTTGGGATCGAGCTGCATCAACGAGCCATCGGATTGCTAATGCCATTTTGCGTTCTGGTCGGACTTCGATAGGTACCTGATAATTAGCACCGCCAACACGACGGGACTTTAACTCTACCGTTGGCGTAACATTTTCAATTGCTTTGTCGAGAATTTCCATCGCTGGTTGCTTGAGCTGCTGCTCCGCTTGAGTCAGTGCATCATACACGATCGTCCGCGCTATGGATTTTTTTCCCTCGTGCATAATCTTATTGATAATTTTGGAAACGAGAAGACTCCCGTATTTCAGGTCTGGTTCCGGTACTCGTTTGTGTTTAATCGGGCGTCTCATAATTATCGAGGGCGTTTCTGTCCGTACTTAGAGCGTTCTTGTTTTCGGCCTTCTACACCGCTGGCATCCAAACGACCCCGCACGATGTGATACCGGACACCCGGCAAGTCCTTTACGCGACCGCCACGAATGATGACTACCGAGTGTTCTTGCAAGTTATGACCAACGCCCGGAATATAGGCAGTAACTTCCATGCCATTGGTTAAACGGACACGAGCAATTTTTCGAAGAGCCGAGTTCGGTTTCTTTGGAGTCATTGTCTTTACACTGACGCACACCCCACGCTTGAACGGAGCAGGATAAAAAACAGGGTGATTCTTTTTGCTGTTAAAACCAAATGTAAAAGCTGGCGACTTTGTTTTAGCGCGTCCGATTTTTCGAGGTTTTCGTAAAATTTGGTTAAATGTCGGCATTTCGTTTCAATCTAATAAAACACAACGCCCACTCAAAAGTGAGCAAAACGAATAATACCAAAGAGTCCCCACTGCGTCAACGCTTCGAGACCCTCAGCGCGAGCATAGAAGTTTCGTCAAAAAATTATAACCCATGGCAGTCCTTTTCTCGTGGTGAGTAGTCGAACCATCAACCACTTATATCGGTTGAATTCCCGTTATTATATTGAATAAATAGAGAACTACCACGAACACTTTTGGAAAGATAAATACAATGAACAGGAACAGGAAGAATAA
>Ga0210377_10002451_pt1 | contig 16253 bp, 16 predicted proteins | sample PLM4_65_b1redo_FD_155480 | JGI IMG/M metagenome (GOLD analysis project Ga0210377, IMG submission 155480) | Groundwater sediment microbial communities from an aquifer in East River, Colorado, USA - PLM4_65_b1 redo | ecosystem: Environmental > Terrestrial > Soil > Riparian zone | place: USA: East... | reverse complement strand
CTTGTTGACCGCAAAACCGTACTGATAACGGACCCCGTCTTCAATAAAAAGGACCTCGAACTCACTCTCTTTGTCCTTGCTTGCCCGGTCAAGTTGAAAAGGATAAAAATCCAGTTTTTCTCCCGCTTGGATTTCCTTTGCCGATGACTCAACCATATACTGCATGAACGAGAGCGCCAAAAGGAGATTACTTTTACCGGACGCATTCGGACCGTAGATCACCGCTGAGCGCACAAGCTGAGGCAAGCCCGGAATGCCGCTGTTAAAGCAGTTCTGGTCTTTCAGCTCGCCATAATATTTGCTTGCGGCCATGCTGAGCGTCTGTTTCTCGCGTATGGACCGGTAATTTGTTACGCTGAATTCAATCAGCATAGGATGAAACCTCCATATTTTTTAAATTACGAGTCAATTATTGCTTAAATTATGCAAAAAGTCAAGCTAAATTTTAATTAATCGCCTTTTTAGGCCAAGCATTCCCGGAGGTTAAAACCAGAAGATGAAGCATGCAGACGAAAACGGGAGTTTAATCAGAAGGGCTGCAGGAGCGCGCAAATTCATCGGCTTTTTTGCTTGTAGAAATTACCGCCGTTTATCGTTCCGCAAACTGAAAGCTCGTCTTAAGGCTGTTGGCCCTGCTGTAATGAATGGCCTTATCGTGCTGAAGCCTGCCGACGACTACGCCAGCGGCAACGACCTTCGTGTGCAGGCATCCAGCGCTAAGTGAGACATATAGGCGGATATGAGTCCTGGACCTGCCCCGGCAGCGATCCTCAATAAAATTTCAAAAACACCACTCTTATCTTAATTTCGGGTGAACGCATTGTTTGCCGCTGCTGGGCAAGACGCTCGGCTTTCTCTCTAAAAAACATCGACCAGGCAGTCGCTGCTCCTATCGCAGTGGCTGAAATTACAGTTCCTGCGGAAAGCGAATGCGCCAGTGCCCTATGATGAGGGTTATTTGCCGGCTCAAATACGTCAGGCAGCCTGCTTCCCCAGTAACCACCGAACAAAGCGCCAATCGCTTCATAAATTTGGTGCTCTGGCTTTTGATCTTTCGACAGATAATGATGTAATAAAGGCCGTACCCAAACCAACTGGGACGTGCACGTCTCTACTTGGCATGAAGCCTCCTCTCGGTAGATCACCCGGCGGATACTACCTGTGCGCGCTGCTAAGTCTATCTATTCGGTTACTTTTTCTTTTTCTTCGATAGTATCGCAGCCAAATTAATCGGGGGCAAAAGCAACGGTGGGACACCGGACTTCAGCGAGGTATTGGCCACTACCTCTCTCAAGAATGGAAACAAATGCACCGGGGCGGGTATTTCAGAAAACTTTTTAAGGTTTTCAAAATCAGCGCACTCAAACGTCCCCTCTATTGTAGCTTCTAATGAAAACGGCGCATTCTTGGCCTTTTTGAACATTTCAACAGACAGGGAAACGTACAATCTTTTTTTCTTTCTATCGAATACTCGATTAATGTTGAAGTTGGCGTCTATCGGCACACCGCCCGCCGGGAACGCAAATTTTTTGTTCAGCACAAATGTCAATTGCGTCAATACGACCGACAAATATTGAACTTGTTTACTTTTCAATTAACTCCTCCACTCGGATGCTAAATATCTTAGCAAGTTTTTTTAATGTATCAACATTAGTCTGATAACCAACCTTTTCAATTCGGGCGATATTCGGCTGCTTGGTCTTCAACATCCGTGCGAGATCGTGTTGGTTAATGCCGGAAACAAGTCTGTGATATTTAATCTTGCTCATTTCGCCGTTCCCGACGAGATCATTCCACTCTTTATACTGATCGTCCCATGCTTTTTTGAGGGAGACTTTCCCCCCAGGTGTCGCTGAATATTCCTTAACTGCATCTTTAATTAAAATAGCCTTTTCACTTACATTTGTTTTCAGTTCCAATTGACGCAATTCCGCCTCTAAAAACTTAACTAATTTATGCAGCTTCTCATTGTCCTTTTTTAAAGTCACTATCTGTTCGTCTTTCATGGAATTACAATGTTGACACAACTCCGCTACCGTCGCGTCATCTAATGCTAAAGGTTCCGGCTGAGTCTTCCAAAAATATTTCGTCGGATTCGAGATATATTTAATATCTAATGTTTTCATCTGCATTCACCCCAATGTCTATATAGTTGCTTGATTCGCTTATAATGCCAGGAATTTTCATCGTAAGTGTCATCGTCTCTGGGTACGATGCAATAGATGCAAACAATGCCGGTTTTTCTGTTATACGAATAAAAGATCCTGTACCGAAAGGTGTCGGTACATTTTAATCTCTTGATCCTGTAGCCCTTTTTATTAAGGGTTACCACCGTCCGCGAATCACAATCGCCTTGCCAGGGCTCGGGATCAACACCGAGCGACGCCATCCTCTGGATAATCCGGCCGGCAGTTTTCTCGTCAATAATTGAGATGGCCTTAACGTCGCGCCACGCACTCGGATGAATTTTAACGTTTTGAGGTATCTTTTCTTGCACCCAGCTATAATATATCAAAAGTGATATACTTGTCAAGCGAGAATCCGACTCTTTTTGTGACTTTAGTCTAACGCCGCCAGTGAGCGAGTTTAAGGATCGAATGGTGACTCTTCGCGGAAAAACAGCAATTGCGAATTGCGGAATTATTCCAGGGCGGAATTTGGGATGCAGAGTGCAAAATCTTTATAATCGCGTCTTGAATCATTGCAGTAGCAGCATTCTGTCTTACGGCAGCAGCTTGAATTCCTTGCAGTGCTGCGGCCTGATCGCCGAGAAGTGGCGGCGGTCGGTCGTGAGGCGCAAGCATGCCCGCGCGAGCGTGCCGAGGGGATGAATCGGCGGCTTCATTCCTTCTTCCCCCGAGTCTTGTTCTCAAGCTCCCGCTCCACATCCTCCAGCGCCTTTATATCCTCTTTATCAGCCGCGATCCGCTCGGCGCAAGGTACAAAGAGCTATAAAAGCGTATAACCTCGATATGATCCTGTCCGTCGGATATCGGGTCCGTACCCTCCTGGCGAACTATTAAGTAATCCTTAATAGTTGACTCAGCCGTCAACTCTCCTTCCGAGAGAATGCTTTTAATGTGCTGATTAATATTGGGAACAGTAGTTTGAAATAGTTCAGCAAGTTCAAGCTGAGTCAGCCAAACAGTTCCGCCTTCCGCCCGGAGCCGAACGGAAGTACTGCCGTCTTCGGACGTATAGAGAATAAGCTCACCTTCAGTCATATTTTGCCTCCCAGATTCAGACCCTTTACCCCTTCTCTTTGATCGTCATTCCTGCGAAAGCAGGAATCCGAGGTATTTCTGAAAAGGCCCTGGATCCCGGATCAAGCCCGGAATGACGGCATAATACTTGTGTTCGAGCTATCCGGATGTCTTTAGGTCGCGTCATGCATCTTGAAAAGCTTTGACTCACGGCAGCAGTTTGAATTCCTTGCAATGCTGCGGCTTGATCGCCGCGAAGTGGCGGCGGTCGGTCGTGAGGATGTCGCTTATCTTCAGCCGCTCGGCGAGGGCGACGACGGAAGCATCTACGAAGCCGATATTTGAGTCGTGATATTTTTTGAGAAGCTCGGCGATCCTGACCAGGTCCTGAGGGGTTGAATGTTCGAGGACCATCTCCCGGTTGATAAGCGATTGGATAAGGCCCATTTCCGCCTCCTGCCCCAGGTAGGTATTGAGCAGATAGCAGGCCTCGGGCACAACGGTCGACGGAACGAACAGCCTTCCCTTAAAGTCCGACATGAAGCGCGCGGCCGCGGCATGCCAATCATCTTTTCGATCGGCAAGGGCGTAAATGACGCCGGTATCGATGATGAGGGATTCTACTTGGTAGCTTTTCGCCACAACAGCTCCTCGTGCTTCTCGGCAACATCGCGCTTCCCGCTTGCGCCGATGCCGATGAAGGAAAGCTTTTTCTTCTTCTGGTGCCGCTGCCTGACGTATTGCTCCATGGCCTCCCTGACCATCTCAGCGACGCTCCTGTTCTCTTCTTTGGAGAGGTCTTTGAATTCCTTTATCAATGCATCATCCGCAAATATGGTGGTCCTCTTCATTGTTGCGTCCTCCTGTCACATATATGATATATGACGTATGACCGGTTGTCAACGGTTTTGTGGTCCTCCAGAATGCGCGCAGCAGACCGGCCAAACGCCTATAAACATGTCCTTACAAATGTCCTCGTTTTGTCCAAACAAGTAGTCACCGGAACGGTCTGAAATTTCATAAATAATCTGCATTCTGCTCTGCATTTTGTCCGGTGTTTTGTCTAGAAAATTGTCAATAAAAAAGGCCGATTTCTCTATCGAAATCAGCCTTGGTTCTCATCGCTTTTCTCGTCAACCCGCTATCCGTCTCCCCTCCTTACGCCGCCCGCACCCAGTCCACACGGGCAAGCTTGTTGTCGTGGGACCAGTGGTACGTCACGTCTCCGTGAAACGCCTTTTTGATCGCCCTGCCGAGCCGCTGCGCCAGCTTTTCATTGGTCGTGGAAATAACGATGCTCCCATAGCCGTTCTCCTTTACCGACATCACGCGCTCAAGAGGGTTAAACCCACGCGCCCGCGCTTCCTCATTTTTGACCAGGTTCATGAGGTCCTGCTTGTGCGGGAGCACATAGTCTCCCTTCAGCGTCACGATGCCGCCGGGAAAATTGTCGCGTATCTTCAAGCAGGCCGGGCAGACCGTGGCAGCGGTGTCGGGAATCTTGACCGCCGAATCGTAGAGCTCAGGGTCTGCATACCACCGCTTGTTCTTGTAGACGGAATGACACCCTTCGCACGCCGATATCTTCCGGCTTGCGCCTTTCGGGAGATAGGGATCCGGGGTAGATGTTTTCTTTTTATACGTCTGCTTGTATGATCTCTCTAATTTGCCGACCATCTTCATAGCATCCGCCTCCTTGCGTACCGCCTGAACACTCTCGTGAACCGTTATTTCACTTTTCGCTGGATCTCCGGGAACTGCTTTTTGAACTCAGGGATAGTCCTTGTGAGGAACATCTTCAGCGCTTTCAGTTCCGCCTGGATGTCCCGGAGCTCTTCGGCGTATTCGGCCTCCTGCCTCTTCAGCGTATCGGCGAGGTTCGAAAGGGCCTTCTCCTGGATCTTGAGCCGTTCCGCGGTCCCGTTTGTGCTCTTCCTGTTGTTCATAGGCCACCTCGCTCTCGTTATTTCTTCAGCTTTATCCCAAGCTTCTTTTCCACTGACTCAAGCTTCTTCTCCAGCCGTTCTTCTTTGCCCTTACGGTCATCGATGGTAATAGTGGTGAGCACCCGTTCAGCGTCCTTCATGACCTCTGCATGGCATTTCTTTACCACTCCCATCACGGCGTCCCACTCGCCCTCAAGCACGGTGCCCATGGGGTTGGCCTTATAGGGGAGACCGCTCTCTGCAACGATTTTGAGGACCCTGGCAATCTGCGGGCTGACGCTCACGCCGGCCCCGATCGGGACCACGCTGAACTCGACGAGCATGCTCATAGTGTTTCCTCCTCCTATTGTAAGATGGGATATCAGAAATCCTCTCGAATGCCCTGCACTTCTGCAACTTCTAATTCAAGTATAGCCGCTGTTCTCCGGTCTGTAAAGGATGCCGGGCAAACGCTTTACCATTGAAAATCATGATGATGTGTGCAATAATTTACTACAAGAACCAGTCACCTGTGCGAGCGTCGAATAAGGTCGATTAAATCGGAAAACGCGAAGGGCCGGCAAACACGATGAACACGTTGCTCAAAATAGCGGGGACCATTCCTTTTCTCATCGCCTATCTCCTGGCGTCATGCTTTATTAGTATATTCCCGGTTTCCGGCAAGTCGCGGCGGGCGATGCGGATACGAAATGCCTCTTTTTTTTCAAGATTTGCCCTGGCGTTGTTCGGCATCCGGGTTCAGGTGAACTATGGCGAACAGCTGCATGCGAACAGCGGCGGGCGCCTCGTTGTTTCAAACCATCTCTCGTATATCGACGTGTTGATCATTTCATCGATTGTGCCGTCGATATTTATAACCTCGGTGGAGCTCAAGCACACTTTTTTGCTCGGCACGCTCGCGCGGTTAAGCGGTTGTCTCTTTGTAGAACGGAGAAAACCTTCCGGACTGAGACAAGAGATCAATGAGATTACGCGCGCGCTTGACCAGGGTTTCTCCGTGGTCCTTTTTCCCGAAGGCACCACCTCGAACGGGGACTGCGTGCGGCAGTTTAAAAATTCTCTCTTCGATGCCGCCGTGTCGGCCAAATCCGACATCCTTCCTTTTTGTCTTCGGTATACGAAAATAAACGACGAAGCCGTGACCGCCAAAAACCGGGACGTTGTCTTCTATTACGGCGGCATGACCTTTCTCAGTCATCTTCCGGGACTCGTGTCGCAGAAATCCATCGATGTCGAGGTCATCCCTCTCAAAACCATCGCAACGCATGCCGATGTCTCCCGCAAAGAACTGGCCGCTCAGGCGCACGACGCGATCAGTACGGCCTACCACGCGTAGGCGCGCCTGTCCTCCATGCCGTCTTTTTCAGCAAAAGCCTTGACATTCTCGCCCTTAGTTGTTATTTTACAAGGCTACTTGCAGCATACTTTAACGATATGGACTACTCGGACGAAATAAGCAAACGGCGCACCTTCGCCATCATCAGCCACCCCGATGCGGGCAAGACCACCCTCACCGAAAAATTTCTTCTTTTCGGCGGAGCGATCCAGGTGGCAGGGGCGGTGAAGTCGAACAAGATCAGGAAAAGCACGTCCTCGGACTTCATGGACATCGAACGCCAGCGCGGCATCTCCGTTGCCACGTCGGTCATGGGTTTCGACTACAACGGGCTCAAGATCAACCTGCTCGACACGCCGGGCCATAAGGATTTTGCCGAGGACACCTACCGCACGCTGACCGCCGTGGACAGCGTCATCCTCGTCATCGACTGCGTCAAAGGCGTCGAGGAGCAGACCCTGCGGCTCATGGAAGTCTGCCGCATGCGCAAAACGCCGGTCATCATCTTCGTGAACAAGCTCGACCGGGAAGGCAAAAACCCTTTCGAGCTTCTGGACGAGCTTGAAGTGAAGCTCTCCATCAAGGTGCAGCCGCTCTCGTGGCCCATCAGCATGGGCACCTCCTTCAAGGGCGTTTACAACCTTTACAACAACAGCCTCTATCTGTTCCGCCCCGGGGGCGTCACGATCGCGAGCGATGTGCTCGAGATACAGGGCATCGGCGATCCGGTCCTGGACCAGCAGCTCGGCGACTATGCGGTAAAGCTCAGGGAAGACGTGGAACTGATCGAGGGCACGCACAATCCCTTTGACGTCAACGCCTACCTGAAGGGCGACCTCGCGCCGGTCTTCTTCGGGAGCGCCATAAACAACTTCGGCGTCAAAGAGCTCCTGGACACCTTCACCGGGATCGCCCCTACGCCCGGAAGCCGCCCCACGGACCAGCGCGTCATTAACGCTGACGAGAAGGACTTTACCGGATTCGTTTTCAAGATCCACGCAAACCTGGACCCGCGCCACCGCGACCGTATCGCCTTCATCCGCGTCTGCTCCGGCAAGTTCGAGCGGAACAAGATGTTCCTGCACGTGCGCATGAACAAGAACATCCGCTTTACCAGCCCGGCGAGCTTCCTGGGCGCGCGGAAAAGCATCGTGGACGAGGCCTTCCCCGGAGACGTGATCGGCTTGTACGATACGGGGAATTTCAAGATAGGCGACACGCTCACCGAAGGCGAGAAGCTCATGTTCCAGGGCATCCCGACCTTCTCGCCGGAGGTGTTCAAGGAGCTCGTGAACCTCGACCCGTCGAAATCGAAACAGCTCGCGAAAGGCATCGAGCAGCTCACCGACGAAGGCGTGGCCCAGCTCTTCACCCAGCAGCAGGGGAACCGCAGGATCGTCGGCACCGTGGGTCAGCTCCAGTTCGACGTGCTCCAGTACCGGCTGGAACACGAGTACAACGCAAAATGCAGGTTCGAGCCGATGAAGATTTTCAAGGCATGCTGGCTCACCGCGGATGATAAGGCCGAAATGGAAAAGTTCTGCAGGTTCAAGTCGGACCGCATTGCCACGGACAAGGACGGCAATATCGTCTTTCTCGCCGAATCGGATTGGGTGCTCCGGAACATGATCGAAGCCAGCCCCGAGATCAAGTTCCACTTCACCTCGGAGTTCAAGCGGGAAATGCAGGAAGCAAAAAAGTGATGGATTCATAATAAATCGAATTTAACCGCTGAGAACCTTGATTCCCGTCTCACGATTCTTAACGAGATGGTACGACATTGAGTCTAAGTATTACCCCCAAAAAAACAAGGATCGTGATCATCTATGATGTTCGGGATCCTTTGTTTTTTTCTGCACCGCCGCTCACATCACCGCGCAGACATGACAGGATGTCGTCTGTTCAGCATTGCGATATGACTACTCATGTGCGCTTACGACCTGCACCCAACGCTTACGAGTGCTCGCGCGAGTGTAGGGTGTACGCACGCGCATGCATGGACTTGCGATCTACCGGCGCTGCTGCCGGTCATGTAAAGCGCGGACGCTGTTCACGGGATGCAGGGGCCTCTGGAAAAGCAAAAAACCAAACTGACCACTTCAAACTTATAACTTATACTACGAACCTTCTTACCCCGCGCTGGGCAGCTCTGACGTGACGGACCTGCCTTACCCCCCATGTGAAAATTTCAGGCAGGCGACCGAGTCCGAGGGTTAAGCATTTCGGATGTTCGAAGCCCGCAGGTTGGCAAGCCTGCGGCCAGCGTTTATGAGTGCAAGGCGCGAATGCAGGCTGTTTCCGAAATGTACCGAGGACGACCGAGCATACCGGTAAAAAATTTTCGCCGGGGGCCCTTCTTTGGGACACCTTTCTTGGGCACGCAAGAAAGGTGACAAAATACCCAAAGAATGATGAACTGAACCTCCGCGCGGTATGCAGCACGGGTAAGCGCTGAGGCCCTTGATTCCCGTCTCTGCGGTCATTGATTCCCCTCGCATGTTTCTCAGTGCGAGGGTACTACAAAGCGTCTAAGCCTACTTAGCGAGATGGTACGACAACGGATCTAAGTATTGTGTAGCCGCGAGTGCAGGGTACGTCTCTGCGGTAGATTATGACTTTTTACGAATGTATCAAGAAGCAAGCCGCTTTTTTCAGATCCTGTTCCTTTCGTCATTCTCCACCACGACATCCTTCCTCCGAATATAAACCGTCTTTTCAAGGGAAGCAGGTACAACGCCTACCGCATCGACAAGCTCAACAAGATAGACGCAATCCGCTTGATTTTGCGACTCAGGGATGCTATTCTCTGATCATGCTCGTAGAATATATCAAGAACATCCCGCTCTTCAAAGCCCTCAAAAACTCCCAGTTAACGGAGATCGCGGCCCGGTGCAGAAGCGCCCGGTATAAAAAAGGCGACGTGATCTTTCACAAGACGGACTTGAGCACTGACCTCTATATCGTGAATTCGGGCAGGCTCAAGGCCGTGCTCGCTGACGAGGAAGGCGACGAGATGGTGCTCGCGCGGTTTGAAAAGGGCGCATTCTTCGGAGAACTGAGCCTGCTCGACGGCAAAGGCCGCTCGGCAACCATTGTCGCGGACAGCGACGCGGAGCTCGCGGTCCTGAATAAGGACGCCTTCCTCGAGCTGCTCTACAAGGAACCGACGATCGCCGTGGAACTCATGGCAACGCTGGTCGAACGCCTGCGCAAAGCGGACGAGATGATCGAGTCGCTGGCCTTTCTCGAAGTGGGCGAGCGGCTCATGAGAGCGCTCCTCGACTCGGCAACGGCAGGGGGGGCCGGCGGCAAAGGCTTTTTGAAGGCAGGCAGGCTGACCCACAAGGAACTCGCGGCGCGTATCGGCTCTTCGCGAGAGGCCGTTTCAAAGTGCATGAAAGTGCTTTCGACGAAAGGAATTATCAGGGAAGCCGAAGGCAGCATCCTGATCGCGTATAATGCACTGGACCGCCTGAAAGGGTGAGCGCGTGCGTAAGCAGTAAAAATATTTTGATTAAGTTTCTGCCTTACCCCTGCGCCGGGCGGCTCTGACGCGAAAGCCGCGTTAAAGCATGCCCTCGAAATTCGAGGAAAAGACGAACATCTGGACTGCACGTGCGAAGCGAAAGTGCATCTGGATCGCCGAACATTATTATAAAACCAAGTTGCTCTCTGGCATGCAGCACGGCTAAGCGATGAGCTGCCCAAAAAAAACAAGGATCTTGAACCCGGAGCGTTTCTCCGAAGTTCACGATCCTTTTCTTTCTTCTGCACCGCCGCTCACAGCTCCGCGCAGACATGCCAGGGTGTCTTCTGTTTTACCTATCAATACGGCTACTCATGTGCGCTCACGACCTGCGCCCAACGCTTACGAGCCTGTGGCCAGTGTTTATGAGTGCTCTGCGCGAATACAGGCCATGCTCGCGTAGCCTGCTCTTGCGAAAACGCGGCCATAAACGAGTGTAGGGTGTACGCACGCGCATGCATGATGGGTGGTTCACCGACCCCTCTGCCGGGCATGTAAAGCGCGTCCCTGTTCGCGGGATGCAGGGGCCTCTGGAAATGCAAAAAAAACAAACGGAACACTTTAAACTTCACACTTCAAACTTCTAACTTCTACTAACCAGTTCCTCCCCGCAAAAAAACGCTCCCCGCCGGTCAGGCGGGGAGCGTCAGGAACGTTATATTTTCGGAAGCTTTTCGAGCGACTTTTTGATGTCCTCTTCGGGATGCTCGTGGTCCATCAGCTTGCCCTCGCGGTAGTCGGCGTAGGCCTGGAGGTCGAGATACCCGTGGCCGCTCAGATTAAAGAGGATCGTTTTTTGTTTGCCCTCTTCCCTGGCGATGAGCGCTTCGTCGATGGCGGCCCTGATCGCATGCGCGCTCTCGGGCGCCGGGATAATCGCCTCGGTGTTCGCGAACTGCACGGCGGCCTCGAATACCGCCGTCTGATGATAGGCCCTGGCCTCGATAAGCTTGTCGTGGTAGAGCTGTGAGATGAGCGGTGAGTCGCCGTGGTAGCGGAGCCCGCCGGCGTGGATGCCCGACGGCATGAAGTCATGGCCGAGGGTATACATGGTCATAAGCGGCGTGAGGCCCGCCTCGTCGCCGAAGTCATAGCGGAACGCGCCCTTGGTGAGCGTGGGGCAGGACGTGGGTTCGACGGCGATGACCCGGAGCTTTTTGCCGTTGATCTTGTCATGGAGGAAGGGGAAGCTGACGCCCGCGAGGTTGCTCCCGCCGCCGCAGCATCCGATCACGATATCGGGATAGTCTCCCGCGAGCTCCATCTGTTTCTTGGCCTCCAGGCCGATCACGGTCTGGTGCAGGCAAACGTGGTTCAGCACCGACCCGAGGGCATAGTTCGTGTCGTTATGCGTGGCGGCGTCCTCGACCGCTTCGGAGATGGCGATGCCGAGGCTGCCCGGGCTGTTCGGGTCCGCCTCAAGGACCTTTCTGCCCGAGTTCGTCACCTTCGACGGGCTGGCGTGGACCGTGGCGCCCCAGGTCTCCATCATAATACGGCGATAGGGCTTTTGGCCGAAGCTCACCTTCACCATGTAGACCGTTACCTCGAGTCCGAAGAGCTTGCCCGCAAGCGCCATGGCCGAGCCCCACTGCCCGGCGCCCGTCTCCGTGGCGATGCGTTTGATCCCCGCTTTCTTGTTATAGAAGGCTTGCGGTATGGAGGTGTTCGGCTTGTGGCTGCCGGCCGGGCTCACGCCTTCGTACTTGTAATAGATCTTCGCCGGCGTGCCGAGGGCCTTCTCGAGCCGGTGGGCCCGGAACAGCGGCGCAGGCCTCCACAGCGTATAGAGGTCGAGCACTTCTTCAGGGATATCGATCCAGCGCTCTCTGCTCACCTCCTGCAGGATGAGGTCCATGGGAAAGATCGGCGTAAGGTCCTGGGGGCCGATGGGCTGCTTCGTCGCAGGATGGAGCGCCGGCTTCGGCAGGTTCGGCATGTCCGCCATGATGTTGTACCATTTAGTCGGAATTTTCTTGTCAGAGAGAACGATCTTGGTCTGTTTCATTGCTTCCTCCTGCATGGTAAGGTCGTGCTGCCAGTGCAACAAAGTGCGGTTATTTTAAACTATCTGAGAGACATACACAATGATATCCTGCCGGGAAGAGGGCCTCGGTCGTCAATTGCAATACCTTCTGAATCAGCGCTTACAGGCCGATGGAGAACATGCTCTCCAGGTCGTGGCGGGAATGCACGCGGAAAGCGACGAGCGTTTCCGACGTTATGATCCCGTCCACCTTGAGCATGTGACTGGTCACCAGTTCCGCCAACTGCTCATTGTCCCTGGCCCTGATGACCACGACCAGATCGTATCTTCCCGCGACCGAATAGACCTCGGTTATGCCTTCCATTTCGGCAAGCGCCTCGGCAATGGCATTTACTTTTTCCCTCGAAACAGTCAGCAGTACCAGGGCAGTGACCATTTTTCTCCTCCACGGATCAGCCTATGAACTAATGCAAACGAAGTAAATTAAATATTGATGAATTCGAAATAAGTCAAGATTTGCCACAAAATGCACAGAGAGCACAAAGTAAGACATTAAAAACTCAAAGAATTTCTCTGAGCCTTTTGCCTGCACCCAGCGCCAATGAGTGCGCATGCGCAAATGCAGGGTGTGACTTCTGTGGCTAAAAAAGACTTTTTACGGCAGTAACGAATTTAAATGCGTTTGTATCAGTATACCAAATTTTACCCGCCCGCGATATTCCCGATGCAGCGCGGATCAGGGGCCGAAAGATCGCCGGACAGATTGAAGGCATGGGCCGGACACCCGCCGTGGCATTGATCGTGATGTTCGCAGGAACGCTCCGGACAATTATTCTCGGTGTACGCGCGGAAAAACGCGAGCACGCGATGGTTCCAGATGGTTTCGAAGGGATCAATGAGGATGTTTCCGAGCAGAAATCCGGCCCTGCCGAAGAAGAGGTTGCAGGGATAGACGGCACCATCGGGCATGACACCGAGTTTCGTGGTCCCTGCGGGACAGCGAACGTTCGAGAGTTCAGGATAAGACGAATCGGGAATGAAGCCTGAGCAGTACACCATACCGGTCTGCGAGGAATGCGGGTCCTGTGCTACAACCTTCCTATAGTAAGGAAAGGTCACGGAATCAGCCAACTCCGTTTGTTCCATGGCGTCCCGGTAGATCAGATAAAACTTCCCCGGCTTGAGCGCAAGGATGTCCCGCATGAGAGTGATGTCGATACGACGAGTATAAACGGTTTTTACAACAGGCTGATACCGCTGTATGAATCCTCCGAGTTGATCGAGCGTTTCCCGGTCATTGATGGATATCCCCAGGGTAACGTCCCGGCCCATGCCGCAGAGCTCCTTCAAGACCGCGGTGTCAGTCCCGTTCGAACTCACATTCACGCGAAAACCCTGCCGGCCCGCCTCTCGAACGATCCGGATGAGCTCCGGGTGCATCGTGGGCTCGCCGCCGATGATATCGACGGTCTTGACGGAAAGGGCTTTCAGCCTGTCAAGCATCGCGTGAAAAGTCTCATAGGTCATGTCCTGCACGTCCGGCAAGGACCGGTTAAAACAGAAAGCGCACGACCGGTTGCACCGCAGCGTGGGATAGAATTGTATGTAATCCGGACCGTTTCGCATAACTCTAATGCCGAATGCGGAATTCGGAATGCGGAATGATGACCCGTCATTCTATCCGGCTATCCCGTCGAAGGCAAGAATTCAGTGTCTTCAATCCGCGGCCATCCGCCTGCACCCAGCGTTTACGAGTGGCAACGCGAGTGCAGGGTGTGAAAATCCGTGGCTAAATGAAATAACGTTTCCCCTTTTTCCTGATAAACCCTTCCTTTTCGAGCTGCACAAGATTCTTCTTCACCCGCTCCGCATCCATGCCAATTCTCTTCACGATCTGGGTTTCGCTCAAGGGTGATTCCTTTTTTACCAGGACCTTCAGTATCCTCCCGCGCACCTGACGGTTGGAGTTCTCGAACGGGCTTTGGCGCGTATAGTGGACGCTCCGGCGGTTGGGATTGACCTGCTCTTGCTTGAGCATGGTCCCGTAGTCCATAAGTGCATTATACCATTTCCGCGGGTTCCCGATGTCCAGCGTCTGCAGGACGAGCGGGGTCAGCTCGTCGTCATGGATGTTGTCCCGGTCAAGAAGGAATTCATGGATGTAAACGCGTCTGATATTGGTATCCATAAAAACCACGGGCTTGTTAAAAGCAAAGGCCGCGACCGCGCCGGCAGTGTATTTGCCGATGCCCGGAAGGGCAAGAAGTTTTTCAGGCTCCGACGGCAGCTTGCCGCGATGGTCGTCCATGACTTTTTTCGCAAGCGCCCGGAGCGCGAGGGCCCGGCGGTTATAGCCCATGCCCTGCCAGATCAGAAGAAGTTTTGTGAGCGGCGCCCGCGCGAGCGCGGGAAAGCCGGGAAACGCGGCAAGGAACTCCCGGTACTTTTCGAGCACGCGCCCCACCTGCGTCTGCTGAAGCATCACTTCCGAGACCAGCACCCGGTAGGGATTGAGGTTCTTTCGCCACGGCAGGTCCCGGCCTTCTTTTTCGAAATAAGCGTAAACCTTTTTTCGGAATGCGCGGATTTGAGCAGGGGTCAGTTTCTTTTTGATGCTGATCCTCGTGGTCTTCTTATCCATAAAATATTGCCGGCAAAAGTCAACTTCCTGCAAAATGAGAAATGCGATTTACCGCGAAGTCGCGAAGTACGCGAAGAAAAGCTTCATGGCAAAAAGGACGTCTTTGCGAGCCGAAGGCGAAGCAATCCCGTTTTAAAGCATCAGCTATTAATCGTCTCATAATAGAAACGACATGTTCAGAGAATCTCCCCTCGCCCCTCTTTGTCAAAGAGGGGCATTCCTCCCTTTGGAAAAGGGAGGTTAGGAGGGATTTTACAAGGGGCGCCCTATTTCTTTCTCAAGAGCACGTACAGCGCGCCCAGGCCGCCGTCGCACTGGCGCGCGGTCACATAGGCGATGAGGTCTTTGCGAAAATGGCCGGACAATCTTTTCACGACCGCGTGCTTCAGCCGGGCGCCCTTGACCGAGCGAAGGCCGCGGCCGTGGATTATCTTGACGCAGCTAAAACCCTTTTTCAGGGAGTCCGTTATGAACTCGTCAAGTTCTTCCTCTGCCTCGGGGACAGTGTACCCGTGAAGATCGAAATATGCCTGGACCGAAAACCGCCCCTCGTGCAGGCTCCGGATGACGTCCTCGCGAAACGCGGGATGGATCCACTCGACATATTCCTGCGTATCGGGCAGGTGGATCGGCTGCAGCCCTTCCGTGATATTGCGAAGCTCCTCAAGCGCTTCCTGATCAGGGTCACGGGGCGGCGCCGTTTTCCCGGTCCGTGGACGGGGAGCGCAAGCGAGGGAACGGAATTCCTCGATCACCAGAACGTCGCCCATCTCGCGGCTGAAAAGCTCTTCGTCGGTGTAGTCTTCTTTTTTCTTTTGGCGCGGAGGCGGGGGCACGGCGGACGCCTCGCGTTGCTCCAATGTTTTACGGAGCTTGTCAAAAGGACGGACTGAGAATGTCGCCTTCTTATTGCCCATGCCGGATTATACCCCACTCATGGCCGGGAGACTACAGGGTTTTTGATAACTGACTGTTAAGGGGATAGGAACTTGCGGGATTGAAAATCTATGCTATACTTCCAAGCAGGTATAAATAGTCTGTCGAAATTGACCGGTTTGCCTTGAGTTTTGAGGGGTAGAGGTACCGTAGTAGAGAGAACGCCTCCATGCATCATGCGGTGTGCAAGCCCTCACCAGCCACAGAGAGGGAAGCCTGAAGCATCTGCTGAGGCAAACACTTTGGAACCAGCCTCGCAAACGCTCAAAACTCAGGGCAGAACTTTTTCCTTCCTTTGTTTACCTCTCCTAATGATGTGACATCCTCTCGATCTTTTCTCTTCACGCAATTTCAACAACAACGTCCCGCTCTCATTTCTTACTTTTAAAGTAACAGTTTAGCCCTTTTAAGGTTTTTTTAAGCACGCGCCCACATTGTTCTTGACTTGTGGGCGTTTTTTAGGTAGAATAGTAGGAGTATATATACTCATGCAAGAAGGAGGCCAACACATGAAACGAATCGATCTTTTAAGGAAACAACAATCCCGGCTTCGGGAGGACATTGCCGCGATGCTCGATAGTTTCCTGATCGGCACTGTCGCCAAATCCCCTTCCATGTCCGGGCACAATCTGACGACCAAGGTGGAGGGTAAGACTGTTACGCTCTATGTCCGGAAGG
>Ga0210377_10002450_pt1 | contig 16254 bp, 14 predicted proteins | sample PLM4_65_b1redo_FD_155480 | JGI IMG/M metagenome (GOLD analysis project Ga0210377, IMG submission 155480) | Groundwater sediment microbial communities from an aquifer in East River, Colorado, USA - PLM4_65_b1 redo | ecosystem: Environmental > Terrestrial > Soil > Riparian zone | place: USA: East... | reverse complement strand
GCCCGACCGTAGTCGAAGTCGCCGTGCCCGTCCCCGTGGACGACACCTTCGACTACGCGCTGGCCGAGGGCGCGGTCGCCGAGCCGGGCGCGCGCGTACTCGTGCCGCACGGCGGCCGGCGGGTCGTGGGCGTCGTGGTCGCGATCAAGGCGGGCTCCGCCGCGCGAACCCGAGGGCCGCTGCGCGCGGTGCTCCAGGTCCTGGACGACGAGCCGGTTCTGCCCGCGGCTCTGCTCGAGGCGGTGCTGCGCGCGGCGCGCGACGCGCTCTGCCCGCCGGGCATTGCGCTCGCAGCGGCGATTCCGCCCGGCACCGCGCCGCGGCCGGGCACGAAGGTGGCGCTGCTGCCCGCGGGCCTGCGCGCGCTCGAACGCGGAGAAGTGCGCGGAACGCTCGGCAAGGTGCTGTGGGCGCTCGGCCGGCGTGCGCGTTCGGAGAGCGAGATCCGCGCGCGCTTCCCCGCCGCGATCGCTGCGCTCGAACGCCTCGAGCGCCTCGGCTTCCTCTCCCGCAAGCCGGGCACCGATCCGCCGAAGGTCCGGCGCCGCACCGAGCGCGTGTACCGCGTCGCGCCGGGGCTCGACCTCGTGCGCGTGGAGAAGGCGCTCGCGCGCGCGCCGAAGCAGCTCGAGCTGCTGCACGCGCTCGGCTACGCGCAGGTTCCCGCGCGGTCGACCCCGTCGCTGCGCGCGCTCGTCGAAGCCGGCTTCGTGATCTGCGAGGAGCGCGAGGTGGTGCGCGGATCCGTGGCGGAGCCGCTCATGCCCGGCGAAGAGCCGCCGGAGCTCACGCTGCACCAGAAGACCGCGCTCTCCGAGATCGCGTCGGCGATCGAGGCGCGCCGCGACACGCAGTTCCTGCTCTACGGCATCACCGGCAGCGGCAAGACGGAGGTGTACCAGCGCGCGGCCGAGGTCGCGCTCAAGAACGGCCGGTCCGTGATCGTGCTCGTGCCCGAGATCTCGCTCACGCACCAGGTGGTCGACCGCTTTCGCGCGCGCTTCGGCGATCGCGTCGCCGTGCTGCACAGCGGGCTCTCCGCGGGCGAGCGCTTCGACCAGTGGCGGCTGATCCGCGAGAGCCGGGTGCCGATCGCGATCGGCGCGCGCTCCGCCGTGTTCGCGCCTTACACCGATCTGGGTCTGATCGTGATCGACGAGGAGCACGACGGCGCGTACAAGAGCGACGACGGATTCCGCTATCACGCGCGCGACGTCGCGCGGCTGCGCGCCGAGCGCGCGGGCTGTCCGATCGTGCTCGGCTCGGCGACCCCCGACGTCGGCACTGCGTGGCGCTCCGCGCACGGCGAGCTGCAGCGCCTGACCTTGCCCGAGCGGGTCGCGAGCCGTCCGCTGCCGGAGGTGCAGATCGTCGACATGGCGGATCCGAGCGCCCGCGCGGCGCGGCGCGGGATGCTCTCGCGTCCGCTGCGCCAGGCGCTGGCCGAGACGCTCGCGGCGGGTCAGCAGGCGATCCTCTTCTTGAACCGGCGCGGGTTCGCCGCGCACGTCTACTGCTTCGGCTGCGGACACGCGCTGCGCTGTCATCACTGCGACATCTCCCTCGTCTACCACGCCAGCGAGGGACTGCGGCGCGTGGACGACCCGCTCGAAGGGGAGCTGCGCTGCCACTACTGCGGGTATCGCGAGGAGCCGAAGGCGCGCTGTCCATCGTGCGGAAGTCCCGAGGGGGGCATGCAGGCGTTCGGCACCGAGCGGCTGTACGAAGAGGTCGCGGCGATGTACCCGAGCGCGCGCGTCGGCCGGCTGGATCGCGACACCTCGTCGCGCAAGGGCGCGCAGCGCGGGATCCTCGCCGCCTTCCACCGCGGCGAGCTCGACATCCTGGTCGGAACGCAGATGGTCGCGAAGGGTCACGACATCCCGAACGTGACCCTGGTCGGTGTCATCGCCGCGGACCTCGGCCTGCACTTCCCGGACTTTCGCGCGGGCGAGCGCACGTTCCAGCTCCTGACGCAGGTGGCCGGGCGCGCGGGCCGCGGCGCCGAGCCCGGGCGCGTCGTGATCCAGACGTTCCTGCCCAAGCACTACGCGATCGCGCTGGCGCGCACCCACGACTACCCGCGCTTCTACCGCGAGGAGATCGCGCGCCGGCAGCCGCACGGCTGGCCGCCGTTCGGCGAGATCGTGCACCTCGCGTTCTCGGGGAAGCGCGCCGCGGCCGTCGAGCACGCCGCGGCGACCCTCGCCGGGCTCGCGAAGACCTGCCTGCAGGACGACACGGGCAGCGAGGCGGTGCGTGTCCTCGGCCCGGCGCCGGCGCCGCTCACGCGCATTCGCGACGAGTTTCGCTGGCAGCTGCTCCTGCTTGGACCTCGCGAAGGCGTGCGTGCGGTGGGGCGCGAGCTGATGCGCCAGGCGCACGGACCGGCGTTCGCCGGGGTGGTCGTCCGGCTGGATGCCAACCCTCTGCAAATGCTATGAAATGCGGCCCATGATCCTGGAAGTCCTGCAATTCCCCGACGCGCGCCTGCGGCAGAAGGCCGTGCCGATCGAGCGGCACGAGGTCGACGACGCCCTGCGCAAGCTCGCCGCCGACATGGCCGAGACCATGTACGACGAGCCCGGCATCGGTCTCGCGGCGACGCAGGTCGGTGTCGCCAAGCGCCTGGTCGTGATGGACCTGGACTGGACGGACGAGGGCGAGCGCCGTCCTCGGATCCTGCTCAACCCCGAGTTCCTCGTGACGGAGGGCAAGGCGGTGTCGGAGGGCGAGGGGTGCCTGTCGGTGCCCGACTTCAAGTCCGACGTCGAGCGCCACGCGCGCGTGGTCGTGCGCGCGCGCAGTCTGGATTGGGAGGAGGTCGAGTTCGACGCGACCGAGCTCGAGGCGTACTGCTTCCAGCACGAGATCGACCACCTCGACGGCATCCTGTTCATAGACCGGATCAGCAAGCTCAAGCGCGAGCTCTACGTCCGGCGGCGCAAGAAGCAGCTCCGGCGGGAGCAGGAGGAGCGCGAGCCGGCGGGGCACGCCGACGGCTAGCTTGCGCGTCCTGTATTTTGGAACGCCGGAGTTCGCGGTGCCGGCGCTTCGGGCGCTCGCCGCGAGCTCGCACGTGCTCGTGGGAGCGGTCTCGCAGCCCGATCGGCCGCGCGGGCGCGGGCGCGCGATCGAGGACACGCCCGTGAAGCGCGCGGCGACAGAGCTCGGTGTAGACGTGCTTCAGCCGGAGAAGGTCGGAGAGGAAGGTGCGCTCGCGTGGATGCGCGCGCGCGAGCCGGAGCTGGGTGTGGTGGTCGCGTTCGGACAGTTCATCCCGAAGAGCGTGCGCGAGCTGCCGCGCTTCGGTCTGATCAACGGTCACGCGTCCCTCTTGCCGCGCTGGCGCGGCGCGGCGCCGATCGAGTGGGCGATCGATGCGGGCGACCCGCGGACGGGCGTCTCGGTGATGCGCGTGGTCAAGGAGATGGATGCGGGCGACGTCTGCCTCGTGCGCGACCTCGCGATCGGACCGGATGAAACCGCGGAGGAGCTCACGCCGCGGGTCGCCGATCTGACCGCGCAGGCGCTGGTCGAGGCCGTCGACGAGATCGCGGCCGGGCGTGTGGTGTGGAATCCCCAGGACGCGGCGCGCGTCACGCTCGCGCCGAAGCTCGATCGCGACTTCGCGAAGCTCGACTTCCGCGAGCCCGCCGAGCGCCTGTTGCGGCGCATCCGCGCGGCGACGCCGCGACCCGGTGTCGACGTCGAGCTGACGCGCTCCGCGAAGAGACTGCACATCGTGCGCGCGCGGCTGGCAACACCGCACGGTGGCGCGGTGAGACCCGGGGCGCTGCGCGTCGAGTCGGGCCGCCTCCTGCTCGCGGCCGGCGACGCCTGGCTCGAGCTCACCGAGATTCAGCTCGCCGGCAAGCGCCCCATGCGCGCCGAGGAGCTCCTGCGCGGGTTCCGCGTCCCCGACGCCGAGGAGGCGCGCACGCCGTGACCGACACGCCCTTCGTCCCGACCGCGCGCGGCGTCGCCTGGCTCGTGCTCGAGCGCGTCGACCGCGATCGCGCCTTCGCCGAGATCGTCCTGCACGGCGCGCTGCCCGAGGCGCAGCTCGACCGGCGCGATCGCGCGCTCGCGACCGAGCTGTCCTACGGCGCGCTGCGCATGCGCGGAAGGCTCGACGCGGCGCTCTCTCAGAGCCTCGACCGCCCGCTGCGCCGCGTCGAGTCCGAGATCCGCAACCTGTTGCGCCTCGGCGCGTACCAGCTCCTCTGCATGAGCGGCATCCCCGACGCGGCCGTCGTACACGAAACGGTGCTGCTCGCGCGCAAGCTCGGCTTCGAGCGTGCGACCGGCTTCACGAACGCGGTGCTGCGCGGGCTCGCGCGCAAACGCGACGAGCGCGGGCTGGTCTGGCCCGACCCGGCAACGGATCCGATCGGGAACATCGAGAGCTGGGGGTCGCTGCCGCGCTGGCTCGCGGAGCGTCTCGTGGCCGAGCTCGGCGCGACGGAGGCGTTGGCCTTCGCGGAGGCGTGCACGAAGGCGCCGCCGCGCGCGGTCCGGGTCACGGCGCGCGGAGATCGCGAGCGCGTTGCCCGCGAGCTCGAGGGTGAGCTCACGCCCTTCGCGCCCGCGGGCGTCACCAACGCCGGGACGGACCCGACGCGCACCTCTGCGTTCGAGCGCGGCGAGTTCGTGATCCAGGACGAGGCGTCGCAGCTCGTACCGCTGCTGCTCGGCGTGGAGGCGAACGACACCGTGGTCGATTGCTGCGCGGCGCCGGGCACGAAGGCCGTGCAGATCGCGGAGCTCGTCGGCCCGCGCGGCGAGGTGATCGCGCTCGAGCTGCACCGCCCGCGCATCGCGCTGATCCACAAGAGCGCCGGGCGGCTCGGCCTCGCGAACATCCGGCCTTTGGAGCGCGACGTCTCGCAGGGCTTCGATCTTCAGGGCCGCTCGGCCTACCGCCGCATCCTCGTCGACGCGCCCTGCTCGGGGCTCGGCACGTTGCGCCGCAATCCCGACGCGCGCTGGCGGATCCGTCCCGAGGAGATCCCACGCTGCGCGGAGAAGGCGCTCGCGATCCTCTCGTCGGCGGGACGCTATGTCGAGGAAGGGGGGGTGCTCGTCTATAGTGTCTGCACCTTCACTCCCGAGGAGACCACAGGGGTGGTGTCGCGTTTCCTCGAGTCCGCGCCCGGCTTCCGGATCGACGATCCGCGGCCGTTCCTCCCCGAGCCCGCTCACGCGCTCGTGAACGAGGCGAACGCGCTCGTCACCATGCCGCACCGGCACGGCTGCGACGGGTTCTACGCCGTTCGCCTGGTGCGCAAGTGAGCGCGTTCAAGATCGCGCCGTCGCTCCTGTCGGCCGACTTCGGGCGACTCGCCGAGGAAGTGCGCGCCGCGGAGCGCGCCGGCGCGGACTGGCTCCACCTCGACGTCATGGACGGACACTTCGTGCCGAACCTGACGATCGGGCCCGACGTGGTCGCGGCGGTTGCGAAGGTCACCACCCTGCCGGTCGACGTCCACCTGATGGTGCGCGAGCCCGATCACCTGCTCGAGGCGTTCGTCGCCGCGGGCGCGACAGCGCTCGGTGTACACGTCGAGGCCTGCACCCACCTGCACCGCACGCTCTCCCACATCCGCAAGCTGGGCGTGCGGCCGTGCGTGGTGCTGAATCCCGCGACTCCCGCTTCGGCGATCGAGCCCGTGCTCGGCATGGTCGACCAGGTGCTGGTGATGACCGTGAACCCGGGCTTCGGCGGTCAGAAGTTCATCGCCGAGACGCTGCCGAAGATCCGCCAGATCCGGAATTGGATCGACGCGAGCCGCCGCGACGTCGAGATCGTCGTCGACGGCGGCATTGGCCCCGACACGGTCGAGCGCGTGGCCGTGCACGGCGCGAGCGTCTTCGTGATGGGCTCCGCGTTCTTCAAGAGCCCGGACTACAAGCAGTTCGTCGATCAGATCCGCGGAATCCTCGAACCGATTTCTTCGGGCCCTTAGCTCAGTGGTGAGAGCGGCCGGCTCATAACCGGTTGGTCCCGGGTTCGAGCCCCGGAGGGCCCAAGTCTTACTGAACTACGTTCGCCTGCGGCTCACTGCGCGCCGCGCTCGGGCGCGGCTTGCGGGGCGCGGCTCGGGACGGCCCTCGCTCGCGCCCGTCTAGCAACGTCGCGCTGCTCGATCGGGCTTGGTTGTGTCACTCTGTGTCCATGATCGACGTTCACTACTGGCCTACGCCGAATGGGAAGAAGGTCACGATTCTGCTCGAGGAGTGCGGGCTGCCGTACCGGATCGTGCCGTGTCGGATCGGGCAGGGGGATCAGTTCACGGACGGGTTCCTGCGGATCAGTCCGAACAACCGCATGCCGGCGATCGTCGACGACGAGCCGCCGGGTGGTGGGGCGCCGGTCGCGCTGTTCGAGTCCGGGGCGATCATGATGTACATCGCCGAGAAGGCCGGGCGCTTCTATCCGCAGGACCTGCGCGGGCGCTACGAGGTGAACCAGTGGGTCATCTGGCAGATGGCGAACCAGGGACCGAAGAGCGGCGAGTGCGGTCACTTCCGCAGGCTGGGTGACGCGCAGGGCGATCAGTCGTACGCGGTGCGCCGCTTCACGGACGAGGTGAACCGGCTGTTCGGCGTGATGAACAACCGGCTCTACGACCGTCGCTATCTCACGGGTGACGCGTACACGATCGCCGACATGATCTCGTATCCGTGGACCGTGAACTGGAAGGCGCAGGGACAGGACATCGAGGAGTTTCCGTACTTCAAGCGCTGGTTCGACGAGCTGGGCGCGCGACCCGGCGTTCAGCGCGGGATGGCGGCGGGATCGGACCTGACGCTCGACCCGGCGAAGCTCACGCCCGAAGAAGCCGAGCGCGTGCGCAAGCTGCTCTACAACCAGCGCGCGCGCCCGGCGCCGTCGGGCGGCCTGCGCTAGCGAGCGCGACGTGTATCGCGCGCTGCTCCTCGACTTCTACGGGACGTTGGTCGCGGAGGACGACGCGCTCGTGACCCGTATCTCCGAGCGGGTCGCCGGGGTGTCGGGGCGCGGCGCTTCGGCCTCCGACGTGGGTCGGCGGTGGCATCAGCGGTTCGCGGAGCTCTGCGGCGCGGCGCACGGGGCGAGCTTCCGGACGCAGCGCGAGATCGAGGTGGAGAGTCTCGCCGACGCGGCGCGCCACTTCGACGCCGCGATCGACGTCGCGGAGCTCGCAGGCGAGATGTTCGCGTACTGGGCCGCGCCCACGCCGCTCGAGGGCGCGGCCGCGTTCTTGAGCGAGTACGCGGGCCCGATCTGCGTCGTCTCGAACATCGATGCCGCCGAGCTCCATGCCGCGATCCGCGGGCTCGGCTGGGACTTCGAGCACGTGATCACCAGCGAGGGTTGCCGCGCCTACAAGCCGCGGCCGGAGATGTTCCGTGCGGCGCTGGCTGCACTCGGCTGCGATCCATCGGACGTGCTGCACGTGGGCGACTCGCTCGGCTCCGACGTTTCCGGGGCAGCGCGGCTCGGGATCGATGTCGCGTGGGTGAACGCGAAGAACCGGGCGCTTCCCGATGCGCTCGAGCTGCGACCGCGCCACACGATCCGCAACGTCGTCGACGTTCTGCCGCTGCTCAGCGCGGGATGAGCCGGTCGTCCTGGAGCGTGAGGTGCGGGGTCCGGCGCGCGAGCTCTTGAAGGAAGCGCGGCTTGTCGCTCGGCGAGATCAGCGCGTAGCCCGACGTTCGGCAGAGCTTCAGGCGATCCAGGGACCAGGCGGGGGCCGAGAGGGGATTGCGCGTCGGGTGGACCTCGCGCAGGTCGCGATAGGGAATGCGGTAGCGAACGACACCGGAGCGGATCACCAGCTCGTCCGCGTGGAGCTCGTAGCGCGTCGGGAACGACAGGACCGCGACGAGCGCGACGGGCAGCACGACCACCGCGAGCGCGATGGGGAGCGCGTACGGCACGTGCGGCGCGGAGAGCAGCGAACCCGCTGCTCCGACCTGCACCGCCGCAGCGATGGCGAGCACGACCACCAACCAGCGATCGATCTTGGTCGGGAACGCGACCGGATCCGTGTTCATCGGCTCAGCCGGCTGTTGCGAAGCACACCACGCTGATCGCGAGCGCGGGCCGCGCGGGGTCCAGGTTCCGGTAGGTGTGGCGCTGGTCGCCGCGGAACACGAGCGAGTCGCCCGGCGCGAGCTGCCAGCGCTCGCCCGACGCGACGAGCTCGATGCGGCCGGACTCGCAGGTCAGGTACTCGCGCGTGCCCGGCGTGTGCGGGATGCCGTTCAGGTGGCCGCCGGGCTCGAGCTCGAGGCGCGAGATCTCGAGACCGGGAAGCGCCTCGGGGAGGAGCGGACGGAGGCGCGCGCCCTGGCGGCGGCGCGTTCGCACTTCCGCGGCGGGGAACATCCGCGCCGCCGTGCGCGGCGGGCCGATCAGCTCCTCGATCGAAACCTGGAGCGCGGCGGCGGCGCGCGAGAGCACCGCGAGCGTCGGGTTCGCGCCGCCCGATTCCAGGCTCGCCCAGGTCGGCCGCGGGATTCCCGAGAGCGACGCCATCTGCTGCTGCGACAGTCCGCGCGCCTCGCGCAGGCGCCGCGCGTTCGCCGCGAGGTTGGCTCCCGAATCGTCCACTTCGCTCGCACGATAGCCATCCGCCAGTTCAATGGCCATCCGGTTGTTCTGCCGTCAGGCGTGCGGGATCGTCCCGTCACACCTTCGGGAGACCCCTCATGGCGTTCCGACTCGATCACGCGAATCTGGCCGTACGCGATCTCGACGAGACGATCCGCTTCCTGCAGAGCGCGATGCCGGAGCTGCGCATCCGCGGCGAAGGCAAGACCTGGCAGGGCGGGCGCTGGGTTCACGTCGGAACCGACGAGTTCTACCTGGCGCTGAGCGACGCGCCGAAGGCCCCGAGCGAGGCGTGGGTCCCGTACGCTGGAATGCCCGGGACGAACCACCTCGGCTTCGAGGTCGACGACGTCGACGCGCTGCGCGCGCGCATGCGCGCCGCGGGCTACCGCGATTCGACTGCACCGAACGCGCACCCGCACCGGAAGCGCGTGTACTTCTACGATCGCGCGGGCAACGACTGGGAGTTCGTGCAGTACCTCTCCGACGATCCTGCCAAGCGCAACGACTACACGCTGCCGGACCGGAGCTGAGCATGCTCGACGACGCGCTCGAGCTTCTCGCCGCCGACGGGCCCGGCCTGCGCAACGGCAATACCACTCACGCGCCGATGGTGGCCGAGGCGCTCTGCGCGCTCGGCCGCCCCGAGGCGGTGATTCCGTGGCTCGAGCGCTACCGCGCAGGCGCATTGCGGCGACCGCCCCGGCTCGAGCCGATCGATCGCGTCCACTGGCGGAGCGCGCTCGCGCAGGAGAAGCGCTTCTCGGACTGGAGCGCGTTCTTCGCGGACGAGCTCGCGGAAGCGCCCTGGCGCGAGGTGCTCGATCGCTGGGTTGCCCGGTTCGCGCCTGGCTTCTGCGCGGCCGCGACGCACGGCGTGATCCGGGTCGGCCACGCCGCGCGCGCGCTCGGCGAGCGCGAATCCCCACGGCGCGTGACTGAGCTGGCCGACGCGCTGGCCTCGTGGGCGTCGACGTATCAGGAGCTGCCGACCGCGAGGGGCGTCGCGATCCACCCGGCCGCTGCGCCGAGCGTCGCGATCGCGCGGGTCGCCGTCGTGCCGAGGGAGCAACGCCGCTTCACGGGCACGATCGTCTCGTCGCTCGAAGGGCTCTCCGCGTTCCCGGATTTCGCGCCGGTGATCGGGATGCTCGATGCGGAGCGCGACCCGAGCGCACTCGTCGCGGAGCTCGCCGACGTCTTCGCGCGCGTCTTCCTGGCCAATGCGCACGACACTCTGACCGCTCTCGTCTTCGCGCACGGGGTGACCAGCATCGCCGCGCTCGCAAACCTGCTGCCGCACGTCAGCGAGCCGACCGCGCGCGCGTCGCTGCCGTTCGCCTGGCAATCGGCGTGCGGGCTCTACGCCACCTTCGGCAGCCGCCCGGCGTCAACGGCCGAGCTCGACCCCGAAGCCGTCGAAGACCCGCAGTCCGTGATCGACCGCGCGATCGCGAACGGCGACGAGCACGCGATCAAGCTCGCCGAGGCCTGTTTATCGTCCGCGGCGCGCGCGTACTCGCCCGCCTTCGGCGCCGCCGCCGGCCGCGCGCTCGAGCTGCTGCCGCCCGCCTGACGCGAAGCGCCGGTCCGCGTAGGATCGCGCCCGTGAAAACCGGAGCCGGGGCGATCGCGGACGTTCCCACGCGGGTGCGACACAAGGTCGTGTGGCTCACCCTGGTGATGATCGCGATCGCGTACCTCGACCGCGTCTGCATCTCCATCGCCGCGCCGGCGATCAAGAGCGAGCTCGGCCTCTCGGACACGCGCATGGGGTTCGTGTTCAGCGCGTTCACGCTCTCCTATGCACTCTTCGAGGTCCCGAGCGGCTGGTTCGCCGATCGCTTCGGCGCGCGCGTGGCGCTGACGCGGATCGTCATCTGGTGGTCGGCGATGACGGCGGCGACCGGGCTCGTGGGCGGATTCGCGGCGCTCTTCACGGTGCGCCTGCTCTTCGGGATCGGCGAGGCGGGCGCGTTCCCGGCTTCGGCGCGCGCGTACGCTCGCTGGCTGCCCGCGCGCCTGCGCGGTCGCCTCTTCGGCGTGTTGATCATGGCCGCGGCGCTCTCGGGCGCGGTCACGCAGCCGCTGGTCGTCGCCCTGGTCTCGCGAATCGGCTGGCGGCCGACCTTCGCGATCTTCGGCGCGCTCGGCTTCGTCTGGGCTGCTGTGTGGTGGACGTGGTTTCGCGACGATCCCCGCGATCACCGGAGCGTGAACGCCGCTGAGCTCGCCTTGATCGCCCGCGGTGGCGTCGAGACGCGCGCGCACGAGCCCGTTCCATGGCGCGTGCTGATGCGCAGCCGGCCGCTGCTCGCGCTCTGCGCGATGTACTTCGGCGCGATCTACGGCTGGTACTTCTATCTCACCTGGCTGCCGACGTACCTGCTGCGCGCGCGGGGCTTCGATCTCACGCAGGTCGGCTGGCTGGCCGCGCTGCCGCTGCTCGCGATCGCCGCGGGCGTGTACCTGGGCGGCTGGGCGTGCGATCGCCTCACGCCCGCCTTCGGGCTGCGCGTGGCCGCGCGCACGCCCGCGTTGATCGGCTTCCCGCTCGCGGCGTGCGCGGCGGTCGGAGCGGCCCTCGCCCCCGAGCCGATCCACGCGGCGCTCCTGCTCGCGGCCGCGGCGGGAATGGCGGGGCTCGGCATCGCGCCGGCCTGGGCGCTCTGCCTCGAGATCGGCGGACCCCATGCCGGGGTCGTCACGGGCGCGATGAACATGTTCGGGAACCTGGGCGGCACGCTCTCGCCCGTGGTGGTCGGGCTCTGCGTCGACCGGCTCGGGTCCTGGAACGCGCCGCTCTTCAGCATCGCCGCGCTCTACCTCGCCGCCGCGGTGTGCTGGCTCGCGATCGATCCGGCCGAGCACATCGCCGCAGAAAATGTGGAGCAAGCAGCTTGAACCGTGATATGTTCGCGGCGCTCCAATGAACGGAGCGCAAAGGAGGCGTGAAAAATGGCTGCCAAAGTCATCAGCACTTCGTGCTCACGCCTCCGGCGCACCCGGCTGATCCGGTAGATCCAAGACCGGTCTTCTCGGCGAGGAATCCGGCGAGTCGCAGGCGTTGAGTCTGCGGCTCGTTTTTTTTCCTCCTCGCCCAGGAGACTTGAATTGTCCAAGGAGCGAATCGGCTCGTCTCTGTCCGGCGCCGCGTTCACGCGCGGCATGCTGGCGGAGCTCGAGAAGTCCGAGGTCATGCAGCAGTTCGGCGGGCAGGGCCTGATCACGGACGTGCTGGGCGTGATCGGAGACGGCAAGGAAGCGACCGTCTACTGCTGCAGCGCGGACCCGTCGACGGGCGTCGAGCTGCTGGCGGCGAAGGTCTACCGCGCGCAGAAGTTCAGGGCGTTCTCGGGCAACCGCAAATACGCGGGAGACCGCGTCGTGCTCGACAAACGCGCGGGGCGGGCGATGCAGGCGCGCACCGACAAGGGCAAGCGCATGGCGCACCACGCCTGGATCGAGTGGGAGTGGGAGACGCTGTGCACGCTGCACGACGCGGGCGCGAGCGTGCCGAGCCCGCTGGCCGCGTCCGACGATGCGATCCTGATGGAGTTCGTGGGCGATCGCGACGGGGCGGCGCCGCAGCTCCGGAACGTGGACCTCGAGCCCGCGCGCGCGCGTGAGGCGCTGGATCGCCTGCTCCAGGACGTCGAGCTCCTGCTCGACTGCCATCTGGTGCACGGCGACCTCTCCGCCTACAACGTGCTCTGGTGGGGCGATCGGCCGTGGATCATCGACGTGCCCCAGTCGGTCGACCTGCACGCCAGCCGGAACGGCTACGCACATCTGCGTCGTGACGTGGAGAACCTCGCCCGCTACTTCGCCCGCTACGGGCTGTCGGTCGGCAACTTCGCCGAGACCGCCTGGCACCGCTATCTGCGCGGGCAGCTCGGGAGGTGAGCCGGAGAATCATGGGGAGCGAATCCGCGGATCCTGCTCTAAGCTCGGCGCGTGGGTGAGAGAGCGGGGCGCGTGCCCGTCCGCATCGTGGTGTACCCGGCGGACGTGCACGTTTCGGGAGTCTCGGCCGAGCTCGTGGTGGCGCGGTCGCTGCGCGAGCTGCGCGCGGAGCTCGAAGCCGAGGAGCCGGCCGCGCTCGTGCTCGACCTCGAGAACGGCGGTCATGGCTCGCTCGACCTGCTGCGCGAGCGGCGGGCGCGTGGCTCGCGTGCGCCGGTTCTCCTGCTGGCACCGCTCGGTGACGCCGAGGCCGCCGAACGCGCGCGCGCGCTCGGCTCGTGCACGGTGCTCGCGCGCGAGAGCGCGACGGGTGCGGTGGTCGCGGCGGCCCTGGTGGAGCTGCTCGAGCTCGCGCCCGCGCCCCATGCCGATGCGTCGCGGGCGCCGGCCATGCTCTTCAAGACCGACCCGGAAGGGGTCTTCACGCACTTCACGCGCCGCCTGCTCGGCTATCTCGGTCTCGGCGAGTCGGAAGCGCGCGGCCGCGGCTGGATCGAGCGCATCCACGCCGACGACCGGGGCGCGTGGGCGGCCGCGTTCGCGGACCCGCTCGAAGAGCCCGGTGCGCTCGCGCTCGACCTGCGCGTGCGCACGGCCAGCGGCGCGTATCGCGCCGTGCGGGTGTTCGCGGTTCCGGGCTTCGATGCGAAGGGGATGTTCACCGGCTTCGTCGGCTCGCTCTTCGAGATCGACGATCTCGTCGCGGAGCGGGATGCCGCACGCACCGAGGCCGAGCGCCTCGAGGCCGCGAACCGCGAGCTCGAGGAGCTCGCCTTCGCCGGCGCGCACGATCTGCAGGAGCCGCTGCGCAACCTCGAGCGGGCGCTGCAGGGCGCGCTCGGTGGCGAGTCCGCCGATCTTCCACTGGCGCTGCGCCAGGTCGGGCACATGCGCGAGCTGCTCCGCGATCTGGTCGACTACGCGAGCTCGAGCGCGATCAAGGTCGCGGTCGAGACCAGCGATCTCGCCCAGTCGCTCGAATGGGCGCTCGAGAATCTGCGGCCCGCGATCACCGAGAGCGGGGCCGAGATCAAGGTCGAGGCCCTCGCGCGGGTCGTCGCGGACTCCATCCAGGTCGCTCGCGTCTTCCAGAACCTGGTCTCGAACGCGCTGCGCTTTCGCGGCCCGGACCGCCCGATCATCTGCGTCAGCGCCGAGCCGCGCGAACGCGACGTGCTGATCTGCGTGCGCGACAACGGCATCGGCGTTCCGCCGAACCACCACGAGACGATCTTCCGCGTGTTCGAGCGCCTGAACGGCGGTGAACGGCCGGGCACCGGCATGGGCCTCGCGATCTGCCGCCGCATCGTCGAGCGCCACGGCGGCCGCATCTGGGTCGAGTCCGAGCCGGGCCGCGGCGCGGCGTTCTACTTCACGCTGGTGCGCGCGAACGGATAAGATCCGCGTCGTGAGACGCGGCCGTGGAAACTGACTTCCTGATCGTCGGCGCCGGCTCCTCCGGCGCCACGCTGGCCGCGCGTTTGTCCGCGAACCCGTCGGTTACCGTCACGCTGCTCGAGGCCGGTCCCGACTACCGCAGCGCCGAGGCGCCCGAGGCGATGCGCAGCGCGAACCCGAGCAACGTCATCACCGAGCCCGAGTACGCGCGCTTCCGCTGGGACGAGCTCTTGGCGCGGCGCACGCGCGTGCAGGCGCCGCGCGTCTTCTGGCGCGGGCGTGGCCTCGGGGGAAGCTCGGCGGTGAACGGCCAGATCGCCATCCGCGGCATGGTCGAAGACTTCGACGACTGGGCGGCGCAGGGCTGCAAGGGCTGGTCGTTTGCCGAGGTGCTCCCGTACTTCAATCGCCTCGAGACGGATCTCCGCTACGGCGGGGCCGACTACCACGGCGACTCGGGACCGATCCCGATCTACCGCGCGCCGCTCTCGCGCTGGGGCGCAGTCGATCAGGCGCTCGGCGAAGCCGCGCTCGACCTCGGGCACCGCTGGGCGCCCGATCACAACGCTCCGCACGCGCTGGGCGTCTCGCCGTACGCCATCAACAGCCGCGAGGGCGTGCGCGTCAGCACCAACGACGCGTACCTCGACACCAATCGCGGTCGCCCGAACCTGTCGATCGTCGGCGACGCACTCGTCGACCGGGTGCTCTTCGAAGGCTCGCGCGCCGTGGGCGTGCGCTTCCTGCACGACGGCCGCTGGCAGGAACGACGCGCGCGCGAAGTGCTCGTCTGCGCGGGCGCGGTGCACTCGCCCGCGATCCTGATGCGCTCGGGAATCGGTCCCGCTGCGCACCTTCGCGAGCACGGGATCGAGGCGCGCGCCGATCTGCCCGTCGGCGAGCAGCTCCAGGACCACCCGCTGGCCGCGTTCGTCGTGAAGCTGCGCAGCGAAGCCGTGCCGCCTCCGGGTTTCCGCCACACGAACTGCTGCGTTCGCTACACCTCGGGCCTCGCCGGTGCGGGCGCCGGCGACATGATGATCGTCGCCATGAACCAGCTCGGCGACAGCATCGGCCGACAGCTCCAGGACTCGCGCGCGCCCGCGGCCTTCGGGTTGCTCGGAGTCTGGGTGAACGAGTGCTTCTCGCGCGGGACGGTGCGGCTTGCCTCCACGGATCCGTCGCTCGACCCGACCATCGACGAGAACATGCTCGACGATCCGCGCGATCTCGCGCGCATGCGCGACGGCGTCCGCCGCGTGATCGAGATCTCCCGCCATCCCGCGACGCAGGCGATCGGAACGGTCGTGGCGCCGGGGCTCCCGATCGACGTCGACCCTGCGGACGACGCGATCGACGCCTGGGCGCTCGCGAGCGTCGGCGACGCGCAGCACGGAACCTCCACCTGCCGCATGGGCGACCCGGCCGCGCGCACCAGCGTCGTCGACCCCGAGTGCCGCGTGCTCGGCGTCGACGGGCTGCGCGTGATCGATGCGTCGATCATGCCGAGCGTGGTGCGCGCCAACACGCATCTCACCACCGTGATGATCGCGGAGTGCATGGCGGCGCGCCTGATCGGGTAGGCTTGGGGCATGCGGCAAACGGTCGACCCACGCGGCCTCGCCTCCGTGCCGGTGATCGACTTCGGCGGCTTCGCTGGCGACCGGGCCGCGCGCCGGGACGTCGCGCGCCAGATCGGCGCCGCCTGCCGCGCGCACGGCTTCTTCTACGTGGTCGGCCACGGCGTGGATCCCGCGCTGATGCAGCGCCTGGAGCGGCTCTCCCGGGTGTTCTTCGCGCAGGACCTCGCCACCAAGCAGCGCATCGCCATGATCCACGGCGGTCGCGCGTGGCGCGGCTACTTCGCCGTGGGCGACGAGCTCACGTCGGGAGTGCCCGACCGCAAGGAAGGTCTGTATCTCGGTGACGAGCTCGCGCCCGACCACCCGCTGGTGCGCGCGCGAACGCCCGTCCACGGCGCGAACCTGTTCCCGGAGCTGCCGGGCTTTCGCGAGACGGTGCTCGACTACATCGCGGCGGTCACCGCGCTCGGCCACCGCGTGATCGCGGCCATCGCGCTGAGCCTCGATCTCGAGGACGACTACTTCACGCGCCGCTACACCGCGGAGCCGCTGATCCTCTTCCGCATCTTCAACTACCCCGCGCCGTCGGCTTCGAGCGTCGGCGACTGGGGCGTGGGCGAGCACACCGACTACGGCCTGCTCACGCTCCTGCTGCAAGACGACAACGGCGGCCTCGAGGTGCACACCGACGCCGGCTGGATC
>Ga0210377_10002449_pt1 | contig 16257 bp, 15 predicted proteins | sample PLM4_65_b1redo_FD_155480 | JGI IMG/M metagenome (GOLD analysis project Ga0210377, IMG submission 155480) | Groundwater sediment microbial communities from an aquifer in East River, Colorado, USA - PLM4_65_b1 redo | ecosystem: Environmental > Terrestrial > Soil > Riparian zone | place: USA: East... | reverse complement strand
CGGTTGGATGCAGTAATCAGATCGCGTTGCGCCCGCGCGAGCGGTCGAATTGGCTTACCGCTTGCTGGATCCGCTTCTTCTCGGCGATGACCTTCTGAGCGTAACGACTTGACGGGTCGGCCAGAGCACCGTTGTAGAACTGCAGACCCGCTTCGAGGCTGCCGGTACGCCGGATGTATTCTTTGAGTATGCGCGCTCCCACGGGGATGTTGATCAGAGGATCGAGGACCGCTCCTTCGCCCCCGTGCTCCACGAGCTTGTCCAGATGGTGTTTAGGGATGACTTGCATCAAGCCCTTCGCCCCCATCACGCTCTCGGCGATGGGGTTGAAGCGCGATTCGACCGCCATCACGGCGAGAATAAGCAGGGGATCGAGACCGACTTGCTCGCCGGCGTCATAGGCGGCGCCGACGAATTGCTCGGGCTCGGTTACGTCGGGCGCGATGCGGTACCTGCGGGAAAGGTAGTTGACCAAGGCCTGGGATTTCTGATTGTCCGCGCCATCGGTCTGCTCCAGCAACGAAACCACTCCGTCGAAGCGGATCGCACCGATGGCCGCGCTGGGGTTCTCGCCGGGGAACACGGGCTTTCCGCGAATCAGAAGGAGCACCACGGCCACCAATCCGATAAAGGCCAAGCCTTGGTGCATTATGGCAGTGACCGTTCCAAATTGCCCCAGCAAGCGTTGCTTCAATCCGGTGGTGTCCATGGCACCTCCCTCCTTGTTTGTCGCCTTCCAAGGGCGGATGAAGATCGAGAAACCTTTGTATCCCCTGTGGGCAGTGGCGTGCATGTGAGCAACGCAGTAGATCGTTTTTCGACAACCCCAGGATTTGCTGCAACGCAGCAAATCCATTTTAAATAGGCACTTAGATTTAGTCAAGCGGAAAAACCAAGCCGGCGTCAGACCCGCCGTCCGAATGTCTGCGGTTCAGCCCGAGGCACAAGGCCCCGGACTGACCGCAGGTCATTCGCACCCACTTAGGGCCTGGAACCCGTCGGAAATGGCCAAGCGGCTGCGGGGTTAAGGGCGGTTCTCGCCCCCGGCGTTGCCGCGGTGGTCGGGGCCGAAGCCACCGTCCCTGCCGTCGGCGCCACCAATCTCGTCACAGCTTTCCTGGCCACCTTTTTCCTGGGCTTTGCCTTTCTTCGGGTGGACTTCCTCTTGTCCGCTTTGTTTGCGGATTTCTTCAACGACTTCCTTTTCGCTTTCTTTCTTGCTGCTTTCTTCATTTCTTTTTCTTCGCTGCTTTCTTGGCTTTTCTCTTCTTCGCCATGGCTGATCTCCATCAAGAGTTAATAGAACAACGCACCGAGCCCGCCCCTGAAGGCACGGGCTATTCAACCTCCGAGGAGAGCCTCGGAGAATTGGATTCTTTTGCTGCTTTTCTGGACATCAGATCCTGGTACAAGATGTCAGGGTCAAGTTGGATCCCACCGTCCCACACGACGGTAGCCGCATTTCGGTCAACGAGAACACGGCAGAACTGGTTCACATCCCGCCAGGCGCTGAAAGCACCCACGCCGAGCAAGTCCCCGAGGAACACGCTGCCCTCCTGGCCGTCGTCGAACTTCAGCCATAGCGTGTAGTCCCGTGAAGCCCTGCATTCGGTCACGCGGTGCACGCGTCCTCCCGGCTGAAGGTCCTACGCAAACGGCAAAGGCCTAAGAACCGCTGCGACTTGCCTTTGCAACGGCCCGCCCCGGGGCAGCATGAGGGGCCACGCAGGGGGGCTAGTCCCAACTGAGCGCACCCCCCGTTTGGTACTCGATGACCCGGGTTTCGAAGAAATTGCGTTCCTTCTTGAGGTCGGTCATTTCGCTCATCCACGGGAAAGGATTGCTTGCTCCCGGGAACATGGTATCGACGCCGATCTGCTGGCACCGACGGTTGGCGATGTAACGCAGATACTCCTTGAACATCGGAGCGTTGAGCCCCAGAACGCCGCGCGGCATCGTGTCTTCGGCGTAGCGATACTCGAGTTCGACCGCCTTCTTTATCAGGTCCTGCATTTCCTCCCGGAATTCCGGGGTCCAGAGGTGCGGGTTTTCCATCTTGATCTGATTGATGAGATCGATGCCGAAATTACAGTGCATCGACTCGTCGCGCAGGATGTACTGATACTGCTCGGCGGCGCCGGTCATCTTGTTCTGCCGGCCCAGTGCCAGAATCTGCACAAAGCCGACATAGAAAAACAGTCCCTCCATCAGGCAGGCAAACACGATCAGACTCCGCAGAAGCTTCTGGTCGGCCTCGGGCGTTCCAGTCTTGAACGATGGATCGGTCAATATGTCGATGAAGGGGATGAGGAACTCGTCCTTGTCCCGAATGCTGGGGATCTCGTGATAGGCGTTGAACATCTCGCCTTCTTCCAGCTGCAGGCTCTCGACGATGTACTGGTAGGCGTGGGTGTGAATCGCCTCCTCGAAGGCCTGACGCAACAGATATTGGCGGCATTCCGGCGCGGAGATGTGGCGATACGTGCCCAGAACGATGTTGTTCGCCGCGAGTGAATCGGCGGTCACAAAAAAGCCGAGGTTGCGCTTGACGACGCGGCGCTCGTCCTCGGTCAGGCCGTTGGGGTCCTTCCACAGGGCAATGTCGCGGCTCATGTTGATTTCCTGCGGCATCCAGTGGTTAGCGCAGCCGGCGAGATACTTTTCCCAGGCCCACTTGTACTTAAAGGGCACGAGTTGATTCACATCGGCTTGGCCATTGATGATTCGCTTGTCCTCAACTCGGATGCGTCGGCGGCTGTTGCCCGCCGCATAACGTTCTTCCCGCTCGTTAACCGACTCCGGCGAGGGAGGCACGAAGTAGGAAACAGGCTGGAAGTTCAGACTTGGAATGGCCTCCCCCCCTATTTCATCATCAAAAGACAGCACTTCCCCTCCTCGGCGTCCTAAGCAGGTTTGCCTTCACTGGCACGCTTCACACTCGGGATTGTCGATCTTGCACACGGCTTCGTCCGAAACGACCTGTTCCTGATGCGCGGATGATCCCGTCGCATTAGTCAACGCCCCCCCCGACGGCACGGCGTTCAGCTGCCCGGTTTCCACGGTCGACTTCTCGGCATGGGTAGCGCCGAGGGCGCGCAGGTAGTACGTCGTTTTCAGCCCTCGCAACCAGGCAAGCCTGTATGTCTCGTCGAGCTTCTTGCCTGAGGCCTGGCCGATGTAAATGTTGAGGGACTGGGACTGATCGATCCACTTCTGACGCCGCGCACCCGCCTCGACGATCCATGCAGGATCTATTTCGAAGGCGGTGGCGTAAAGGCGCCGCAACTCAGAGGGCACACGGTCGATGCGGGCAAGGTTGCCGTCAAAATACTTGAGGTCGGCCACCATGACTTCGTCCCATAGCCCGAGCTTTTTCAGGTCGGCGACGAGATACTCGTTCACCACGGTAAATTCGCCCGACAGGTTCGATTTGACGAACAGATTCTGGAACGTGGGCTCGATCGAGGCTGAAACCCCGACGATGTTGGCGATAGTTGCCGTTGGCGCGATCGCCAGGCAGTTCGAGTTGCGCATGCCGTAGCGCCTGATGCGCTCGCGCAACGCCTTCCAATCCATGGATTCCGACATGTCGATTTCGACATGGCCGCCGCGCTCCTCGCGCAGTAGTTCCAAGGTGTCCTGCGGCATGACGCCGCGATCCCATAGAGAGTCCTGGTAGGAGGCGTAACGGCCACGTTCCCCGGCGAGCTCCGTCGAGGCCCAATAGGCGAAGTACGCGATCGCCTCCATAGCCCGGTCTGCGAACTCGACCGCTTCCGGCGATCCATAGGGAACCCGTAGCGTATGCAGGCAATCCTGGAAGCCCATGATTCCCAGACCGACCGGCCGGTGCTTGAGATTGGAGTTCCGCGCCTTCGGCACCGCGTAATAGTTGATGTCGATGACGTTGTCGAGCATGCGCATCGCCGTGGCAATCGTGTTCTTCAGCTTGTCGTGGTCGAGGCTGAAGGTTTCGCCGACGCGTTTCATGTGCGCGACCATATTGACCGAGCCAAGATTGCAAACTGCAATTTCCTTGTCGTTCGTGTTGAGCGTGATCTCGGTGCACAGATTGGAACTATGAACCACGCCCACGTGCTGCTGCGGCGAGCGCAGATTGCACGGGTCCTTGAATGTGATCCACGGGTGTCCCGTCTCGAAGAGCATGTTCACCATCTTGCGCCACAGCTGCATCGCCGGAATCTTTTTGAAGAGCTTCAGCTCGCCCTTCGCGACCTTTTCCTCATGACCGACATAAGCCCTCTCGAATGCGCGTCCGAACTTATCGTGCAGGTCGGGCACGTCGGACGGGCTGAACAGGGTCCATTCGCCGTTTTCCATGACCCGCTTCATGAACAAGTCCGGGATCCAGTTGGCGGTGTTCATGTCGTGGGTTCGGCGGCGGTCGTCGCCCGTGTTCTTGCGAAGCTCGAGGAATTCCTCGATGTCGAGGTGCCAAGTCTCCAGATAAGAACAGACCGCTCCTTTGCGCTTGCCGCCCTGGTTGACAGCCACCGCAGTGTCGTTCACTACCTTCAGAAAGGGCACGACCCCCTGGGATTTGCCGTTGGTCCCCTTGATGTGCGAACCGAGTGCCCTCACCGGAGTCCAGTCGTTACCGAGTCCTCCTGCGTATTTGGCGAGCAGCGCGTTTTCCTTGATCGCCTCGTAAATGCCGTCCAGGTCATCCGAGACGGTAGTGAGATAGCAAGACGAGAGCTGCGAGCGGGTGGTGCCGGAGTTGAAGAGGGTCGGCGTCGAGCTCATGAAGTCGAACGAAGACAACGCGTTGTAGAACTCGACGGCGCGCGCCTCGCGGTCGATCTCGTTCAGCGACAATCCCATCGCCACCCGCATGAAGAAGGCCTGCGGAAGTTCTATTCGCGTTCCCTGCACGTGCAGGAAGTAGCGGTCGTACAGGGTCTGCAGACCGAGGTAGCCGAATTTGAGGTCGCGCGACGCATCGAGGGCTGCGGCGAGCTTCTTAAGGTCAAAGTTGGCGAGCCGCTCGTCGAGCAACTCCGCCCGGATTCCGCGTTTCACGAACTGTGGAAAATACTCGGCGTAACGCTTCTTCATCGCCCCTTGGGAGACTTCATCTCCCAGGACCTCGCGCCGAATCGTGTGAAGAAGCAGCCGTGCGCTCACGTAGCTGTAGGCCGGATCCCTTTCAATCTGCGCACGCGCCGAAAGCACCGCGGACTTTCGCACTTCTTCGGCAGGCACGCCGTCATAGAGATTCTTGAGGGTCTCGGCAAGGATCAGCTTCGGATCGACCGCCTCGCCCAGATCCTCGCAAGCCGAGGCAATCAGCTCTTGAAGGCGAACCAAGTCTAGCGGGCGTCTCGCGTCCCCTTCGACGACGTGCAGTTGAACCTGCGCCACGTTTTTCTTCTGCGCCGCCTCCTTGGCGCGCGCTTCGGCGCGTTTTTCCCGGTACAGCACATAGGCGCGCGCCACTTCATGCTCGCCCGAGCGCATCAAGGCGAGTTCAACCTGGTCCTGGATATCCTCGATGTGGAAGGTGCCGCCCGCAGGCTGGCGCCGCACCAAGGCGCCCGCCACGGCGTCGGTCAAACCCGCGACGATCTCACGAACCCGCGCCGAGGCCGCGCCCTGCCCGCCTTCGACCGCGAGAAACGCCTTCGTCATGGCAACGCTGATCTTGCCGGGCTCAAAACTCACTACCGCCCCATTTCGGCGAATGATCCTGTATTGAGAGAACGCAGCTTGCGGACTGGAAGAAGCGACCTGTGGGAGGCTCGTCGTGCCGGGAATCGACTGGGAGGCGGTCGCGTCAGCGGCAATCTGCATAGTCGGTCTCCTCTGCGTTTTTCTCTGGTGATCGCCGCCGGGCAGGCTAGGCCGGAGCGATACAGGGTCGGGGCATATCGCCTGTCGACCACAATATATAGTGTAGCGTGGAGAGTTTGCAACTAATTCTAGTGGGTTGTCAAGAAGGGCGGTCTTAGCTCAAGCCCCTCCTTGAGCTGTTTGAACTAAGGTCGTAGCGAAATAGGTCGTTTGAACCGGGTCTACAACACCCGGATACCTACTGGAGGCGGGCTAACAACGCCCGAGTGCCTATTGGAGCCGGGCTAACAACGCCCGGTAATGTCCCCAATCAAATGCCGGTCCCGGATCGGTCTTGCGGCCCGGGGCGATGTCGGTGTGTCCGACGACATCGACGACCGGGTAGCGCCGACGTAACGTCAAGGTCAGTTCCGCGAGGCGCAAATACTGCTCCTCGGTATAGAGTTGATCGTCAGCCCCCTCGAGCTCTACACCTAGCGAGAAATCGTTACAACGCTCGCGCCCGCACCAGTTCGAGGGGCCGGCGTGCCAGGCGCGTTTGACGCAGGGTACAAATTGGACCAGTTCCCCGTCCCGATGAATGAGGAAATGCGTCGACACCTTGAGATCGCGCAGGGTCTCGTAGTACGGATGACCTGCAAAGTCCAAGGTATTGGTGAATAGGCGGGAGACGGCACCGCCACCGAACTCGCCAGGCGGCAGGCTGATGTTGTGCACAACCAACAGCGTGACCGCCGCATCTTCCGGACGCTCGTCGCAATTCGGCGAAGGGACTTGCACCGCCCCGCCGAGCACACCGTCCTCGTCAAGGTGACCGCGATCCACTCACCGAATTCCCAACCGCTCCATGCGGTAGCGTAGCGCCCGGAAAGTAATTCCAAGGAGCTTCGCCGCCGCGGTGCGGTTGAAGCGAGTCTTCTCAAGGGCCTCCAGGATGGCCGCCCTCTCGACGCGGTCCAGGTAGTCCAGCAGCGGCCATTTGGCGTCTTTCGACGCGGGCTCCGCGGTAACAAGCGCCGGGGGCGCGAGCTGCAGGTCCTCTGGCTTGATTTCCTCGCTCGCGGCGAGCGCGATAGCCCTCTCCAGGATGTTCTCCAGTTCGCGAGCGTTCCCCGGGAAATCGTACTCCGCGAGAGCTTTCCTCGCCCCCTCGGAGAGCAATGCAGACCTCTTGCTGTCGGGACCGGAAAGCCGTCGTAGAATCGCGTCGGCAAGCACAGGAATGTCCTCTCGACATTCCCGCAGCGGCGGCATCTTCAGCTCGATAACCGCCAGACGGTAGTACAGGTCCTGTCGAAATTTGCCCGATTCGACGCGGGCAGCCAGATTCTGATGCGTAGCGCAGATGATGCGCACGTCGACTGCATCCTCGGAAGTAGCGCCGACTTTGCGCACGTGTTTTTCCTGAATCGCGCGCAGCAGCTTCACTTGCATCGCGAGCGGCAGGTCGGCAACTTCGTCCAGGAAAAGCGTGCCGGCGTTGGCTGCCTGGAAAAACCCATCGCGATCGCTCTCGGCCCCGGTGAAAGCGCCCTTCTTGTACCCAAAAAACTCGCTCTCCATCAAGTTTTCCGGGATTGCACCGCAGTTGACAGGGACAAAGGCCTTGTCGCGCCTAGCCCCTTTGGTGTGGATCAGTCTCGCGGCGAGCTCCTTACCGCTTCCGGACTCGCCGGTAAGGTAGACCGGCGCCTGGCTGCGCGCAAGTTTCTCGATTGTCAGGCGTACCTGTTGGATCGCTGGGCTCGATCCGAGGAGCTCGTGCTCCCCTGACTTGGCCTGTGACGGTTTCTGCGGCAGGGACAGCGCAGACTTGACCAGCGCTCGAAGCTGATCGAGAGACAGGGGCTTGGTCAGATAATCGAAGGCCCCGGCCTTGAGAGCCGCTACGGCATTCTCGGTACTGCCGAACGCGGTGATCACGGCCACGGGAAGATCCGCAAATTGCGTTCCAATATGGCGCACCAACTCCAGGCCGTTGCCGTCGGGTAATCGCATGTCGGTGAGGCAAAGATCGTACCGCTTGGACTGCAGTAACTCCTTGGCCGCCCCCACGGATCCGGCGCTTTCAACCCCCAGCCCCATGCGAACCAGCGACAGCTCAAGCAGTTCGCGGATGTCCGCCTCGTCGTCGACGACGAGTACCGCTCCCTGGACGACGTTTCCACGCCGTTCCACGCGCCGGTTCGCTAAGGTGCCTGCCATAGAATCCTGAAGTCCGCGCCCTGGCCGTGATCCAGATAGTCAAGGCTCGCGCCGTTGGCGACGCATAACTCGCGGGCAATATAGAGGCCCAGCCCCGTACCGCCCGCAAAAGTCGTGAAAAACGGCTCGAACAATTGCGCTTGTAGTTCCTTCGCCACGCCTTCGCCGTCATCAATGACGTGCAATTCTACTTGATTTGCCCGACGCAGAGCCGCCAGGCGCACGCTACCCGCATGCCTGCGGGAGTGCCGCCAAGCGTTGCTCACCAGGTTCCACAGCACCTGGTTGAGATGCGCGCGGTCGAATTCCATCGTCACATTCTCTGCTGCCTCGACGAAAAAGCCTTCGCTCGGAACGCTGTCGTTTTGGATGAACTCGTCGATGAATGTAAGCAGGTACGGCCGCATCTTGATCGCTTCCGGCTGGACCCGGTCGCGCCGCGAGAGCTCCAGCACGTCGTGCACCATTCGCTCCAGGCGCCGCGCATTGTCACGGATGATCTGCACCATGCGTTCCTTTTGCGGTCCACGCTGCTCTTCCTGAAGCAAGTCGCCCGCGTGCGTAATTGCCGAAAGAGGGTTGCGAATCTCGTGGGCAATATTAGCCGTGAGCCTTCCGAGGGCCGCAAGCTTGAGTTGCTGGGCCTGTTCCTGCAGCTTAGACAGGTCATCGAGGAACACCAAGCTGAAGCTGCCGCCGGCGACCCCCGCCGCCAGGAAGCGCGCACGGACCAGACGGCCGCTTTCCGCAAAGCGCATATTCACGCTGCTTGCTCCTTGGCCCTCGCGCCAGACGGCAAGTCGCTGCGCGAGCTCCTCGGAATAGTCCTCGATCTGGCTCAGTTCTGGTACGAGACGTCCCAGCAGATCTGCCACGCGTGGATTATGTTGATGAACCAGGCCATTGGCGTCCACGACCAGCACGCCGTCCTGCACGTCGCGGGTGATCAGTCTGTTGATGCGCAGCTGGTCGGCGAGATCGGCACCGCGCTGCCGCGCCAGACGCTCGTTCAAGATCAGGCGACGCGCCAGCTGGTTGGTGATCAGCGCCGTAACGAAATAGCCGATCGACAACAGCCCCGGCTGGAGAAAGTTCGCGGTGCTGGAATCGTGCACGAGCACCCAGTACGACTGCTCAAGAAGTACGGCAATTGAGGCCAATGCAGCGTAAAAAAGCATCAGCGTGCCCCGGCTGACCAAAGCCGCGCCCGCCAGCGAACTGAGCAGCATTACGCCCAGACCGCTTCGGATGCCGCCCGACGCGTACATCAGCAAGATCACCGCCACGATATCGGTAACCATGTGCAGCGTCAGTTGGAGATTGAAGTATCCCGGTACTCTGCGCTGCACGACGTGAAATACCAGCGCAAGCCCCAGATATATGCCGCACGTATAGATGAACGCCGCTGGATTGTGGTCGCCGAGATCGAGGTCGGTTCCGTAGAGAAGGACGGCGAGAAGGAACACCGCGGCAACCGCGATCCGGTAGAAGTTGAAGTACTTGAGCGAAACCCAGAACGAGTCCGCCACGACCGCGTGATGCGGAGGCCACGATAGGGTAAGCGCTGCGCGACCCGCCATGACCGCCCTAACCTACGCCTAGTCGGCGGTGTTCTTCGCTGCAGAAAAAGCGCCCGGTGGCCTCGATCGCTTCGCTGCGCGGAAGGTTGACGCCGCAATGCGCACAGGGAACCATCGGCTCACTGGGGGGCGGCCCGGCGTGCTCGCGGCGCTTGCGCGCCAAGCCCTTCACGACAAAGAAAATGACGATGATGGCGAGAATCAGAAGGAGGAACTTGCTCAAACGGAACTCCCCAGCCGGGCCACCCAGGCGGCTTTCGCGAGCCGAGCGGTTCTATCTCTCCAACTCGTCGCCTTAGACAGGCGAATCTTTTCTCCCCTCACGCGCGATTGTACCGGCGCACGGACGGCAACCGGTCCGCACGGGAAATTGGTCGGGGTGACTGGATTCGAACCAGCGACTCCTGCGTCCCGAACGCAGTACTCTACCAGGCTGAGCTACACCCCGGGCGGTCAGGAACCGGCGCGGAAAGCGATTCGGGAGGACTAGTAATCACGCTCGACCGCGAAGGCCGACAATTCTAGCAAAGAATCGCGGTAACTTGAATTCGACAGCGCGGAGATGGCTTCGCGCGCCAAACGAACTTCGTCTTTGGCCATGTTCCTCACGTATTCGAGCGCCCCCGTGGCACGAATGGCTTCGAGGACTGCCCCGAAATTCTCCCGGCCCCCACCCTCTATCGCCGAACGCACCAGCGCCGCCTGTTCCGCCGATCCGCGCTGCAACACATGGATCAGCGGCAACGTCGGCTTGCCTTGCTTAAGGTCGTCGCCCAAGTTCTTCCCCGTGTGGGCCGCGTCACCGGAATAATCCAGCACATCGTCGACCAACTGGAACGCCGTCCCCAGGTGCATGCCGTAGCGCGCCAGACCCTGCTCGATTTCGCCGGTCGCCTCACCGAGAATGGCGCCCAATTGTGCTGCTGCTTCGAAGAGCTTTGCGGTCTTGCGCCGAATAACGTCGAGGTAGGCTGCCTCGGTTACCGCAAGATTGCGGGCATTCAGGAGTTGCAGCACCTCGCCTTCGGCTATGGCGTTCGTAGCATCCGCCACCACCTCCATGACGCGCATGCTTCGCACGGCCACCATCATTTGGAAGGCTCGCGAGTAGAGGAAGTCCCCGACGAGCACGCTCGCCGCATTGCCGAACTCGGCGTTGGCCGTCTTGCGACCGCGTCGCAGTTCGGATTCGTCGACGACATCATCATGCAGCAGCGTGGCCGTATGAATGAATTCCACAACGGCGGCGACCTCCACGTGGCGCTCGCCGCGATAGCCAGTCGCACCTGCGGCAAGAAAAACGAGCGCGGGGCGCAGCCGCTTGCCGCCTCCGGCGATGATGTACTCCGCAATCTGGCGGATCAGAACGACATCGGATTGGAGCCGGCGCCGGATCGCGGCGTCCACCGCGAGCATGTCGGCGGCGATGAGGTTGCGGAGAAGTTCGGGTTGCAAAGGGGCTATCGCACTACGGAATCGACTCTGCGGCGGGCGATGAGCATAGCATGATTTCTTTGACCATAGCCGCTAAAGGTATGTATAATCTCATTTTTTTGAGCGGATCGGGGATAGAACAATGTACGCGGTCATCAGGACCGGAGGCAAACAATATCGGGTTTCCGCTGGCGAAAAGCTGAGGATCGAAAAGCTTCCCGTTGGCGTTGGCAGCGAACTGGTGCTCGACGAAGTGCTCCTTATCGGTGAAGGTCAGGCGCTCAAGGTCGGAACTCCGGTCGTGAAGGGCGCCTCGGTCAAGGCGAAGATCGTGTCCCACGGACTCGGCGAAAAGGTGATGACTTTCAAGCTACGCCGGCGCAAGAACTCCAAGAGGCACCGAGGCCACCGTCAAGGCTATACTGAGATCGAGATCACGGGTATCACCGGCGCCTAGCCCGCTTCGCGGAAGGGAACAATAGACATGGCACACAAGAAAGCAGGCGGCAGTTCGCGCAATGGCCGGGATTCGCAGGCAAAGCGTCTCGGAGTCAAGCGCTATGGCGCGGAAATCGTAACCGCTGGCAGCATCATCGTTCGCCAGCGTGGTACGCGCGTCCACCCCGGGGACAACGTCGGGGTCGGCAAGGACCATACCCTGTTTGCAAAGGTGAACGGCAAGATCCAGTTCAGCTTCAAGGGACCGAACCACAAGCAAACGGTGAGCGTGGTCCCGGCTTAAGACGCGGTCTCTCCCCCAAAAGCCCTATCCACGCGGTAGGGCTTTTTTGTTTCCACACCATCGGCATTCATGAAATTCATCGACGAAGCGCGCATCGAGGTCCACGCCGGCAAGGGTGGCGACGGCATTGTGAGCTTCCGGCGCGAAAAGAACGTACCGCGCGGCGGACCGGACGGTGGGGACGGCGGCCGCGGCGGCAGCGTCCATGCGGTCGCCGACCGAAACATCAATACCCTCGTCGAATATCGCTTCGCGCGCATTCACCGCGCGCGGGACGGCGAGCGCGGGCGCGGTGCTCAATGCAACGGGAAAGGTGCCGATGATGTCGTACTGCGCGTACCCACCGGCACCGTGATCACGAACGCGGAGACCGGAGAAATCGTCGCTGACCTCGCCGGGCACGAGCAGGTCGCATTGCTCGCGCGGGGAGGCAAGGGCGGCTTGGGCAACGTCAACTTCAAATCGAGCACCAACCGCACGCCCCGTAAGGCGACACCCGGCGAGGCTGGCGAGCATCGCTCGCTCAATCTCGAGTTGAAGGTGCTGGCCGACGTCGGATTGCTCGGACTGCCCAATGCCGGGAAATCCACGTTCATTCGCGCCGTCTCCGCGGCCCGGCCCAAGGTCGCTGACTATCCGTTTACCACCCTGCATCCGCATCTCGGCGTGGTTCGAGTCGGAGTCGATCGCAGCTTCGTGATCGCCGACATTCCAGGACTCATCGAGGGAGCCGCCGAGGGAGCGGGATTGGGACATCAGTTTCTAAGGCACCTGGCCCGCACCCGGTTACTGCTGCACATTGTCGATGCGGCACCTCTCGAAGCAGGCGCCGACCCGGCGCGCGACGCACGCTCCATCGTCGCGGAACTTAAGAAATTCGACGCCGCACTGTACCGCAAGCCGCGCTGGCTGGTATTGAACAAAATGGATATGCTCCCCGCCGAGGAGCGCGAGGCCGCGGCCGCCGATATTGTGCGCAGGCTGCGCTGGCGCGGCCCCAGCTTCTGCATCTCCGCGCTCAACGGGGAGGGTTGCCGGGAACTCGGCTTCGCGGCAATGAAGTTTCTGGAATCCGGAACGACGGCATGAATGAGGCAAGGCGTTTCGTCGTCAAAGTCGGAAGTGCGCTCGTGACCAATCGGGGGGCGGGGCTCGACTCGACCGCGATCGCGCGTTGGGCGGAGCAAATCGCGAGACTGCGTAAGGCCGGCAAGGACGTCGTCCTGGTTTCTAGCGGCGCCATTGCCGAGGGAATGCAGCGTCTGGGCTGGACGCGACGTCCTCACGCGATGCATAAATTGCAAGCGGCCGCGGCGGTTGGGCAGATGGGCTTGGTGCAGGTGTACGAATCGTGCTTCCGGCAGCATGGCCTGCGCACGGCGCAGGTGCTCCTGACGCACGCCGATCTCGCTGACCGGCAGCGTTACCTCAATGCCCGTTCAACTTTGTTGACGCTGCTCGGCCTCGGAATCATTCCCGTGATCAACGAGAACGACACCGTCGTTACCGACGAAATCCGTTTCGGCGACAACGACACACTTGGCGCTTTGGTGACCAACCTGGTCGAAGCGGATTGCCTCATCATACTCACCGACCAGAAAGGTCTCTATACGGACGATCCCCAGCGCAATCCCCAGGCGACTTTGATTCAAAAGGCGCAAGCGGGAGAGCCCCGACTCGAAGAGCTCGCAGGAGGGACCGGTTCAGCAATCGCCAGGGGCGGCATGCTCACCAAAGTGCTCGCAGCCAAGCGAGCAGCTCGTTCGGGGGCACAAACGGTAATCGCCTCGGGGCACGAGCACGACATCCTGGTAAGGCTCGCCGCAGGAGAAGCCATAGGCACTCTGCTTTCTGTCCAGAAGACACCGCTTGCCGCCCGCAAGCAGTGGCTCGCTGATCACCTCCAGGTCGCGGGACGACTCGAGATCGACGCTGGGGCAGCCAAGGCCTTGCGTTCCGGAGGCAAGAGTCTTCTGCCGATCGGGGTCAGGAGCGTGGTGGGCGAATTCGAGCGCGGCGCGATAGTTGCGTGCATCTCACCGGAGGGTGTTGAAATCGCGCGGGGCCTGGTCAATTACAGCGCGCAGGAATCGCGTCGCATCGCCGGCCGAGCGTCGACCGAAATAGAGCCCATACTCGGCTACATCGATGAGCCGGAACTCATCCACCGCGATAACCTAGTGCTGTTCTGATTCGAGCGGCGCTGACTCACTTAGGTGAGGCCCGCCTTCCAAGAGCATGCGCCCGGGCCGGTCTCCTCGGGGCGGCGCGATTCTGGGCGCTTACCTGCCCAAACCGGGAGTATTTCCGCGCCTGAGCGCCTGCACCGCCTCCTCGGTGGTGCGTACCCGCCTGCTCTCCGGACAAAAGAAGTCTTCCGCCAACGCGGCATGCTGCGGATTGGTCCGGCTTATGGGAACCCATTGCGGAATTCGGGCCGGGGACCAGGCGCTATCGGATCTGCCGAAGGCGTACAACTTGCGCTCAAGAGGCTGGCAGCGGATGCCCTCGTAACTGACATTGACCGCCCCCCCGCTTGTACTGCGCGCGATCAGCGCATATCGCACGATTCCGTCCTGACCAACGCTGACGGACGCTGCATCGACGAAGAACTCAAAAGCCGTCGTGGGGCTGACATGGACCCGAAGAAGATTCTCAGGTTTCGGGTACGACGGCAATTGCGTCATCAGCACTTCCCAGGGTTTACCGTCGAATTCGTCCTGCTGCGGCTGGACAATGCATGCGGCCAATGCTAACAAGACCACCGCGGGAATGCGGCGCTTCACCACAGGTCTTTCATGAGGGCGTTGCGCACGGCCGACGGCGTTTCCAGCTTCGCCGTGTAGCCGGGATGGTCGACCCCCATCGCGAGACCTGCACCATTCTTAAACGCCCGAGCCATGCCCTCTGAAAATTCGAAGCGCAGAAAATGCACCGATGAGGTCTTGTGCTCGTTCTCCCGATCGAGATCTTCGTCGGCTATGGCCCAGACCGGCTCGTGCCCTTCCACCTGGATCCATGCTCTATCCTCCACGCCAATCAACTCCTGGAGCCGCTTGCTGCGTTCTTCCGCGTCAGGGTATTCGAGCATCAAGGTCGCCTTGAGATTTCGGCCGTCCGGAACGAGCGGGTTATAGGTGTCGAGTTCCCCCTGGATGCCTTCTTCCTCGAATATCCGTTCGGCGCGCAGCATTTCCTGCACCTGGTAACGGATGGTGAGCTCATCCTCGAAGATGAGCGTGAGATGGTCGCCGAGTTGGACCGTGCGGTCTCTTTTGTGAGCCATCACTCTCGTGCGAAACCCCTGCCGTTCGCGGGCGTAAGCCTCGAGCGTCATGAGGCTCGCGCGGTCGATTCGAGGCATGGCGGCCTTCGTCACCTAAGGAAATTCAAATCCCGTAGGCGATTCGAAGCAGCGACAGGGGATGCGCTTTTTTCGCCCGGGTCCCGCCCATGCCCTGCTCTATATGACTGGCGGCAATCGGGCAATCGGAGCTGATGTAGTCCGGCTCGTTTCCGGCCATCTGCCGAAACACCGGCCGGCCGATCTTCATCGAGTTTTGGTAATACTCGGATTTGACGCCCCATGTCCCGTCGTGGCCCGAGCAGCGCTCCACGGTGTTGAGCGTGGTTCCGGGCACGAGCTGGAGCGTTTCGCGGGTCTTCTGCCCGATATTCTGCACGCGTGAATGACACGGGATGTGATACGACACCCTGCCGAGCGCGGCCTTGAAGTCGGTCTTGAGCAACCCGTCACGCTTGCGCAGGATGAAGTACTCAAACGGATCGAACATCGCCTCGCTCACGGCTTTCACTTCCGCATCCTCGGGAAACAGCAGTGGTAGTTCGTTCTTGAACATCAGGGTGCAGGAAGGCACGGGGGTGAGGATCGCGTAGCCCTCGCGCGCAAGCCCGGCGAGCGGAGGAATGTTCGCTGCCTTGAGGCGTTCGACCCCTCCGAGATCGCCAAGCTCGAGCTTGGGCATGCCGCAACACGCCTCCCGGACCGCGATCACGTAGGGGATCTCGTTGTGGTCGAGAACCGCGAGCAGATCGTTGCCGATGCCCGGTTCGTTGTAGTTTACATAGCAGGTCGAAAATACCGCGACCTTTCCACGAGTACGCTCACCGTTCCTTGCTTGGTGGGTCCGGCTCGCGGCCGCGCGTTTGCGGAACGTGCCGGGACTGTAGGGCGGCAACTTGCGTTCACGGTGCACTCCGATCACTTTTTCCATGAGAGCGCGCGCGGCGGGACTGCGGGTGGCAGCGTTCACGACGGACGCCACGACCGGGATTGCGGCGAGCTTGCCGACTGCATCGGTAGAGGAAAGCAGTCTATCGCGCAGGCGCACCTCGCCTTTTTTAAATTTCACCGCTTTCGCGCGAAGCATGACGTGCGGAAAATCGACGTTCCAGGGATGCGGCGGCACATAGGGACATTTGGTCATGTAGCACATGTCGCACAGGTAGCATTGGTCCACC
>Ga0210377_10002448_pt1 | contig 16260 bp, 20 predicted proteins | sample PLM4_65_b1redo_FD_155480 | JGI IMG/M metagenome (GOLD analysis project Ga0210377, IMG submission 155480) | Groundwater sediment microbial communities from an aquifer in East River, Colorado, USA - PLM4_65_b1 redo | ecosystem: Environmental > Terrestrial > Soil > Riparian zone | place: USA: East... | reverse complement strand
AGTCGCGCATCTCGCCGACGAGGATGACATCCGGGTCCTGGCGCAGGGCCGAACGCAGCGCGGTCGCGAACCCCTTGGTGTCGACCTCGACCTCGCGCTGGTTCACCAGGCTCTTCTTGTCCCGGTGCAGGAACTCGATCGGGTCCTCGATGGTCATGATGTGCTCGGTCCGGGTGGTGTTGATGTAGTCGATCATGGCCGCGAGGCTGGTCGACTTGCCCGAGCCGGTCGTGCCGGTGACGAGGATCAGACCGCGGCGCTCGTCGGCGATCGTCTTGAGCACCGGCGGCAGCATCAGCTCCTCGGTGGTCAGGATCTTCGAGGGGATGACGCGCAGCACCAGGCCGACGGTGCCGCGCTGCTGGAAGATGTTGACCCGGAAGCGGCCGAGCCCGGGGACCGAGTACGCCAGGTCGATCTCGAAGTGATCCTTGAACTTCTGCTTCTGGCGCCCGCTCATGATGCTGAACGCCATGGCGATGGTGTCTTCCTGGGTGAGCCGGCTCAGCTCCGACAGCGCCATCAGGTGCCCGCTGACGCGGATCACGGGGTAGCTCCCGACCTTAAGGTGGAGGTCGGACGCCTTCCGTTCCGTGGCGATCTTCAGCAAGTCATTGATGTGCATGCGCTTCCCCCCGCGGGCGGACAGGATGCCGCGCCGAGCCGCGGTGGAATCTAGGGCCCGGCTCCGGGGGAGTCAAGAAAGGGTCTTTGTTTTCCTGGTGTTACGCGCGGCCGCCGGAGGCTCCGGGGAGGACCGCTACACCTGCGTCAGCCAGTGATGCCGGTCGTCCTTCTGGCCGGTGACCACGGCCAGGTACTCGCTCTGCAGGCGGCCGGTGATCTCGCCGCGCATCCCGCGGCCGATCGTCTGCCGGTCGATGCTGCGAACCGGCGTCACTTCCGAGGCGGTGCCGACGAAGAAGACCTCGTCGGCGATGTAGAGCATCTCGCGCGGGATGCTGCGCTCGACGACCGGGATATTGAGATCGGCCGCCAGCGTCGTGATGCTCTGCCGGGTGATACCCGGGAGGATCGAGGCGGTCAGGGGTGGCGTGTAGAGCGTCCCCTTCTTCGCCAGGAAGAGGTTCTCGCCGCTCCCCTCGCTGACGAAGCCGTAGGAATCGAGGGCGATCCCCTCGGCATAGCCGTTGACCAGGGCCTCCATCTTGATGAGCTGGGAGTTCATGTAGTTGGCGCTCGCCTTGGCCATCGCCGGCAGGGTGTCGGGCGCTTCGCGACGCCACGACGACACCTGCACGTCGACCCCCTTCTCGAGGGCGTCCTGGCCGAGGTAGGCGCCCCAGGGCCAGACGGCGACGGCGACGTCGATCGGGCATGGGAAGGGATCGACACCGAGCGACTCGTAGCCGCGGTAGGCCAGCGGCCGGATGTAGCAGGCGTCGAGCCCGTTGGCGCGCACCGTCTCGACGGTGGCTGCGACGATCTGGTCGATCGTGTACGGGACCTCCATGCGGTAGATGCGGCAGCCGTCGAACAGCCGCTCGATGTGGTCCCGCAGGCGGAAGATGGCCGGGCCCTTGGGTGTCTTGTAGCAGCGGATCCCCTCGAAGATGCAGGAGCCGTAGTGGATGACATGCGAGCAGACATGAATGGTGGCGTCGTCCCACGCCACCATCCTGCCGTTCATCCAGACTTTCCCGGTTCTCGAGAAGGGCATCATCACCTCGTCCCGGCGGCGCGGGCCACGTGTTCACTCACGGGTGGCGGAAAAAACGGACCGCAGTATAGCCGCCGCGGCATGGGCGATCAAGGACGCGGATCGCGCTGCACCACGAGACCCGACCACGGCGGGGTGCGCAGCCGGGCCGCCCGACGCAGCCCCACCGCCCGCGCCGCGTTCTCGATCGGCTCCTCGTCCTCGATCAGGATGCCGGCGAGGATGGCGCGCCCGCCCGGCAGGAGCGCCCGCCCCAGGCCGGGGAGGACTCTCATGATCACCGTGACGCCGATGTTCACCAGGGCCAGGTCGAAGCGCCCGCCGCGCAGCGTCCGGACCGCATCCTCGGTGCGCAGCCGGACGGTCGGCGCCGGCCGGTTGCACCGCAGTGTCGCGCGCGCCACCCGCACCGCCACCGGGTCGGCATCGACGGCGAGGACCGGCCCCGCCCCCAGCCGCGCCGCCGCGACCGCCAGGATCGAGGTGCCCGTGCCGAGGTCCACGACCCGGTCGCCGGGCCGCAGCCAGCGCTCGAGGAGCCGCAGGCTCAGCCGCGTCGAGGCATGCTCCCCGGTCCCGAAGGCCTGGCCGAAGGGGATGCGGATGACAATCCGGTCCGTGCCGGCCGGCGATCGGCCCCCTCGGGGAGGGCCAGGAGGCGCCGCCCGATCGGCATCGGCTTGAGCGTCTTCTGCCAGGCCTCGACCCAACGGCCGTCGGCCACGCGCCGCACCCGCGGCCGCGGCAAGACCGGAACGCCGGCCGCGGCGAGGCTCGCGATCACGCGGCGCCCGACCGCGGCCGCGGCGGCCCGCCCCGGGAACCAGGCCTCGAGCGCCGCCCGCGTCTCGTGCGGGCGGCGCGGGGCCGCACGGCCTTCCACGCCGAGACAACCCGCCTCCCAGAAGGCGGCGATAGCCTGATCTTCGAGGTGGGCGGGCAGGTCGACCGTGATCGCGATCCAGCCGGAGCGGTTCAGGAGAAGATGTCCTTGACGCGGCCTCTTGGACGGCTTGTGCTGCAAGTGTTTCAACGATTCACCCCTATGAGATTCGCATGTAACACGCTCAGGACGTGGACTCTGCCGACTTCTCGCGCCCGTTTGTGTCCACGGCGTGTCCACCATTCTCCTGTATCTCCACCTTCGGGCGGCCCAGGAAGGCAAGGTTCTCGCGCTGGTACTCGGGCGATGCCTTCGCATACCGCTCGGTCAACCGGATGTCCGAGTGTCCGAGGATGTCCTTGAGCCGGAACAGGTCGCCCCGGTTCTGCCGGAACCATGTCGCCGCGGTGTGCCGAAGGACGTGCGGCGTAACCCAGGCCGGCAGCCCGGCCTTCTCCACCGCGTTGTTGAAGGCGCCGATCACCTTCGTCAGCGGCCGCCCCCTGTAGGTGAAGATCCGGTTGTGCGAGGTGTACCGCACCCGCCCGGCATCGCGCAGCACGGCGATAGCAGCCGGGGTCAATGGCACGGTGCGCCCCTTGCCCGATTTCGTATCCTCGGGCTTGAAGGACACCCGCTCGGCCCCCGGCGTCAGATCGACGTGCGACCATTCCAGCTTGAGAGTCTCGCCGATGCGCGCACCCGTCTCGGCCAGGAACGTGATGATCGGCTTGACGTGCGCCGTGGCGGCGGCGATCAGGTCGTCAACCTGACCGGGCGTGAGGAAGTGATCCTCCGCGGGCTTCGGCTCGACGTACCGCAGCCGCCGGCAGGGGTTATCCCCACCGACGATCTCCGCCTCGTCATGCGCCCAGGTGAACAGCCGCGAGAGGAAGGCGATCTCCCGGTTCACGGTGGACTTGGAGACGGTCCCCGCTCCCCTCTTGAGCTTCTCATCCTGTAGGCGGAGGGTCCGGTATCGGTTCACCTCGGCGCGGGTGATCGATCCGAGAGGTGCGCTGCCGAAGTGTCGCGCCAGTGGATCGAGTCTGGTCTGGAACGTCGCCGGACGCCGCGAGTTCACCTTGACGTACTCCACCATGAAACGGTCGGCCGCTTCGGTGAACGGGACCGGCTTGATCGTTCCGAGGGTCGGGTGCAGACCGCGGGCGAGTTCCTCTTGGAGTTTGCCCAGGAGGATGTCGGCGTCCCGTTTGTTGGGTCCGACCTTGACGCGCCGCCGCTCCCCCGTCCGTGTCGCCGGGAAACGATAGTCGATGAAGTAGGTGTCACCCCGTTTGATGATCTGCGCCATCAGCCCCTCCCGCCCTTCGGCTTCACCTTCCAGTAGGTCAACGCCCGCTTGAGTCTCGCCGGGGTCACGCTGTTCTGGTTCCCCAGGTATTCGAGGACGTGCTGCCGCACCTTGTCGCCACGGCGGCGGGCCTCGACGATGTAGAGGTACGTCTGTTTCCCGATGCGCTGCTTCCGTAGGTATGCCATGACACCCCTATTCTTATCACTACTTCGTCAAGGTGTCAAGCCCATTCGCCCATCCCGGCGCCGGTTGCGGGCTTGCGCTGTAGGCCGCCACGGGCGGACACTTGCGAGCAACGGACACCCACCATCGGAGGCACTATGCGGCATCTCGCGGTTACCGTATTCGCTGTGTTGTCCGTGTTGGCGGTTCCCTTCCCCTCGGTTAGCGCGGATCCTCTAAGGGATGCAATCGTCCCGCTGGCACCGGGTCTGACGATTTCGACCATCCGCATGGCCTCGTACTCGACCGCCTGCAATTCGCCTAGCCCTCCACCCTCCCCCTGGGAGTGCAACGCGATCACCTCCTCCTCTGAATACAGGGGCGGCAGCACCTTCGGCTTCGATGCCACAGGGCGTCTTTATCAGGTCGCCTTCGGCTCATTCATCCTGCCAAGCGGTGAGGATGCCTTCCTCCTGCGCCGCATCAACACCGACGGAACAGAGGAGCCGCTGGCTCACCTAATCGCGTCGCGGTGCGATACCTACCCGTGCAGCGGAGAGTCCTATGAATACCTCTACGCCTTCCCGGTGGAATCGCGGTTCGACGTGACCCTTGGGCGGATCCTCCTGGCGATGCGGTACATCAGGCATACACCACAGGGTCAGAATGACGACGGCGTGGGTATTGTCGAGGTGTCTGGATTTCCCAAGATGTTCGACACCCTCCTGACGTTCATCCCCGGAGGCCAGCTCGCGGCCCTCATGCCCGCGCACCCGGACGGATTCCGTAGCGCCGACTCGATGCAGGTCTGGACGGGCGACGTGCGCTCGATGCCCGATTGGAGTCAAGCGCAGCCGTTGACGTGCGAGGCCGCGACGAATCCCGCACCCGGCCAGATCGTCACCGTCGCCGACACGCTCCCCGATCCCGCGCTCGGCGCCGGGCGCTACTACCTCACGGCGACTCAGCACGCGGCGGATAGGCGACTCGGGCGGCAGTACGTCAACGGCGCCTTCTCGGCGCGGAATCCTGCGTCTCTCCCCGTCTGTGCTCCTTAGATCGTCAACATCGCCGGGCCCGCGTTTCGGGGGAGTCAAGCCAGCGTGATAGAATTCGGCGAAGGAGGTAGTCCAATGTTCCCGAAGAAGTGTACCTGCTGTGCCATTGTCGCCGGCTGGCTTGCGATCAATGCCTTCTGCCCCGTCCACCGTAAGGGTGAACTTCATCCTGAGACCCCCTCTGCCCAGAACGATGTTCAGAATGACCCCCGACCCGGGGCGATCGGCACAAGCTCGCCGGTCACCGGCTCTTCCTACGGCGGGGCCACGACGATCACCGCGGCCCCTTGGGACCTGCTGTTGAAGGGGTAGGACTGCACGTACCGACCCACCACGTTCGCCGGAGAGACACGATCTCAGGTCGGCATGGCCTACGGGTCGCCGGGATCATGCGGCGCTTGGCGTCTCCGGCTCCGTGCTACTTGTGTCCGGGGCGGCACGGGTGCGCTGGATGCGGTAATGCTGCACACCCTTGCGCCATACGGCCTCGACGTGACCATCCTGCATCAACGCGTGACACGCGGCCTCAACATCGAACACCGTGATCCGCTCGCCGATAGCCCCGAGACACGAGAGAATCCGATGCAGGCCCACGGGTGTGAAGGCGTTTCCCGACTCGGCCTTGAGCGTCGTCAAGCACTCCCTCTCAAGCTGCGTCATCGTTGCCGGGAACGCGGCCGCTCGGCGATTTCTGGAATTGCGCCTCAGACGTGCTTGACCCCGCAACGTCCATCGGCTTCCCGCTATCCGCCATGCCGGAGTCAAGCCCGGCGGCCTCGCGCATGGTGGCCTTGATCATCTCCCCCATCGTCTGCGGCTTCCCGACTCCGTCTCCGACATTGGCCCTGCTCGGAACATCAGGGTCAAGATCGTGCTTCTTGATTTTGTAGTGATCGGACGATTTCACTGGCATGGGATTCTCCTATGTGGATTACCGGCTCTCGGGATGGTCTTTGGCGAACATCTGCGCAACATCGGTCAACGCTTTGGCGGCCCGCTCGACGGCAAGCTGCTGGTAGGGCGCCGCAGCGGCCTGTGCGGTTCGGATTCGGGCCGCCTCAACCTCTTGCGCGAAAATCAAATCCTGCTCCGCGCTCTCACGCGCAAGTCGCTCGTTCTCGATCAACGCGTAATCATCGCGCGGGATCGTCGCCATGATCTCGGCTGCGTCGTCGAGTTCTTTTTGACCTGGATCGTTGCAGTAAACGTGATCGGGCTTGTTGAAGTCGCTGAACGTGGAACACCGAACCGGCCCGCCAAAGCATCGGCCACAGGTGCAGATGCCGCCTTCGTCCTCTTCCTCAGCCGGTGCCGGCGGCGGCGCCGTGAAGCGCGGTTGTGCGGCTGGGTTCGGAACCCAACCCACCTGTCGCGCGCCACCGAGAGCAACGCCGTATTGCGGTTGCGGCGCCGGCTGGCGGCCATAATTCATGATGTTATCCAGCAGATTCCCGCTTCGAGTTCGTCGCTCCATGATTTTTCCTCGCGTTCGTCGTTCTGTTCAATGCTTTCGAACATCCGGCGTCGCCGTTCATCCTCGTAGGGCATCGGCCGCAATCGGGATCGGATTCGCGGCAGCGGCTTCTGGTCAATGTCCATACATCACCTCAACCCCCGAACACCTTCACCTGGCCGGGCGCGCTGTCGGCCCCGAACGTCGCCGGCCCCTTCGCGCGGACATACTCGATGCTGCGCGTTACCTGTTCGTCGCCGCGAACCCCGATTTTGTGATACCAGTCGGCCACCGGTCCGAGAAGGTACGGCTGTGTCGCAGCAACCTCTTGCAGCGCCGACAGGATTTCCTCATCGGTCGCATCAGAGTTCGGCACAAGGTTCTGGACTTCCGTGAAAAACTCATCGACTCCGAAATGAGATCGCATCGTCGCCTCCCTACTTCTTCGCCCCCTGCGGGGCATCAAGGGCGCCAACCTCGCGCCCGCCTTCCGATCCCTTCGCAAATCCGCCAACCGGCTGATCGTCCGCCGTCGCGAGATCCTTGAACGACCCGGCATGATCGATCCCGAGAATCTCGGCAATCGGCGTCACGCCCTCGCCAGAGAACGCTCCGAAATCGCCACCGGGAATTGTCTCTTTCGGTTCTTTGGGCTGCTTCATCGATCTGTCTCCTTTCAGAATGTGCCGTGGAATTTGTCAACTTGCCGCAGCTGCGCCGCTCGCTGAATCTCCCATGCGCTTCTCCCAGGCTTCGTCTCAGGCGGCGATAGCGGCGGCGGGCCTGCCACCGGCTGCACCGGCGCCGGCGCCATCGGCAGATCCCCACGGCCCGGCGGACGCAGCGGCATCCGAGCGCCGACGACGACTACAGACTCCACCTCGCGAACGGCAACAGGAACAGGCTCCGCGACTGTCGCCCCATCAACATGGCTAGCAGAGCAATCGACCGGACTGGGCGGACTCGTCAGCGGCTGCTCACAATCCGGGCAAACGCCCTTCGCAAGACTCGCCGCACGGTCCTCTGCATCCATCTGGTCCAACCACTCCTGCACGCTTGACGGGATGCGCTTCGCCTGCAACTGCGCCTTCTCCTCAGCGGGGGCCGTCTTGAGTCTCGCCGCCATCTTCCCGGCTACCTCAATCGACCCGTCGGAGACACGCTCCCCACGCTCCAGACGGTCTAGCAGCCCGTCAAGCACCACCTGGCACCGCGCCCGGTTCCGCGCCTCCAACCTCGTCGATGCCTTCCCGCGAACCTCCGGCGGATAGTCGGCGAGCAGGTCCTCCGTCAACACCCGTACCGCCTCGCTCGTCTCCGCCCCCCGCCCACGCTCCCGCGCAGCCCGCCGCGCCTTCGCCTCCCGCATACCAACATCCCCCACCAACAGGTTCGCCCGCGATCCCGGAGATTGACCACGGCCAGGGGGCTTCTCGGTCGGTGAAAAACATACCGCTGGAGACCTACCGTCCTCGACGGAGCCGAGATTGGGGGCGTCCGGGGGCATCGGATTCTCGGGACCGACTCGGGCTGGCGGATCGGGGGGCTTCATCGTGCGGACTCCTGCATCATGGGAGAATCGAGCGTGGACAATCCGTGGACAAGCACCCTTGTAAGCTCCGCTCTGTCAGTCATTTAGCACCATGCCATAGGACACGTTATCCATTGCCCGCACCTCCATCGGTGGCGACATACGCACGGGGAGGCGCGGTATTTGCGGCCCCCGACAGCGGCCCCGAGGCGCGAAGCCAGTTCCCTGCCACCCTTCCACCGTCCCCGGCGGCGAAGGCTCATGACGGTTTCACCTGCAACGGCGAGAGGAAGGCCTGGTTCTGCACCTGCTGGCGGAGGGTTCGTAGCCGTTGTTCCTCGGTGGTGGTAGTGGTTGGCATCGCCTTGCTTCTACTCAGGCTCGCCGCCAGCGCCATGATTTCCGCTCGGTCGTGGTCGGGCGGTTGTTCAGGCCCCCTCTCTCGGGGAGCGGTTGCAGTTGCAGTTGGGTTGTTCATCGCGTCAGGCGAGGGAGCCGCGACCGAAGGGAGCGGTGTGTTCTTTATACGGTGTTCTTCAACTGCGTTCTTAGGGGGTCTTGGGTGACCCCCATTGTTGTCGTGGGTGACCCCCATTGGGGTCTCAGGTGACCCCCATCCCCTCCGGGCGAACGGGATGTAGTCCGGGATAGGCGGCAATTCCTCGGGTGTCCGCCACTTGTTCTTAGGGGGTCTCTGGTGACCCACGTTCGCAGTCTTTGCGGCCTGAATTCTGGCCCCGTCGCGGATGGAGTCGAGGCGGGCGAGTTCGTCCGCCTTCGCCCGCTCGATGCCGCGCTCCTCGACGGTGCGCTTGAACGTCTCCGGGAAGTCCACAAACACTCGCACCACCGTGCGCTTGTATTTCTCCTCGCGTCCGGCGCGGTAGATGAGGCCCCACGTCTCCAGGTCCCTGAGTTTCCTCTTGACGGTCGCTAGGCTCAGCCTGGCGCGTCTGGCGATGGTTCCTCGGGCCGCCATGCACTTGCCGAACTTGCCCGACCGACTACTGGCATAGGCGAAGCTCCGTGCCGCTGCATATGTCGCGATGTGCGCGGCGGTCATGCCCGGGTAGCGGTCCCCGTCGAAGATGAAGTTCGGAATGCGGGTGTGAGGCCAGTTGGCGGCCTCCAGCGCGTTCATCGTCGGCCCCCGCTCATGCAGCCACCTCGCCGAAGAGTTCCTGCTGTAGCGCATCCCGACGGCGGATGGCGCGTTCATCCCAGCCGATGCAGACGCACCCGCCATACAGGTCGCGCTCGGCCGCTTCATACCGGAGCCGGGCGCGCGGGAGGAGTCGGCGGTCACCCTGCGGCGGCATGGGGCAGAGTGCTAGTCGCTGGTCGAGGTTGATGCCATCGGTGCTCACCTGCCGCCCCCGCTGCACTCGGCGAACCAGCGATCGACGGCGACAGGGTTGAACCGGAGGGTGCGCTTAAGCCTCGCGCCGGGCCGGTGGTTGGCGATGTCGATGCAGGGCAGGCCCTCGGCGACGTGCCGCTCGATGGTTGCGGCATGGGTCTGATAGCGCGCCGCGATCTCCTTCAACGTGACCCAGGGGGCAGACGTTGCCGGGTCGGGCGTTTGGAGGGCGACGCTTGATCGATTTGCCATCTTGCGTCCAGCGTAGCAGGCGCAGAAACGGCAAACCCCGCACTAATTCCTTACGGAGAGCGACGGAAGGCGGTGGCGTACTCTCTGAGCATCACGCGCAAGACATCGCGTGTGGTCGGGGTTCGGCGGGTTTCTGGCGGGCTTGGTATGGGCTTGTAGTGAAAGTCAGATATGAGTACGGGGTGACTGATGTCGCGCTCGAAGTCGTAGATGAGAGCCAGCGGCCGTGACTCCCTCGCCAGCGCCTTTCGCAACCGCTGGTCGTACTTCTCAAGAGCACGTTGTCTTAGGTCGGCCCCTCGAAACAGCTTCATGATCCCGGGAACGGCGGCGCGCGGGTTCTTGATCGCCAGCAGAGCAAGCCTGTCGGCGTCATCCGAGTTAGGCCAGCCCCCGAATACCCTAGCGGTCCTCCTCTCGCGCTGCCCCGCAGCGGTACTGGATTTGTTGATCGCGCGGCACATGCGACTAATCCATCGTGCGTACTTCAATGCGACATGCCGTAACAGGGGAACCACGAGCACAGACCGCTGCGCATCCGCCAGTCGGGGCGGACGGCCCCGCCCTTGCGCGCGGCGCCAGCGAGGCAGCCCAGGCGGCGGCGCGATATTCTTGAGAAGCCAGATCCAGAAGTCTGTCCGGTGTTCGAGGTCTGCCGGCCACATCCCCGCAAACCTGGAAACACGTTGACGGGGCCTGTCGGTGCTGGCGCGGGGTGGAACGGTCTTTGAAACCTGCATCCCCGCCTCCGCGAGGTCTCCGAGGGTGAAGGGCGGCGGGCTGGCCGGTCGGAGGAACCGGCCCCGGTAGCTATCCGGTGCCCGCCGTGGTGATGCTACCTCATGCCGATCCTGTGTCCACGGATTGTCCACCGACGTTTCGGGGTCCGTTGAAACGTGCGTAAATACGGCCTTTCATGTTGCGATGTTCTGGGCCGTTCACCATACACCGCGATCCGCTATACGCATTGCGGGAGTAGCGCTCCAGCCGGATCGCAATGGTCCGTTCTGCTAAGAGAAGATGTCCTTGACCCGGCCGAAGAGATCGCGCGGCGCGGCCTCGGCCGGCTCCTCGACCGATTTGAGGCTCTCGTACAGTTCGCGCTGCTTGCGCGACAGCCGCGACGGCACGCGCACAGCGACGCTCACGTAGAGGTCGCCGCGCGGCCCGCCGTCGAGCGACGGCAGCCCCTTCCCCTTGAGAGCGAAGGTGGTCGAGGGTTGGGTCCCGGGCGGGATGGTCAGGCGGGCCTTGCCGTCGAGGGTCGGGACCTCGATGTCTCTGCCGAGCACCGCCTCGGTGACGGTCAGCGCCGCCGCGGTGAAGAGATGCGGCCCTTCGCGGCGGAAATCGGGGTGCTCGCGCACGTTGATGACGACATACAGATCGCCGGCGCGGCCACCGGCGCGCCCGGCCTCGCCTTCGCCGGTGATCCGCAGACGGACTCCGGTGTCGACTCCGGGCGGGACCCGCACTTTGATGTGGCGGGTGGTGCGGCGTCTCCCCTCGCCGTGACAGGTCGGGCACGGGTCCTTGACGATCTGGCCGGTGCCGCGGCAGGCGCCGCAGGTCTGGCTGAGGGTGAAAAACCCCTGCTGGCGGAGGATCTGGCCACGGCCGCCGCACTGCCGGCAGGTGGTCCGCGCCCCTCCCTTGGCGCCGCTCCCCTGGCAGTCGGCGCAGGCCTCGTGCCGCGGCACGTGGATCTCGCGGTCGAGCCCGTGCGCCGCTTCACCGAGGTCGATCTCCAGGTCGTAGCGCAGGTCGGCGCCGCGTCGCGTCCCGCCGCGGGTCCGTCCCGACCCGCCGCCGAACATCTCGCCCATCGAGAACCCGAAGATGTTGCCGAGGATGTCCTCGAACCCGGAGAAGACGTCGGCGTTGCCGCCGCCGAACGGGTCGCCCGCCGCCCCGCCGACACCGGCGTGGCCGAAGCGGTCGTAGCGCGCCCGCTTGTCGGCGTCGGCGAGCACCGCGTAGGCCTCGGCGGCCTCCTTGAACTTCTCCTCCGCATCCTTGTTGCCGGGGTTGCGGTCGGGATGGTGCTTCATCGCCTCCTGGCGATAGGCTTTCTTGATTTCGGCGTCGGACGCCTCGCGCCCGACACCGAGGACCTCGTAGTAATCGCGCTTTTTCAAGGAGACACACCCCAAGATGCCGAGGCGGCGCCGCCCCGTCGGGGCGTCCCGTCAGCAGGGCGCGTCAGGAGTTGGCGGCGGCCGGTGTGCTGGAGCCCTGCGCGTCGTCCGACCCGGAGCCGCCGGAACCCCCGGGGGCCCCGACGCTCGGGTGGTAGAGGATGACCTCGGTCAGGATCTGCGAGGCTTCGGCGAGTTTCTCGAGCGAGGCGGTGCACTCGCTGATGCTCGCCGACGCGAGAGCCTTGCGCGCCCCGTCGATGATCTTCTTGACCGTGTTCCGCTTCTCCTCATCGAGGAGGCTCCCGAACTCGGCGAACGAACGCATGTTCGATTCGAGGAGCCCCTCGAGACGCGCCTGGATCCGGTACAACTCGGCCTTCTTCCGGTCGTCCTCGGCGTGCCGCTCGGCGTCGTCGATGATCTCCGCGATCTCGCGCTCCGTCAAGCCCCCGGAGGGGGTGACCAGGATCTTCTGCTCCTTCTTGGTGGCCAGGTCGCGGGCCGAGACATTGACGATGCCGTTGCTGTCGATGTCGAAGGTGACCTCGACCTGGGGCACGCCCTTGGGGGCGGGCGCGATGCCGACGAGCTCGAAGCGCCCGAGCGACTTGTTGTAGGAGGCCACCTCGCGCTCGCCCTGCAGGACGTTGATCTCGACCTTCGACTGGTTGTCGACGACGGTCGTGAAGATCTTCGACTTGCGGGTCGGGATCGTCGTATTGCGCTCGATCAGCTTGGTGAACATCGCGCCGCGGGTCTCGATGCCGAGCGACAGCGGCGTGACGTCGAGCAGGACCATGTCCTTGACCTCGCCCTGCAGGATGCCCGCCTGGATGGCGGCGCCCACCCCGACGACCTCCTCGGGGTTGCGATCCCGGCTCGGCTCGCGGCCGAAGATCGCCCGCACCGTCTCGATCACCTTGGGGACGCGGGTCATGCCGCCGACCAGCAGGACGTCGTCGATGTCGGCCGACTTGAGACCGGCGAGCGACAACGCCTCGAGGCACGGCTTGCGGGTGCGCTCGACCAGGTCGGCGGTCATCTCGTCGAAGCGTTCGCGCGTCAGCGCCACGTTGAGGTGCTTGGGGCCGGCCGAATCGGCCGAGATGAACGGCAGGTTGATCTCGGCGCGCATCTCGACCGACAGCTCGCACTTGGCCTTCTCCGACGCCTCCTTCAGGCGCTGCAGCGCCAGCCGGTCCTCGCGCAGCGAGATCCCCTCGCGCTTCTCGAACTCCTGCAGGAGCCACTCGAGGATGCGCTGGTCGAAGTCCTCGCCGCCGAGGAAGGTGTCGCCCGAGGTGGCGCGCACCTCGAACACCCCCTGGCCGAGCTGCAGGATCGACACGTCGAAGGTGCCGCCGCCGAGGTCGTAGACGGCGATCTTCTTCTCGCCCGACTCGTTGATGCGGTAGGCCAGCGACGCCGCGGTCGGCTCGTTGAGGATGCGCAGCACCTTGAGGCCGGCGATGCGGCCGGCGTCCTTGGTCGCCTGCCGCTGGCTGTCGTCGAAGTAGGCCGGGACCGTGATGATCGCTTCGCTCACCTCGGTCTGCAGGTGCTCCTCGGACACCTCCTTCAGGCGCCCGAGGATCATCGCCGAGATCTCCTGCGGGCTGTGGTCCTTGTCGCGCACCCGCACCCGCACGTCGCCGTTGGTCGCCTCGACGATCTGGTAGGGCACGAACTGGCGGGCGTGCTGGACCTCGGGCGAGCCGTACTTGCGGCCGATGAGACGCTTCACGGCATACACGGTGTTCCTCGGGTTGGTCACCGCCTGGCGCCGGGCGATCTGCCCGACCAGCCGTTCGCCTCTTTCGGTGAAGGCGACGACCGAGGGCGTGGTGCGGGCGCCCTCCTTGTTGGGGATGACCATTGGCGCGCCGCCGTCCATCACCGCCACGCAGCAGTTCGTCGTCCCGAGATCGATGCCGATGACCCTGCCCATCGCCGGTTCCCCCCGGGGCGGATCTAGCCGCCCGCCGCCTCGTTCGGCCCGCCGCCTTCGTCCGGCCCGCCTGCGACGCGGACCAGGGCGGGCCGGATCAGCCTGTCCCTGAACATGTAACCCTTCTGCATCTCCTGGAGGATGGTGCCCGCCTCGCGGCCGCTGTCGCGCACCACCTCGACCGCCTCGTGGCGGTGCGGGTCGAAGGCGGCGTTGGCGGTATCGATCGGCGCCAGCCCCGCGCGCCCGAGCACGCCGACGAGCTGCTGGTGCACGAGGGTGACACCGCTCAGCAGCGGATGATCGGCGGCGCCGGCGGCGCCCAGGGCGCGCTCGAGGTTGTCGAGAATCGGCAGCAGCCGGCCGACGAGATGGGCGGCGTCGGCGTCGCGCCGTTGATCGGCGTCGCGCTCGGTGCGCTTGCGGTAGTTCTCGAGCTCCGCCTTGGCGCGCAGGAAGAGGTCGTGGTTGTGGTCCTTCTGGCGGCGCGCCTCGTCGAGGGCCCGCTCCATCTCCGCCGTGTCGGGACCGGCGTGCGCCGGATGCGCCGGCGCGGGGGGCATCTCGGGGACGGCGTCGGAGGTCCTCTCGGTCTCGTTGATGCCGACGACCTCGAGGATCTCGATCTCGTCCTCGGAAGCGGAGCCCGCCGCACCCGCGTCATCGGGCGCGGGCGCGGCACGGATGTCCTTCTTCCGGGCATGGCGCGCGGACATGGAGCCTCCCGCGCGAATATAGGTTAGGGGCCGGGGCGGTGCAACAAAGTGGAGAACAGCCGGGAGATGTAGTCGACCAGCGCCACGGCGCGGTCGTATTCCATGCGCGTCGGGCCCATGATCCCGAGCCAGCCGGTGCCCCCGTCCCCGAGGCGGTACGGCGACGCCACGAGCGACAGCCGGCCGAGCGCCAGGTCGGCCGCCTCCGATCCGATGACCACGCCCGTCCCGCTGCGATCCAGGTAGCGGTCGAGCAGGGTCACCAGGCGGTGCTTCTCCTCGAAGGTGGCGAACAGGCTGCGCATCGTCGTGAGATCGGCGAGCTCGGGGTGGTTCATGATGTTGGCGGTGCCCTCGACGACGATGCGCCGCTCACCGGCCCCGGCCTCGGCCTCGAGGTAGCGGGTGCCAAGGGTGACGGCGTTGTGCAGCATGCTGTCGAAGCGCGCCTTCTCCTCGGCCATCAGGGTCACGAGCGCGCGCCGGATCTCGCCGAGCGCCTTGCCGCCGAACTCGGCCACGAGATAGCGGCCGGCGCGCTCGAGCGCGGCCGGCTCGTAATCCTCCTCGGTGTCGAGGACCCGGTGGCTGACCACCTCGGCGCTGTCGACGAACACCACCAGCACCCGCTTCGGGTGCAGGCGCACGAACTCGATGTGCCGCAGGACGGCATCGGAGGATGGCGGCGTCAGCAGATACGCCACCTGGCTGGTCAGCCGCGACAGCAGGCGCGGCACCATCTCCATGGCCTCGTTCAGCTCGACACCCGCCCCACCCAGGCTCGAATCGATGACCGCCCGGTCCTGCGCCCCCACCCGCGCCGCGGGCAGCAGCGTATCGACGTAATAGCGGTACCCCTTGTCGGTCGGGATGCGGCCCGAAGAGGTGTGCGGCTGGGTGAGATACCCCATCTCCTCGAGGTCCGACATGACGTTGCGGATGGTCGCCGGGCTCAACCCCTCGCCGCTCATCTTGGCGATGGTCCGTGACCCGACCGGCTCGCCCGTCAGGATGTAGTGGGCGATGACCTTTCTGAGGATCTCGTGGGCTCGTGGGGACAGTTCGGCGGACATGGTCTGCTTCCGTTCTTGGCACTCAGACGTGGCGAGTGCCAATGATAGGTCGCAAGTGTTTCGGTGTCAAAGGTTTCCGCGGCCCGGTCCGGGTCCACCCACGCGCTGCCTGAGCAGATACGTGCGGATGAAGGGATCGATCCGGCCGTTGAGAACCGCATCGACGTCGCCGACCTCGAAGCCGGTGCGATGGTCCTTGACCAGGCGGTACGGCTGCAGGACGTACGAGCGGATCTGGCTCCCGAACTCGATCCCCTTCTTCTCCCCTTCCTCGGCCTGGCGCTTCTCGTCCCGCTTCCGCTGCTCCTGCTCGTAGAGGCGCGACTTGAGGACGCGCATCGCCATGTCGCGGTTGCGGTGCTGCGAGCGTTCGTTCTGGCACGAGACCACGATGCCGGTCGGCAGGTGGGTGATGCGGACCGCCGAGTCGGTGACGTTGACATGCTGCCCGCCGGCGCCGCTGCTGCGGTAGGTATCGACGCGCAGGTCCTTCTCCTCGACGGTCACCTCGATCGACTCGTCGAGGTCGGGATAGGCGGACACGCTCGCGAACGAGGTGTGCCGCCGGCCCGACGAATCGAACGGCGAGATGCGCACCAGGCGGTGCACACCGCTCTCGGCGCGCAGGAAGCCGAAGGCGTTGTGGCCGCGGATCATCAGGGTGGCGCTCTTGATGCCCGCCTC
>Ga0210377_10002447_pt1 | contig 16276 bp, 19 predicted proteins | sample PLM4_65_b1redo_FD_155480 | JGI IMG/M metagenome (GOLD analysis project Ga0210377, IMG submission 155480) | Groundwater sediment microbial communities from an aquifer in East River, Colorado, USA - PLM4_65_b1 redo | ecosystem: Environmental > Terrestrial > Soil > Riparian zone | place: USA: East... | reverse complement strand
GCATTGATCCAAGGACAAGGCAACCCAGTGACCGACGAGCAACTCAATTTTGGCTTTGACCCCGCCGGTGTACCGACGACACGCACGGTGAAGTCAGGCACCCGAAGCCCCAAAACTCCCAAACCCGTTGCAGCGGCAGACCCGGAGACCCTGGCCCGTGAGCTTGAACGCCACCCCGACTACCGGGTGCTGCGCCGCCTGGTTCCCCAGCTTCACTTCGACGGGGTGCCGCAGGGCAAGGTCGTCAAGCTGCTTGTGCTCGATACAGAAACCACCGGGCTGGACCAATCGCGCGACAAAATCATCGAGCTGGCCCTGTTGCGGGTCCGGCATGCCGATCTCCAAAGAGATCGAAACGATCACCGGCATTTCCAATGACATGGTCAAGGGGCAGCGACTGGACGAGGCGCGCATAGCGACCCTGCTCGACGGGGCCGATCTGGTCATTGCCCACAACGCCGCTTTCGACCGGCCCTTTGTCGAGGCCCGCCTGCCGCAGTTCAACGCGCTGCCCTGGGCCTGTTCCTTTGCCGACATCGACTGGAAGCAGGAAGGCCAGGGCTCGGCCAAGCTGGAATACCTGGCGATGGCGCAGGGCCGGTTCTATGACGCCCACCGCGCCGAGGTGGATTGCCATGCCTTGCTGGCCGTGCTGGGGGCCGTGCTGCCGGTTTCCAGGCAGACCGGTCTGGCCCGCGTGATGGCCGCCGCCCAAAACCCCGGCTACCGCCTGCAGGCAACGGCCGCGCCGTTTGACGCCAAGGACCTGCTCAAGGCCCGGGGCTACCGCTGGAATGCCGAGGGCAAGGTGTGGCACACCCTGCTGGCCGACGAAGCGCTGCTGCCGGCCGAGTGCGACTGGCTCAAGACCGCTGTTTTCGGCAACCGGGCGGCCCGGGTCCAGGTTGAAAAACTCGATGCCCGGGTGAAATTCTCGGGCCGGGCCGGAGAGTTGTCCTTGCGTCAACTTTGATGTCCGGCCTGCGCGCTGGCCTGACAGGCGTGACAACTGTATGCAATTGCAACAAAGTCGACCAGTACGACCACCCGCCAGTTTTGCGGTATATATTACACAGGCGTTTCACCCCGCAAAAACCTGTCATTCCCTATACAAAGGAGCATCTATGAAGCGTCTGTCATTGTTCGTCGTCCTGTCCCTTGGTCTGTCCAGCGTCTGGGCCCAAATCAAGCCCTGCGAGGAACTGAAAACCGAAATCGCGGCCAAGATCGAAGCCAACGGCGTCAAGAACTACACGCTTGAAATCGTAGCGAGTGATGCTGCTGTCGTGGAAGGCAAGGTCGTCGGCACCTGCGAGGGTGGAACAAAGAAGATCGTCTACACCCGCAAGTAAGCGACTTCATCAACCGCCGAATCGCCGCCACCTTGTTGGCGGCGTTCTTTTTTGCATGACCCACAAGCAGGGATCACAAGAATCAAAAGCGACCAGTGAAAAACATGAGATTGATCCTGAAGAGGCGAGGTAACTATGTTTTCATTTTTCCGCACGAAAAAAGTCGAGGCTAGTCCAAAATCCGCCCCCGATTCCTCGCCCCCCAGCCGCATGGACCTGGCGGAGCGCAAGGCCTTTCGTCGTGAAATGCTTTATCAGGCGATCAGGGAAAGCCTGTTGTCACTGGAGGTGGTCTCCAGCATGTACAAGTTCAAGGTCATGAACGTTGACGATCGACATCATCGCTTCATCGTCATGATCGATGTCACCCAGTCCTTTCAGCCCCATGAATCCAGCAGGTACCGGAGTTTTTACGACATCGAGGAATTCGTCAAGAAAAACACCTTCGACCGATTCGGACTCGTTCTGGAGGGTGTTTACTGGCGCGTCAGTTCATCGAAAAGCCCTTTCGAACGCAAAGCCAGGGAGGCAGATTCTCCCGAGAAGGCCTCTGCGATTCAAGCCGCGAACAGGCAGAGGGCAGTGGTCGGCGATGTGCGCAATGCAAGTCAGCGACTGGCGCGTCACCAATACCAGCCGGTTTCGGAAGAAGAAAAACTGGCCTTAATGGAAGCCATCAGGAACGGCGCCAGTTTGCCTGTCCTTCATGTGGGAGAGCAGGAGTATCAATCCGAACGGGCACCCCTGGATGGCGGCATCATGATTGGCGGTACGCAATACGGCAAGCTTGACTAAGGCCGTAGAGGACTGCTTCAGGCAGATGTGGTCGTCGCAGGCCGGGTGCGATAGAACTTCAGGGGCATCGCCTCGGCTTCACGGGCAGCCTGATTGAGCACTGATTTCTTGATTTTCCCCACCACGTGCATCTCGCAGGGCTTGCAGTCAAAGCGCAGGGTGAGTTTCTCCCGGCCGTTGATCAAGGTGAGCGGCTCGGCCCGGATGGTGCCCTGCACGCCGGTGACGCCTTTGGCTTGTTTGGGACACAGGCTTAAAGAGAAGCGCACGCAGTGCTTGGTGATCATCAGGCTGACCTCGCCTTCCTCCTCATGGCTTTCATAGGCGGCGGCAATGACCTTGACGCCATGTTTGGCATAGAACGCCCGGGCCTTGTCGTTGAACACATTGGCCAGGTAGGTGAGGGTGTCTTCCGGGTAAGCCACCGGCGGCTCTACGGTCAAAGCGCGGGGCGGGCGCTGGTAGGCCGCGGCGCGGGCTGCTTCGAGCGCCGCCACGGCATCGCGGCGCAGCGGATTGAGCACGGACGCCGGGATGAACCAGCCCTCGGGCGTTTCTTCCAGCCGAATCCAGACACCGATGCGTCGCTCGCTGGATTCTTTCTCCAGCATGCGCACCCAGTTCATGTCGCGGTTGCGGTTGAGTTCGGTGCCTTTGCGCAAGTCCTTGAAGCCCTCGACAGGATCTTTCGGGTAGACGCGCCATCGCTTGCCCTCACCCCGGCCCTCTCCCAGGGGGAGAGGGAGCAATTCAGCGCGGTTGATGGCCAAGCCCACCAGTTCCTTTTGCAGGTTGTAGTAGCACAGGCCGTCGCCGTTGTGCAGCACGGTGCCGGGTACGGTGGTGGACAACTCCACCCAGTTGGAGCCGACCTGGGTGACATGGCCGATGGCCCGGGTTCTTCGGCGAATCGAAGGCGCCGATGTCGGGCTGGCGACCCTGCACGAAGTAATCGGTGAACTCGCGATTGAAGTTCTGGTTCGGGTCGGGCGTGAAGGTGAACGTGGTGCGACCACTCGACGCCCGGGCCAATTCAGGCCGCTGCTCCAGCAGTTCGTCGAACAGCCGGCGGTAATGCGCCGTAATGTTCTTCACGTAGGCCAGGTCCTTGTAGCGGCCTTCGATCTTGAAGCTGCGGATACCCGCATCCACCAAGGCGGCCAGGTTCGCGCTCTGGTTGTTGTCCTTCATCGACAGCACATGCTTGTCGTGCGCGACGAAGCGGCCCTGACTGTCGGTGACCTGGTAGGGCAGGCGGCAGGCCTGCGAGCAGTCGCGTTGGGTGCAGCAGCGCGGGCCGCCATGAGTCAGTACGGTGGTTGGCGGGGAGGCACAAGCAGCGTCTGCGGCGCTGGGGGTGGGCTTGCGCTGCACACAGAAAATGTGCCGACGCAGATCGGCTGCGTTGTTGTTTCTTGGCCGGAAAAGCGCTGATTGAGGCACCTGGCGGGGCGGTTTGTCTTTGCAGCCACAAAGCCGCGTCATAATTTACGCATGCAGCCGGGGGCAAGCGTACTAACCCCCTATGCCACCGCTACCGCCACCCTCTGGGCCGCGGTTCAGTCCAACAAGGTTTATCTGCCGCAGGAGGTGCTCTTGGTTTCTATCAGCTTGGCCTCGCGGCAGATAAACGCTATTCGTTAGACCCTCGTGATCAACACATGCTACTTGTGCGGACGTTCGCTTAGCGATGCGGGAGCCTCAGCTGATCATGTCGTTCCGAAAACCCTCATAGCCCGCACACAGCCCAAAGCAAAGGGATTCGACTACGCTGGTACGTTGCCGACGCATGGGCCGTGCAACAACGAGTTCGGTCCTGAGACCTACGCAGGAAAGGCGCTCGAGTTACTCGATGCCCTTCACAACCCGGAAGTCTTCCACGAGTACAGACACCCCAAGGACCCGAGCGCTCGGATGATGGCGGTCAATTCGGCGGCGCTACCAACCTTCACCCGCCGCGATCTTCAGTTCTTCCGAATCATCGATGTACGCGCAAGGACTAAAGACCAGTTGCACGATCTCTCGCTGCTTGAAGAAAGCGAGCCCGTGAATCCAAGGCAGCAAGCCCTCTTTGTAGCACTCGCTGTATTGACCAAGAGCACCGCTGCGCTAATCGTCTCTCGGAAGTTGAAGAGCGTCCCGAATGCGTGGGACGTACTGGCAATGCCATTTGTGGGCGATGTGGCGGAGCATGGCTTCGATGATCTGTTTGGAGGGACCGAACCCTTCGATATCGGCCTAAAGGTCTGGCTGGGGAAGCTCGAAACGGGCGACTTCCTGGCGATCTACCGAGCCAAGAAAATCCTAGTGTTCTTTCTGTTCCGGTTTTCTGCCACCACAGCCGCTTGGGACAGAATGCTGTCGCGTTTCCCAAACGCCACGAGACTTCGCTTTCATGGCCCCCGTCTGCTGGACGTCCTGGAAAATAGCTGGGAGCGGGTCTAACATGTCGGTCAACGCGGACACGCAACGGCAGGTGGCGGCTTCGCCGCAAGTGTTGCGTGCCGGTCACCTCCAACGTTAGCCATCATAAAACGCCATGAAGATTGACGTTGCCACTGCCAATGATGAAACGTTGAAATTTCGTGCGCTGGAATTGCTTGCGCATGGAGTCATTCCGCTTGAGCAATGGGCAGCGGTCTTTGAAAACCCTGCTTTCTCCGCATGGCCCGGACTGTTGTCCAAAGCGTTTTCTGTTTGGTTTCCCACTCAGATTGACTACCTTCAAGGCCACGATGAATGCGTTGCAATCGAAAAAGAGCTTTCGAAAAGGGGCGTTGTGGTAGGTCCCGTGTTTGAGCTACATCGTCAACTGGAGAGCGCCTTCAAAGGTGTTCTTGCCCTCTTCTCTATTGAAGAGCAGCTTTTCCTACGAGATCGTCGATTGCATAATGTTCACGGTCGGTTGCAGCTCAATGCCTACGAAGAACATGACGCGCCGCTATTCGACGCGGCGACTGGACTAGTTCGCCGAACGAAGTTTACTGCTGACAACTACCGAGCAATCATGCTGCAGTATTACTCCACTCTTGCCGAGACTTCAGCGGCATTGCTGAACCGGATGCTTGACTCTAAAGAGTTCGCTGTGCTTGCCACGCTCCACGCTACCCGTTTGAAAATGGGAGAGCATTTTCAACCTCTCATTGAGCAAATGGGCGTAAATGCAGCCTGTGGGAGTAGCTAAATGATGGCTAACAACGCCATCAACACGGACGGTCTTGGTCAACGCGCCTCCGGCGCGTCGCCCAATCCCGCCGGTTATGGCGAACGCTATGCATTTCGTCAGCGGAGCTTTTGAATGATGTCGGCAAATTGGAAAGCGCTGGTTCATATGGTCGATGAGATCAAGCAGTGTGATGCAAATAACATCACGACAGCATCAATAGCCATGTCCTACGTTTGCATCGATGCCCTTGCTAACCTTTCGCGACCTGCCGAAAAAGCCAAAGCCACTCGCAAAGATTTTATTGATTGGGCAGACGCTTACCTAATAGCTCACCCTGACCAGCCATATAAGTATCGGGGTAAAGACATATACGCGGCTCGCTGCGCATTACTTCATAATTTCAGCGCCGAAGCTGAATTGCACGAAAACGACTTAGGCACAATAAAGTTTTCCTATCACGACGGCGGTAAGCATTACTTTGACTCCAAAATCGATCCCCGGTTGGCGCTAATAGGAGCGAAGTCATTTACAAATGACGTAGTTATCGCCGTCGGGAAGTTCATGGATGCGTGTAGCGCCAACCCCGATTTAATGGGGTTAGTAGAGTCACGCTTAGATAAGGTATTTAACAAAGTCCCTGTCCCGCGCGAGGCATGAATGCATAACATGGCGCTCAACCTCGCTCCCTTCGGTCGCTGGACGCTGCGCGATAAAGCCGCGCAGCGCCGGTTAGCTCTACGTTAGGCCTCAGATCACTTTCATAGCCATCATCCGAAACAGCCCTTACCTCAGAACCAGGAGCGCGTGATGACCCAGGTCAGAAACTTCTTTGACGACAGCCCACCACGGAAAGACTTCTGGATGCTGTTCAAAGTGTCGACCTATGAACGGTTGCTCCAGATGCAGAAAGGGCTGCTGTACATGAACAGTCTTGACTACTTTTCCAACCTCACAGGCGAAGAGTCTCTGCCACTACGGACGGATGAACTAGAAAGTGTCTACGGTGTTCTGCGAGCAGGCCCGAATAGTCAAGGCTACTCGACGCTCTCGGCAAAGATCGGGGAATCCGGGAAAGAAATCGATCTAGGACCAAAGGCGGTGCTTACTGCCAGATTTCCGAGACCGAAGAACTACATGCTTTTTTGCATGAGTTCCTTTGCCGATGGTCCAGATGGAAAAATTCCGGGAGAGAGCGAGGGCAAGCTCTATCTAGACCAGCGCTTCCTTCACTTCGGTTCGCATCTCCTATTGATTTCAAATCCTTCTGCTTTCGGAGATCGAATCTCCAAGGCGATCTCGAGCGAGAAGGGAATCTTTGGATCGAAGTTCTTTCACGATGGCTTCGGCTTAGTTGACTACAAACCTCTGGAGAATCACTCAGGACCCAAAGGCCTCTACACGAAAGACATCAAGTACTCGTGGCAAAGAGAACTAAGGTTTGCGTTCGGCGTGGAAGATCACCTCTTGAATAAGCATGGTGCATACGAACTCAACATTGGCGACCTCTCTGATATCACGCAGATCGTCAGTGTTCAGGCCCTGGTTGACGAACCAATGCAGGTGAAAAGGAGAAGCTATCGAATGGTCAATGGGAAGCCAGAACTAATTAAAGACTAAAGGAGCAGTTTTGGGTTCTTGTCGGCTGAGGCCTAACCCTTCATCGAGAGGACGTCACAAGGGCTACGCCCTTGCGCCGCCTCTCATGTCAAACGTTAGACCGCATCGAATGCAGTTCGTTTCTCTAGTCCGCACGGCTTCACCAACGGCAAACGTCTTGGCGGCCTTGGCGCTGACGCTGCTACTTCTGAAGCTCGTTGTGCTCAATCGCGTGCCGGCAACAGTGCCCGTCTTTTACGACCTCGGCATGCTTGTCGAAGCTGTTCTGTCTTCAGTCGTTGCAAGCTATGCCTTCTATCTCGTGGTCGTTCACGTCAAGGAAGTGTCCGATCGCTCGACCGTCCGCCCATACATACTCAAGCATTCTCAGCGGGTTGTTGCGGCGTGCCGCCAGCAGATCATGGCTGTCAGCACCACCAGTGGCGTTCCGCTGGCGTTTGAGTCTGTCACTCGTGAGCAGCTAACTGAAGCGTTCACAAAGCTGGCGCCCTATGGCGAAGCGCCAATGATCATTTTCCCCAACAACACGGCCAACTGGTTGCAGTACCTGGAGTACTTCATGCGGAGTACAAAGCAAAGCATCGGCCGCGTGCTGGCTCAGTTGCCTTTTCTGGAGGCAAGGCTGGTCGCGCAGCTGGCATCGGTAGACGATTGCAGTCACTTTGAGCACCTATCGCTAATGGGAAGCTCAGTCCCTGTCCGCAATGCTGATCTCTCGGCCTGGGCCCCGTCGTTCTACAAGTACGTTGAGCTCTGTCGTGCTTTGTCTTCCACTCTTGGTGCACCTGGTCCGGAAGATGCGGCCTAACCCTTCGTTCATTGATACACCTATATGCCTGAAGGCCAGGCAGGATAAGGCTTTCCAATATTGAATGTTTGAGATTCGATAACGCAACCTGATCAGAAACAACTAACGTTTCTCGATCGAATCGATGGGACCGCGATCGAATTATTCTTGCGCGAGGGACGTGCGAAAAAGCGCGTTCTGGTTGTCATTTATCAAATCCCATCCGTCAACGCCGAACTATCCTTCTTCCAGGCAGGCGAACTTTGTCTTGGCTCGATGATCACGTGGCGGATTCGACGTAGTGGCTGGGGACGGCGACGAATGGCAATGTGCGAAACGAACGGTGTTCAAAAAATCATGCGCAGGGCGGTCGTGGCTTCGCTGCTTCTTTGGGTCTCGGCCACGGCCTATGCGCAGAACCTGGTCGTCAACCCTTCGTTCGAGACCATGGGACAGGCCGGCTGGGCGGGAAATTAAAGGGGTCGGGAAATTAGGTCAGGGTCATTTATTTCCACAACTTAAACGCCGGTTATCCATCCAGAGCGACATTCTCACTCTCGAATTCAGAGAATATTGACCCTGCCCCTTTAATTTGCTTGAAGATCCCCATGGAGGACGGGAGCAACCTCAACGACGTGGCGATCGAGACGCGCAGCGGCGAGGAATGGGTGCGCATGGGCTGCGTTCTCTTTCGGCCGCAGGTTGCGGTGCCAGCGCTCGCCGCGGCTTGGCGATTGTTCGACTCAAACCTCGCGCAGACTGCGTCCGGCGACGGTGCCGGGCAGCGGCGATGCGGCTTACCTGCTGGTCCACGGCACGGCAGGCGCGGCAATCAACGTGACTGTCGCATGACCGGTGCTTTGATTGCCCTCATGAAGAATTGGAGGGAACGACCATGAACAACGACCGATACAAGCGCAGCGCAATTTTCCGAAACGGGCTTTGTCTGCAATCTCCGGCCCGGCGCGAGCTGCTTCGCCTCGCCGGTGCGGCAGGCATTGGCATCGTTGCGCCTAACCTGCTTCTTGGCTGTTCGGATAGCACGGGCGTTTCCAGCCCGACCTTTGAAGCCACGATCGCGGCTGCCCGCAATGCGATGCTCGCCGCAACCGCAGATCCCGCGTTGCCCTCGATCTCTGCCGCATTGGTCGATGGCGAGCGCGTCATCTGGGCGGAAGCGTTCGGCAAGACCGACGCGGCGGGCAGCGCGCCCACCACGGACACGATGTTCGCCATCGGCTCGGTGAGCAAGATGTTCGCGACCATAGCAACGATGATCCTGGTGGACAGGCAGCTGGTCGATCTCGATGCGCCGCTCGTGAGCTACGTGAAGGATTTCCGGATGGCCTCGCCGGAATATGCACAGATCACGGTGCGTATGCTGCTCAGCCATTCGTCGGGATTTCCGGGTACCGAAGCGCGGGATTTTGCAACCATGGTGCCGTTTCCCGGCTATCTCGATAACCTGCGGCAGGCAATGGTCAACCTGCGTCTGAAGCATGCTCCGGGCGAAATGGCGGTGTACTGCAACGACGGCTTCACCATGATCGAAGCACTGGTCGCGGCGATGTCCGGCAAATCGTTTACACAGTTCGTGCAGGAGGAAATCTTCACGCCGCTCGCAATGACGCACAGCCGCTACCCGCTTGCCGCATTCGCGCCTGGATCCTATGCGCCGGGTTTTACGGACAATGCACCCGATCCAATGATGTACGTGAATCTCCCTGGCGCCGGTTCGCTCTGGTCGACGCCGTCGGACATCGGTCGCGTGGCGATGATGCTGATCAACGGCGGGCAGATTGGCGGCGGGCGAATTCTTTCGCAGCATGCCATCGCAGAAATGGGCCGCGACCACAGCGGCGGGCTGGCGCTGAATCCGGTAACGCAGACGATCCGCTTCGGCCTGGGCTGGGACGATGTCGCGTACAACGGCTTGGCGGAAACAGGCATTACGGCATGGAAGAAAAGCGGCGCTGTCGGCGCCTATCACAGCGTTTTCATCGTTGCGCCCACCGCGCGCCTGGCGTTTTTCGTCGTCGCCGCCGGGCCGGAAAAGTACGCGGGAGCCGAAATCGCGGAGCGCATTCTGCTTCAGGCACTTGCGGAGCGCGGCAGCATAGCCAGTGTGCCTGCGCCCCTGCCAACGCGGCCACTGCCCGAGGCTTCACCGACGGATGCCCAGCTCGCGGCGATCGCCGGATACTATGCCAATTACAAATCCGTGATGCGGGTCGTGGCGCAGCCCGACCGCACGCTGACGCTCTCCCAGTTCGTGAACGGCGCCTGGAAGGACACGGACGATGCCGCGCGCCTGAAGATGCGCAGCGACGGGACGTTTTCCAGCGACGCCAAACCGCTCATGGCATACCGCGCCGCCGAATCGGGAGGTCTGCGCTATCTCGTGCAGCGCGAGGCCTATGGGGCCGGCCACTACCTCATCGAGTGGCCGTACGGCCAGCGCATCGAGCCAAAAGCCGCAGTGAGCGCCGCATGGGCAGCACGGGTGGGCAAGCGGTGGCTGGCCGTCAACGAGGATGTGCAGTCATCGAGCTGGAGCGGCGGCGGGGTGGTTTTCGAGCTCGCCGCCGTACCGGAACTGCCAGGCTACGTTCTCAATGGCCCGCAGATCACGGATGCGACTGGCAGCGACACGCTTGCCGCGATGTGTCTGAAGATTCCCGTGCTCGACGGGCGCGACCTCAACGACATCGTCATCGAGAAGCACAATGCCGAAGAATGGGTGCGCATCAGCAGCACCTGGTGCAGGCCGGTTGCAACGGTGCCCGCATTGGGCGCCGGAACAAGCACGATCGTCATTGGCAGCGAGACGTACGCGGAATGGCGCAAGTTGCCGGCGAGCGGCACGGTATCGGTCACGGGCGCCACCGCGTGGAAACTCTTTGACAGCGACTTCGCGCTGAAGGCATCGAGCGATGCGAACGGAAGCGCGCCGTTGCCTGGCACCGGCGATGCCGCCTACCTGCTCTTGTTCGGCGCTGCGGGCGCTGCGATCAGCGTGAGTATGGCGTGAGCGAGCGCCTATGCAACAGAATAAAAGGTGCTCCGGCAACCGCGCGTTAAGGCAGCGTCCCATTAACTCTATGAGGAATTAAAGGGGTCAGGGTCACGGTTTTCCTCTCACTAGTTCTTTTATTGATACACGTATAGCCCCGCAGGCCAGGCAGGATAAGGCTTTCGAGTCTTGAATGTTTGAGATTTGTCAATGCAATTGAATCAGCGTCAAGCAAAGTCTCAAGATAGACGCAATGGGACCAAGACCGAACTATTCTTGCCCTCAGAAAATATGCCGCGCCCCTTGATATTTTGATTTCCGGAGGTATTTCATGAACACGGTCTTGAAGACGCTTTGCGTTCTCTTCGTTTCATTAATTTCCGCCTGCGGCACCAGCGGTAGCGATGACAGCCAAAAAGCCGGTATCCAGGCCGCTGTCGACAATGTTCGCTCCCGTTTATCCACAACGCTAGGCAAACCAGTACCCAGTATCAGCGTGTATGTCCAGACCCCTAACGGCGCCTGGTTCGTCAGTTCGGCCGATTCCGCAGCAGAACGACTGACGGAAGGCACATTCTTCCGATTTGCCAGCAATACGAAAACCTTTACGGCCACGGCAATATTGAAGATGCATCAGGATGGATGGCTTGATTTCCGTTCGCTCATTACCGCCGCCATTCCGGGCACCATGAGTCCCTATGTTCCAGATACTCCTGCATGGAATATCCCTTACAGGAACTCAATCACAATAGAGCAGCTTTTGCAGCACGATGCCGGCGTTTATGACGTCGATAACGAGGCCAGGACGGATTGGAGCGGCACGTCATACGTGGGGCAACAGCTGGCCCTTGATCCCTCGCATCAGTTCAGCGCCGATGAGCTGGTCGGTCAGCTCACCCTTCTCAATCTCAGCTATTTTGCCCCGCGAACAGGCAACCATTACAGCAATACCGGTTACACCATTCTCAGTGAAATCATTGCCCGTGTTTACAGCGCAAGGGCCGGTACCTCCAAAACGTACAGCGATTATCTGTACGACCACGTTACCGGCGGAACATCGCCGGTACCTCTGAGTGCGATCAGGTTTCCGCATCTTGCCGCTGACAGGACGCTTCCCGCGCCTTTCGTGTCCGGCAATGAGTATTCGCAGGGCAGTTCTGTTCCGAATGTTTACACCTCATGGAATATGAGCGCGCATGTGGCAGAGGGAAACGCGTATGGAAATTTTGTTGACCTGAACAGGTTCGCAAGAACCCTGTTCACCGGCAACAATGTCCTCAGCTCGTCAACAGTGACCACGATGATATCGGATGTCAGCCCATTCACAACCAGCTATGCCCTCGGCTGCGACCATGTAAAAAATATCGGCTACGGTCACAATGGCGCGATCTTGGGTTATCTTTCAACGATGAGATATAACCCCGATACAGACGCTTCTATCGTCGTGTTGATGCCGATGATCGATGGATCGAACGGCATGACTACACTGACTACCTCACTTACAGAAGGAATCTACGGCGCTGCCTGGGCAACCCTGAGTACGCTCGGATATCCCGGTCATCCATAGCCCGGTCCTTCCCGTAACCGATGGATGTTCTTACAACCCTCGGGGTCAGATGGTTCCTGATCGTCGAGAAGGTGGCAAGTAAACATGCCGACGGTCTCGCTGCGGCGCTGATCTTGAGTCCGCCAGGGAGGGAGAAACCTTGAGGCCTATTTCGGTGCTGCAGGTGCCAGCGCTGCACCTTCAATGCCATGCCGCACCAGTGCCTGGCTCACAAACCCCGAGCTTTTCATTTCTTCGACAAATTCGCGCACGTAGCGGGCCCCTGCCTCCCGGCCTTTGGGAATGCCGATGGCCTGATTGATGACCATGAAATTGCCATCCAGCAAGCGCAGCCCGGGCACGCGTTTGGCATCCATTTCAAGCTGCTGCTTCACGCCGGCCGCCACCTCGAGGTTCTGGCTGATGAACAGGTCGACCACGGCTGGCGAGGTCGGCGCGCGCACCAGGGTGGCGGACTTGAGTTCACGCTTGAGGTACAGGTCATAGGCGCTGCCCGCACCAACGGCGATGCGGATGCCAGGCCGGTCAACCTCGGCATTGCTGCGGATCGGCGACTCGTTGCGGACCAGGTAGGCGCCTTCGATCACGACGTACGCGGCGCTGTAGCTGATGTCAGCGCCGCGGACGGGGTCGATGGCGACAAAGGCAATGTCCACCTTGCCGGATTTGACGGCTTCGACCACCTGGCCAGCGGAAGGGAATGTGACCAGTTCCACAGGAACACCCAGCCGTTTGGCCAGTTCGCGAGACAGGTCCACCGATACGCCACGTGCCTGGCCGGTGGTGGCGTCACGGGTGGCCAGGATCGGGTTGCCGAAATTGATGGCCGCACGCAAGGTGCCGCCGGGTGCCAACTCAGAGACTGTGGCCCGTGGCACGGAGGAGCAGGCCCCCAAAAGACCGGCGAGGCCCAGCAGGCATATCAAGCGGGACAGGCCGGACAAGCTGGTGCGGGCCAGCCAGGCGCGGTAGCACAGCGGCATCAGAACTCGATTTTTTCGCCGGGATTGACGATCAGCATCTTGCCGGATTCCGCGCCTAGCGCGGCGGAGAACTCGGCCGTTGTGCCTTTGAGCTGGGGAATGGTGCCGTAATGGATGGGCAGGGCGTACTTGGGCCTGAGATAGTTTTTCACGGCGTAGGCGGCGTCCGCCGGGCTCATGACGAAGTGGCCGCCGATGGGGATGAGCAACAGGTCGGGCTTGTAGTACTCGCCGATGAACTTCATGTCGCCAAACAGGCCCGTGTCACCCATGTGGTAGACCTTGAAGCCGTTTTCCATCTCGATGATGAAGCCCACAGGCTCGCCGCCGACATGGACTTCATCCTTGTTGGTAGCGGGGTTCTTGTAGGCCAGCTCCGAGGAATGTTCGGCATGGGTGGCGGTGATTTTCACGCCATTGGGGCCGAAGGGCATGATGGTGCCGCCCTTGCCGAAGCGCGGGGCCAACTCGACCGGCAAAATGCCCAGCGTGGCTACGCTCTGGTTCATGCCGGCCGGGCCGTACATCGGCACTTTGTGCATCTTGGCCAGGTCGGGGGCATCGGCGAAGTGGTCGAAATGGGCATGGGTCACCAGGATCAGATCCACCTTGCCCAGGGCTTCCAGGGTCTTGAAGCCGGCCGGAGTCTTGGGGTTGGTGCGCAGCCACGGGTCGATCACAATGACCTTGCCGCCGGGGGTGGTAATGCGGACTGCGGCCTGACCCAGCCAGAGGACTTCGGTCTTGCCGCTTTGCGCCGATGCGCCCAGTGCCCCGAGCAGAACAGCGGCGCCCAGTGCGTTTTTCAGCAGGGCCTTGAAAAAAGAAGAGTAGATGACTTGCACAGGGGTCTCCTTGTTGCTTGTTTTGCGGGTCTGCCGATTGGACACAAGGGCCTTGGGGGTGTCAATAGCGGATTCCCGCATTCTGCCTTTGCCAATAAAAAACGCGGCTTGCGCCGCGTTGATTTCTTGCAGTCGGCCAGGCCTTATTCGATCTTGGCCTTGGCGCGCAGGTCTTCCTGGAACTTCACCAGTTTTTGCTGTCCCAGTTGCTGTGTAATTTGCGGCTTGACGTCGTCAATCTTGGGCAGTTGGGCGTCACGTACATCATCCAGCCGGATGATGTGGTAGCCGAACTGGGATTTCACTGGTGTCTCGGTCATCTTGCCCTTGGCAAGCTTGGTCATGGCCTCGGAAAATTCCTTGACATAGTTGCCCGCATTGGCCCAGTCCAGGTCGCCACCGTTGGCACCGGAGCCCGGGTCCTTGGACTGCTTCTTGGCGATGTCTTCAAACTTGGCACCCTTCTTGATGGAAGCGATGATGGCTTTGGCCTGATCTTCCTTTTCCACCAGGATGTGGCGGGCGCGATATTCCTTGCCGCTGTTGGCCGCGGCAAATTTATCGTATTCGGCCTGGATCTCGGCGTCCGTGACCGGATTGGTCTTCTGGAAATTGGTGATCAGTTCGCGGATCAGGATGGCTTCGCGGGTGAACTCCATCTGGGTCTTGAAATCTTCGGTGGCATCAAGCCCCAGCTTGTGCGCTTCCTGCATGAACAGTTCACGATCAATGACCGCTTTCTTGAGCTCGTCCATCATCTCGGGCGCGACAGGGCGGCCGGCGCGGGCCAGCTGCTGCGCCAGCGCATCGACGCGCGACATAGGAACGGCCTTGCCGTTGACGATGGCCAGGTTTTGCGCGGCCGCAGGAACGGCCAGGGCACTCATCAGGGTGGCGACGGCGATGGCCGAAAAAAGTTGCTTCTTCATCATGGGTCCTAAGCCTAAGAGGTACTTGAAAATCACGGGATGAACAGACCGGGACGCGCCGTCAGGCGGTTTCGATGGCGATGGCATGCACACCCTGGTCAATGAAATCCTGCAGTGCATCATACACAAGACGGTGACGTGCTACGCGGGTCTTGCCTGTAAAAAATGGTGACGAGATGCGCACCCGGAAATGGGTGCCAAATCCGGTCCCGTTGGCACCGGCATGACCCGCATGAGCACCGCTCTCGTCAATGACTTCGACAGCGGTTGGCTGCAGGGTTTCGCGCAGGCGTTGCGCCATCTGGTCGGCCAGCCGGGATTGGTCAGTGGGCATCATGTTTCGGAGGAATCGGGTTTGATATGGCGCGCAATGTAAAAGCCCTGGGCTACGATGAAAGTCAGCGGGATGGCGTAACCCCAAAGCTTGAAGTTGACCCAATCCTCGGTGCTGTACAGGGCGGCGACATAGCCGTTGAGGGCGGCCATGAAGACGCAATAAACGATCCAGGCCTGGTTCAGCCGCATCCAGACGCGGTCCGGTAGTTCCAGCTGGCTGCCCAGCAGGATTTTCAGGAAATTCTTCTTCATGCCCCACAGGGCGACAGCCAGCCCGATGGCCATGGCCGCGTAGAGCACGGTGGGTTTCCATTTGATGAAGCGCTCGTCGTGCAGCAGCAGCGTGAGCGCGCCGAAGATCAGGATCAGTGCCAGCGTGATCTTGTGCATGGCCTGCAGCTTGCGGTCGATCGCATAGATCAGGGCCATCTGCACGGCGGTGGCAGCCATCAACACGCCGGTGGCGGCATAGATGTCGTAGAACTTGTAGGCGCCGAAAAACAGCAGGATCGGGAAGAAATCAATGAGGATTTTCATGTGCTGATTATCAGGCCTTGAATTCCAGCGAAGCCGAATTCATGCAGTAGCGCAGGCCGGTGGGGGCCGGGCCGTCCTCGAACACATGCCCCAGATGCGCCCCGCATTGGGCGCACAGGGTTTCGGTGCGCTTCATGCCGTGGCTGCGGTCCACGTGTTCCTCAATGGCGTCGGGAGAAGCGGCCTGGGAGAAGCTGGGCCAGCCGCAGCCGGCGTCGAACTTGGTGTCCGAATCGAACAGCTTGGCGCCGCAGCAGATGCAGGCATAGCTGCCCTTGGCCCAGTGGCCCTCGTACTTGCCGGTAAAGGGGCGTTCGGTGGCCGCGTGGCGGGTGACTTCGAAGGCGAC
>Ga0210377_10002446_pt1 | contig 16282 bp, 13 predicted proteins | sample PLM4_65_b1redo_FD_155480 | JGI IMG/M metagenome (GOLD analysis project Ga0210377, IMG submission 155480) | Groundwater sediment microbial communities from an aquifer in East River, Colorado, USA - PLM4_65_b1 redo | ecosystem: Environmental > Terrestrial > Soil > Riparian zone | place: USA: East... | reverse complement strand
CGCAGACGCCCGCCAGGTCGCGCAGGGTCGCCGCCACCCGTCCCGGCGCCTCATAGACCACGCTCCCACGTTCGTCCGCCGCGATCCGGGCCAGCCGATCCCGACGCTCGCGGCCGCGGCGTGGCAGGAAGCCCTCAAAGCTCCAGCGCGGCCCGGCGATCCCGGTGGCGGCGATCGCGGCGAGGACCGCCGAGGCGCCGGGCAGCGGGACCACGACGCCGCCCTCGGCCGCCCAGGCCATCGCCAGCTCGCCGCCCGGGTCGCTCACCCCGGGCGTGCCCGCATCGGTCACCAGCGCCAGGTCCGATCCGGCCCGAAGGTGCTCGAGCAGGGCATGCGCGCGACCCGGCCCGCTGCGCGCGTGATAGCTGGTCGCGCGGGTGCGCACGTCGTGGCGATCGAGCAACCGCCGCACGTGGCGGGTGTCCTCGGCCGCGATCAACGGCACCGCCCGCAGCACCTCGAGCGCCCGGAGCGTGACGTCGCCGAGGTTGCCGATCGGCGTGGCCACGACGTACAGGATGCCGCGCGTCGCGTCGCTTCCCCCGCCTTCGACGCGAGTCACCCGCGGGTCGAGCCCGGTCGCCGACGCGGATACAGGTAGTCCACGCCCGTGGTCCGCGGCCCGAGCTTGGCGATCGGCGGCACCTGGCGCTTGAACTCGGCGCCGGCCACCATCCGGTCGATGCGGTCGACCGTGGCGGCGTCGAACCCCAACCCAAGCATCTCCTCGACGGATCGGCGTTTGTCGATCCGCCAGAACAGCAGCCGATCGAGGAGCGGGTAGCTGAACTCGCCTTCGCCTTCGTCGGTCTGGCCGGGCCACAGGTCGGCGGAAGGCGCCTTGCGGATGATCGCGTCGGGGACGCCAATGGCCAGCGCGAGCTGGCGGACCTGGCTCTTGTACAGGTCGCCGATCGGGTTGAAGGCACAGGCCGAATCGCCGAAGAGGGTCGTATAGCCGATCAGCGCCTCGGTCTTGTTGCCGGTCCCGACGACCAGGCCACCGAACGTGACCGAGCGGTCGTACAGGACGGCCATCCGCATCCGCGCCGCGAAGTTGCCCCGCCGGAGGCTGCTGGCCGCCAGGCCCTCGCGGCCCGCCGCCCCGGCCGTCGAGTCGGAGCCGAAGTAGCCATCGACCATGGCCGTGATCTCGACCAGCTCGCTCGAGCAGCCGAGCGCCGCCACGACGGTCTCGGCGTCGGCCCGCGACGCCGGCGAGGATGCCCGATACGGCATCAGCACCGCATGCAGGCGATCGGCGCCGATGGCCTCGACGACGAGGTACGCGACCAGGGCCGAGTCGATCCCGCCCGACAGCCCGAGCACCGCGCGCTCGAACCCGGCCTGCCGGAGCTGCCCGCGGATGAACTCGTCGATCACCCGGCGTGCGACGTCGGTGTCGATCGCCAGCTCGACCGGCAGCTCGAACGGCTCCGTCCGGGCGGTCACCGGCCCGGCCTCGTGATCACGAGTCCGACCCGTCGGCCACGCGCAGGCGTGGTGCCAGGGGCCGTGGCTCGCTGAGCGCCTCCTCGTCGGAGTGGGATGTGGAATCGGTCGCCATTCCGGCGCGTTCCGCAACGATCCGGCCGAGCTCGCGGATCTGGAGCTCGGGGCGTTCGTCGCGGAGCAGCGGCAGGACGATCCGCTCCCGCCGGATGTCGGCGGGCGCGATGTCGACGGTGTACAGGCCCTCGTCGTAGAGCGGCGCACCGAACACGAGCTCACCGGTCGGCGCGATCACCTCAGAGCCGCCCCAGAAGGAGATCGACTCCTCCACCCCCACCCGATTGCAGAAGATGACGAACGACGTGGTCAGCTGCGCGTAGGTCCGCATCAACGTGCGCCACGAGGTTGCCGTGCCCAGGCCGACCTCGTTGGTGGCGGCGAGGTCGCGTCCCGGCGACGAGGAGACGTTGATCAGGATCTGCGCCCCGTCGAGGGCGAGCAGCTGCGGAACCGCCAGGTGCCAGAAGTCCTCGCACACGCCGATCCCGATCCCGGCCCCCAGCCGCGACGGGACGGCCCGCAACGCATCCCCGGCCGCGAAGAAGCGGCGCTCGTCGAACAGCCCGTAGGTCGGCAGGAAGAGCTTCCGATGGACGTGACGCAGCTCGCCGTCCTCGAACAGGCCGGCCGAGATGAAGAGCCGGTGATCGGACGATTCCTCGACGAACGACACCACGGCGGACAGGCCGTGGGTGGCGGCCGCGAGCGACGCCAGGCGGCGGTCGTCCAAGCGCATCGCCACCTCGCCGGCCAGGTCCTGGAGGAGGTAGCCGGTCAGCCCGAGCTCGGGGAAGACGACCAGGTTCGCCCCTCGTTCGCGCGCCTCGCCAAGGAGCTCCGCGTGGCGAGCCAGGTTGTCGTCGAGGGCACCGAGCCGCGGGGCGATCTGGGCGATGGCGATCCGGACGGGCTGCACGGTCCCGAGGATACGCGAACCGTCCACGTCGCCCGGCGCGTGGCCGACGCCCGCGTCAGCCGGCGTGCGGCCGACGCGGGGCCGATGCTAGGCTTCCGCGCACATGACCCGATCGCGTCGTCGGTGGCGCTCGGTCACGCTGCTCCTGATCGTCGTGGCGCTCGTCGGCGCGGCGTGCGGCGCGCCGACGGACCCGACCGCCTCATCCCCACCCCCGGCCAGCTCCCAACCGGTGACGGCCGTGCCGAGCGCGGGGCCGTTCGAGCCGATCGCCTGGCCACCGCCGGGTGGTGGCGCACCGTGCGACCAGGCCCAGGCACCCGACCCGGACCACGCGCCGTACGCCGGCCTGATCCGCCGGATTCGTGCGATCGATCCCTCGACGGTCGAATTCCGGTTGTGCGCGCCCGATGTCGGCTTCCCGACCCGCCTCGCGCTCGCGGCCTTCGGGATCAACGACACGGCATGGCTTCAGACGCGGATCGACCCGGAACGAAGCGGTGAGCAGGCGATCGTCGGCGAGGTCAACGGGACCGGCCCATATCGGCTCGAGGACTGGAACCGCGGCGCCGACGTCACCCTCGGTCGGAACGAGGCGTACTGGGGCGCTCCGGCGGGCAACGAACGGGTGATCGTCCGCTGGCGAGACGACGCCGCGGACCGCCTGGCCGAGCTGCAGGCGGCCTCGGTGGACGGCGTCGACGACGTCGGGCCAGGTGGCCTCGAAGCGATCGAGGCCGACGTCGAGATGCAGGCGGTCCCGCGCGCCGGCCTCAACACCTTCTATATCGGCTTCAACAACACGTATGCGCCATTCGATAACCCACGCGTCCGCCAGGCCATCGCGATGGGCATCGACCGCGACCGGCTCGTGGCGGCCTTCTTTCCGGCCGGTTCGGAGGTCGCCTCGCATTTCTCGCCGTGTGCCATCCCGCTCGGGTGCAACGGCGACCCGTGGTACGAGTTCGACCCATCCGCGGCCAGGCAGCTGCTCGCGGCCGCCGGCTTTTCGGACGGGTTCGAGACGACCATCCAGTACCGTGACGTCGCGCGACCCTATCTGCCGGATCCGACCGCGGTGGCAACCGAGCTCCAGGCCCAGCTCCTGGTCAATCTCAACATCCGGGCCGAGCTCGAAGTCATGCCCGAGGCGACCTTCCTCGACACCGTCGACAACGGTGGCGCCGACGGGATCCATCTCCTCGGCCGCGTGGCCGGCGTTCCGGAGATCTCGAGCCTGCTCGATCCGCACTTCGGGGCAGGGGCCTCGCGCGAGTTCGGCACGCCAGTCGATGCCGTGGTCGACGCGCTGACCGCCGGCGCGGCGACGATCGACGAGGCGGCCCGGGCGACCGCCTACACCGATGCCAACACGGCGATCCGGGCCAATGTCCCGATGATCCCGATCGCCCACGCCGGCTCGCTGACCGCCTACCGGGCCGACGTCGACGGGGCCGTTGCCTCGCCGCTGCGCTACGAACGATTTGCCGCTATGACCCCGGGCGACCGCACGCAGCTCGTCTGGCTGGCCGCCGGCGCCCCGACCGGCCTGTACTGCGCGGACGAGACCGATCCCGTGGCGAACGTCGTCTGCTCGCAGCTGGTCGAGGGTCTGTACGCCTTCGCACCTGAGTCCGCCTCGGTCGTCCCGGCCCTCGCCACCTCCTGCGAGCCCAACCCGGAGCTGACCACCTGGCGCTGCACGCTCCGACCGGGCGTCACCTTCCATGACGGCACGGCGCTCGACGCCAACGACGTCGTCCTCTCGTTCATCGCCCAATGGGATGCCGACCATCCACTCCACCGCGGTCGTGACGGGACCTTCCAGCCGTTCATCGACACCTTCGGGGGCCTGCTCAATCCTCTTTCCACCGCGCAGGTACCCTGACAAGTGGGGCTAGCAGTGCTCACCGGCTGATGCTAGTCTTCGGCGGCTGCCCCCAGCGCAAACCGGACAAGGGAGCACTGACGGTCCGGCCTGGGGGCGTATGAGGAGGATCAGATGCACCGATCACCGAAAGTGACCCGGATGGGTCACTCGTGGTCGCCGCTCGCGGCATTGGTCGCGATTGCGGCGCTCGTCTTCGCTGCCTGCGGCGGCAGCACGGCGACCGCGTCGCCGAGCGCCAGCGAAGCCGCGACTGCGGCACCGACGGCAGCGGCGACCGAAGCCGCTCCGTACGAGGGCTTGGTCTATCCCGAGAGCGGTGAGTCCGCCTGCGGCACCGAGGGCTACACCGGCCAGATCGGCACGATCAAGGCCACCGACGCCGGGACCGTCGAGTTCACGCTGTGCGCCCCGGATGCGGCGTTCCTGGCGAAGATCGCGTTCAGCGTCTTCGGCATCCAGGACGCCGACTACCTCGCGGCCCACTCGGCCGACGGCTCCTATCTCGACCAGCCCAACGGCACCGGGCCGTACACGCTCACCGAGTGGAGCAAGGGCAACCGGATGGTCTTCTCGGCCTTCGACGGCTACTGGGGCGACAAGGCCAAGACCCCGAACCTCGAGCTCCGCTGGAGTGACGAGGCCGCCCAGCGGCTCCTCGAGCTGCAGTCCGGCAACGTCGATGGCATCGACAACCCGGGCACGAGCGACATCGCCACCATCCAGGGCGACAGCAGCCTCCAGTTCGCGGCCCGCCCCGGGCTGAACACGATGTATCTCGGCTTCAACAACACCATCGCGCCCTGGGACAACGCCAAGGTTCGCCAGGCCATCGCGATGGGCATCGACCGCCAGCGGATCGTCGACAACTTCTACCCGGCTGGGTCGACGGTTGCCGACTTCTTCACCCCGTGCGAGATCTCGTTCGCGTGCGAGGGCGACGACTACTACTCGTTCGACCCGGCGGCGGCCAAGGCGCTGCTCGCGGAAGCCGGCTTCCCGAACGGTTTCGAGACCAAGCTGCAGTTCCGCGCGGCGGTCCGCGGCTACCTGCCCGACCCGCCGGTCATCGCGACCGAGATCGCGGACCAGCTCAAGACGAACCTCAACATCAGCGCGACCCTGGATCTCCAGGAATCCGGTGCGTTCCTCGACGCGAATGCCGCGGGCACCCTCGAGGGTATCTTCATCCTCGGCTGGGGCGCGGACTATCCCGACCCGTCCAACTTCCTCGACTACCACTTCGGCGGGGGTTCGGGCGCCAAGTTCGGGGCCCCGTTCCCGGAAATCGTCGCAGCCCTCAATGAGGGTCTGACGACCGCCGTCCCGGCCGAGCGAACCGCGGCCTACACCACGGCCAACAACCTGGTCAAGCAGAACGTGCCGGCGGTCATCATTGCCCACGGTGCGTCCGGGGCCGCCTACAAGGCGGACATCGAGGGCGCCTACGCTTCGGTCTTCGGCGCGGAGGTCTTCGCCACGATGACCGCGGGCGACCGCGACACGATGGTCTTCATGCAGAACGCCGAGCCGCTCAGCCTCTACTGCGGCGACGAGACGGACGGCGAGACCCTGCGCGCCTGCGAGCAGGTGAGCGAGTCGCTCTATCGCTACGAAGTCGGTGGCGCCGCGGCGATCCCGTCGCTGGCCACCGAGTGCACGGCCAACGAGGACTCGACGGTCTGGACCTGCGCCCTGCGGTCCGGCGTCAAGTTCCACGACGGAGCCGACCTCGACGCCAACGACGTCGTGGTCAGCTATGCCGCGCAATGGGATACCCAGCACCCGCTGCACAAGGGCCGCAGCGGCGCGTTCGAGTACTGGCCCGGCCTGTGGGGTGGCTTCCTCAACCCGCCGGCCTCGTAACCGATCCTTCGAGATCGTCGATCGAGGGGCGCCGCCGACGCGGCGCCCCTCGACACATCCCGCACCGTCAGAGGGACCGTGACCGGCGGTGATCAGGTTCATCCTCCGTCGCATCCTCGTGACGATCCCGGTCCTGTTCGGGATCGTCTTTCTCGTCTTCGCGCTCGCCCGCCTGGTGCCGGGCGACCCCTGTCGGGCCGTGCTCGGCGAGCGGGCGACCGACGCCGTGTGCGACGACTTCATCGTCCGCTACGGGCTCGACCAGCCCATCCCGATCCAGTTCGGAAAGTACCTCGAGCAGCTGGCCGCAGGTGATCTCGGGGACTCGATCAAGCACTCCCAACCGGTCACCGAGCTGCTGATCGAGCGCCTGCCGACGACCGTCGAGCTGACGATCATGGCGATGCTCCTGGCGATCGCCGTCGGCGTGCCGCTCGGCCTGGTGTCCGCCTACCGGCATAACTCGCCGATCGACGTCGGCACCATGATGTTCGCCAACTTCGGGGTGTCGATGCCCGTCTTCGTCCTCGGGCTGCTGCTGGCCTTCCTGTTCGCCATCGTGTTCAAGGACACGCCCTTCTCGCTGCCGCCGTCGGGCCGATTGAGCTCCGGCGTGACGATCCAGCCGCTGGCCGAGGTATGGGGCCTGGACGACCTGTCCGGCCCGCCCCGGGGGTTCCTGGATTTCGTGTCCGGGTTGTACATCTTCAGCGGCCTGATCAGCGGCCAATGGGGTGGCGCAGCGGACGCGTTCCGCCACCTGATCCTCCCGGCGGTCGCGCTGGGCACCATCCCGATGGCGATCATCGCCCGGATCACCCGGTCCAGCCTGCTCGAGGTGCTGGGCCTCGACTATGTCCGGACCGCCCGGGCGAAGGGCCTCAGCGAGCGGGCGGTGGTGCTCCGCCACGCCGCCCGGAACGCGCTCCTGCCCGTGGTCACGATCGTCGGATTGCAGCTCGGCGCCCTGTTGTCGGGCGCCGTCCTGACCGAGACGGTCTTCAACCTGGCCGGTGTCGGGCGCTCCCTGTTCGAGGCGATCAGCGGTCGTGACTACGTCGTGATCCAGGGCTTCACGCTGCTGATCGCGGTGAGCTACGTGACGATCAACCTGATCGTGGACGTCTCATACGGCTTCCTCGATCCGAGGATCCGGCCGTGACGGCCGGCCAGCCGCTCCCGGCAAGCGCATCCGACGCGCTCCTTGCCGACACGGTCGTCGCGATCCGGCCGGCCAGCCTGTGGCGGGACACGGTCGGGAGCGTGCTGCGCCAGCGGTCGGCGATTGTCGGCGTGACGATCCTGGGCTTCCTCCTCTTCGTAGCGATCTTCGCGCCTCTGATCGCCACCCACGACCCGTACCAGGGCCTGCTCGGCAAGGAGGAGGGCGTCACCCAGCGCGCCGCTCCATGCATCCACCTGCTCGGCTGCCCGACGGACGAGCCGCAGCACCTGTTCGGCACCGACGGCAACTTCCGCGACGTGTTCAGCCGGGTCGTCTACGGGGCGCGGACGTCGCTGGCGATCGGCTTCGCCGCGATCGGCTTCGCGATCATCGTCGGCACGACGATCGGCTCCCTGGCCGGCTACGTCGGCGGCTGGATCGACAACGTGCTGATGCGGCTGATGGACATCGTGCTGGCCTTCCCGTCGCTGCTCCTCGCAATCGCGATCGTCACCGCGATCGGCTCCAGCCTGATCAACGCCCTGTTCGCCATCGGGATCGTCTCGGTGCCGATCTATGCCCGGGTGGCGCGCGCGTCCGTGCTGGCCACCAAGGAAAGCGATTACGTCACCGCCTCACGGGCACTCGGCGAAACGGGCGCCGGGATCCTGGTCCGGCGGATCATGCCGAACTCGCTGACGCCATTGATCGTGCAGGGCACCCTGGGCATCGGGGGCGCCGTTCTCGAGATCGCGGCCCTGGCTTTCGTCGGCGTGGCCGGCGACATCTCCAATCCCGAGTGGGGCTCGATCATCGGCCTCGAGCGCAATCAGCTGTTCAACGCGCCGCATATCATCCTGGCGCCCGGTATCGCCATCACCCTCACCGTGCTTGGCTTCAACCTGCTCGGTGACGGGTTGCGCGACGCGCTCGACCCCCGGTTGAACCGATGACCCTGCACGCCAGAACGGCGCATCCGCGCGTTGCCCGCTGCGCTCAGTCGCTCACGCACTCCACAGTGCGCTCGCTCCATCGCTTCGCGGGCGCCTTCGCCTGCACCGCCCTGACGAGCAGGCTGGCTTCCAGATGACGGTCGGGCCGACCGGCGAGGTCGAGGTCCTCGGGACGAGTCTCGACGAGACCGTCGTCGAGGAGCTCATCCCGGCCTCGCTGCGGCGCCCGAAGCGGATCCGCGGGGACCGGCCGCTCCTCGAGGTGAAGGGGCTGCGGACGTCGTTCTACACCCGCGACGGCGCGGTTCGAGCGGTCGACGGCATCGACTTCCACGTCGATCGCGGCGAGATCATGGGGCTGGTCGGCGAGTCGGGCTGCGGCAAGAGCGTGACCAGCCTGTCGATCATGCGGCTGATCGCCAAGCCCGGGCGGATCGAGGCCGGCGAGATCGTCTTCGATGGCGAGGACCTGCTGAAGCTGCCCGACGGCCGGATGCGCGGCATCCGGGGGAACCGGATCTCGATGATCTTCCAGCAGCCGACCTCGTCGCTCAACCCGGTCTGGAACGTCGGTCGCCAGGTCGAGGAGGTACTCCGGATCCACCGCGGGATGAAGGGCAGCGCGGCCACCGCGCGCGCGCTGGAGCTCCTCAAGATGGTCGGCATCCCGGATCCCGATCGGCGGCTCAAGGCGTTCCCCCACGAGATGTCCGGCGGGATGGCCCAGCGGATCATGATCGCGATGGCCCTCGCCTGCGAACCGGAGCTGCTCATCGCCGACGAACCGACGACAGCCCTCGACGTGACCATCCAGGCGCAGATCCTCGATCTCATGCGCAACCTGCGCGACGAGACCGGGACCGCGATCGTGCTGATCACCCACGACCTGGGCGTGGTCGCCGAGATGTGCGACCGAGTGGCCGTGATGTACGCCGGCGAGATCGTCGAGCAGACGGACGTCATCACGCTGTTCCGGAGGCCGCGGCATCCTTATACCCAGGGCCTGATCGGCTCGATCCCGGTCGTCGGCGACGTGCGCGACGAGCTGGCCGTCATCCCGGGCAACGTCCCCAACCTGATCGACCTCCCGGTCGGCTGCCGGTTCGCGCCGCGTTGCCTGATCCGCATTCAGGAGGATGTCGAGCTCGCCTCCGAGATCCATCCGCAGCTCCGCCCGATCGGGCCCGGTCACGAGGTCCGCTGCTGGCTCTACCACGATCGCGACGGCAACCTCCTGCCACGCGCGGAGGCCGACCCGGGATGAGCGACAGCCCACTCGTCCAGGTGCGCGACCTGGTCAAGCACTTCCCGGTCCGCGGTGGGGTCCTCCAGCGCACGGTCGGCTGGGTCCAGGCGGTCGATGGCGTCTCCTTTGACATCCGGCGCGGCGAGACGCTCGGGCTGGTCGGCGAGTCGGGCTGCGGCAAGACGACGGTCGGGCGCCTGCTCCTTCGGCTCATCGAGCCGACGTCGGGCTCGATCAAGTTCGACGGCGTCGAGCTGACCCAGCTCAATGGCGCGAGCCTGCGGCCCTATCGGCGCCGGATGCAGATCATCTTCCAGGACCCGTACGCCAGCCTCGACCCGCGGACGCCGATCGGCGACAGCATCGGCGAGGGCCTCCGGATCCACGGCCTTGGCACCGGCCCCGAGCGGCGCGAGAAGGTCCGCAGGATGATGGATCTGGTCGGCCTGATGCCCTACCACGCGCGGCGCTACCCGCACGAGTTCTCCGGCGGCCAGCGCCAGCGGATCGGGATCGCCCGGGCGCTCGTCCTGGAGCCCGACCTGATCGTCTGCGACGAGCCGGTCTCCGCGCTCGACGTCTCGATCCAGGCGCAGGTGCTGAACCTGCTCAACCAGCTTCAACGGGAGCTGGGGCTGACCTACGTGTTCGTGGCCCACAACATGGGCGTCGTGGAGCACATCAGCGATCGGGTCGCGGTGATGTACCTCGGGCGGATCGCCGAGCTCGCGGACCGGCGCGACCTGTTCCACCAGCAGGAGCACCCGTACACCCAGGCCCTGATGTCGGCGATCCCGATCCCCAACCCGGAGCTTCGACGGCAGCGGGTCATCCTCAAGGGCGACGTCCCGAGTCCCGTGAACCCGCCATCCGGCTGTCGCTTCCATCCGCGTTGCCAGCTCCGCCAACAGCTCGACGGACCGGCGATCTGTGCGCAGGCCGTGCCCCCCTTGATCGAGCTCGGTGGCGGCCACGAATGCGCCTGCCACTTCCGCCAGCCGGGTGGGGCGACGCCCGAGGAGATCGCCCGGTCGATGTCCGCCGTGGGGACGCCCGGCCGGTAGCTACAGCCTTGCCTGCGGCACACGCCTGAGCGTCGGTCGGCGCGCCTTGATCGCGACGTCCTTGGCCGATTCTGAATCCCTCCCAAGCCGCGAATCGGCGCAACACGACCACACGGAATGCTATGGCCATCGTGACTGTCCAAATGGCCGATTCGCGACTGCCTGGCGTGCCCGCGAACTCCGAGCTGGCTTCGGCTGAGCTCGAAGCGGGCCGCTCCTGAACCTCGCGCCGTCCGGAACGGCTCCCGAGCAGCCATTGCAGTCCCCGGGTGACTGGTCCGCCAGTTCCAGCCGGCGGGGAGGCCCGACGCCCCGGGCATTGGCTCGCGGGACGGCCCGACGCCGGCCCCGGGCATTGGCTCGCTGAACGGCCGCCTGCGTGAGCCACGATGGGCGGCGAGCAACGCGCGCGACGCCGAGTGGGCCGCGGTGCTCCGAGCGCCGCCGGCCGTGGTCCTAGACCGGGGCTCCCGTGTCGGCCGCCGGCGCGGCCGCGGCAACCGCCGCCTCCGTCACCTCCAGTGCCTTTCCTGCCTTCAGCAACGCCAGCGCCGAGTCCGGCGTCCCGCGCCGCACCGAGGCAGTGTCCAGGTGGGCGATGCCGACGTCCGTCTTGCGCGCTTCCGCGGCGTAGTGGCAGGCGGCTCGGTGCGAGCCCTCGAGCACCTCGAGCGGCGGATCGATCGTCCGGCAGTTCTCCGGCTTGCCCAGCCGCTCGTACAGCCAGCAGCGGGTGTGGAACCGGCAGCCGGGCGGCGGGTTGACCGGGCTCGGGACGTCGCCTTTCAGGATCACCCGCCGGCGCTTGCGCTCGGACACGGGATCCGGAACGGGCACCGCCGACAGCAGGGCTCGCGAGTAGGGATGGCCGGGCGCCGAGTAGAGCTGGTCGGGCGGGCCGATCTCGACGACCTTGCCCAGGTACATGACGGCGACGCGATCGCTGATGTGCTTGACCACCGACAGGTCATGGGCGACGAAGAGGTAGGTCAGCCCGAGGCGCGAGCGCAGGTCGGTCAGCAGGTTGAGGACCTGCGCCTGGATCGAGACGTCGAGCGCGGAGATCGGCTCGTCGCAGACGATGAACTCGGGCTCCACCGCCAGTGCCCGGGCCACGCCGATCCGCTGCCGCTGGCCGCCGGAGAACTCGTGCGGGTAGCGGCTGACGTACTTGGGATCGAGCCCGACGAGGCGCAGGAGCTCCGCGACCCGTTCCTTCTTGGCCGCGCCGCTGGCGAGGTGATGCGTCTCGATCGGTTCGCTGACGATCGAGCCGACGGTCATCCGCGGGTCCAGGGAACCGTACGGATCCTGGAAGATGATCTGCATCCGGCGGCGCATCTTGCGCAGCGCCCCGGTGTTGAGCGACGTCAGGTCGACCCCGTCGAAGCGGACCGTGCCGTCCGTCGGCTCGCGCAGGCGGATCATCGCCCGCCCGATGGTGCTCTTGCCGCAACCCGACTCGCCGACCAGCCCGAGCGTTTCGCCCCGCTTGACCTCGAAGGTCACGCCGTCGACCGCCTTGACCGTCCCCCTGACCGTCTTGAAGATGCCGGCCCGGATCGGGAAGTGGACCTTGAGGTCATCGACCTCGACGAGGTTGGCGGCATCGTGCGGACGGAGTGCCGCGCTCGCCGCCGTGGGTACGGTCAACTGATCCATCCTCCGGGCTCGGTGCCCCAGCAGCGTGCGAGATGGCCGCTGCCGCCGCGGGCGGTCAGCTCCGGTTCGTCAGTTCGGCAGACGTCCCTGGCGTAGCTGCAGCGCGCCGAGAATCGGCACGCGTCGGGCGGCGTGATCAGGAGCGGCGGCATCCCCTCGATGGTGCGCAGCCGCGCGCCGCGCACGTCGTCGATCCGCGGGAGCGAATCGAGCAGCCCCCACGAGTAAGGCATCTTGGGCTCTTCGAACAGCTCGTCGACCGTGCCGGTCTCGACGATCCGCCCGGCGTACATCACGTTGACCCGGTCGCACATCCCGGCCGCGATGCCGAGGTCGTGGGTGATCATCAGGACCGCGGTGTGGAACTCGTCCGAGAGCGTCTGGATCAGCTCGAGGATCTGCGCCTGGATGGTCACGTCGAGGGCCGTGGTCGGTTCGTCGGCGAGGATCAGCTTGGGGTCACATGACAGGGCGATCGCGATCATCACGCGCTGGCGCATCCCGCCCGAGAAGTGGAACGGGTAGTCGTTGAGCCGTTCCCGGGGTCGTGGGATGCCGACCTTGGCCAGCAGCTCGACGACCCGGTCGAGGGCCGCCTTGCGCGGCAGGCCCATGTGCTCGCGGATCGTCTCGGCGATCTGGTAGCCGATCGTGAGGGTCGGGTTCAGGCTGGTCAGCGGGTCCTGGAAGATGAACCCGATCTCCTTGCCGCGCAGCTTGCGCATGTCGTCGTCGCTGAGCTTGAGGAGGTTGATCCCGTCGAACAGGATCTCGCCGGCGACGATCCGGCCCGGCGGGTTCGGGACCAGCCGGGCGACCGACAGCGCCGTGACGCTCTTGCCGCAGCCCGACTCGCCGACCAGGCCGAGTGTCTCTCCGTAGTCGACCTCGAAGCTGACGTCGTCAACGGCCTGGACCACCCCATCCGGGGTGTAGAAGTGGGTCGACAGCCCGCGCACCTGGAGGAGCCGGTCGGCCTTGCGCTCGATCGAGCGCTCGGCGTTCACCCGCCGGGCGTCCTCGGGCGAGACTTCCACGATCGTTGGCGCTTCGACGCCGGTGCCTGCCTCTTCGATTGCCATCCGCTACTGCTTGCCCTTGAGCTTGGGGTCGAGCGCGTCGCGCAGCCCGTCACCGAGGAACGTGAACCCGATGAGGGCGAGGGCGATGCAGATGGCCGGGAAGACGACGAGGTGGGGCTCCGAGCGGACGTACTTCTGGCCCTCCGCGATCAGGCTGCCCCAGGACGCGCGGGGCGGCTGGACGCCCACGCCGATGTACGCAAGCGTGGACTCGGCGAGGATCGCGCCGGGGATGCCCAGGGTGATCGCCACGATCACCGGACCGATCCCATTTGGCAGCAGGTGGCGCATGACGATCCGCCGGTCGGACACGCCGATGGCACGGGCGGCTTCGACGAACTCGGTCTCCTTGAGCGCGAGCATCTGGCCCCGAACCAGTCGCGCGACGGTCACCCACGAAGTGAGCCCGATCGCGACGAAGACGAGCAGGAGGCCGTCGAGGGCCTGGCCGAAGAACGTCTGCCGGAAGGCGACCGACAACAGGATGATGAACAGCAGGTCAGGGAACGCGTAGATCACGTCGGTGATGCGCATCAGGACGTTGTCCAGGCGGCCACCGAACCAGCCGGCCAGCGCACCGATCGGCACCCCGAGCGCCAGGATCACGAACTGGACCACGAACGCCACCGACACGCTGATCCGGGCGCCGTCGAGCAGCCGGCTCAACAGGTCTCGCCCGAGGGAGTCGGTGCCCAGCAGGTGGTTTGGTGAGCCAGGCGGCAGCGGTCGGTTGCCGTTGGCGAAGACGGGCTGGAGGTCCTGGACCTGGTAGGGCCACGGCGCGATCAACGGGCCGAAAACGCCGACGAACAGGAACAGCGTGACGATGACCAGGCCGAGGATCGCCAGGCGGTTCTTGCGCAGCCGCCCAAACGCGTCGCTCCACAGACCAGCACTCCGGCGGGGCTTGACGGCGATCCGTCCCTGGACCGCGGTGTTGGTCGCCATCTCGGGACTCCTAGCTGTACCGGATCCGCGGGTCGATGTAGGCGTAGAGCACGTCGACCACGACGTTGAGGAACGCCACGGCGAAGGCGTAAAGCATGGTCATCGCCATCAGCAGGCTGTAGTCCCGGGTCGAGATCGCCGTGATGTAAAACTGGCCGACCCCCGGCACGCTGAAGATCCGCTCGATGATGAACGAGCCGGTCACCAGGAAGGCCAGCGTCGGCCCGAGGATCGTGACGACCGGAATGAGCGCGTTGCGGATCATGTGGCGGCTGACGATCGCGCCGTCGCGCAGGCCCTTGCTCTGGGCCGTGCGGATGTAGTCCTTGCGAGTCACCTCGAGCATGGACGCCCGGGTGTACCGGGCGATCACCGCGATCGGGAAGCCCGCCAGGGCCACCGTCGGCAGGACCCAGTAGTTGGGGGCCTTCCAGCCGCCGGTCGGGAACCAGCCAAGTTGGACGGCGAAGAGGACCACCATGAGGATCGCCAGCACGAAGCTGGGCGTGGATATGCCCACGATGGAGACCCCCGTCGAAAGGTAATCGGGCCAGCGGTTGTGGCCGAGCGCCGCGAAGATGCCCAGCGGGATTCCGATCAGGACAGACAGGACGAATGCCTGGATGCCGAGCTGCATCGTGATGGGCAGGCCGTCGGCGACGATGTCGTTGACCCGCCGGTCCTGGAACCGATACGACGGGCCGAGGTCACCCTGGATGAAGCCGGTTGCCCAGGTGATGTACTGCTCGTACAGCGGCTTGTCGAGACCGTACTCGGCGTTGAGCCGTTTCTCGACGGCGGCGGGCAGCGCCTTCTCGCGGTCCCAGGGGCCACCCGGGACGGAGTGCATCAGGAAGAAGGTGATGATCGAGACCGTGAACAGGACGGGGATGATCCACAGGACGCGCCTGGCGATGTAGGTGAGCACGGTCGTCGCCTCTCGGTACAGGCGGTGGGTCGAAGGCTAAAGCGGTGGGCCGGCGAAGCGCCGGCCCACCGATGTCGCCGTTGGCGACTTAGTGCTTGAGGATCTGGATGGTCTCGTAGAACCGGTCGCCCGGGTTCTCCGAGTCATTCGTGGTGGCGTTGACACCGGACACATACGGCTTCAGCAGTGCCGGCGTGACGGCGAACCGAAGCGGCAGGATCGGCGCCTCGTCCATCATCAGCTTCTGGGCTTCCTTGTAGATGGCCGCCTGCGCGTCGAGGTCCGGCTCCACGGCTGCCTTGGCCAGGAGGGCGTCGAACGCCGGGTTGCACCACTGGCTGTCGTTGTTGCCGCCGCCGCAGGTGAACAGGCCACTGAGCTGGTTGTTCGCGTGCGGGTAGTCGGCGCCCCAGCCGTCGCGGGCCAGGTCGTATTCACCGGCGGTCCGCTGGGTGAGGAAGACACCGAACTCACTGCCGATCTGCTCGGTCTCCAGACCGAACGCCTGTCGCCAGGCCTCGGCCAGGAACGCAACGCGCGGCTCGTGGCCGGAGCCGCTGTTGAAGCCGAACTGGAGCGGCGGGATCTCGGCGGCACTGCTGAAGCCGAGCTCCTGGAGGGCCGTGGCCATGTGGGCCTTGGCCGATTCGAGGTTGAACGGATATGGATCGATCGTCTCGTCATAGCCCGGGATGCCCGGCATGACGAAGATGTTGGCCACCTGGCCGAGCCCGGCGAACGTGGCGTTGATGAACGCCGTCTTGTCGATCGCCTCGGTCAGCGCGATCCGGAAGTTCAGGTTGTTCGTCGGGCACGCCTTGGGATCCTGGCAGCGCGCGAGCTTGCCTTCGCCCGAAGGATCGGTGCCGTTGTTGAAGGTGTAGTAGGTGATCGAGAGTCCGGCGGCCTCGCTGTATTCAGCTCCGAGCACCGGATCGTCCTTGACTCGCTGGATGTCCTCGGTCGGCACGGGATAGACCGCGTCGACCTCACCGGCCTCGTATGCCGCCTGGATGGCCGTGATGTCGGCCACGATCGGCATCTGGACC
>Ga0210377_10002445_pt1 | contig 16282 bp, 15 predicted proteins | sample PLM4_65_b1redo_FD_155480 | JGI IMG/M metagenome (GOLD analysis project Ga0210377, IMG submission 155480) | Groundwater sediment microbial communities from an aquifer in East River, Colorado, USA - PLM4_65_b1 redo | ecosystem: Environmental > Terrestrial > Soil > Riparian zone | place: USA: East... | reverse complement strand
TGAAGTGGATCTGATATCAACGCAAGATTGACGTAATAGTAGAAAGTAATTATCAACCGCGGAGACGCCGAGACGCGGAGAATAGAACCTTAATAATTAATTGGTCTCCTCTGCGCCCTCCGTGCCTCTGCGGTTAAACCAGACTTTTTACGAGACCATCAATATTTACACCACAAAAATTCTCACCTTCGTACCTTTTCCAAGGGTACTCTCAACCTGCATGTCCCACCCATGCGCTTTGACCAGATGTTTGACGATGGCGAGGCCGAGTCCGGTGCCACCCATTTGCCGTGAACGACTAGGATCCACCCGGTAGAACCGTTCACCGAGCCGCGAGACGTGCTGTTTGGGAATTCCGATTCCCGTATCTTCAACAAAGATGACCGTCTTGCCGTTCTCCTTATCTATGCCGAACGTTACGCCGCCGTGATCGGTGAATTTTATTCCGTTCTCGACAAGGTTTGTCAGTATCTGCGTAAGGCGGTCGCGATCGGCAGAGATCTCATCCATATCCGGGTTGATGGAGATCGTTAGTGAAAGGTTCTTCGCCCCTGCCTTTTCCCTGAGCGTCGCCTGAACTGCTTCCGCGACATCGAGAAATCTGATGGACATTTTCTCTATTTTGACGACCCCCGTCTCGATCTTGGAGATGATCATGAGGTCATCAACGAGGCTATTGATCCGGTCGCTGTTGGACTGAATGTATCGGAGGAATTTTACGGCATGTTCCTTGTCGTCCAGAGCACCGTCCAGGAGCGTGTCCGCAAAACCTTTGATGGCGGTGATCGGGGTTTTGATCTCGTGGGAGGCGTTGGCGACAAAATCTTTTCTGACCTGTTCACCTTTTTTAAGCTCGGTGATGTCATGCAAAATAGCGACAAAACCCGTCAGTTCATCCCTGCCATGAAAGAGAGGAGATATCCGGACAACGCAATATCGTTCAACGGGGTACTCGAGCTTGAACTCCGAGACGCCTGTCTTCCTGCTGGCCCGGACCTCCTCCAGGAGCGAAAAGAATTCGCTGTTCCGGACAACCTGGATGAACGGCCTCCCAATGAGAGGGGCATCTCCAAAGAAATTACCCGTTGCAGCGCTTGACAGGAGGACGACACCGTTGACGTCCATGATGATCAGTGCATCGGGAATGCTCCTCAGTATCTCGTTCAGCCTTTTCCGCTCTTCTTCATGTTCCCCGATGACCGTCTTCAACTCCATCGACAGGGTGTTCAGGCTGTTTGCGATATCGCTGAACTCACCGGCATCTTTTAAGAATAATTTATTTCCAATGCCACCGGGGACAAGCGATTTAGCGAACGCGCTGATCTCCCGGGTCAGCCTCCGCAGGTATTCAAATTGCCAGAGCGAGAACAACCCCGTGCCCGCGAGGACGAAGCCGACGATGAGGATGATGTTTACCCGGGCTGCGTTCACTGCATAATCGACATCCTGAAGCGGGACGCTCAGCCGGATATAACCACGCGGTGTTTTCCCGGAAGTCGCCAGGAAGGCAAGATACAGGAAATCCTGTTTCAGGGTGTCACTGGTGCGAACGAACATGCCGGTGCCATTCAGCGCTGCCTGCTGGACCTCCGGACGGTGGGCATGGTTCTCCATGATTGATGAATCGCTGTCCGAATCGCCGAGAACCCGGCCGTCAAGCGCGATGACCGTGACGCGCGCACCTGTCTTATCCTTTATTTTTTTGCAAAGGTCGTCGAGGCTGTGCCTGCTGTCGAACGATATGCTGTCTGCGATCAGGGACGCCTGAACGGACAGGTTCTGCCTCAGGCCGGCAAGATAACGCTCGCGAATAGAGCTGGTTATCGAGAGTTCGATGAAGAGGAACGCCAGAAGGATGAGGACTGCGTAGAGGATGAATATTCGCTTAAAGACCCCGCGGTTCATTCGGCCTCCACGTAATAGCCGATCCCCCGCCGCGTTTTGAGATAGCGGGGATCGGACGGGTCGTCTTCGATCTGCGTGCGGAGTCTCCTGATGTGAACATCAACGGTCCGGGATTCGACGAAGGTTTCTTCTTTCCATACCGCATCAAGGAGCTGGTCGCGGCTGAAGACCCGCCCCGGCCGTTGCACAAGATAGAGCAGGAGCCTGAATTCCGTTGCGCTCAGATTGAGCGGAGCGCCGCCTTTGGATACCGAGAAGGTCTCCGTGTCGATGGTCAGATCGCCGAGCCGGATCGTTTTGTCCTCCGTTGTCCGCTCTTTCGATCTGCGCAGGATCGCCTTCACGCGCGCCATGAGCTCTTTCGGACTGAACGGTTTTGTCATGTAATCGTCGGCGCCGGTCTCGAGGCCGCGGACCTTGTCCGACTCCTCGCCCCTGGCGGTCAGCATGATGATGGGAATGTGCGCGGTCTTCGGGTTGTTTCTCAGGATACGGCAAAGCTCCATGCCGTGGATGCCGGGCAGCATGAGGTCAAGAATGACGAGATCGAAATGACCTTCTCGCACCTTCTTGAGTGCCTCTTCGCCATCCAGGGCCGTAGCAATGTGAAACCCTTCTTTTTTCAGGTTGTACGAGATGAGCTGCACAATGTCCGGTTCGTCATCGACGATAAGTATCTTTTTAATTTTCATGGATAACGGACTCGCTGGTCATAACAATGGTGATCAGAAGATTGCTTTCGTTCGGTCATCATTATTACTCATTTAGCCGATTTTGTCAAAAAAGATATTTTCGTCATGGACGGATTTACAGACAGGGTTATGCTAAACTAACTATCATGATTCTTATCGAACCATACCGGGGGACATTGGTTACAGAACAGCGGGTGGAGATCGTGGAGCGGAAGGGCACGGGCCATCCCGATTATCTGTGCGATTCCATGATGGAGGCGATCTCCATCGCGCTCTCAAAGGAATATGTGCGGGAGTTCGGGACTATCCTGCATCACAATATCGACAAGGGACTGCTTGCCGCGGGACGGGTTGAGAAAAGATTCGGAGGGGGCAGGGTCCTGAAACCCATGGAACTTACCATTGGCGACCGGGCCACCTTCTCCGTCGGCAGGAAGAAAATTCCCGTCGCGGACATTGCCGTGGATGCGTCGCAGTCATGGCTGAAGCAAAACATGCGCTTTGTTGATCCGAAGAAGCACGTGAAGTACCGCGTGGTGCTCGCTCCCGGTTCCGAGGAACTGACCGATATCTTTTCCCGCTCAGAGCGGATATACGGCGCCAATGATACTTCCGCGGCTGTCGGTTATTATCCGCTCAGCCCCTGTGAGCAGGTTGTGCTCGGATTGGAACGATATCTAAACTCACGACGTTTCAAACGAACGCACCCTGAGACCGGCGAGGACATCAAGGTGATGGGTCTGAGGACAGGGAGGGTGCTGGACCTTACGGTCGCCATGCCGCTGATCTGCAGGTATATCAGTTCCGAACGAGATTATTTTGATCGCAAAGAGATGCTTTTGCACGAGATGCAAAAATTTGTTCTGCGGTTCGGAGGGTTCAAGGATATTCGTATCAACTATAATACCCTTGACGAGAAGGGCCGGGGGCTCGGAGGCGTGTACCTAAGCCTTCTCGGCACATCAGCGGAAGATGCGGATTCGGGCCAGGTGGGGCGCGGGAACCGGGTGAATGGGCTTATTTCCATGAACCGGCCAATGGGCACCGAGGCTGCGGCAGGCAAGAATCCGGTGAGCCATGTAGGAAAGATATATAATGTGCTTGCTCACAAGATCGCGAAAAACCTGTACGAAACTATCGAGGGGATCCGCGAGGTGTACGTTCTGCTCCTGAGCCGCATTGGTACGCCGATCAACAGGCCGCAGGTAGCCACTGCGCAGGTCCTGCTCGAACGGGGGAAAAAGGTGAGCGACATCATCGGTCCTGCCGAGGATATCTTCGAACGGGAATTTGCAGACATCAGCCGTTTTTGTACCGCACTCGGCAAAGGTAAATATCCTATATGTTGAGGGAACGGCAAAAACGGTGGTAAAATATTTGCTATACTCTGACTAGGCAGCTCAGCATTAAAATTATTAGGAGGAGCATTATGACGTACATCAAGTATTCAGTTCTTGCGTTAGTACTTTTGTTGCCAATCAGCTTTACTGCCTTTGGCGAGGAACCAAAACCGGAAATGAAACAGGATATGAAATCTTCCATGACGCCGACAGCAGAGGTAGCGCAGCATGAACATGACAAGGGGAAGGAAAAGCGTGTAGTTGCGACCATGGACGCTGATGGTGTGCAGCGTGTAGAGGTCATAGGTGGTGATTACTATTTCGATCCGAACTACATCGTGGTGAAGGTAAATCAGCCGGTCGAGTTGACAGTAAAGAAAGCCAAGGGATTCATTCCGCACAATATGGTAGTAAAAGCGGCGGAAGCGGGTATTGACTTTAAAGTAGATTTAGATGCTAAAAAACCGGAAACGATAAAATTTACTCCGACAAAAATCGGGAAGTACGAAATGTTATGCGATAAGAAACCATGGCTCTTCAAGAGCCATAAAGACAAGGGCATGGACGGCTATATCGAGGTCGTGGAGTAGATTATAATTCGGAGTTTAGAGTTTGGAGTACAGAGCTTATCCATGCATTATCCTTTGATCGACAAACATTTGCTTGCTTATCTTCGGCCGGCGCACGGCGTCTATAACGCGATCGTGGTGCTGCTCTTCCTGTATCAGGGACAGATCGGATTCAGGATCCGGCGAGCCAGAAAGGCAGGCGCGGCCCCGCTTTTTGAGATGATAAAGCGTCACCGGAGGATGGGACCTGTTCTGGTGATCCTGGGAGGGATTGGATTTCTGGAAGGGCTCACTCTTGTCATACTCGATTCGGGCAAGGTTCTTCAATTTCCGCTCCATCTCTTCACCGGGCTCACTATCGTTGTCCTGCTGATGGCTACGTACAAAATATCGCACGACATCAAAGGCCCTGACCCTCTTTATCGTACTCGCCATTTCGCTCTCGGCGTTGCCCTCCTCTGCCTTTATCTCGTGAATGTCGTAATTGGGATCGGGGTGTTTTTCTGACGTGCTGTTGAAAAACCCTCCGTTCACACCGTGGCAGTGCTTCGATAAGAACCGGCAGAGCACTCAGAGTGAACGGAGGATCGTTTCTTGATTTTTGGCTGTTCGTGATGATCCCTTCGGCTGACCCAACGAAGATCGTTCAGAGCTTTATTGTATTTGGTTTCGCGATGCTTTACGCAGAACTACTCGGTTAAATATATCCTATTTTCTTTAGTGTTAAGACTATTAGGGATAGCAATAACGCTAGCCCACAAACTATTTGACCGATAGAAATAATATAGTTTGCAAAATTATCAATTTGTTTTTTATTAATTACACCTTTGATACCATATCCAATTGACAGTAGGCTACTTGTTAACCCTATAAATACCCATATATCGACAGCTTTCACAATCCGATTCCTCGATGTATATCATAGTTACTGGTTTGATTGGACAATACTTGATACGGCCGTATACCATTACCAGATATAGCTGATTCAATTTGATTTGTTTATATCCCGCATACAACAATTGAGACATCGGTCTCTCACTAAGTCTTTTCCTCTTGATCCTCGTTGCCCGTTACCGCACCCAGAGCGTTCTTCATTTTCAGGCTTTCCTTATACACGTCTTTCTTCGGGATGCCAAGCTCCTCTGCTGCGGCTGAAATAGCTTCTTTTCTGCTCAGACCTCTGTGGAGGATCAGATTTTTAAGATATTCGGCGGTATCGATATACTGCGTCTTCGGATCCTTTGTGGCCCCGTGGACAATAACGGTGAATTCACCTTTGATGGTCCCTTCTTGAAGGCGTTTGAGGCCCTCAGAAAGCGTTCCCCTGATCATCTCTTCATGTATCTTGGTCAGCTCGCGGGTAATCACGACGCGACGGTCGCCGAAGACCTCGATCATGTCTTCGACCGAACGGACGATCTTGTGCGGCGCCTCGTAAAAGACGATCGTTCGTTCTTCCTTCGAAAGTTCCTGCAAACGCTTGAGCCGTGCCAGATGTTTTGCCGGGAGAAAACCTTCAAAGATAAATCGATCGGTCGGCATGCCCGAGACCGAGAGCGCGGCGATGGCAGCGGTTGCCCCGGGGATGGGAACGACGGGGATGTTCCGGTCTATGGCGAGGTTGATCAGAAAATAGCCGGGGTCCGAGATGCCGGGAGTCCCGGCGTCAGACACGAGAGCCACGCTCTTTCCTTCGAGCATTCGTGCGACGAGGACCGGGGCTTTTTCTTCCTTGTTGTGATCATGATAGCTGGTGAGCTGCGTCTCGATCTGATACCGGTCGAGCAGATGCCTGGTATGTCTGGTGTCTTCGGCAGCGACAAGGTCGGCTTCCTTCAGCACGCGGATCGCCCTGAGGGTGATGTCCTCGAGGTTCCCGATGGGGGTGGCGACTATGTAGAGAGTACCGCTTTTCATAAACACCAAATCATCACCACAGATGGACACGGATGAAGGGTTTATCAGTAAAAGAATTTATTGCTTGATCCGTGCAAATCCGTGTTAATCAGTGGTAAAAAAATCAAGAGCTCTTATACCGGTTCGTAATCGGGAATCTACGATCTTTTCCCAATCCCCTCGGGGTGATCTTTACCCCGGGAGGGGCCTGGCGGCGTTTATACTCGCTGGCATCCACGAGATGGATCACGCGCTCCACGGTCTTGCGGTCAAAACCCATCTGAATTATTTCATCCCGCTCCCTGTCATCCTCCACATAGGCCTTCAGGATCGGATCGAGTTCGGAATACAGGGGCAGGGAATCACTGTCCTTCTGGTTCGGCCGGAGTTCCGCGGTCGGCGCCTTGATCATGACCCGCCTGGGGATCACCGTCTTCCCGGCAAGCTTGTTCACGCATCGGGATACCTCATAGACCAGGGTCTTGGGCACGTCCTTGATCACGGCAAAGCCTCCTGCCATGTCGCCGTAGAGCGTGGCATATCCAACGGACATCTCGCTCTTGTTGCCCGTGGTCAGCACGAGCCAGCCGAACTTGTTCGAGAGCGCCATGAGGATATTGCCCCGGATCCTGGCCTGAAGGTTCTCTTCGGTCACGCCGGTCTTTGTTTTTGAGAATTCCCGACGAAGCATTGTGAGATACGATTCAAAGGTTTGCTTGATGGGGATCTCCAGGATCCGGATGCCGAGGTTGCGGGCAAGATCATGGGCGTCTTCGCTGCTCTCGTTCGAGCTGTACTGCGAAGGCATGTACACGCCGAACACGTTCTCTTTTTCCATGGCTTTCACGGCGACAGCGGCCACGAGCGACGAATCGATGCCGCCCGAGAGGCCGATGACCGCGGACGTGAAACCGTTCTTTCGCATATAATCCCGCGTGCCGAGCACGAGGGCATGGTACACCTCCTCGCACTCGGAGAGAGGTTTGATCGGGCGTCCATGGGGAAGCTTTTTCTTTGTTCCCGCCGGTTGTTCTGAAAGGGATACATAGTCCATGAACTCGCTGAATTGCTCCCGGCCATCCGGAAAGCGGATCATATCGCCGGGAGCAGGGATATCCACGGTCAGCAACTCCTCCTCGAACTGCCTTGCCCGTGCGATCACTTTTCCATTCCGATCGATGACAACGCTCTGGCCGTCAAAAATCAGTTCATCCTGACCACCGACGGTATTGGTATAGGAGATTATGAGGTCGTTCTCTTTCGCCCGCTCGGACAGCATTTTAAGGCGCTCTTTGCCCTTGCCTTTATGATAGGGAGACGCGTTGATGTTTACAATGACTTCCGCTCCTGCCAGCGCCTGGACGCGCGTGGGCCCTTCTGCATACCAGATGTCTTCGCAGATGTTCACGCCCACGCCGACGCCCTTGACAATAAAGACGGGATAGCGCCCTCCGGGGCTAAAGTACCGGTATTCATCGAAAACGCCATAGTTCGGCAGGAATATCTTGCGATATGTGTAGATATGTTTACCCTGGGTTAATATTGCGGCGGCATTGAAGAGACAATCGCGGCTGCTATCAACAAACCCGACGATCGCGACGATACCCCTGGTCGTCCGCTGGATTTCCTTGAGGATCTCGATACTGTCCTTTACGAAACGGGGTTTCAGGAGCAGGTCCTCCGGCGGATAACCGGTCACGGCAAGCTCGGGCAAAGCGACAATATCGGCATCGAGCTTTTTCGCGCTTTTGATCGCATCGATGATCTTGTCACGGTTGCCCGCAAGATCACCGACGATGGGGTTCATCTGGGCCATGGAAATGCGGATGGTTCTCATAATGAATCGTTTCTCGCAGAGGCGCAGAGAGCGCAGAGTTAAACTCAATAAATAATAATTCGAGTAAGGTTAAATGCCGTTGGCAATTCGAGTAATTCCATTCTTGATTAATTCTTCGTTAAAGTTAATTAACAGCCCTACTTTCTTTTTTGATAATTTCAAATAGGTCAGAAGCTGTTTCTTGTGGACGGGGAGAACCGATTCGATAGATTTCAGTTCTATGATAACCTTGCTTTCTACTATAATATCAGCACGGAAGCCAAGGTCCATCGTGAGCTCGTCGTAAAAAACTGGAACTCCAACTTGCCTTTCGCAAAGAAGACCTTTTTTCTTTAATTCGTATGTCAGTACTTCCTCATACACTGATTCTAAAGTCCAGAGCCAAGTGTTTTATGTATCTTGATACAACAATCAACAATTATACCGGTTATGTCATTTTCCGTCATAATTATTCCTCCGCGTTCTCTGCGCCTCTGCGAGAAAACATGTTCTTCGCCTCTTCCATCACTTGCTTCAAAGGGATTTGCTTCTCTTCAGCTATCCTTCTGCAATCCTCATACTCCGGCGTTATCGTCAGTACTTCATCGCCCCGTTTGCTTATCTTTATTCTGATCAAGCCATAAACGGTCTCGACCTCCCTGATCTCACGGGAGAGTTTCTTTCGTCCCACTTCCTGGATACGGACGCCGATACTGGTCGTTTCCCGGAAGATCGTATCGAGAACGACATCGGTCTTTGCCTTGTCAGTCAGCACGGACAGAAGGATAGCCGGTCTTCCTTTTTTCATGATGATGGGTGTGAGGTAAACGTCATGCGCACCCTGCTGCATGAGCTTGTCGATCAGGTAGCCATAGACCTGGGGGCTCATGTCGTCAATGTTCGTTTCGATGACAATGGACATGTCTTCTTCATAGCCCGCGATGGGCTGTCCGATCATCAGCCTCAGGACATTCGGCAGTCCGGGGAATTCTTTGTCGCCAGCTCCATAGGCGATCCGGTTGACCTTCATGGGCGGCAGGGGGCCGAAGGAAGAGCAGAGCGTGCTGATGATGACCGCTCCGGTCGGTGTGGTCAGCTCGAATGGAGTCGATGATTGATAAAAAGGAATGCCGGCAAGCAGCTCCGTTGTTGCGGGTGCGGGTATCGGCAGTAAGCCGTGAGCGGTCGTTACTGTTCCTGATCCGACATTGATCGCCGAGGCCATTACTCGCGTGATGCCCAGCAGCTCCAAGCCGATGACCGCTCCGACATTATCCACGATGGAGTCCACGGCGCCGACCTCATGAAAGTGGATCTTATCCGGTGTTGTGCCATGCACCTTTGCCTCAGCGTTAGCCAGCCGGGTGAATATCCGGCTGCTTTTGTCCTTCACCGGTGAAGAAAGGGCGGAACTCTCGATGATGCTTAAAATGTCGGAGAGGTGGCGCGACTTCTGGTCCTTCTGGTCGATGATCACATGGACCTTGGTTGCGGCAATGCCGGAACGTTTGACCTTCTCAACTTTGAGGGCATAGCCCGGGAGATTGAGTTTGGCCAGCTCGGCACGCAGGATATCGATCGAGGCACCCGCGTCCACAAGCGCGCCAAGGGTCATATCACCAGATATCCCGGAAAAGCAGTCGAAGTAGGCAAGGGTCATCGTTTTATTTTGATACCATCAATAGCATATTACAATCCGATCATCTATTACGACGTGGACGTCTGAAATGTGTTATGTACGATTCTACGCGTACGGGTTGAAACTCTCATTTGAACCTTTGCCGGTTCAATTTCGAAGAGAGAACTAGTCCACACGAGTTCTTAGCTCGATTGGAAAGGATGTAATGAGCGTTTGCCGAACCTGCCAATCACCGAGCTTCTTGCTTCATGCGAGTGCCTCCTCCTTGCTCTGAAACACGTGCGATGCCCATCCCGGTGAATCAATATGAGCCTGCCACATGCGCACCATGCCGTAGATATCGGGAGCCGGAGCGATAATGGCGACCTTAACTGAGGGAAGGTCGCGGGAGATTCCGCTGTTGAGCGCCGCGTTCCTCGAGATCTCTTCCGCGGAAACAGAGAACTCCTTCACATCCGTGAGATCAGTCAGTCCGAACTCAGATTTCAGACCCTCCCGGACCAGCTTAAGAACAGTAGCTGCGCTCAACATTAATTCTGCCCCGGTCACCGTACCGCTGCCGATATGAAGGATCCCTTTTCCATTGTCGATGACATCCATTGTATAAGGCATGGTTCGCTTCCGTCCTGTCGGTCTCCGGCCTGACAGCCCATCGACCGTGAGAAACTATAAGATTTCTTTGTCAATATGCATCTTACAATTATTGCACATAGACTATCGTTCGCCCAATAGATTTATTCTATGTGCAAGCACGCCGGCACCGAAGCCGTTGTCAATATTCATCACCGCGACACCTGATGCGCAGGAGTTGAGCATGGTGAGAAGGGGGGCCAGTCCCTGGAACCCCGCTCCGTAGCCAACGCTCGTAGGAACAGCGATCATGGGTTTGTCCACAAGCCCGCCCACGACTGACGGGAGAGCGCCGTCCATGCCGGCGACCACGATGATCACCCTGGCGGAGTCAAGCGTTTCCCGTTTGCTCAGGATGCGGTGGATCCCTGCAACTCCTACGTCATACACGGTCTGGACTGTGCTGCCGAGCATCCCTGCCGTCACCGCGGCTTCCTCGGCAACAGGGATATCCGATGTCCCGGCGGTCAGGACCAGTACAATGCCGCTGGTCAGAGCCTTCTTCTTGTCCTGTATAACGATGGCGCGTGAGGCTTTGTGGTATATTGCGCGGCGATCGATCTTTCTGATTGCTTTGTACACCATTTCCGATGCGCGGGTGGCAAGGATGTCGCTCCCGGCCTTGAGCATGCGCATGGTAATGCCGGCGACCTGCTCCAGCGTCTTTCCTTCGCAGTAGATGACCTCGGGCATGCCGTGTCGCAAGTGGCGATGATGGTCGATGTGGGCGTAGGACACGTCCTCGAAGGGCAGATGCTTGAGCCGGTTAAGCGCGGTCTCGATGCCGGTCTTTCCGGACCGGACGCTTTGAAGAAGTTTGGCAAGGTCTGATCTGTTCATAGATCCTTTGTAGCGACATAGGGATGTAGGCGAAAGACTGAAGGCTGAATGTATTTACTTGAACGCCCATCACTCTGCAATCAGGAATCCGCATTCCGAAAGCGATTATTCTCCCTTAAGCCCGCGGCTCATCAAATCGTGCACCGCGCGCTTCGGGTCTTTGCCATCGTAAAGGAGCAGATATACCTCCTCGACAATCGGCATTGCAATGCCGTATTTCTGTGCGAGGTCCCGCGCGGCCCTGGCGGTCCTGACGCCCTCGGCTACAGTTTTTGTTCCCCGTAAGATATCGTCAAGTTTCTCGCCCCTGCCGAGTCGCTCGCCAAGGGTACGATTCCTTGAGAGGCCTCCCGTACAGGTAAGGACCAGGTCTCCCATGCCTGCAAGGCCTGAAAAAGTTTGAAGGTCTGCTCCCATGGCGACACCGAGGCGCGCCATCTCAGCGAGCCCGCGGGTGAGGAGAGCGGCCATGGTATTGTATCCGAAGCCCATGCCTTCAAGCACGCCCGCGGCGATGGCCACGACGTTCTTGAGCGATCCCGCGAGTTCCACACCGATGACGTCAGGGTTGGTATAGACGCGGAAGTAGGTGTTGCTGAAGACTTTCTGGGCCTTCTTGCCCACGATCGGGTCGTACGAAGCGAGGGCAACAGCGGTGGGCATCTTCCGGGCGACCTCTTTGGCAAAACTGGGGCCTGAAAGGAAGCAGAGCTGGTCATGAAACTCTTTGGGCAGGACGTCCTTGAACACTTCGGAGAGAGGCATGAGCGTGTCGATCTCGATACCCTTGGACGCACTGATGATAATGGAGTTCTTCGATAGAAAAGGGGCAAATTGTTGTACCACTGCACGGACCGTGTGGGAGGGAACAACGGAAAGAACGATTGTCTTGTCCTTTACCGCGGATTCCAGAGAAGATGTCACCGCGATCGAGACGGGCAGGGCGAACCCCGGGAGATAGACGCGGTTCTCCCGTGTGCGCGCCATTTCCTCGGCCAGGTCCTTTTCGTGCATCCAGAGGGTCACCTCATGCCCTTTGTCGGCAAGCAGCACGGAAAGTGCCGTGCCCCATGCCCCTGCGCCGATAACACCGATTCTTTCGATCATGATGCGTGAATTATAAAGGGAATGGCGGAAAGAGTCAAAAGAATTGTATGAAAGGCTATCTCCCGCAAAGCACGCAAAGGTCATCAAGAAAGGTTAAATCCTTTGTTTTAAGACAAAGGCTAAATCATTGAGTTGCTTTTTATTTATGATTCACTCTGCGTACTTTGTGTCTTTGCGAGAAACATTACTGGTTCGGCTCGACGATGACCTTCACGCAGCCGTCCGGCCTGGCGCCAGTCATGAATGCCTCGCCGATATTGTCGAGGCCGAACCGGTGTGTCACCATGTCGGTCACCGTTACCTTGCCTTGCCTGATGAGATCGAGCGCCTGCATGTTGTCTATGGGCGCGGCGCCGTAGCAGGTCTTGATCGTGATATCGTCCCGCCAGAACGGATTGAAATCCACATCTAGGGTCTCGCCCGGCTTCGGCACCGCGAAGAAGAGGATGGTGCCGCCACGTTCGGCGGACATGAGGGCGGTTCGGGCGGCCGGCAGCGCTCCGGTGCACAGGATGACGACATCGGCCAACCGGTTGTCATTGACCTTTCTAACCAATGCGGGGACATCTTCATTTGCCGGGATCGTGTGCGTGGCCCCGTATTGCCGCGCCTTCTCGAGCCGGTACGTGCTCACATCGGTTGCTATGATGGGGTTTGCTCCCATGGCACGGGCCAGTTTGATGATAAGCAGGCCGGCAACGCCGCTGCCGCAGACGAGGAGGCTCTGGGCCGATTTCAGTGCCACCGTCCGGAGGGCCCGCACCGCAGTACCAAGCGGCTCAATAAAAGTCGCCTGTTCGAAACTCATGGTGTCGGGCAGCACGAAGGTGCCGGTCCCGATGCTTTTACCGGTCACGCGCAGGTGTTGGGAAAAACCGCCTGGATCAAAATTATTTGCACTCTGGAATGTTGTGCAGGCAGTTTCGTGTCCGCTGCGGCAGTGGTAGCAGGCATTGCAGGGGACATGGTGGGTGACAAAGACGCGGTCTCCCGGTTTGACGCTCGTTACGAGTTTTCCGGTTTCAACAACAATGCCTGCCGGTTCGTGACCCAGCACCAGCGGCGCACGTTTGATGCGGTACCACTCCATGAGATCGGACCCGCACAGACCGCAGGCCATCACCTTGACTACGATATCGCCGTCGCCGGCCGAAGGAAGAGGACGCTCTTCAACCCGGACGTCACTGTTGCGGTAATAGACACCGACCTTCATTTCCTGTTCTTCATTTCTTCATAATATTGATATGCTTCCTTGACGCTGCTGCTATCGTGCACGACCTTGCGCACTGCCCCGATCATGGCAACCGGAGAATCGGACTGGAAGATGTTCCTGCCCATGTCCACGCCTGAGGCGCCCTGGTTGATCGCGTCGCGGGCCATTTGAAGCGCCTCACGCTCGGGAAGTTTTTTCCCGCCCGCGATAACGATCGGGACCGGGCATGCGGCCGCGACCTGCTCGAATCCCGGAACATGATAGGTCTTGACGATTGCCGCGCCCAGTTCCGCAAGGATCCGGGTTGCGAGACTGATATACCGGACATCGCGCACAAGGTCCTTGCCCACGGCAGTGACCCCGAGAACGGGGATACCGTAGCGCATGCCCCGGTCCACGAGGCGGGTCATGTTGTGCACGGACTGGGTCTCGTATTCTCCGCCGATAAAGACCTGCACCGCGACGGCGGATACGTTCATGCGCAGCGCGTCCTCCATGTCAACGGCGATCTGTTCGTTCGAAAGTTCTTTCAGGATGCTGGGCCCGCCGCTTGCGCGCATGACTACGGAGTTGGTCACGGACGGCTCGATCATGGAGCGCAGGACCCCGCGCGTCAGCATCAAGGCGTCTGCATAGGGGATGAGCGGCCGGATCGTGACATCGACTCGCTCGAGCCCGGTTGTGGGACCCTGGAAGTACCCATGGTCGAACGCCAGCATCACGGTTTTCCCCGATTTCGGATTGAAGATGCGTGCCAGGCGGTTCCTCATGCCCCAATCATAGCCGTTCGATCCCTTCAGGTAGAAAGCCTCGCTCTTTTGCGGGATGTCGGCGTGATAATTTTTTTCTTTTTTTGAGAAGTCCTGTTCCGCCATAAAATGCCTCCTTGCGAGCCTGTGAAGGTATTGGTAATCAGGAATATAATCTAATGTAAGCATTGAAATAAATCAAGGGGAAAAAAGAGTCAGGAGTCAGGAGTCAGGAGTCAGGAGTCAGGAGTCAGGAGTCAGGAAACTAACTAGAAGCGGTTTTGTCGCTGGGTCTGTCTGACATGTGCATGCTGTATTCAGATAGCAGGTTGAGACTTGAAAAAATGAACCGAAAGTGTATATCACTGCAACAAAACTTATTCGTCATTCCCGAATGCTTTAATCGGGAATCCAGGATTTTAAGTGTTCTGGATTCCCCCGGCTTAAATCATGCTGGGGCAGGCTTGCAAGCCTGGAATGACGAATGCAGGAGAAATTAACATCGTGTTGTCTAAAAAACAAGATCCTGATAAGATAAAGTCGGAGGAGGTCAAACAAACTCTCGCGTGTTTCAAGGAGGGATTTAATTGTACCCAGGCGGTGTTGTCCACCTACGATCCGCAATTCGGCCTGGAGCACGAGAACGCGATCAAGATCGCCAAGGCCTTCGGATCGGGAATGGGCATGGGAGAGACTTGCGGCGCGGTGACCGGCGCACTGATGGTGATAGGGCTGAAGCAAGCCGGGCTGAAGGTCAGAAGTCTGTTTTCAAAAGACAGGACCGAGGAGATTGCCCGGGAAATCGTCGTGCGGTTCAAAGCGAGAAACGGCACTACGGTGTGCAGGGAATTGCTCGGCTGCGATGTGAGCTCATACGGGGGACTCAAGACGGCTAAAAAGGAAAAGCATTTTAAAAAGCGATCTCCAAAGTTCGTCCAGGATGCGGCGGAGATATTGGAAGAGATATTAGAGGAAGAGCAAAAAAAGTAAGAGGGGAAAAAGGGAGGTTGAGGGGAAAAGGAAAAAATAACTCATAGCAATCTTTCACCTACTACTGTGTACCGACGCTTGATAAAAACAAATGCAGAATACCAGTTGAAACATTCACATGAATGCCAGGCCATTCTGCACTCTACTTCCAAAGCCGGTGACGAACGGCGATGATCGTCACCACTGCGAGCAGAATTCCTGTGGCTCTTGCAAACGCCGAGATTCCCTTCATGAAAAGAGTGTCGTCAGGTCGTTCGCTCTTGCTCGGGAGAATAGCCGTGAAGAACGACCAGGATAATCCTATGACGACGAGGGCCTTGTCGACTGAATCCAGATCAGACCACATACTTTCCATGCATCGTCCTCTCACCGAACTATAACTAGGCTGCCTAACCATGTCATTAAGTGGACTCGGATAACGTGTTAAAATGTGTGGAGTATATCAGTTAGAATGTCTTTTAATATATTTTGACAGGAATATACGCCTGACGCCGCAGTATGTCAACGATATCGAATAGGTATTTTATGGGTAAGTGCAGCGAATTACTGGACGAAGCTTTATCTGTTTCAAAGAATGGCAACTGCAACATCTATGAAGAGGTGTTTGAAGTATTTGAAAGGGAGACTTCAAATAGGCGACTCCCTAGCCACTCCAATACTGACGCTCCCGCGTAGTTCAGAACGGATCCAATAAGTAGCCACCTGATTCCGAATAATTATGCCTTACATTTGACGCTTCTGCTCTTGCATCCACACGTCTATTGCAGTAAACGCCATGGGACGGGCAAAGAAGAAGCCCTGGCCGTAGCCGCAGTGCAGGTTCTTGATATTGGCTAATTGATGTTCCATTTCGACTCCTTCGGCAATCACGTCGAAATTCAGGCTCTTTGCCAGGG
>Ga0210377_10002444_pt1 | contig 16286 bp, 17 predicted proteins | sample PLM4_65_b1redo_FD_155480 | JGI IMG/M metagenome (GOLD analysis project Ga0210377, IMG submission 155480) | Groundwater sediment microbial communities from an aquifer in East River, Colorado, USA - PLM4_65_b1 redo | ecosystem: Environmental > Terrestrial > Soil > Riparian zone | place: USA: East... | reverse complement strand
GCCTCGTTGTCAAGCAGGACCGATCATACTGTGCGGAGGATGAATTCGGCGACACTTGAGCCCAGGCCGCACAGTCCGGGGGAGAGTCCGATGAGGGGCGGCGGCCCGCCCCTCTCGGTAGGGCCCGCGGGGAGGGCCGAGCGGTTGCTGACATTCCTGCAAGCGCGAGGGCCTTCCCCGCGAACTAAGCGGTGCGGGCGGAGGTGTCATCTATTTCCCGCTCCGCTTAGTAACCAACATGGGTGAGTCCGATGCCGGCAACGCTTTCCACTGAAGAGATAGAAGCGATCGTCCGAGGTGAGCACGGAGATCCCTTCGCACTGCTTGGCCCTCATCAGATCGGCGAGGGAGCCAGGAGCGCCGTGGCTGTGCGAGCCTTCCTCCCGGACGCCAGGCGGGTGACGGTTGTCCCAGCCGATCGCCCTGACGAGGGGCGGCTAATGAATCTGGTGCACCCCGAAGGCCTCTTCGAGGCTGTGTTTCCGGGACATCGCACCCCTTTTGCTTATCGACTGCGGGTGATCGATAACCAGGGACAGCAGTTCAAGGTCGAAGATCCATTCCGCTTTCCGCCGACCCTGAGCGACTACGACTTGTACCTGATGAGAGAGGGCACCCATCTCAGGAATTACGAAAAGCTGGGAGCGCATCTGACGAAACTCGAGGGGGTGCCGGGGGTGTGCTTTGCGGTCTGGGCCCCTAATGCCAGAAGGGTCAGCGTCGTGGGTGACTTCAACCGCTGGGACGGCAGGCGCCACCCGATGCGCAACCACCCCGGAAACGGGATCTGGGAGATTTTTATTCCGGGTCTGGCGGAAGGCGCGCTGTACAAATTTGAGATCAAGGCCCATTCCGGCGAGCCGATCGCCCTCAAGGCCGATCCATTCGCCTACGCCTTCGAGCCGCCGCCCCGGACCGCCTCGATCGTGTACGACCTCGACAACTTCAGGTGGGAGGATTCGGCGTGGATGGAAGCCCGTGAGCACCACAACGCTCTCGAGCGCCCTGTCGCGATCTACGAAGTGCATCTTGGCTCGTGGATGCGCGTGCCGGAAGAGACGGATCGGTTTCTGTCCTACCGGGAGCTTGCGCACCGATTGGCGGACTACGTCAGCGAATTAGGGTATACCCACGTCGAGCTGCTCCCCATCACGGAGCATCCGTTTTACGGGTCCTGGGGATACCAGACGATCGGCTCCTACGCACCCACCTGTCGCTATGGGACGCCTGCCGACTTCATGTATTTCGTTGATTACTTGCACCAGCGCGGCATCGGCGTGATCCTCGACTGGGTGCCGGCCCACTTTCCCCGCGATCCCCATGGGCTGGTCTATTTCGACGGGACCCACCTCTACGAGCACGCCGATCCCCGGAAAGGCGAACAGGGCGAGTGGGGCACCCTGGTCTTCAACTACGGCCGCAACGAGGTGGCCAACTTCTTGCTGGGCAGCGCGCTCTTCTGGCTGGAGCGATATCACCTGGATGGCTTGCGGGTGGATGCCGTCGCCTCGATGCTCTACCTGGACTACGCCCGGAAGCCCGGGGAGTGGATCCCAAATGTCCACGGAGGGAACGAGAACCTGGAGGCGATCGCTTTTCTCAAGCGCTTTAATGAAGCCGTGTACAAGCACCATCCCGGCGTGATGACGATCGCCGAAGAATCCACCGCCTGGCCACTGGTCTCGCGTCCTGCCTACGTGGGTGGCCTCGGCTTCCTTCTGAAGTGGAACATGGGATGGATGCATGACATGCTCGACTACATGGCCCTCGACCCGATCCACCGGAGCTATCACTACAACAATCTCACCTTTGGCCTCCTCTATGCGTTCAACGAGAACTTCGTCCTGCCCCTCTCCCACGACGAGGTGGTGCACGGCAAAGGCTCGCTGCTTGGGAAGATGCCGGGCGACATCTGGCAGAAGTTCGCCAATCTGCGCTGCTTCTACGTGTACATGTACGGCCATCCTGGTAAGAAGCTCCTGTTCATGGGCGGGGAATTCGGCCAGTGGCGGGAGTGGGATCACGATCAGAGCCTGGACTGGCACCTGCTCAATGAAGGTCCCCACCACAGAGGGTTGAAGGGCCTGGTGCGCGACCTGAACCGCTTCTACCGGTCTCAGCCGGCCCTGTTCGAGGTCGATTTCGAGCCCCGCGGTTTCGAGTGGATAGACTGCCACGACTGGCAGGGGAGCATCGTTTCCTTTTTGCGCAGGGCCAAGAACCAGGACGACTTCGTCGTTGTTGTCTGCAACTTCACTCCCGTGCCCCGGCACGGCTATCGCGTCGGAGTTCCCGTTGGAGGCGACTACGTGGAGGTCCTGAACAGCGATGCCGCGATCTACGGCGGGAGCAACCTGGGAAACGTCGGTATGGTCACGGCGCAACCGATCCCCGAACATGGACGTCCGTTCTCGTTGGTCCTCACCCTCCCACCCTTGGCCGGGTTGATCCTCAAGCCCAGGCCGCAGCAGGTCCGGCATGAGGATTCAGGCCGGGTGCCATTCCCACCGCCAGCAGAGTGAACTGGGATGACAAGAGGACTCACTGACAGGCTCCGCTTTCTTCTCGTCATCCACAACCATCAGCCACTGGGCAACTTCGACGAAGTCATCCACGCGCTCATGGACAGGGCCTACCGGCCCTTTCTCGAGGCGATCCGCGACCGGCCCGCGATCAAGCTGACGCTTCATGTCAGCGGGCCCCTCCTCCTGTGGATGGAGCATCGGGCGCATGACTACCTCGATCTCGTCGGCGAGCTAGTCCAGCGCGGCCAGGTGGAACTCTTACTGGGAGGGTTATACGAGCCGATACTGGCCGCGATTCCCCACGACGACAGAGTCGCCCAGATCACCCTGATGGGCGAGCGTCTCCGATCCCGCTTCGGCGTGCATCCGCGGGGCCTGTGGCTGACAGAACGGGTCTGGGACTCGGCGATCATACCGGCACTCGCCGACGCGGGTGTAGCCTACGTTTTCATGGACGATCGAGCCTTCCTGGCCTCCGGGTTTGCAGCCGATACATTACATGACTACTTCCTCACGGAGGCGGATGGGCGGACGGTCGCGGTCTTTCCGATCGATAAGGCCCTGAGGTACCTGGTCCCCTTTCGACCGGCACCCGAAATCGAGGGCCACCTGCGCTGGATCGCGGCGTCAGGCGGGCGTCTGGCCATCGCCGCCGACGACGGCGAAAAGTTCGGTGGCTGGCCGGGGACCTTCAAGTGGGTCTATGAGGACGGGTGGCTAAAAGGGTTCCTGGACCTGCTCGAGGGGTCATCGGATTGGCTTGTATCTCAGACGGCCGCCGAGGCATTTGAAGAGGTTCACCCTGCGGGACTCTGCTACCTGCCGACCAGCTCATATATGGAGATGGAGGAGTGGACCCTCGGCCCTGAGGGGACGAGGCGGCTAGCGGATCTCAGGGCCCGGCTCGGCTCCGATGCCGACCGGTTCGCGGCCCACACACGAGGCGGCCATTGGAAGCACTTCCTTGTCCGATACCCCGAGGCCAACCGGGCGCATAAGAAGGGCTTGGCGCTTGGCCGTCTGCTTCCCGCCAGACGACGGGTGAGTCGGGCGCGGGAGGAACTCCTTGCCGCCCAGTGCAATGATGCGTACTGGCACGGGATATTCGGCGGGCTGTATCTGCCACCCCTCAGACACGAGATCTGGCGCCACTTGGCGCGGGCCGAGGCCTTGATCCGACGTCGCCAGAGGCTAGGGGTCGAGGCGGCAGATCTCGACTGTGACGGGTGGCCAGAGGTCTGGGTGCACGGTAGGAGTTTTTCGGCTCAGGTGCAGCCGCACAGAGGCGGCCGGTTGGTCGAGTGGACCGATTTCGCGGGGGAGGTCAACTTCCTCAATACCCTCACCCGCCGGCCAGAAGCCTATCACGACGCCATCCGGCACGCCGCAGCCCAGCCAGGCAGGGAGCCCGAGGCAGGTATACCCGGCATCCACCACCTCCAGCGGCAAGCGCCGGTCGATCCGGCGAACGCTCTGGCCTACGATCTCTGGGAGCGCGCCAGCTTCCTCGATCATTTCTTTGTGGAACCGCATCCCATTTCTTCTTGGGCGGCGGGCCGCCTGGATGAGCGAGCAGATTTCGCCGACGGAGAGTGGGGGTGGCGGCCGACCTCCTGCGGCGTCGCCCTCGATCGATCGGGACACGTCCGCACCGATTCCGATGAGGGGCATCCGCTCCAGCTACAGAAAGAGTATGCCTTTACAGAGGAGCGGCGCCTTACAGTGTCCTATCGGATGCTGAATCAAGGGAGAGGTCCGCTGGTCGAGCGCTTCGGCGTTGAGTTGAACTTCTTCCTTCCGGGCATCGCTTTCGGCCATTCTCTGGTTACTATCGGCGACCGGGAGATGTCGCTTGATCAGCCCATCACGGCTGCCGAAGTCGAGCGTTTCACATTGCCTGCCCAGGAGGCGCACCATCGCCTGACCGTGAGTCTCAGCCATCCAGCAACGCTGTACGGTCACTTGGTGGCGACACTGTCGCAGTCAGAGCAAGGATACGACCAAACAGTGCAGGCGGTGGCCGCCATGCCGACCTGGGAGATCCGCCTCGAGCCCGGCCAAGAGTGGATAGCCGCGGTCAGTGTCCAAGCCGGGTGAGTTGTTTTATTAGATGAACACTGTCGCATTCGAAGAGATCCTGCGCTGGCTTAGGACCGGCGGCCTCCGCCTGGCGATCATCGCCGTGGGGAGCCTGGTCCTGGTCCACCTCCTCAAGTTGGCCGCAGATCGTGTGGTCCGAACCGTCATAGAGGGAGGAGCCGGCAGAGTCGGCGAGCGGGAAAAGCGCGCCCTGACGCTGGCCGGCATCGTCAAGACGGTCGGGACGACGGCGATCGTTATCATTGCCACGATGATGGGTCTTCGGGAATTCGGGCTGGACATCACTCCCATCATCGCCGGCGCCGGCGTCGTAGGGTTGGCCATCGGCTTCGGGGCCCAAAGCCTGATCAAGGATGTAATCGGTGGATTCTTTATCATTCTGGAGGGGCAATTCGCTGTTGGTGACGTCATCAAAACTGGTGAGATCAGCGGCCAAGTCGAACGGCTCAACCTGCGCGTGACGGTCCTTCGGGATGTCAACAGCGGCGCAGTGCATTTTATTCCGAACAGCGAGCTCAAGGTCGTCTCGAACCTGACGAAGGAGTGGTCACGGGTTGCCCTGAACATCGGTGTGACGTACCGCGAGGACATCGATCGGGTTGTCGACGTGCTGAAGCGGACGGGACAAGAGCTGGCCGCGGATGGGCGAATGGGCGCGATGATCCTGGAGCCTCCTGAAGTCCTCGGGATCGAGGCGCTCGGCGAGTCCCAGGTCACCATCCAGGTGCTCGTGAAGACCCTACCTCAGAAGCAATGGGAGGTGGCGCGGGAGCTGAGAAAGCGGATCAAGGTCGCCTTCGACGAGGAGGGGATCGAGATCCCCTATCCCCATCGGGTGCTTCTCACGAGGATCGAGAGCCTGCCCCCGTCCTCTCACATCACGTGGCCTCCGTCGAAAGACACTTGACCACCTTTGAAGGCCGGGATTAGAATGGCGCAACCCCACAGTACTTATTGTGCCGATGGAGGAGGTGACCATGCAGTACAGGATGACTGAGGAGGCCATTGAGGCGTGCCGCAAGACCGTTGAGCAAGATCCCAGGAACGTCGAGGCGAGGTACCAACTTGCGCTTGGGTATTATCATGCGAGACGGGTGAAGGAAGCGATCGCGGAGCTGCAGCGGGTGATCATTCTGGATCCGAAGCACGTCGATGCCCACTTTCAACTCGGCCTTTGGTATTACGGTCGATGCATGTTCGGCGCCGCAATCGAAGCCTCCCAAAAGGTCCTGGCGTTGGACCCTGAGAACCCTGGCGCCTGCTATCGGATGGCCAGATCCTACTTCCATTTGGGCAAGCTGGACTTGGCCATACAGAGCTTCCGGAAGGTCCTGGCGGCCGATCCTACTCATATCATCTGCCATTACCACCTTGGGATCCTGTATGAGCGGAAGCGGATGTGGCACGAAGCGATCAGCGAGTTTTCGCAGGTGGTGTCGGAGAGCCCGAATGATGCCGCCTCTCATTTCCATCTGGGGCTCGCCTACAAGCGGCTTGGAATCCGCGATCTGGCCATCGGCGAGTTCATGGTGGCGCTGGATCTCGATCCTGAAGATAACGCGTCACTGGAGCAACTCCAGAGCCTCCAGGGGTAGCCCGAAGCACCAGCGCTTAAATGTAGAGGCAGGGCTTGCCCTGCCTCTGGGCGCAGCAAGCAGCGCCCCCACAGAGCCCCAGCCCGAAATCCGCAATCCGTCTGCCCGCCTGTGGATCCCTGCACTGCCTACCAAGCCTGCTGGGTGAAGAACCCCTTTGTCCCGCCTTTGTATTCGGTTATAATGAAACACAGCCAGGTGTTTTGCCTCACTGATCTAACATAAGAATAGCCGCGCTATTTCATCGCTGACCCTCCTCACCCCGCCCCTCTCCCCCATTGGGGGAGAGATTAAAGGTGAGGGGAAACGAAAGGCGTCAGATGGGCAAGCGAAGTCCACTGTACGGTACCGAACTCGCGGCGGGAGTCGTGTTCGGAGAGTGGTTCGGCTGGGAGCTACCCGCTCGATTCTCCGATCCTACCCTTGAGCATCGTGCTGTCCGCGACAGCGTGGGGCTGATCGATCTCTCCTATCGCGGCATTCTGGAACTCACAGGCAAAGACCGCACTCGCTTCTTGAACGGGATGGTCACAAATGATGTGAAATCTCTGAAGCTCGGGTCCGGCCAGTACGCGGCAATGTTGACCCAACATGGCAAGCTGCTGGCCGACATGCGGATCTACGCGCTTGCCGATGCGTATTGGCTCGATCTGCATGAGGAACTGATCCCGAAAGTGCGCGACGTCCTGGAGCGGCACCTGATCGGTGACCAGGTGGAGATCCGAGACCGGAGCGGGGAGTTCACCATGGTCGCACTGCAGGGCCCGGCCAGTGTCGAGCTACTCACCGCGCTGGAGATTGGGGAGGTGAAAAGCCTTGCGGAATACCAGCATCTCAGGGCTATCATCGACGGGATACCCGTCCAGGTGATCCGGGCCAGCGAAACCGGCGAGGAGGGATTCGTCCTGGTTGTGCCTCTCTCGGCGGTCGGTGGAGCCTGGCGGGCACTGCTGCAGGCGGGCCGCGACCTGCAACTGCAGCCGGTCGGAGTGGAGGCCTTTAACATCCTCAGGATCGAGGCCGGCATTCCCTGGTACGGCCTGGATATGGACGAGACCAATCTCCTTCAGGAGGCGGGGTTGGAGCGGGCCGCCAGCTTCTCCAAGGGGTGTTACATCGGCCAGGAGACGGTGGCGCGGACCACCCACCGGGGGCATGTCAATTGGCATCTGGTCGGTCTGCTCCTCGAAGGCGGCGAGGCGCCCGAAGTCGGCGCTGCGCTCCTCCACGAGCAGCGAGAGGTCGGCCGGCTCACCAGTGCGGTCCGTTCACCCATACTGGACCGCCCGATTGCCATGGGCTACGTCCGCCGCGAACGGATGGCGCCTGGGACCATCCTGCACCTCCAGACGCAGAAAGGGACCAGCTCCGCCGAAATCGTTCCGCTCCCATTCTACAAGCGAAAATAACCCCTCTTACTTTAGCATCGAGCGTGGAGACAACGCTCCATGAAGATCTACACCAAGACGGGCGACAAGGGTGAGACCGGACTGATCGGCGGGGCCAGGGTGCTGAAATCGGCGCTTCGAGTCGAGGCATATGGGGAGATCGATGAGCTGAACGCTGTCCTTGGCTGTATCAGGACCAAGCTGACAGACGAGACGATCAGCGAAAGCCTTCTGAGGATCCAGCGCGACCTCTTCGCCATCGGCGCTCAACTCGCCGACCCGAGGGGTCAGGTTGAAAAAAAAGCTGAAAAGGTGAGCATCGGCGAGGAACGAGTTCGACAGCTCGAGGAGATCATTGACCGGTATGATGCCGTGCTCCCTCCGCTCCGCTCATTCATCCTTCCGGGCGGCACAGAGGGTGGCGCCCTCCTTCACCTGGCCAGGGCCGTCTGCCGTCGGGCAGAGCGGCGAATGGTGGCGCTGTCTCAGGAGACATCACTCTCTCCCGTCCTCATCGTCTATATCAATCGGCTCTCTGACCTCCTCTTCACCCTAGCCAGGGCGGTCAACCGGGAGGCGGGGACCGAAGAGATTCCCTGGTAGAAAGGGGGAAGGCGTTGGCGATCCTGAAGGTGGCGCGTCTCGGGCATCCGGTCTTGCGGCAGGTAGCGCCGCCCGTCGAGCCCGAAGCGATTCAAGGCGCCGAGATCCAGCGCCTCATTGATGACATGATCGAGACCATGCGGGAGTACGATGGTATTGGGATCGCCGCTCCTCAGGTCCACGTCTCAAAGCAGATCGCCGTGATTGAGGCAAAGGGGAGCCGGCGGTATCCCGATGCGCCCGATATCCCGCTGACGGTCCTGATCAATCTCGAGGTGACGCCTCTCGCCCCAGATTTGGAAGATGACTGGGAGGGTTGTCTCAGTTTGATTGATTTCAGGGGAAAGACACCCCGTTACCGCCAGGTGCGGGCAAAGGCGCTCGACCGGCAGGGGCATCCGGTCGAGTTTGTCGCCACCGAATTCCACGCTCGAGTGCTCCAGCACGAGCGGGACCACCTCCTCGGCAAGGTCTTCATCGATCGGATGCCCAGCTTTGAGACGCTTTCTTATCTTTCCGAGTTTGCCCGTTACTGGAACCACTAGTGCCGTTCCAACCTGTTGCCGCTAATGGCAGAGAGCTATGCAGAACATACGTCCTTTTCACCGAAGCCTCGTTGTTTCGACGTAAGTAGTTGGAACAGCACTAGGCGATATGCTGGCCCGACAGCGCTTTGCGACGATGATCGCCAAAGGAGAGGGGGCGATTAACCTTGCGGAGGTCGCTCTCCTCATTGCCCAGGAAGAGTACCCAGACATGGATGTCGCGGCCTATATCGATCGGCTGGATCGAATGGCAGAGGAGGTTGACAAGCGCGCCTGGAAAGAAAAAGATCCCTACGATCGCCTCGGGGCATTGAATCGCTATCTCTTTGACGACGCTCGGTTCAGAGGCAATACCGCAGAGTATTACGACCCGCGGAACAGCTTTCTGAACGAGGTGCTTGATCGGCGGACCGGGATTCCAATCACCATCTCAACCGTCTATTTGGAGGTGGGATGGCGTCTCGGGATGCCGCTTCAGGGCGTTGGTTTTCCCGGCCACTTCCTGGTAAAATATTCATCCCCGGAGGCAGAAATCGTCATCGATCCGTTTCATCAAGGCACCGTCCTGAATAAAGAGGATTGCCAGAGTCGGCTCGATGAGTCATACGGCGGGCGAGTCCGTTTTCAGCAAAGCTTCCTGGCCACATCGACCAAGCGCCAGATCCTGACCAGGATCTTGACCAATCTCAAAGGGATCTATGTGGCCGCAAAGAATCACCGCAGGGCGCTGGCGGCGGTCGAGCGGATCCTTCTCATCGATCCTGATCTCGGTCGTGAGATTCGAGACCGCGGAATCCTGCGGATGCAGCTTAAGCAAACATCTCAGGCCGTGGCCGACCTCGAGCGCTATCTGACCATGAACCCCGAGGCAGAGGACGCCGAGGAGGTTCGGACCCGACTGCGCGACTGGCGGCAGGCCCAAGCGAGCTTGAATTAGATAAGCAGGAGGCAGAACAGATGGAACCCCAGGCGTTCATCAAAGAGTTGGAAGAGGAGAATGCCGCGCTGCTGGCTCGCCTTGAGCCCGGCGAAGCGCTAACGGCCGAAAGCGGCGGGAGCCTTGACATCGGTCGCCTGCTGAAGATCGCCTTGAAGAACGAGCTAGAGGCGACCGAGCTGGCAGCCCGCTGGATCGAGAGCACGCCGGAGGTGGATGTGAAGCTAGGCTTCGCCCGACAGGTGGGGGACGAATCCAAACACTACCGGTTGATCGAGGATCGTCTGAAAGAACTCGGCGTCGATCTCAGCGGATTCAATCCGATCGGGAATGGATACGGGGAGCTGTTTCAGTACCTGACCACCCTCACCGACACGGTGGAACGGCTGGCGGCCGGCCAGTTCACGCGGGAAGCGATCGCGCTGGTCAAGAATCGACAGTTCATCGAGCTGTGCGAGGCAAAGGGCGATCACGCCACCGCGAAACTTTACCGCGAGATGATCCAGCCGGACGAGACCTACCATCACAAGCTGGGCCGCAGTCTCTTGCTAAAGTATGCCACCACTGACCAACAGCAGGAGCGAGCGAGGCGGGCTTCTCGCAAAACGCTGGAGCTGGCAGAAGAACTCTCGGGGCTAGCCTTAAAGAAGGCCGGGATCCATCACGCCCCTGGCTGCTGAGGGACCAATCTTGCCCGAGGCGATCTGGCGGACCAGTGGCTCGTCGGCCGGGGGAAACGGGTAGGCGCCGATCTCCGCTGCCGTGACCCAGCGACAGGCGTCGCATCCGAGCGGTTTGGGATCGCCAGCCAGGATCGTGCATCGATAGAATCGGATCTGGACCCGGCGTTCAGAATCGCTGTGCTCGGCAGAGGCGACCTGTTCGTGGACGGCGATGGTCAGCCCCAGTTCTTCCATAACCTCTCTGACCAGGCAGGCCTCGAAGCTCTCGTCGGGCTTTCGCTTGCCGCCGGGAAACTCCCACAGTCCACCCAGATGGGCGTTACTCCGGCGCTGGGCAATCAGGATATTTCCGTCCCTGATGATCAGGCCGGCCGCCACCTCGACTGTCGGTGCGCGCTCTCGCACTACCCGTTCCCTTTCCTATCGGAACGTTTCGATTGGCCAGTCCGCTTGCGAGAACCCCTCGGGGGCTCCCATGGATAGGAGACGCAGATCCGTTGCATCGGGCAGACAGGGCAGTTAGGTTTCCGAGCGGTGCAAATGAGCGCGCCAAAATCCATCATGGCCTGGTTGAAGTCGTACCCCTTTCCCCTGGGGATCAAGGCGGCCGAGAGGTCCCAGAGACGGTTCACCGTTCTGGAGCGCTTCGAGCTGCCGGGGCCCAGGAAGACACGGTGTAGCAGTCGCATGACGTTCGTGTCGAGGATGGGGGCATCCTTACGAAAGGCGAAGCTCATCACCGCGCCGGCGGTGTAACGGCCGATCCCCTTGAGGGCCTGAAGCTCCTCAAGCGAGTCGGGGATCTTGCCGCCGTGCCGACGAATCGCCTCCTGGGCTATGGCGTGAAGGCGGATCGGCCGGATGTTATACCCGAGGGGCCGCCAGACGGTCTCGACATCACGAACCGACGCGCTGGCAAGCTCTTCGATCGAGGGATATTTCCGGAGGAACTCCTTATACTTGGGTATGACCCGATCGACCTGGGTCTGTTGCAGCATCACCTCCGAGACCAAGATCTTGTAGGGATCGGAGGTTTTCCGCCAGGGAAGGTCGCGCCGATGGCGCGCGTACCAGCGCAGCAGTCGCTGCTGGAATTTGCGCCTGATGGCGGCGTCCGGAAAGTGATTGTTGGAGCGTGGCATCGGCCGTAGTGTAGTGAGGTGCGGGATCGATTTCAACTGATTTGTTCCCCTTTCATCTCTCTCCCTTGAGGGAGAGGTGCGGGTGAGGGTTATAGATGACGACACAACTAGTCAGACCTGAGCGGTTTTTCCTCGAGAAGTTCGGCCTGACCGAGCGGCACCTTGAACGGGGGTTGGGAGCCGCCCTCGGCACGCAGATCGATTATGCCGACCTCTATTTCGAGTACCGGATCAGCGAAGCCCTCTCGCTTGAGGAGGGGATGATCAAGCGGGCATCGAAAAATATCAGTCAGGGGGCGGGAGTCCGAGCCCTGGCTGGAGAGAAGACCGGCTATGCCTTCTCCGACGAGATCAGCGTTGAGAATCTTGAGCTGGCTGGCTCTCGCGCCAAGGGGATCGCCGAGCGGGCTGGCGCCGGGAGTCCTCCGCCCGTCAGGGTTGGTGGCCCTCCTCCTCACGACCTCTACCCGGTCCGCATCCCGCCGATTGAGATCCCGGTGGAGAAGAAGATCGATCTGCTCCAGCGCATCGACGCCATCGCCAGGAAGGTGGACCCCCGGATCGTCCAGGTGATGGGCTCGTTCGCCACCGAGTACAAGATCGTGCTGGTCGCAACCTCGGCCGGCGTCATGATCGGAGACATCCAGCCCCTCTCCCGCCTGAACATCACCTGCATCGCCCAAGAAGGTGATAACCGCCAGATGGGAACCTGCGGAGGGGGTGGCCGGGTCGAGTTCGACTTCTTCTTTGAAGACGGCCGGTTCGACCGCTACGCAAGGGAGGCCGCCCGCCTGGCCATCGTCAACCTCAGTGCGGCCCACGCCCCGGCCGGGACCATGGACGTGGTTCTCGGCCCCGGATGGCCGGGGGTCCTGCTGCACGAGGCGATCGGCCACGGCCTCGAGGGCGATTTCAATCGGAAGAAGACCTCGGCCTTCACTGATCGGATCGGGCAGCGGGTGGCCTCCGAACTTGTCACCGTGGTGGACGACGGCACGATACCTTTCCGCCGAGGCTCTCTCAATATGGACGACGAGGGCACGCCGACCGGGCGCACCATCCTGATCGAACGCGGGATCCTGCGAGGATACATGCAGGATCGGCTGAATGCGCGCCTCATGGGGATGAAGCCCACCGGCAACGGCCGGCGAGAGAGTTATGCCTTCCAGCCGATGCCCCGCATGACCAATACCTTCATGCTTCCTGGCGACTCGATGCCGGAGGAGATCATCGCGTCCGTCAAGCGGGGGCTGTACGCCGTGACCTTCGGCGGAGGCCAGGTGGACATCACCAGCGGCAAGTTCGTCTTCTCGGCAAGCGAGGCCTACCTGATCGAGGACGGGAAGATCACCCGACCGGTCAAGGGGGCGACGCTGATCGGACACGGCCCAGAGGTCCTGACCAGAGTCACCATGGTGGGAAACGACCTGAAGCTGGACGAGGGGATCGGAACCTGCGGCAAGGACGGTCAGATGGTCCCGGTCGGGGTGGGCTTGCCGACCATCAAGGTCGAGGGGCTCACCGTGGGCGGGACACAGAGCCTGACCAAAGGGGAGATCTATCTCCAATGATTAGCCAGAGGATCGCCGAGGAGGTCTTGCAGGAGGCGAAGCGAAAAGGTGCCACCGAGGCCGACCTAGCCCTGGTGCAGAATGAGTTGGTCACGGTCCAGGTCAGGTTCGGCGAGGTGGAAACGATCCGCAGCGCCAAGGAAGTTGGCCTTGGGTTGCGACTATTCTTCGGCAAACGGTCGGCCACCAGCTCTACTTCGGATCTCTCCAGGGAGTCGCTTGATCGGTTGGTGGAGGATACAGTCGTCCTAGCAAAGGCGACCGCCCACGATGAGTTCTCGGGTCTCCCTTCGCCGGAGGAGCTCGCCAAGAGGTTCCCAGAGCTTGATCTGTACGACCCGGAAGGTGAGACCCTCACCGTCAAGGAGCGGATCACCCAAGCCAAAGAAGCCGAAGCTGCGGCCCTGGCCTACGACAGCAGAATCACTAACTCCGAGGGGGCGGATTTCTCTAGCAACCTCTATCGAATCATCTACGGGAGCAGCCAGGGCTTCGTGGGCGAGTACCGCGGCACGACCTTCAGCCTGGCGGTGACACCGATCGCGCTATCGAACGGAGCGATGCAACGCGATTACTGGTACTCGTTCACCCGCCACCTGAAAGACCTGGAGTCACCGGAAGCGATCGGCCGGCAAGCAGCCGAGCGAACCGTCAGGCGCCTCGGCGGGAAAAAGATCAAGACCCAAGAGGTCCCGGTGGTGTTTGACCCGGAGACCGCCGCCAGCCTCATGCGAACCCTCTGCTCTGCAGCCTCCGGCCCTTCCCTCTATCGCGGGGCTTCCTTCCTGATCGACAGGCTGGGGGATCGGATCGCCGCAGAGATCGTCTCGGTATATGACGACGGGACGATGCCAGGTCACCTCGGCTCGAAACCGTTCGACGGCGAAGGGCTGCCGACCCGCCGCACAGCAGTCATGGAGAATGGCGTCCTGCGCAGCTACCTCCTGGATACCTACTCTGCCCGGAAGCTCAAGCTTGTGCCGACCGGGAGCGCGGTCAGGGGCATTGGCGACGTCCCTACCGTCGGAGCGACGAACTTCTACCTCCAAGCAGGGCCACACGATCCGGCCGACATCATCCAGTCGGTGGATAGGGGCCTTTATGTCACCGAGATGATCGGCTCCGGCGTGAACCTTGTGACAGGCGATTACTCCAGGGGGGCGGTCGGGTTCTGGATTGAGAAAGGGGAACTGGCCTATCCAGTCGAGGAGATCACCGTGGCCGGCAACTTCAAGGAGATGATGCTCGGGATCGAGATGGTCGGCAACGACCTGACCTTCCGCAACGGCGTCGTCGCGCCGACCCTCAAGATCCGCCGCATGACCGTCGCCGGCCACTGAACCGAGCGTACCCCTCTATTCTCTGCGGTCATTGCGAGCGCCAAAAGGGCGCACGGTAATCTCATCTCTCAATAACATCCCACCGTCCTGACGGAATCCGACCCCTCGATCTGCTTTCCACCTACGGTCTCCCCGGTTAGGGAGGCATTCGTGATTCCTCCTGCTTTATCTTGGAAATTCATGTATCATAATAACAAGGAGGAAAGACGACATGGGAAAGAAACAAACCGTCAGTGTGGTCTTAGATGCTGAGGTGGCGGAAGCCCTGAAGGCGGAAGCCGAGGGGCGGGACCGTAGCATGAGCTGGATTGTGAACCGCCTCCTGGCGGCTGCGCTCCGGCAGCCCCGCCGGATCGCCCTAGAGGAAGTGCTACCCGAAGACCCCGACTGGAAGATCATCCAGGCGCGCCGCCGCGAGCCTTTGACCAACTTTGACACCTATCACCGCGAGCGGCTGAAAAAGAGCGGGCTGCGAAAGAGAGCAGTCGGTGACTGAGGTCTACAGGGTCCGCTTCCGCAGCCGCTCTGTCCGCAAAGAGCTGGATGGCCTGAACGATGAAACGTATCTTCGTATCGTGGCGGCGATCCACGGCCTTCGGGAAAACCCCCACCCGCCAGGGACGAAAAAGCTCACCGGTCGGGAGGCCTACCGCATTCGGCTAGGCGACTACCGGGTCCTTTACAGCGTAGATGACAAAGCCAAAGAGGTACGGATTGAGGCAGTGCGCAAGCGTTACGAGAGGACATATGACTGACAGGGACCGCGCAGAAGAGCTGTGTCTCACACGAGGTCAGCCAAGGGCACGGCAAAGCAAGGCCAGTCTTGCTTCAGCATCTTGACCTCGGCTGTGGGCGCGGAGGAAGCCATCCACGAGACCCTCGCGCAACCAGAGAAACTCCTCGAACCACTTAGTGATTCAGATGCGCACGTATAGTTTCCTGGCTCAGGAATCCGCGCAATAACATCCCCTCGCCCCTGTGTGGGGGAGAGGGCAAGGGTGAGGGGGGTCTTCCCGTCGGCCATGCACTAACCCCGACCTTATACGGCGACGCCCTTTGGACACGAGTACCTCTGTGTGGTGGTAGAATTCAGATATGGCCGAAAGAAAAGTAAGGATTTGGTACGATCCCGAGGGAGATTACCTCGAGGTGATCTTTGACCAGAAGCCGGGATACCTTCGGGAAACTGTGAGTGACCAGGTGATGGAGAAGGTGGATGACCATGGCAACATCCTCGGATTCTCGGTGCTCAAAGTCAGCGCTCTGAGGAACGCCCCGTTGGAGGTAGCTCTCTGACCGAGCATCACGATCCTTCCGAGATCATCCAGTCAGTAGAGGAGGGGCTCTACGTCACCGAATTGATTGGCCCCGGCGTAAACCTCGTCACGGGGGATTACTCCCTGGGGGCGGTGGGATTCTGGATCCACAAGGGGGAGCTGACGGTCGAGGAGATCACCGTGGCGGGCACCGCTTGACCGAGGGACGAAAGAATGCGATCCTGAGGCAACTTTTGGTTAGGGAGAGGAGCCCGTCAAGACGGTGAAGGGCCGTCTGGGACGCATCGAAAGGAGGTACCTACATGAGGACGAAACGCGCTGCCCTGCTTGTGATCCCTCTGCTCCTGGGTCTGCTGCTCCCGAAAGGAGTGTCGGCCAGGACCATCACCGCGCTCGGGAGCGTTTCGATCACGCACCCCGACGGTTCGCCGGCGACGGAGCTGGTGGGCGTGGTGGTGATTCACGGCCCTGTCTTCCTGCAGACCATCACGCAGCAGCTCCCCGAAAGCGCCTGAGCCCTGAGAGGGCGCAGCAAGCAGCGCCCCTACAAATCCAAAACCTGCAATCCATATTCAGCGAG
>Ga0210377_10002443_pt1 | contig 16293 bp, 17 predicted proteins | sample PLM4_65_b1redo_FD_155480 | JGI IMG/M metagenome (GOLD analysis project Ga0210377, IMG submission 155480) | Groundwater sediment microbial communities from an aquifer in East River, Colorado, USA - PLM4_65_b1 redo | ecosystem: Environmental > Terrestrial > Soil > Riparian zone | place: USA: East... | reverse complement strand
GAAATGCCTGGATGAGCAATCCGGAACAATTCAGTCCGAAGGCTTTTCCGGCTTGATGAGAGTTGGCGACTCTTTGCGATCTTTGCGGGCTTGGCGGTGAAATATTTGGGCTCATGGCGCGTTGCGGCTATTGGAAGGACGGGCCAGATGCATTCTTCGGATCGCATCCATAAGAAAGGAGAAGGGAAATGAAGCGACTGTATGCGGAGATCGGTGTCGTCAACACCAAGGAGGTATTCAGGAAAGCCATGCAGGGCGGGTACGCCATTCCCGCCTACAACTTCAACAACCTGGAGCAACTGCAGGCGATCGTCATCGGCTGCGCGGAAACCAAGTCGCCGGTCATCCTCCAGGTGTCCAAGGGCGCCCGCGAGTACGCGAACCAGACCCTGCTCCGTTACATGGCGATGGGTGCCGTCAAGATGGCGCATGAGATGGGGAGCAGCATTCCCATCACCCTGCATCTTGACCACGGGGATTCGTTCGAGCTGTGCAAGTCCTGCATCGAGTATGGGTTCTCGTCCATCATGATTGACGGCTCCCACCTCCCCTACGAGGAAAACATCAAGCTGACCAAGCAAGTCGTGGATTATGCGAACCCGTTCGATGTGAGCGTTGAGGGCGAGCTCGGGGTGCTGGCCGGGATCGAGGAGCACGTGGTCGCCGAGAAGTCCCACTACACCGATCCCAACCAGGTGCAGGACTTCGTCGGGCGGACCGGTGTGCACAGCCTGGCCATCTCCATCGGCACCTCCCACGGCGCCTACAAGTTCAAGCCGAAGCCCGGCGAGACCATGCCTCCCCTCCGCTTTGACATCCTGCACGAGATCGAGAAGCGGCTGCCCGGCTTCCCGATCGTACTGCACGGCGCCTCCTCGGTTCTGGCCAAGTACGTGGCCATGATCAACGAGTATGGCGGGAGGATCGAGGGCGCAATGGGCGTGCCGGAAGAGCAGTTGCGAGAGGCGGCCAAGTCGGCCGTCTGCAAGGTGAACATTGATACCGACGGCCGCATGGTGGTCACGGCCATCGTGCGCAAGATCCTCATGGAGAACCCGAAGGAGTTCGATCCGCGCAAGTATCTCGGACCGGCCCGGAAGGAACTGATCGAGATGATCAAGCACAAGAACACGAACGTGCTGGGGTCGGCGGGCAGAGCGTAACGGCGAAGCATTCAGCCACCAGCCGTCAGCGGTCAGCCGAGGATGGACAACGGGGGCACGTTCTGGACCAAGGGCGTGCCCCTGTTTCGTTTCCTGATCATGCAGGGGTGGCTGGAGCGGGCATGGCCGAGATATCCTTCGGCCTCCCAGCTTCCCAGCGTCCTCGCCTCCTAGCGTATCGGTTCTTGGCGGTGAAGGGCTTTTCGTGAACGGTCTCAATCCGTTCAAGGCAGGCTTCATCGCGGTCCTCGCGATCTACGGGGTCGTCTGTGCCGCGAGCCCCTCAACCTACCGCTTCCTCGATCGGGTGGACCTCGTCTTCCACGAGGCCGGGCACGTCATCTTTGGGCTCTTCGGGGAGTTTATCGGACTCCTCGGCGGCAGCCTCATGCAGTTCCTCGTTCCCGCGGTGGTTGTGGCCTATTTCTTCCTTCACCAGCAAGCCTATTCCGCCGCCGTCACGCTCTTCTGGGTGGCCCAGAGTCTTTTCAACGTGTCCGTCTATGTGAAGGACGCCCGGGCGAGGGTGCTTCCCCTCCTGGGCGACGACATCTCCGCCCACGACTGGCACAACATACTCGGCCGGCTGCACTTGCTGAGCTGGGATCAGGCGATCGGTAATCTGGTCTACACCCTGGGGTTAATCGCCCTTGCCGTATCGGTCCTGGGGGGGTTGTACTTTTCGCGAGAGGAGGATTCCCCGGCGGAGTAGTTCCATACTTGCACCTCGTACCCACCCTTCCCCCTGCTCTGATTGCCAGAAAAAGCTCTTGTCTTCCTTCATCGGCCAAGCATAGAATTCCGAAAGCTGCTTCCGCTCAAATCCTTGTCCCGAGGTCAGACCGCGCACGAACCTGAGCGGGACAGTGCTCATGCGGTCAACTTGATTGACACCCTGTTTCGACACCGGAGAAACTGGGTCTCGGATGACCAGGCATTCGCCTACGGCCGTACCTCCGACTCCCGAAGAATCGAAGCCGAAGGTGCCTCTCTGCCTGCTACTGCTCGGGGCAGGTCTCGCTGCGATTTTCGTATGGTCCGGGGTGCACCCACGCCTGGTCGGGACTTGGTGGCTGGAGGTCATGCCGGTCATCATGGGCATCCCAATTCTGGTCGCCACGTACCGGCGACTCCCGCTGACACCCCTCAGTTACGTTCTGATCTGGATTCACGCGATCATTCTCTTGATCGGTGGGCATTACATCTATGCCGAGATGCCGCTGTTCAACTGGATTCGCGACGCCTTTCACCTGTCCCGCAACCATTACGACCGGGTCGGTCATCTCGCCCAGGGATTCGTCCCGGCGATCCTCGCGCGAGAAATCCTGCTGCGCACCTCTTTCATGGAAGGAGAGTGAGGATGAAGATCATTGCCAACGGCATCAGCATCAACTACACGCTCGAGGGCCCGGCGTCGGCGCCGGTCGTGACGCTCAGCCATTCACTGGCGACGAATCTCTCGATGTGGGATCCCCAAATTCCTGCGCTTGCCTCGCGCTATCGCGTCCTCCGCTACGATACGCGAGGGCATGGCGGCACGGACGCCCCCGAGGGCGCGTACTCGCTCGATCAGTTGGCGGAAGACGCGCGGGCGCTCCTCCGGGCCTTGGGGATCGGGCGGACGCACTTCGTCGGGCTGTCCATGGGAGGATTCATCGGCCAGATCCTTGCCCTCAAGTACTCCCAGATGCTTCAGAGTCTCGTCCTGTGCGACACCACCAGCCGGGTGCCGGCCGATGCCAAACCCATGTGGGACGAACGCATGCGGGTTGCCCAGAGCCAAGGGATGGAGCCGCACGTAGAGCCGACGATCGGCCGCTGGTTCACGGCGCCGTTCCGGGAGCAGCGCCCCGATGTCGTTAACCCCGTGCGGGCGACGATTCGCGCCACCCAGCCGGCCGGCTACATCGGTTGCTGCCATGCCATCGTGACCCTCGATCTCACGGACCGTCTCCAGGCGATCAGCGTGCCGACGCTGGTCATCGTGGGAGAGGAAGACCCCGGAACGCCGGTCGCCGCGTCGCGGACGATCCACGAACGGATCAAGGGCTCCGAGCTGGTCATCCTCAAATCGGCATCGCACCTTTCCAACGTGGAGCAGCCCGAGGCCTTCAACCAGGCGGTTACCGGGTTCCTCGCAAAGGTCTGACCCCAGGAGCGCGGAGGCAGGGAGATGGATCGGACGTTTTTCGTTTTGGGGGCGGTGTTGGCAGCTCTGGGGGTGGCCGCGGGCGCGTTCGGCGCCCACGCCTTACGGGCTCGCCTGTCGCCTGAGATGCTGGGCGTGTTCGAGACCGGCGTGCGCTACCATCTGATCCACGCCTTGGGGCTCTTGGCTGTGGCTTGGGCCGCCATGCGTTGGCCCGGGACAGCCACGAACGCCGCGGGCTGGCTTTTTGTGGCGGGGACGGTGCTTTTCTCCGGGAGCCTCTACGCCCTGACCCTCAGCGGGATTCGGGCGCTGGGAGCCATCACGCCCTTGGGAGGCGTCGCCTTCATCGCAGGCTGGCTCACGCTCGCCTGGGCGGCATTGAGGGGGTAGTGATTTGCTGCGTGTCTCAGGCGCGTTTGCCTGGCAACTGCATCCCGGGACGACGGCGATCCCTCCTTAGGCGGCGCTCCGCGGAGGTCGGTTCGGCGTCGACACGTCTTTGGCCATATCGTCGGTCCAGGATCACCCGGATGTCCCTGCGCCCCTGCAGGGGGGTGCCCAGCTCCTGCTGCATGCTCGGGCATTGGCGGCTGATGATCAGGTAATACACCAGACGTTCTCCTCCGAGGTCGGCATCGAGAACACCTCTCCCTCGCCGGCGCCCCGACCGAGGGCAAGCGTTACTACCGATTCGGCGCGCGATAGACCGTCTGCCCACCCACGATCGTTTCCAGGACCTCGAGCCTCTCGCCATCGCGCAGGAGGACGATGTCAGCCGGCGCCCCCGGCGCCAGACCGCCGGGCAGCTCCGGCCAGAAAAGGCGGGGCTGGCAGGTCGCCATGGCCAGGGCTTGGGCCAGGGTGATTCCCGCGAAACGCCGCACGTTGCTCACCGCCCGATCCATGGTCAGCGCGGAACCGGCCAGGTAGGGTGTGCCGGGCAGGCGGACGGCGCCATCCGGCTGCGCCTCGGCCAGCACCTCGCCCAGCCGGTACGTCCCGGGCGGCGCGGCGGCCGCGGCCATGGCGTCGGTGATCAGGATCACCCGCTCCGCGCCCTTGCAGCGGATCACGTTCTTGACAAAATACTCAGTCAGGTGATGGCCGTCCACGATGATGGAGGCGAGCAGGCCGTCCGTCGCCAACTGCTTCTGGACGTAGTTGCGATGGCGGGGCAGGACCGCATGGGCGCCGTTGCCCAGGTGGGTGGACAGTTGCGCGCCTGCCTGGACAGCCGCATCAATGTCCGCCTCCCCGGCGTCGGTGTGACCGATGGCTACCACCACGCCCGCGACCCTGAGTCGAGCGATCAGGTCCAGCGCCCCGAACCGCTCCGGCGCAACAGTGACCAGCCGGATGAGGCCGCCCGCTGCCTCCTGGAGGTGCTGGAACGTGTCCCAGTCGGGGTCGCGGATGTGGGCCCTGGGGTGCGCCCCGCGCGGCCCATCCTCGGGGCAGAGAAACGGACCCTCGAGGTGGATCCCGGGGATCGCGCGCGCCAGGGCAGGATCCTCCTCGCGGGCGCGCCGGATGGCGGCGAGCGTTCGGGCCATGCTCTCCAGGGGGGCCGTGATCACGGTGGGAAGGAATCGAGCAACCCCGTGCTGCCACATGGCCTGGAGCGCGCGGCGCAACTCCTCGCCGGTGAGCTCCGCCCGGTTGAAATCCACCCCGGCGAAGCCATTAACCTGCAGATCGAAGAAGGTCTCGGCGGCGAAGCAGGTCGCGTCCCCCGCCGGGTCAGCCGCGGGGCGGTCGGCCGGCGGAAGGACCGCCACGATCCGGCCGTTAGTCACCTGGATGTCGCAAACCTGTCCGCCAGGTTCCGGGCGGCTGCGGATGACACGATCTGTCGCCATGCCACTCCTGCCGGAGGCCGCCGTCAGCGCTGCGATGCCCCGGGCTCGCGGAGTGCTTCAAGACATCCGGCTAGAGGCCCAGGCGGGCCGCCAAGTCTTCCAGGAAGACCTTGGATTCCCGAACCTGGGCATCCAGGTCCGGTACGTGACCGACATCCACGGCGACGTAGCCGGAGAAGCCGTGCTTCTTGAGCGCCAGGAAGACGCCGTCCCAATCCACGGTGCCGCGCCCCACCGCCAGGTGCTGGTTGGTGAGCCCGTCGTTATCCGAGACGTGGAGGTAGTAGACGCGACTCCCCAGCTTCTCGATGCTGAGGGGCAGGATCTCCTTCTGCGCATGCTGGTGCCCGGTGTCCAGGACGGCGCCGAAGCTGTCGTTGTCCACGGCATCCATCAGTCGCAGGAGGGCATCGGTGTTGCTGACGATCTCGCCCACGCGGGGCTCCAGGCAGAACTTCAGGCCCGCCCGCTCCGCCTCGTCGGCGCAGGCGCCGAGGCTGTCCACCAGCCAGCCCCAGAGGTCGTCCCAGCGGAACGCCGGGTCCACCTTCACCTGGAACCGCTTGCCGAAATTGATGGCCTCTGTGTAGGGCGCATCGCCCACGAACTCCAGATGCGGGATGTAGCTGTCGGTTTGGATCGTGTCGCAGCCGAAGAAGGTCGCCGTCTCCACGGCGAGCTTGAAGAGATCCAGGGCGTGGACTCGCCGCGCCTTCTCCGGATGGACCAGCTCCGGCAGGACCGGACAGAAATTCACAACCTGGACGCCCAGGTCGTCGCAGCGCTTCTTGAGTTTTTGACGCTCGCTGTGCACTGCGCGCAGGTTCTCTTCCCGCACCCCCTCCAGCTCCACGTTGGTGAACCCCAGGGCGGCCATCTCCTCCAGGGCTCGGTGCGTATCCGGCAGGCTGGGCGGGTAGCCGTACTTCGAGATGGCGTACAGCCAGCAGCAACTGATCTTCATGGTAGCTCCTCGTCGGTGAAGAATGGCAGGATCCGCGCCCGTCCGGCTCGCATTGGCCGGGCCGGTGGTTGGGGGGCGGACAGTCCGCCACGAACAAATCCCCAGTCTAAACAAGAGAATATGCCTCCCGCGCCCTGACGTCAAGGCGGTTCTATAGGGCGGCTGGCGGGCGGGTTCAGGAGGCGAAGAACACGTCCCGTCGATGGAACCTGGGGGAGTTCCCTCAGTAGTCCGACCGGCCGCCGGAGGCGTCATAGACGGCGCCGGTGACGAAGCTGGCCTCGTCGGAGGCCAGGAAGGCGACAACCGCGGCGATCTCGTCCGGCGAGGCCAGGCGTCCCATGGGCACCTTGCTGGCGAGGAGCGCCTTTTGCTCCGGCGAGAAGCTGCGGGCCATGTCGGTCTCGGTCAGCGCCGGGGTCACACAGTTGACGGTGATGCCGTCCCGCGCGACCTCTTTGGCCAGGGACTTGGTGAGGCAGATGACCCCGGCCTTGGAGACCGAGTAGGCCGCCATGTTGGCGTTCCCTTCCTTGCCGGCGACCGAGGCAAGGCTCACGATCCGCCCCCACTTTCGGGACAACATCGCGGGCAGAACGGCGCGGCTGCAATAGAACACGCCGTGCAGGTTCACGCTCATCACCCGGTGCCATTCGGCATCCGACATCTCGCGGACCAGGATCACCTCGCCCACGATGCCGGCGTTGTTCACCAGGATGTCAATCCGGCCGAACCGCTCAAACGCGGATTGGACCCCGGCAGCGACCTGGGCCGGATCGCTCACGTCCAAGACGGAGGCCATGACGTTCCGGCCAGCAGCCTCCAGCTCTTTTGCCGTGACCTCGGCGGCCTTCCGATCCGCGTCGGCGATCACCACGATCGCGCCCTCGGTGGCCAGGCGGGTGGCGATGGCCTTTCCGATTCCGCGAGCCGCTCCCGTCACGATGGCAACCCGATTGGCAAAGCGCATGCGTGTCTCCTTTCCGCTTCATGGATTCGACTGGGGAAGATGCCTCCGGGAAGACAACATGGGCCGGACCGCCCAGATATCATATGCGTCGTGGGACGGGGGAGCAACCGGCTTTCTCCCTTGGGATGATCTTTGATACAGCTCCGGGGGTTGCCCGGGTTTCGTCACCGGTGTATCCTTGGCTGTGCTGGCCATCGGAGTCTCTTGTTTTCCGACACTCGAGGGGATGCCATGCAGCCGCCGACGCTCCAGGATGTCTTTCGCGCCCGCCAGGTCATCAGCCGATATCTGGCCCCCACGCCGCTGGTGCGCTCCGCCGCGATGTCCGAGGCGCTGGAATGCGAGGTGTACCTGAAGCTGGAGACCGTTCTGCCCATCGGGGCGTTCAAGGTCCGGGGCGGGCTCAACTTGATGTCGCACCTGGCCGAGGAGGAGCGGGCACGCGGCGTCATCACGGCCTCGACGGGAAACCATGGGCAGTCCATTGCTTATGCCGCCAAGGTCTTCGGGGTGAAAGCCATCGTCGCGGCTCCCGAAGGGGCGAACCCCGACAAGGTGGCGGCCATGCGACGGCTGGGCGCCGAGGTGATCCTGCGGGGACGGGATTTCGACGAGGCGCGGGAGTGGGCGGAGGGGCAGGCGCGGCTGGAAGGCTACCGGTACGTTCATCCGGCCAACGAGCCGCTCCTCATCGCCGGCGTCGGGACGGCCAGCCTCGAGATCATGGAGGCGCTCCCGGAGGTGGAGGTCATCCTGGTGCCCATCGGCGGGGGCAGTGGCGCCAGCAGCCACTGCCTGGTGGCCAAGCGCATCAAGCCCACGCTGAAAGTCATCGGGGTCCAGGCGGAGAAGGCGCCCTCAGTGTACCTGTCCTGGAAGGCGGGACGGAAGGTCGAGACGCCTGAGGCCGCGACCTGGGCCGAGGGCATCATGACGCGGGTGCCCTTCGATCTCCCCCTGGGTGTCATCCGCGAGCAGATCGACGACATCGTCCTGGTCAGCGAGGAGGAACTGCGGCAGGCGGTGCGCTTCCTCCTCGAGGCCGCGCACCAGCTTGCCGAGGCGGCCGGCGCCGCGCCGGCGGCCGCGGCACGGAAGCTGAAGGACCGCCTCCGGGGCCAGACGGTCGTCCTGATCGTCAGCGGGTGCAACATCACCCTGGATCAACTGCGATGGGTCCTCACGGACCAGCAGCCCAGGTAGGTGGGGCGTATGGCGGAGGGCAAGAATCGCTGGCCCAACCCGCTGGCGTCGCACGACAAGGACTTCATCATCTTCCTCCTGATCATCCTCCTCGGGGGGGCCGGGCAGTACTGGGGGATTGACGGCTGGTGGCGCCGACGGCGCCGCTGAAACGGGAGTCCCGCGTGCCGACGAAACCAACCAAGGTGCTGGAGACCTTCCCCAACCCGAATCCGGAACGGGACTACGAGATCAGCTTCGACTGTCCGGAGTTCACCTGCCTCTGCCCGCGCACGGGGCAGCCTGACTTCGCCACGATCCGGATCCGGTACGTCCCGGACAGGCTGTGCGTGGAGCTGAAGTCCCTCAAGCTGTACCTGTGGTCGTTCCGGGACGAGAGCCACTTCCACGAGGCTGTGACGAATCGCATCCTGAACGACCTGATGAAGGCGACCCGGCCGCGCCGCATGACGGTCGTGGGCGACTTCTATGTCCGTGGCGGGATTCACACGGTCGTGACGGCTACCTACGAAGCGCCCAAGCGGCGACGGCGGTGAGGTTGTTTCGAGGACCCCTGCTGGCTGCCGTGGTCGCCCTGCTGGCGGCCTGCGCGCCCGCGGCCTGGGCGCCGGCCGAGGAGGGCGCGATCCAACTGCCACCCGGCTTTCGGATGGACACCTTTGCCTCGGGCCTCGGGGCGCCGCGCTTCATGGCGGTCAGCCCGTCTGGCGACCTGTTCGTCTCGGTGCCGTCCCGCGGCCAGATCGTGGCGCTGCCCGACCGGGACGGCCGTGGGAAGGTGGAGAGGGCGATCATCTTCGCCGATGGCCTCAACCGCCCGCACGGCCTGGCATTCTTTCGGGGGTTTCTGTACGTTGCGGAGACGGGCGCGGTGGTCCGGTTTCCCTACCGCCCGGGAGATCTCACGGGAGGCAAGCTCGAGGTCGTGGTCCGCGATCTGCCCAGCGGAGGGGGCCACTGGACGCGGACCATCACCTTCGGTTCGGACGGCAAGATGTATGTGTCCGTGGGGTCCTCCTGCAATCTGTGCGAGGAGCGCGATCCGCGCCGCGCGGCAATTCTCCAGTTCGAGCCGGATGGATCGGGTGGCCGCCTCTTCGCCCGAGGCATCCGGAACGCCGTCGGGATTACCTTTCACCCCGGGACCGGGGAGTTGTGGGCGACCGATAATGGGCGAGACTGGCTGGGGGACGACTTCCCGCCGGATACGATTCTCGTTGTGAAGGAGGGGGCCCACTACGGCTGGCCTTACTGCAACGGTCGGCGGGTTCCCGATCCGGACCTCGGCCGGCCGGACTTCTGCAAGACCACCGCGCTGCCGGCCGTGGAGATTCAAGCGCATTCCGCCCCGTTGGGCTTGACCTTCTACACAGGCGGCATGTTCCCCGCCGAGTACCGCGGCGACCTGTTCGTCGGGTTGCACGGGTCCTGGAACCGCTCCGTCCCGACGGGCTACAAGGTCATCCGGATCCCCATGCGGGGCGGGACGCCCGGCGTGCCCGAGGATTTTGCCACCGGGTGGCTTCAGGGAAGTCAGGCCTGGGGCCGCCCCGTGGACGTCATCACGGGGAAGGATGGCGCCCTCTACGTCTCGGATGATCGCGCCGGCACGATCTACCGCATCTCCTATTCGACCCGCTGACAGCCCCGCCCGCCCAACTTTCCCCTTGCCCCGCCTGGGTTTCCCTGGCATCTTGACGGAAGAGTTGAGAACCGAGAGCCAAGAGCCGAGGAAGTTTTTCATGGAATCTGCGTAGTCTGCGGATAAATATATTTTGCCATGCGCATCCTGCTGGTTGAGGACGATCGCAAGGTCGCCACCTTCATCCGCAAGGGCCTCGCGGAGGAGGGCTACGCCGTGGACGTGGCTCCCGACGGCGAGACCGGGCTGGCCATGGGGCTGGACCGCCTCCACGATGCCATCGTCCTGGATGTGATGCTGCCGGGCAAGCCGGGATTCCAGGTGCTCCGGGAACTCCGCCAGGCGAAGGTGGCCACACCGGTCCTCCTGCTAACGGCGCGAGACGCGGTGGAGGACAAGGTGCAGGGGCTGGACGCCGGGGCGGACGACTATTTGACCAAGCCGTTTGCCTTCGCCGAACTCCTGGCGCGGATGCGTGCCCTGCTCCGGCGGGGGACGGCGGCGCGGACGCCGGTGCTTCAGGTCGCCGATGTGGCCATGGATCCGGCCACGCGAACGGTGAAACGTGGGGGAGAGACCGTGTCGCTGACCAATCGCGAGTTCGCCCTCCTGGAGTACTTCCTGCGGAACCCTGGCCGGGTCCTCACCCGGACCATGATCGCCGAGCACGTGTGGGACTATTCCTTTGACGCCGGGACGAACGTGATCGACGTGTACGTGAACTACCTGCGAAAGAAGATTGATGCCGGTCGGGAGCCGAAGCTCATCCACACGGTGCGTGGGGTGGGCTATGTCCTGAAGGCCGACTAAAGAACGGTGTGCACAAGTTCAAACTGACTACTGACAACCGACAACGGGACTAGGCCCGAGTCGGGCGTCGGAGCGCGCACCTCGGTCTGTTATTCCGTTTTCAATTGTCAGTTGTCGGTTGTCAGTTTTCCATTGGGTCTGAATGAGATGGATCATCCATGAAACGCTTGTCAATCCGGGCTCGGCTGACCCTCTGGTACACGGGGATTCTCGCGACCACGCTCATCCTGTTGGGCGGCGTGGCCTACGGGCTGCTGATGCGGGGCCTCTGGCAGGATGCGGACGCGACTCTCGAGGGGGTCGCAAAGACAGTGGCCCAGGCGGCCGATCGGCCGTCCGCCCAGATCGTCCCACCGGACCTTGACGAGATGCTGCGCCGGTTCTTCGGACCGGGCTTCGCGGACAGGTTCTATCAGTTCTTGGATCCCCATGGTCGTCTGGATCCACGCCGGCCCCGGTTCGGCGGTGAGCCGCTCCACATCAGCCCACAGGCCCTGAAGAACGCCGCGGAAGGATATGCCACCTTCGAGACGCTGCCGGGCAACGGGCGGTTCCCGGTCCGCGTGCTCACCTTCCCGGTCATGCAACAGGGCCAGATGGTGAACGTCCTCCAGGTGGGGATGTCCCTGGAGGGCCTCCACAGGGCCCGCGAGCATTTCCTGTGGACCCTGGCGGCCCTGGTGCCCCTGGGGCTGGTTCTGGCCGGCACCGGGGGCTGGCTCCTGGCGCGCCGTGCATTGCGACCCGTGGACCAGATGACGACGACGGCCCGGCGGATCGAGGCGGAGCACCTGGCCCAGCGCCTCGGGGGCGCGGAGGTGGAGGACGAGTTGGGCCGGCTGGCCCGAACGCTCAATGAGATGCTGGCCCGCCTGGAGGCGGCTTTCGCCCAGGTGCGTCGCTTCTCCGCGGATGCCTCTCACGAGCTGAAGACGCCGCTCACGGTTCTGAAGGGGGAGATCGAGGTGGCCCTGAGGAGTCCGCGCGATCCCGCGGAGTACCAGCGGGTCCTGACCAGCGTGCTGGAGGAAGTTGAATCCATGGCGCGCCTCGTGGACGATCTCCTGTTGCTGTCGCGGGCGGATGCCGGCGGCCTGCGATGGGAGATGGAAGCGGTCGAGCTGGATCGCCTCGTGGAGGATGTGGCCAAGGAAGGGGAGATCCTGGGCCGCGGGAAGCAGGTTCGGGTGAGCATCCAGGCACTGGAGCCCCTGATCGTCCAGGGCGACGGCCAACGCCTCAAGCAGTTGCTGCGGAACCTCGTGGACAACGGGATCAAGTACACGCCGCCCGGCGGGCAGGTGACACTCTCGCTGCGCCAAGTGGCGCGGGAATCAGGCAATCAGGCAATCAGGCAATCAGGGGATTCCCCGAATCGCCAAATTGCCCAGTTGCCAAATTGCCCTGCGGGTGAATGGGTGGAGATCGTCGTGCGGGACTCGGGCATCGGCATCCCCTCGGAGGCGCTCACCCGGATCTTCGAGCGGTTCTACCGGGTGGATCCGGCCCGCTCGCGCGAGGCCGGTGGCACCGGCCTGGGCCTCTGCATCGCCAAGACGATCGCCGAGGGTCACGGCGGCAGGATCGAGGTCGAGAGCACGCCCGGCGCGGGGAGCACGTTCACCCTCGTCCTCCCCCTGGCCGGTTGAAGTTCCTCCCCCACGCATCTCCGGCCTGTGCAGACCACGGCCTCACCCCGAGGCCACGGCGGCGCAAACCGGATGCCGAAAGGTCGAGGAATGTTCTGTCGCGCACAGATACGCGCTGTTGACAATCGCACCTGAAGTGCGGCATCCTCATCGGTCGTCGGGGAGGATCCTGTCTCTGTGGACGGTGCGTCCGGGGGGAATCGGATGATCCGTGGATCGGTTTGTCCCCATGATTGTCCTTCGACCTGCGCGCTGGAGGTCGAAGTGCTCGATGGGGCACGCATCGGTCGGGTACACGGGGCCAAGGCGAACAGCTACACGGCCGGGGTGATCTGCACCAAGGTCGGGCGGTACGCCGAGCGGATCCACCACCCGGACCGCCTCACCCGCCCCCTCCTGCGCGTCGGGTCGAAGGGCTCCGCGCAGTTTCGCGAAATCACGTGGAACGAGGCCCTCGACCGCATCGCCGAACGCTTCCTCGATGCCGCCGCACGCTTCGGGTCCGAGGCCGTCTGGCCGTACTACTACGCGGGCACCATGGGTCTGGTGATGCGCGACGGCATCAACCGGCTGCGCCACGTCATGCGGTACTCGCGCCAGAAGAAGACGATCTGCACCGCCTCGGCCGAGTCCGGATGGATCGCGGGCACCGGACGGTTCGTGGGCCCCGATCCGCGCGAGATGGCAAAGGCCGACCTGATCGTCGTCTGGGGCGGCAACCCGGTCGCGACCCAAGTAAACGTGATGACCCACATCACCCGGGCGCGGAAGGAGCGCGGAGCGAAGCTGGTCGTCGTGGACCCCTATCGCAGCGGCACCGCCGAGGTCGCCGACCTGCACCTGTGCCTGCGCCCCGGAACCGATGCGGCGCTCGCCTGTGCGGTGATGCATTGCGCCTTCCGGGACGGCCATGCCGACCGGGCCTACCTTCAGACCCACACCGATTTCCCGGCCGACCTGGAAGTCCACCTCGCCGCCCGCAGGCCGGAATGGGCGGCCGCGATCACCGGCCTCTCGGTTGAAGAGATCGAGGCGTTCGCCCGGCTCTACAACACGACCAAGCGAGCCTACATCCGCGTCGGGTACGGCTTCACCCGGTCGCGCAACGGCTCGGCGGCGATGCACGCGGTCACCTGCCTGCCCGCGGTCACGGGCGCGTGGGCACACGAAGGGGGCGGCGCATTCTGGAGCAACCGCGCGATTTACCACTGGGACAAGACGATGATCGAGGGGCTCGACGCCCTCGACAGGAGCACGCGCGAGATGGACATGTGCCGGATCGGCGCCGCGCTTCTGGGAGATGCCGATGCGCTCAAAGGCGGGCCGCCGATCGCCGCCATGCTCATCCAAAACACCAATCCCGCCGTGGTTGCCCCCGACTCCAACCGGGTGCACAGGGGTCTCGCGCGCGAGGATCTCTTCCTCGCCGTCCACGAGCAGTTCATGACCGATACGGCCCGGTACGCGGACGTGGTGCTCCCCGCCACCATGTTCATGGAGCACGACGATCTCTACCAGGCCGGCGGGCACAGTCACATCCAGATCGGGCCGAAGCTGATCGAGCCGCCGGGCGACTGCCGGTCGAACCACGAGGTCTTGCAGGGGCTCGCCCGGCGACTGGGGGCGAACCATCCCGGCTTCGAGATGACATCGATGGAGCTGATTGACTGGACGCTCAGGGCGTCCGGCTGGCCGGATGCCAAGACGGTGATGGAGCAGCGCTGGGTGGATGCCGCCCTGCCGTTCCGGGAGGCGCACTTCCTGGACGGATTCGGCACGCCCGACCGGAAGTTCCACTTCGCGCCCGACTGGACCAAGGTTGGTGCGGACTGGAAGCGGATGCCCCCGCTGCCCGATCAGTCGGATGTCATCGAGGCCGCGACGGAGGACAAGCCGTTCCGCCTGGTGACCGCCCCGGCGCGGCAACTCCTGAACACCACGTTCACGGTGACGCCGGGCTCGCGCGCGCGGGAGAAGCGGCCGACTGCATTGATCCACCCGGATGATATCGATCGGCTCGGCCTCGCCGACGGCGATCGCCTCATGATCGGCAACGAGCGGGGGACCGTCAGCGTCCACGTCCGCCGGTTCGACGGCCTCCAGCCGGGCACGGTCGTGGTCGAGGGCCTGTGGCTGAACCGTGACTTCGAGGGCGGCATCGGCATCAATGCCCTCACCGGAGACGACCCGATCCCGCCCTTCGGCGGCGCGGCCTTCCACGACACCGCGGTGTGGCTGCGGGCGACGGAGTAATCGCCGAGGGCTCCTTAGATCCGAGGGTCCATCCGGTCCTGCGCCCCTGCCCGCATTTCGCCGTCTTCCCTGCATCTCTTTACTTCACTCCCCCACCACAGTAACCAGCCGGCAGGAGGATTCTTGACGCTTCGTCCAAAGTGCGATAGCCTGCGACCACAATTGTGGTCTCACAAAGGAGTGGGGAATGCGGTTTGTCAGCGTGAGGGAGCTCAAGGCGACCCCCTCCGAGTTCCTCCGGCTCGCGGCTAAGGGGGAGACCGTGGTGATCGCGTCCCGGGGGAAGCCCACGGCCGTTTTGCGGGCGATCAGCCAAGAGGATCTCGAAGATTACATCCTGGAGAACAGCCCAAAGGTCAAGCGACTGGTTTCGGAGGGCGAGCGGGATCGACGGGCTGGGCGCGTGACCCCGCTGGAGAAGTACATCGCCCGGGTACGGAAGCAGGTTGCCTGACTTCGCCGTTGTCCTGACGGATCACGCAGCCGCAGACCTGGACGCGCTGCCCGTCCGGGTGCGGTTGCAGGTCGCTCAGGATATCGCCTCCCTGGCCAGGGATCCGCTGCCTCCCCGCCCTGGCACCAAGAAACTGAAAGGCTACCGGCCTCCGCTGTATCGCCTACGCGCCGGCGATTATCGTGTCCTCTACCGCGTTGCGGCGAAAACGGTCACTATCGTCCGTGTCATTGCGCGTCGTGATCTCCAGCGTGCTCTCGACTCCCTGTAGGCTTTTGTGCCCTCTGGCTCCCCCTAGCACCCACTTTGCCCCCTCCCTGTTTCTCCGTTTCCCCGATTGCCCCTGTCCCTGCTCCCCCGCTCCCTTGCCCCCCGGTCTTTGAGCGCCATTCGTTCAGCATTCCGCAATCCGCATTCGCCATTGGTGTTCACGCCTCACGTTCCACACTTGGTGGATTCCCCTTGACTCCGCTGCATGCCGCGAGTTAGCGTCGCCGCGGTCTGATCAGATCCTGCGCCACCACCTTGCAGAGGTCTAAAAATGCCGGACAGGACGGGGCCGCTCATGCGCCACGGGACAGGATCACGTGAGGGTAATGCACCTCCATGGGCGGTCGGACTCGCAGTGGCTGTCGGTTATCCAAGGAGCATTGCCTGCATCTGTCATCTTTCAATACTCATTACATATGGACAAGACTGAGAATCCGAGGGAAAAAGTCGTTGCCACAGTTCGGGGAATATTCTTCCTTGAGTTTGACAGGGACCAGTTTCTGTCCGATCTCGACACAGTATGCTCGTCCTTGTCGGTCGACGTTAAAGAATATGCTGGTGCATTCCGCCAAAATCTCCAGGCCACAATTTCGGTTCTCGGACTTCCTGACACACTTGCCATCGCAACAGCACAGCGATTGAGATTCCGACAATTGCACATCGCCGAGCGAATCCGTCGGCTGCCGATCGAGGGAGAGAAGGGAAGCCCCGAAAGCGAACTCAGCGAACAGATGGAAGAGGAGGCGCTAAGGTCTGCGCAGGAAAGATTTGAACAGGAAGCCAGAGATCCGGTCATGCTTCGGGCATTACGGCGAGAATCTGTCGACTGTCTCGTGGAGAATCTTCAGTTTGGAGAGTTGCAACTAGCCGCTCCGGAGTTGCTGCGTCAGGGCGCGGTATTGGC
>Ga0210377_10002442_pt1 | contig 16296 bp, 9 predicted proteins | sample PLM4_65_b1redo_FD_155480 | JGI IMG/M metagenome (GOLD analysis project Ga0210377, IMG submission 155480) | Groundwater sediment microbial communities from an aquifer in East River, Colorado, USA - PLM4_65_b1 redo | ecosystem: Environmental > Terrestrial > Soil > Riparian zone | place: USA: East... | reverse complement strand
CCCGACATGGACGTGGCGGTGATCACCGGCTACGCCACCATCGAGTCGGCGGTCGCGACCATGCAGTACGGCGCCGTCGACTACGTGCAGAAGCCGTTCACCGCCGAGGAGCTGACCCAGTTCGCCAGGCGCCTGCTGATCAAGCGCGAGGCGCGGCTCGAGGCGCACCGCCGGCCGTCGGTGAACCTGGTGGCGCCGTCGCTGGCCGACGCCTCGCGTCCCGAGGAGTACTGCATCCCGGGCGGCGTGTTCGTCGACGACGGCCACGCCTGGGCACGCATCGAGGCGTCGGGCCACGTCCGCGTCGGTCTCGACGACTTCGGCCGCAAGGCGCTCGGCAGCTTCGATCGGATCGAGATGCCGGCGCGCGGCGCGACCGTGAAGCGCGGCGAGACGCTGTTCACGTTGCGCCGCGGCGACAAGGCGGTGCACATCCCGGCGCCGTTCTCCGGCACGGTGACGCAGGTGAACGCCGCCGCGCAGACCGACCCCGGCTGGGTCAGCCGCAGCCCGTACGACCGCGGCTGGATCTGCCTCGTGCAGCCCTCGGGTCTGGCGGCCGAGCTGCCGTTCCTGAAGATCGGCCGGCCGGTGGTCGAGTGGTACCAGCAGGAGATCGCCCGGCTGCGCCAGGCCGGCGGCCCGGCGGCCGGCGGCGCGCCCCAGGTCGACTGGGCGACCCTCGAGCAGAAGTTCTTCCACGCCACGGTGCGAGCGGCCTGACCGAGGTCACGTGACGCCGTCCGGGGTCGCATGCCTCCGCCCGGAGGAGGACGCGGCACGGAGCCGCCCGCGCGCGGCGATCGTGGTGGAGACCACCAGAAAGAAAGCGCCCAGAAGCGCGATCCCGTTCACCGAGGTCACCACAAGGTAGGGGAGCCCGGTGAGGCCGAGCGCCCCCACGCCCGAAAAGGTCGCCAGGTAATTGAACGCGGGGATCGCGAGCAATCCCAGGAGAGGCACGTAGATTCCCGGCTCGTAGAAAGGGTCCGGGAAGCGGCGCCCCAGGAAGGCGACGCACGGCAGCGTCAGGATCAGCATGTCGTAGGGCTGGTGATGGAAAGCGGTGAGAGTCAGGAGGGAGATCACGGTGATCGCCAGCACCCTGCCGGCGGTGTCCTCCCGACCCGCGAGCACTCGCAACGCCATGGCCGCCGCGCCCAGCAGCAGGAGGCACACGGCCGCCTCGCCCGCGCCGCCCAGCGGGCGACCGGCGAGCCGGCTGATCACCCCCGAGGCGCTGATCAGCATCAGGCTCTTCTGCGGGTCGACCACCGGGTCGTTCCGCCACGAACCGAAATTGGCGATGACGGAATCGACCAGCGGCCGCAAACCGCCGGCATTGTGCGCCACGATCAAGAGAGGCGGCAGATTGAGGAGCGCGCCGATGCCGACCGCGAACAGCACCGCCTTCCACCGCCGCTGCACAAGCATGAGCAGCGCGATCGGGATACCGAAGGTCGGCTTGAGGGCCGCGAGACACAGCCCCAGCCCGCTCCAGACGGGCGCGTTCGCGGCGCACGACAGCGCCACGTAGGCGCCGATGACGTACAGGAGCGTCCCCTGGCCGACAAGCAGGTTCATGTGCCCGGGGCGGCTCAGGATCATGACCGCGGTCACCAGCAGCACGGACGGCAGGCCACCCGGAAGGTCGGTCAGGCGCAGCGCCAGCAACGCCGTCATGGCGGTCAGGGCGATGGTCGCCATGAAGTAGAACACGGCGGCGATCGGGTAGCGCATCAGCGCCAGAGGCGCATTGATGAGCAGCGTCGCGGGGGCGTACACCGGGAAGGGGTCCTCCGAGGGGTAATTGGCCGCGAAGGTCTTGTGATCGTACGGGTTCTCGCCGCGCACGAACGCCACCGCCGGGTAGTAAACGGAGCTCCTGAAGTCGACCATCGCCCAGTCGGCGTTCACGTCGTAGACGGCCGAGCGCGAGATCGGCGTGAGCCGCAGGAGCACCAGGCCCATCGCCATGGCGCACAACACCAGGGAGAGCAGGGGCAGCCAGCGCCGCCTCAGGGCGTCGATCATGTGGTCCGGGCTCCTCAAGGGGTCGCGGCCGGCGGTCGCTGCAAATCATACAGGGAGTAGTCGCCCTGGCAGCGGGCGACGAGATCGTACCGGTGTTCGACCTCGGCGCGGAACCCCGGCGACTGGAAATCCGATCCGTACGCGAACCAGAAGCGCCCGCCGCGCGCCGCGAGGCCATCGAGGGTGGCGATGCTCAGCTCGTCGGAACCGTAATTGAACCCCTTGCGGTCCATCCACGCGAATACCATCGGGATGTTGAACGCCCCGGTCCGGCCGCGCGCGTCGTACCTGGTGTCTCCCTGGGTGACGATGAGCGCGTCCTCCGGGACCCGCGGGGCCAGCGCCAGGGCGCAGGTCCTCAGCCCGAGCAGATCCTGCCTCCCGTCGCGGTGCCGCGTGAACACGACGATGAACGCCGCGAGCGACACCAGCGTGCCGGTGGCCAGCAGAAGCGCGGTGAACGTCCGCAGGCGTCGCCAGCGCTCGAGGCGAGAGGCCATCACCCGGCCGTCGAGCAGGGCCGCGAGCCCGGCGCCCATCAGGAGACAACCGGGGGCGGCGGTCAGGCTGTGATAGTAGAAGGCCCAGTCGGCGGCGGTCGTCTGGGCGGCCGCGATGTAGAGAATCCAGCCCGAGAGGCACCAGACGAGCGGCAGATCGCGCTGGTCGCGCGGCGCCCACAGCGCGGCGACCGCCAGCAGCCAGCCGGTGAGGCTGAACACCCCGAATGTCTCCCACTTGAGGATGCCGATGAGAAAGGTCGGGGGGAAAAGCATCGCCGCGGTCGGAACGTGGTTCCCGTTCGAGACCCCGAGCGAGTTCCCGTACACGATGTAGAAGTGCCTCGCCCACAGATACCAGGCGACCGGCGGTCCGATGGCGAGCGCGCCGGCGGCGAGCACCCGGGCGCTGCGCAGCATCGTCCAGCCGAGACGCCGCCAGATGACGAAAGCGAAGACCAGCCCCAGTCCCGCCGCCGGTGCCTTGGCAAGTATCGCCAGAGCCGCCGCGGCCGCCGCGCCGAGCAGCCGCCCGAATCCCGGCCGCTCCTCCCACCGGAGCAGCAGCAGCACGGCCAGCACCGATCCGAACACCATCAGCGGTTCCGGCTGCATGGCGGTCGCCAGATGGTACAGAAGCGGGTTCAAGGCGAAGGCGGCGGTCGCGAGCAGAACCCCGGACGGAGGCAGCAGCCGCCGGGCCAGGCGGGAGAACAGCAACAGGCTTGCGATCCCGAGCAGTGACGAGAGCCCGCGGAGGAGGGGAACGTGAAAGCCGAACCAGTCGAACAAGCGCGCGCCGATCCACGGAATGAGGGGTAACTCCGACTCGACATATCCCGGCGTCTCGCCGCGCCAGTCGATGCGCGGATAGAAGAGGTTGGGGTCCTCGCGCCAGAAGTTGCGCGCTATCTGGACGTAGTCGGACTGCCGCCACGGCGACACCAGGCGATGATCGAGAGGACGGGTGACGTACGCCAGCCGCAGCCCCGCCCCGGAGAGCAGGATCAAGACCAGGACCCAGCGCAACTTCGGGCTGGAGTAGGAGTCTGTCATTCAGGGCCGGGAATTACATCGCGGTCGTCGAGTGACGGCGGACCGGCCGGAAATCTAGTCCACGCGGCCGTTCCGGTCAAGCGCCCCATGGTGGCGCGCCACCGGTCCGTCCTCGCCGGGAGCGGCCAGGCCCCGGTCCTCGGGCATCCCGCCGCATGTCCAACCTACGGCCCGCCGGAGGGGCATGAAACCCGTTTCGCCGCGGGAACGATCAGGAGGTCGGCGCGTTCGGCACAATCCAGGTCCCTGATCCGGGTCAGGGATTCCCGGAGAGTGCGCGGCACCCTGTAATAGCAGGCGTCGTACGGTATCTCGTGAGCGAGATCCCTGAGGGAATACGGCCCGGGGTTGAACTCGATGATCAACGCCGGCTTGTGCTCCGCGAGCGTCCTGCGCGCCCCCTTCAAGACGGACAGTTCTCCCCCTTCGACATCGATCTTGATCAGGTCGATGGGTCTCCCGAGCCCCCGGGCTTCCTCGTCGATGGTCGTGACCGGAACCTGCCGCGCCGAGTCCTGACGGACCTGCCCCTTGCCGATGTTGAAATCACCGGCACGCGGCTCGAAGCCGGCGCTCCCGGAGTTCTCCCACAGGCCAAGTTTCTTCGGGACGATATTCGCCGCCCTGTTCCTGGCGATGTTCCCGAGCAGCCTGCCGTGGATCGCGTCCGATGGTTCGTACGCCAGGACCTGGCCACGGTCTCCCGCGCAGCGGGACAGCACCAGCGAGTGGATTCCCAGGTTGGCGCCGACATCCATGGCCGCCGATCCGGGACGCACATGCTCGCGATACAGGGTGAAGTAGGTCAGGTTGTCGCTGAACCCGTAGAGGTAGACCGCGCTCGAGTTCGCATCGGAGGAGCGGCACTCGAGCACCAGGTCCTCGCAGCCAAGGGGTGAGGCTCCGAGATCCAGGTCGCTCCCGCCGCGAAACAGGCGGAGCTGCGCCTGGTACACCAACTCGATGAAAAACCGCGACCAGGCCGCGTCGAGGGACCCGGTGCTGCCGATCCCGTACCAGGAGCGGGCGGCCGCCTGCAATCGTCGATGGCCCGCCTCGTTCGGATGGCCGTAGGCATCCACGACCAGCCTCATGAAATGTGGCCGCGTGAGTTCCTCAGCAACCCGCTTGGCTAGCTTGAGAACCACAGGTCCCGTCTCCCGCGGCCAAGGAGGCCGTGTTCCGGCGTGGCCGCGGGGCCTCGCCCGGCGCCGGACCGGTCACAATATTGTCCCTGGCCTCCGGCGCGACAAGCCGGTGGAGGGCCGCCGCGCGCGCCAGCGCGACCGCCACGTCGCTTTCTCCCCCTTTTGACCTGACGCCGATTCTCATTTAGAGTCCCTGCCTTCACATCTACTAAGGAGAATTCGAATGAAGCAGCTTCTGACCCTGACCTCACTGATCTGCGTTGCGGGACTCGCCGTCGCCGCAGACGCCCCGCAGAAGGCGGCGCCCGCCGCGCCCGCGGCCCCCGCCGCTTCCTCCAAGGCGAAGCTGATGGACCCCTCGAAGCTGGTCGAAAAAGCGCCGGCCACCTTCGACGCGAAGTTCGAGACGACGAAGGGGGATTTCACGATTCACGTCGTCCGCGAATGGGCTCCGAATGGCGCCGATCGCTTCTACAACCTCGTCGTCAACGGCTACTACGACGACTGCAAGTTCTTCAGGGTCATCTCGGGATTCATGGTGCAGTTCGGCATCAACGGCGACCCCGGGCTCAACGACGTCTGGCGCGAGGCGAAGATCAAGGATGATCCCGTCAAGGTGAGCAACAAGAAGGGGTTCGTCAGTTTCGCCACGGCGGGTCCCAATACGAGGACGACGCAGGTCTTCGTCAATTTCAAGGACAACGCTAACCTGGACCAGATGGGATTCTCCGCCTTCGGCCAGGTGACCGAGGGGATGGACGTGGTCAACAAGCTCAACGCCCAGTACGGCGAGGGGGCGCCCCGTGGCATGGGTCCGGACCAGGGGAGGATCCAGTCCGAAGGGAACGCGTATCTGGACGAGTCCTTCGCGAACCTCGACGCAATCAAGCACGCCGTCATCGCCAAGTAGCGGGAAGGAAGGGGATCCCATGACGATCGAACAGCTTCTGGAAACCGCGAAGATCGATTCGAGCCGAGCGAACTGGCGAACGACGCTCTCCAGGCCCGAGCAGGCGGCCTTCGCCGCCGGGAAGACCCACCAGATCTCGATGACCACCAACAAAGGGCCTGTCAAGATCAAGCTGTTGCCGGAAGTGGCCCCCATGCACGTCACCAGCTTCATGTACCTCGCCAAGCTCGGGTTTTTCGACGGACTCGCCTTTCACCGCGTGATCAAGGGGTTCATGGCGCAGGGCGGATGCCCGCTGGGGAACGGCACGGGGGGGCCGGGCTACGAGTTCGGCGGCGAGTTCAAGCCCGACGTCAAGCACAACCGCCCGGGGCTCCTCTCGATGGCCAACGCCGGGCCGGGAACCGACGGGAGCCAGTTCTTCCTGACCTTCGTGCCGACCCCGTGGCTCGACGGCAAGCACACGATCTTCGGCGAGGTGGTCGACGGAGAGGCGACGCTCAAGGCGCTCGAGGCCGCCGGCTCGACCGACGGACGCACGCGCGAGCCGCTGCGGATCGATAAAGTCGAGATCGACATCCGCTGAGCCGGCCGCCGGGATTCATCGTCCCGGCGGCCGACGGGGCCTTTCCCGGGCGCGTCAGGCCCGGCGGGCTAGAGCCGGCAGACCAGGAGCTCGCGCTCGAAGATGAGCTCCTTGGGCAGGTGATCGCTCAGCTTGAGGAACAGCTCCTCGTGCCCGAGGGTCTGCTGCTTCCAGGTCTCCCGGTCGATGGCCATGAGCCGGTCCCACTTCTCGCGCGGGAATTCCAGCCCGGTCCAGTCGATGTCCTCGTAGTACGGCACCCAGCCGATCGCCGTCTCCCTGGCGCGGGCGCCGGTGCGCGAGCGCTCGGCGATCCATCTCAGGATGCGCATGTTCTCGCTGAACCCCGGCCAGATGAACTTGCCGTCGGCGTCCTTGCGGAACCAGTTGACGTGGAAGATGCGCGGCGTCTCGGCGAGGCGCTTGCCCATCTTGATCCAGTGACGGAAGTAGTCGCCCATGTGGTAGCCGCAGAAGGGGAGCATCGCCATCGGGTCGCGCCGGACCTTGCCGACCTCGCCCACCGCCGCGGCGGTGGTCTCCGACCCGACCGTCGCACCGATGTACACCCCGTGGTTCCAGTTGAACGCCTGGTAGACCAGCGGCACCGTCGTCTCGCGCCGGCCGCCGAAGATGAAGGCGCTGATCGGCACGCCGGCGGGGTCCTCCCATGCCGGGTCGATGCTCGGGCACTGTGACGCCGGCGCGGTGAAGCGGGCGTTCGGGTGGGCGGCGTTGCGGCCGCAGCCCGGCGTCCAGTCCTTCCCCTGCCAGTCGATCAGGTGGCGCGGCGGCTCCCTGGTCATTCCCTCCCACCACACGTCGCCCTCGTCGGTCAGGCCGACGTTGGTGAAGATGGCGTTGCCGCGCGCCGCCTCCATGGCGTGCGGGTTGGTGTCGTACGACGTGCCGGGGGCGACGCCGAAGTAGCCGGCCTCGGGATTGATGGCGCGCAGGACACCCTTCGTGTCCGGCTTGATCCAGGCGATGTCGTCGCCGACGGTCCAGACCTTCCAGCCCGCGAAGCTCTTCGGCGGGATGAGCATCGCGAAGTTGGTCTTGCCGCAGGCGCTCGGGAAGGCCGCCGCCACGTAGGTCTTCTCCCCTTGAGGGGACTCGACACCCATGATCAGCATGTGCTCCGCCAGCCAGCCCTCGTCGCGGGCCATGGTCGAGGCGATGCGCAGCGCGAAGCACTTCTTGCCGAGCAGCGCGTTGCCGCCGTAGCCGCTGCCGTACGACCAGATCGCCCTCTCCTCGGGGAAGTGGACGATGTACTTCTCCTTGGCGTTGCACGGCCACGGCACGTCCTTGGCGCCGGGCTCGAGCGGCATGCCGACCGAGTGCAGGCAGGGCACGAACGGGCCGTCGCCGAGGACCTCGATCACCCTGGCGCCCATCCGCGTCATGATCCGCATGTTGACCACGACGTAGGGCGAATCGGTGATCTGCACGCCGATGTGGGCGATCGGCGATCCGAGCGGGCCCATGCTGAAGGGGATGACGTACATCGTCCGGCCGCGCATGCTGCCGGTGAACAGGCGGGTCAGGATCTTCTTCATCTCCGCCGGCTCCATCCAATTGTTGGTCGGCCCGGCATCGTCCTGGCTCCGGCTGCAGATGAAGGTGCGGTCCTCGACGCGGGCGACATCGGAGGGATCCGAGCGGCAGAGATAGCTGTTCGGACGGAGCTTCTCGTTCAGCCCGATGAAGGTGCCGCTCTCCACCATCTTCCGGCTGAGGCGATCGGCCTCCTCCTTCGAGCCGTCGCACCAGTGCACCGCGTCCGGGCGGCACATCGCCACCATCTCGTCGATCCAGTGCAGCAGGGCCTTGTTCGTGGTCACCTTCTTCACCTCGGCGACGCTCATGACCCCTCCTCTCCAGCGCGATTCAGCGCAGGATCTGCGCCGGTCGCGCCTCCGGGGCGCAGGAGAAACGGTCGTTCTGCGCCTTGTGCCCCGTTATCACGCCGGCGGGCGGTGCAACTACAAAACCTGTGCCAGCGGCGCATGTCTTGCTTGACTGACATCATCCGCCGCGCCGTCGGAGAGGCCCCATGGCCGAGGTCGCAGGTCCCCCCCGAAAGCCTCGCCCCCGCGAGGCCGGCAGCGATTCAACCCCCGCGCCCGAACCCGGCACCCTGGCCGATCTCGCCCGCGCCATCGAGGCCGAGCTCGCGGTGTTGATGGGCAGCCCGGAGCGGGTCGGTGATCTGTGCGCGCGGCTGGAGCGCGGCCTGGGCGCGGCCCCGCCCGGAACGTTCAGCGCGGAGGCCCTTTCCCTGGCGCGGCGACTGCGCGAGCGCGGCGGGGCGATCGCCGAGCCGGTCTTCACGCTGGTCGCGCGCGTCGCGGCGTCGGCGACGTCGGCGATACCGGCCGCGCGGGACGCGACTCCGCCGGAAGGCGCGTGGCCGCTCCTGCGCGAGCTGCTCATGGCGCGCGAGCCCGGCTTCGTGCGGCGGGCGCTCGACCTCGTACTCCAGGGCGCCCGCTCGGGATCCCTCGCGGTTGACGACACGGTGCTCGAGTGTCTCGCGGACCGGGTCGAGGTCGAGGGCAGCCCGTTGCGCGAACCGGCCGGGCTCGAGGCGATCCGGCATCTGCTCGCATTCCGCTCCGCCGCGGGCGGGACGCCGGCCGAAGCGCCGGCGCTGTCGATCTACCTGGAAGACAGGTCGCCGTCCCTCCGCCGCCTCGCGGCCCGCGTCCTCGACAGCACCGGCGATCCGGTCGCGCCCGCGATCGCGGCCCGGCTTCTCGGGGACGAGGCGCAGGCGTTCCTGGCGCCGTACCTCGCCTACACCCGGGCCGGGCACGCCGACCTCCTGCACCTGGCGCCGGGCGGGTCCGCGCCCGGCGTTCCGGCGCCGGTCCTCGCCTCGCTGCGGCGGGCGGAGTCGGTGTGCGGCGAGGCGCTGCTGCGCACGATCGCCGCGGAGATCGGCTGGCCGCGACTCGGCCGCGGTCTCGCCGCCGACCGGTACACCGGCCTGAGCCTCGCGGGCTCGATCCCGTTCATGGTGCCGGTGGAGGAGGCGCCGCTTCTCGAGACGCTCGCGGATATCCGCAGGACCGGAGAGGCGATCGTGGTCGTGGCGCAGGGCGGCCTGCCGGCCTCCGGGCGCGAGACGGCCGGCACCGCCGGCGCCGTGACCCGCTTCCGCGGTCTCAACCTCGCGCACGCCGCGCTGCTCACCGACATCCTGGACGTGGCCCCGCTGGACCGCGACAAAGTCCTGCGGCTTGTCGATCGCATGGACCACGTCGTCGACGACTTCGTGGCCCTGTTCGCCGCCCAGGCCGGGGAGTGCGCCATCCTGCCCGGCCTGTACCAGGACCTGAGAGGCCGGATCCTCGCCGAGCTGGCGAAGGAGAGCGCGGCGCCGCAGCTCTCCGCCGAGATCACCCGCCTGGTGCAGGCCTTCGAGGACCCGGGATCCCTCGGCGACGTGCGCACCCTCCACGGCCTGAAGCGCTATCTCCACCAGCGCGGGCTTCGCCTCGGCTTCCGCCTCTTCGATACGCCCCGCGCCACCGACCGGACCGTGGATATCCTGCTGTGCGGTCGCGATTGCCTCCTGCACCGGATCACCGGGATCGAATCCGTCGACTTCGAGCCCGCCGCGGCGGCGCCCGCGGCCCCGCCCGCGGACGGCGGCCGCCTGCCGTACCCGGTGGCCGTCGTGGTCGACGGCTTCGCCCGGCAGCTCCTGCACGGGCAGCGGAGTTTCCCGACGGTCCGGATCTTCTGCTACGGGAACGAGGTTCACTATTTCCTCGGGTACGGCTCGCACCCGGCCTTCCTGCGCATCGACTTCTCGCCGCCGCTCCTGGGAGGCATGATCGATCTCGAGTACTACGGCGTCAGCAAGTCCGAGATGGCGCAGCACCCGAACGTGCAGCTCGACGCCCTGCGGTCGTTCTTCCGCCGCCTCGAGTTCGACTGCTCGATCGAATCCACCCGCGTCCGCGCCCGCTACGACAAGGAGCGCGCCCTTGACCTCGGCGACATCCACGCGAAGACCGAGGCCCTCTTCCGCCTCGCCCCGTACCTGATGGATCTCGACTGGACCATCGGCGGACTGGCCCTCCATCCGGAGGCGCGCGCCCGGGTCGCCGCGGCCTGGGCGGACACCTTCGCCCGCTGGGGGGCGCTGCCGCTGCCGCTTCTCCTGACCAAGGACCGCCAGGGGATCCTCGCGGCCATCGGGGAGGACGCCGCGGGGCGCGCCGAGATCGCCTGGCCGGGCGACGGCGCGTACCGGGATCGGTTCACGCCCGGCCCGGTCGCCTCGGCGTTCGCGCCGCTGCGGCGCCCGCTCCTGGACCTGGGGCTGGATCTGCCCGGCGGGCTCGAGGCCGACACCACCCCGGTCGGGCAGCTCGCCCTCGAGCGCGATCTCCTGCGCCCCCTGGCCCGGGCAGTGTCGCGGGGCGAGGTTGTCGCCGGGCCGGAGGGGCCGCGCCCGCAGGCATCCGGGCTGTTCGCGCGCGAGGCCGCGGCCGAGCGGTTCGCCGCGCTCCTCGCCGGCGCCGACCGGGACCTCCTGTCCGCCGGCCTCATCGCTCGCCTGATCGGGCCGCTGGAGAAGGTGCTGCGGTTCCGGACCACCGGCAGCGTCAATGGCCACGAGGTCCAGCACGCCCCCCTGGTGCTGCGGGGCGAGCGCCTGGGCGTCCACGTGCTGCGCGACGCGGGAGGGATCATCCGCCTGGCGCTGTGCGCGCCCGACGACATCCTCTGGCGGTCGCGTGGTGACCCGGCGGCGTCGTGGATCCCGTCCCCCAGCGTGGAGCCCGCCACGCTGTCGGCGCTGGTGCGCGCCAACGGTTACCTGTTCGAGGGCGCCGGGGCGCCGGTCGCGGAGACACCCGCGGAGGCCGCGGCGATCCGGGCCCCGTTCCTCGGCGCCGGCCCGCGCCGGCCCCGGCCGCCGGCCGCCGGCGAGCGCCGCGCCGCCGGTCTCAGGGCCTCTCCGGGCCGGGCCGCCGGACCGGCGCTGTTCGGCACCGCACGCCGCCGGCCGGAGGACCTCGACGGCGCCGTGCTGGTGGCCCCCTCGATCCGCCCCGAGGACCAGCCTTACATCTATCACTGCGCCGGCATCGTCTCGACCGGCGGCGGCATCCTCAGCCACGCCGGGCTCATCGCCACCGAGTTCCACAAACCGGCGCTCGTCGTCGCCGGCGAGTGGCGCGCCGAAGCGGACGCGGCCCCGGTGCTGGTCTACCGCACCACCGAGTACCGGCAGGAGGACCTGGAGATGACGGGTCTGTGCGTGTCGGTGCGCCGCGACATCCGCGAGCGCGAGCAGCGGCTGCGCGAAGGGGACCTGCTCGTCGTCGATGCCGACGCGGGGATGCTGCGCGTCCTGGGTCAGGATCGCGACGCCCTGGCCCTGCACGAGGGACTCCGCGCGCTCGCCGACCTGGACGCGCAGCTGGCGCGGCAGACGGACGACGCCGGCCTGCTGGCGTTGCGCGGACGGCGGCTGCGCACCCGGTTCCTCGTCGAGAGGATCCTGGCGCGCCTCAACGACCCGGTCCTCGCGGCCCACGCGGTCGAGGAACTGCTGCTCGGCCCATCCCCCGGCCCGGGGGCCGGGCGGGAGACCGGCATCGACGCCGGCAACGCCCGGCTGCTGTCGCTGCTCCTCGCCAACCCCCGCGTCGAATCGGTGGCGCGCGAGGCCCTGCGCGATGCCGCCGGAGAGCTGCAGCGGCACGCCCGGGCATCGCGCGAGGCCGCCGCGCAGCGCATCCCGACCTCGTCGAGCGTCGACGAGATCCTGGCGCTGCGCCGCGACGTGCTGCGCCGCCACGCCGCCCTGCGGGGCGCCGCGGCGGCGCTCGTGGCCGGCGGTCTCGAGGCGCCGCGCGCCGGGACCGGCATCATCGAGGAAATCGAGCGCGCCGCGCGCCGGCGCCTGGAGGCGATCCGGGACGACGCCGCGCGCCTCGTCCGCGCCGCCGCGGTCGGCGACACCGGCGTCCCGGCGGCGCCGGCACGACTGCGTCACGACCTGCGCCGGCTGGAGCGGATCGAGCGGCTTCTCGGGGAGCCGCCCGGCGTCCTGGCCGCGGCGGCACGCCTGCGCCTGACGCGCGATGACGAACGGGCTCTCGCATCGGCCGCGGGCCGCGACGTCCTCGTCTCCACCGAGTGCGGGTTCGAGATGCATCCGTTCGTCGGCTGGAAGGCGGCGAACCTCGCCGAAGTGGAGCGGCTGACCGGTGCGAGCGTCGCTCCGCCCTGGTTCGCGATCACCGACCGCGCCTTCCAGCGGGTGCTCGACCAGCCGGCGATGCCGGATCCGGGTGCCCCGGAGGACGCCCCCGCCGGGGCGACCCTGCGCGCGGCGGTCGATGCGGTCCTCGGGCGCCCCGACCTCGACAACGGCCGCAAGTCGGCCCGCATCCGCGCGCTGTGGGAGCAGGTGCGGCTCCCGGAGGAGTTGGCGCACGCCATCGTCGCGGCGTACCGCCGCCTCGACCCGGCAGGCCCGTGTTTCGTCGCGGTGCGTTCCTCCGCGCTCGAGGAGGACAGCGAGCGGGCCGCGCGCGCCGGCGAGTTCGATACCTTCCTGTTCGTGCGCGGCGATGAGGCTCTGGTCGAGCACGTCCGGCGCGCCTGGAGCGGCCTGTGGACCGAGCGGGCGATCCACCACCGGGCGCTGCTCGGGCCTCCGGCCGTCAAGACCGGCGGCGGCATCATGGTGCAACGCATGGCGCGCCCGCGCGTCTCGGGTATTCTGATGACGATCAACGCGGCCGATGGGGACTTCCGCGAGATGGTGATCAACGCCGGTCTCGGTCTCGGGGAGGGGGTCGTCTCCGGCGTCGTCGCCGCCGACCACATCGTCGTCGCCAAGGACCCCGACTTGATGACGGGCTCGCTGCGCTTCCGCTACGCCACCGCCGACAAGCAGGAACAGGTGGTCTTCAACGAGAGAACCGGGAGCGGAACGGCGCGGGTCGAGTGCCGCTACCACCAGAGGCTCCGGCCGGCCCTGGAATACGTCGAGTTGTGCGAGCTCGCCCGGGTCGGCGCTCGGCTCGAGCAGGCCTTCGGCCACCCTCTCGACATCGAGTTCGCAATCGAGGGTGAGCGGCTGTTCGTGCTGCAGGCCCGCCCGGTGGCCGCCCCACTGTCCGCCCTGATCGAGACCGAGGAGAGAGGATCATGATCCGCCGCGAAGACTCGCTCGCGTACCACGCCGCCGACCGTCCGGGCAAGATCGAGGTGCGCGCCACCACCCCGTGCCTGTCACCGAGGGAGCTGCGCCTCGCGTATCTTCCCGGCGCCTCCTTCCCGGCGCGGGAGATCGCCGCCGACCCCGATGCCGTGTTCCGCTACACCGCCCGGGGGAACCTGGTCGGCGTGATCACCAATGGCACGGCGGTGCCGGGCCTCGGCGACGTCGGCCCGGCCGCCGCCAAGCCGATGCAGGAGGGGATGGCCGTCCTCTTCAAGCGGCTGGCCGACATCGACGTCTTCGATCTCGAGGTCGACACGCGCGATCCCGATCGCTTCGTCGAAGTCGTCAAGCTCCTCGAGCCGACTTTTGGCGGCATCAACCTGAAGGACATCCGCGCACCCGAGGGGCTGCTGATCTACGATCAGCTCAGCGCCAGCCTCAACATCCCGGTCTTCCACGAGAACCTCTACAGCACGGCGGTCGTGGCCGCGGCGGCGCTCCTGAACGCCCTCGACCTGGTCGAAAAGAAGCTCGGGGAGATCCGCGTGGTCATCTGCGGCGCCGGCACGGTCGGCACCGGCTGCGCGCGGCTGCTGCTCGGCCTGGGGGTGCGGAGCGGCAATCTGCTCGTCTACGACGTCCACGGGCTGGTCCGCCCGGAGCGCGACGACCTGCACGATTTCCAGCGCGCCTTCGCCCGCGACGATCCCGCCCGGCTGCTGGCCGACGGCCTGCGCGGCGCCGATGTCTTCATCGGCGCCGCGGCCGCCGGGGTGCTGACCCAGGAGATGATCCGTTCGATGGCGCGCTTCCCCGTGGTGCTCGCGCTGGCCACGCCGGAGCCCGAGATCGATTACGAATCGGCGCGCGCCAGCCGCCGCGACGTCATCGTCGCCACCAGCCTCGATCAGCACCCGAACGCGGTGCTCGACCTCCTGAGCTTCCCGTACATCTTCCGCGGCGCCCTCGACGTGCAGGCGACCAGGATCACGCAGGGGATGCTGATCGCGGCGGCGCGCGCCCTGGCGGACCTGGCGCGCGAGGACGTCATCGAGGAGGTCGAGCGCGCCTACGGCGCCGGCCGCCTCAGCTTCGGGCCCGAGTACCTGCTGCCGCGACCCATCGATCCGCGCATCCTCGTGCGCGAGTCGGCCGCCGTGGCGCGCCAGGCGGTCGCGGAAGGCGTGGCGCGGCGCCCGCTGGCGCCCGAGGCCCACCGCGAGAGCCTCTCGGTGCGCATGGGGACCGGCCGCGACACCCTGCGCGCGCTCACGCTGCGGGCGCGGCACAGGAACTTCCGCGTCGTCTTCTCCGAGGGAAGCAACGAGACCATCCTGCGCGCCTGCGCCATCCTGGCCGACGAGGGGATCGCGCGCCCGATCCTCCTCGGGCGCGAGGAGGAGGTCCGCGAGGCCACCGAGCGGCTGCGTCTCGATCTCGGCGGCGTGCCGATCGTCGACCCGGCGCGCAGCGCCCGGCTCGACGCCTATGCCGGTGAGTACCACCGCATGCGCCGCCGCCGCGGGGTCATGCGCGCCGCCGCCCTGGACCGGCTGCGGCAGCGCGATTACTTCGCGGCCATGATGGTCCACTCCGGCGACGCCGACATGATGGTCGCCGGCGTGGCGACCCACTACGGCGAGTCGTTGCGCACCATCCTCGAGGCGATCGGCCCGGCGCCGGGTATCTCGCGCATCTCCAGCCTCTACATGGTGCTCCTGCCGAAGCGGGTGATATTCCTGGCCGACTGCGCCGTGAACGTCGATCCCGACGCGGAGCAGCTCGCCGAGATCGCCCTGCTCGCTTCGCGCACGGCGCGCGACCTCGGCGTCGAGCCGCGCACCGCCCTGCTCTCCTTCTCGAACTTCGGCAGCGTCAACCACGCGGTCACGCGCAAGGTCCGCCAGGCCGTGGAGATCGCCAGGGCGCGCGTGCCGGGCCTCATCCTCGACGGCGAGATGCAGCTGTCGACCGCCCTCGATGGCCGGCTGCGGCGCGAGTACTTCTCCTTCTCGGCTCTCGACGACGACGCCAACGTGCTCGTCTACCCGGAGCTGCAGTCGGGCAACCTGGCCCTGCACCTCCTGCAGCATCTCGGCACCGCCGTTCCGATCGGCCCGCTGCTGCTCGGCACGCGGCTGCCCGCGCACCTGATCCAGTACGGCATGAGCGTCCAGGAGATCGTCAACCTGACCACCGTCGGCATCGTTCAGGCCGCGGCAGGCGATCTGTCCTAAACTCCCCATCCGGACGAGAGGCATCGGCAGGGAGGACCCATGACGGAACCCGGGAAGCGAGGGGATGCCGCCCTGCAGCCCCGCCATCATCTGGCGGCGCTGGCGGTCATCGTCTCCCTCATCGTCGTGGCGGGGATCGTGTGGCTCCTCGCACTGCTGCATCCGCTGCCGCCGCGCACCATTACGATGGCCACCGGCCCCGAAGACAGCGCCTACGTCGAGGTCGGCAAGCGCTACCGGGAGTTGCTGTCCCGCGAGGGGATCGACCTGCGTCTGGTGACCACCGCCGGAGCGGTGGAGAACCTCGCCCGCCTGCGCGATCCCGATTCGGAAGTCCAGATCGGGTTCCTGTCGGGCGGCCTCACGTCACACGCGGCCGCGCCCGGGCAACCGAAGATCTGTCGGCCTGGCCCCGGTCCTTCGAGCCCGGGTTGACGGAATGACCCCGACCGGACCTACAATCACCGCTTGAATTTCCGGTGCGCTGCGCCCGCCCCATTCCGCACATCCGCGAGGGCAACATGAAGGTCTTTCTGGTCCACGTCCGCGATCCGCAGTTCTACGCCGTCCCCTCGAAGACCCGGGCGAAGAACGGGCGGCTCCGGGTGATGGGCTTCCCGC
>Ga0210377_10002441_pt1 | contig 16297 bp, 15 predicted proteins | sample PLM4_65_b1redo_FD_155480 | JGI IMG/M metagenome (GOLD analysis project Ga0210377, IMG submission 155480) | Groundwater sediment microbial communities from an aquifer in East River, Colorado, USA - PLM4_65_b1 redo | ecosystem: Environmental > Terrestrial > Soil > Riparian zone | place: USA: East... | reverse complement strand
AGGATAAGGGAACGGGAGATTGACCCTGATGGGGATCTATGCGATACTTTCAAAAATTCGTCGCGGGCTCTTGGACGGGTTGGTCGGCATGTGGAACGGACTGGACAAGCTGCTCGAGCTGCAGAACCTGGATACGGCCATCGCCCGGCTGGAGGCTGAGGGCCGGGCCATTCCGGGGGAGATCCAGGCGCTGGATGCCCGCCTCGCAGGGGCGCGGGCCGGCCTGGATGCGGCCAAGGCTGGGGCGGACCAGATCCAGAAAGACCGGCGGGCCAAGGAGCGCGAGCTGGACGAGGCGACCCAGACCATCAAGAAGAAGCAGGCGCGCCTCTTCGAGATCAAGACGAATGAGGAATACTCCGCCGTCCTCCGGGAGATCGAGGCCCTGAAGGCGAAATCCTCCAAAGTCGAGGAAGAGATCCTGGAGCTCATGGAACGGGCCGATGTGGCGGCGAAAACCTTGACCGACGCCCAGAAGGAGTACAAGGCGGCCGAGGCGGTCTGCCGGACAGAGCGCGCCGAGAAGGAGGCCCACCTCGCCAGACTGGGGCGGGAGATGGTCGAACTGCGGGAAGCCCGCAAGGGCCAGGCCAGCCGGCTGGAGAGCGATCTCCTCCGGCAATACACCCGCCTGAAGCAGTCCCGCGGCGTGGCCGTGGTCGCGGTGAAGGACGGTTCATGCAGCGGCTGCGGCATCGCCCTCACCCCGCAGGCCTACAACGAGGTCCGCCGCAACGACCGCATGTTCACCTGTAGCTCCTGCAATCGCATCCTCTACTCCGCCGGGTAGCGGCGTGGACGCCGCCGACCTCCTTTCACGCCTCCGCCGCCTCAGTCACGCTCGGCCGGGTGACGGGGTGTTGCATCTGCCTCCCGGCCTCTCCGCTCCGGAAGCGGTCCAGGCCATCCGGGCGGCCCTCCGGGCCTTGGAACCGGGATCTGCTGCCGATCGCAAGCCAGGAAAGGGACGCGGCGAGGCGCGCATCCACATTGACGGCGCCGCTCGGGGCAACCCGGGGCCGGCCGGTGTGGGCGTGCTGATCCTCCAGCCGGACGGCCAGGTCGTCGAGCAGCTCCACCGGTTCATCGGCGAAGCAACCAACAACGTCGCAGAATACCGGGCCCTGCTCCTGGCCCTGGAGCGGGCCCAGGCATTGGGATATGCCGAGATCGACGTCTACTCCGATTCGGAACTCCTGGTGCGCCAGCTCCAGGGGCGCTACCAGGTCAAACACCCCACGCTCCGCGAGCTGTATGCCATGGCCAGGGAGCACATCGGTCGCTTCCGACGCTTCGGGATCGAGCATGTGCCCCGCGAGGAGAATGCCGAGGCGGATGCCCTGGCAAATCGCGGCATTGACGAGGCCGACCGACAGGGCCGCCGCGGGGGAAAATCCGATCCGGGCGACCCGTGCTTGGGAGGAGATGGATGAGCCGGTCTGCCTGGCGCAAGCCGGTCAGGATCGCCGATGCAATCCCGGGTACGTTCCAGCGCCTGGGCCTCGAGTCCCGATTCCGGCAGAGCGAAATCTGGAGCGTCTGGCCCACGGTCGTGGGCCCGCAAATCGCGCGGCGGGCGCAGCCGCACGCGATGTGGCATGGCCGCCTGATCGTTTACGTGACGGATCCCGTGTGGTTGCACCACCTGAGCATGATGCGCCATCGCGTGACCGCCGCCTTGAACGAGAAGCTCCAGGGCTCGATGGTGCGGGAGTTGGTCCTGCGGATCGGGGAGGTGACCCCGCCCCCCACCGACCCGCCAGGCCCGCTGCACCGGAGCCAGGAACGCTCTCCGGACCCCTCACAGCTCGCCTGGATCGAGGCGCTTCTGGCGCCGCTTGCCGATGCCCCCTTTCGGGAGGCCCTCCACCGCCTCCTTGTTCGTGCCTATCGTCCCACCGGCAAGGAATCGTCCCGGTAAAACTGCCACAGTCTGTTGTAGTCAAACCACAGCAAACGGTGTTCTGGTTGATCCATTGAATCTTCCGGGGTCATGAGACGATAAATTCCTTGTATTTCAAATGAGTTAGCAACCTGAGAGGCTCTCCTAAGAAGTGGTATCCGTCTTGCACATCCGAACGCCGATTCGGTTGGAGTTTACTCTGTCCATCTTGGACGCTAGCAAGGCGAAGGGAGAGGCTCTTGAGTCACCAACGAACCCTGGAACGGCCAGTCAAGTGCGAGGGGATCGGGCTGCATACCGGGGAGAGGGTTGGGATGACTCTCAATCCAGCCCAGGCGAATCGGGGCGTGGTCTTTCGGAGGACGGATCTCCCGGCGGCGCCCACGATCGAGGCCCGACCGGAAAACGTGGTGGATACGCAGAACGCCACTACCATCGCCAAGGATGGGGCCTCAGTCAGGACGATCGAACACCTGATGTCCGCCCTGGCTGGCATGGGTGTGGACAACGTGCAGGTGGACGTCAGCGGTCCCGAGGTGCCCATTCTGGACGGGAGCGCGGCGCCCTTCGTGGACCTCCTCCGGCAGGCGGGCCTCCGGCGGCAGTTCGCCCCCAAGACGTTCCTGAAGGTCCGGCAGCCCATCACGGTCGAGATCGGCACCCGCAGCCTTCGCATCGTGCCCTCCCAGCGGCTGAAGGTGATCTATACGATGTGCTTCGATCACCCGGTGCTGGGCGAACAGACGGTGGCTCTGGAGGTTGGGCGGGACCGCTACGCCCGCGACATTGCACCCAGCCGCACATTCGGCTTCCTCAGGGACCTGGACCTGCTCATGCGGCTGGGTCTGGCCAAAGGTGGCTCGCTGGAGAACGCCCTGGTCATCGGCGAAGAGGGCGTCCTGAACGGTCCCCTGCGCTTCCCGGACGAACTGGTCAGGCACAAGATCCTGGACCTCTTGGGCGACCTCTACCTGCTGGGCAAGCCTCTGGTGGGCACGATCATCGCCCACGGCGCCGGCCACCAGCTCCACCTGCAACTCGTGCATCGCATCCAGGAGCACTTGGGGTTGGCGCCCGAACCATTCAGCCTCTCGGCAGGCGCCGTGGAGCAGTGGGTCTCCCCGCTCTTCCCGTCTTCCGGCCCACTGAAGGCAGCCGTGGTCTGATTCCCCACTCCATCCGGCAAGCCGATGCCTCGTCGCAGGTTGTCGGCCTTCCGGCTCCCGGGTCTCTCGCGTCGCCCGCCCGCGGCGAACGGATCAGTGACCGGGGTTTTGCCTTGCCTTCGCCTTTACCATTCCCCTATACTCTCTCCGGATTCTGCCCCGGACGGTGCTGCATCTCCCCATGGCAGCAGCGACCCGCCGTACGGGGACAGGCGAGTCGGCCGCGATCGTCCCGCGCGATCCCTGCCGGCCCATAGTCGAGGCGGAGACCCGCATCATCCCTGAGCCGATGACGGAGATTCTACAGAGCGACCCAGCGGCGCGCACGCGGCGAAACCGCATCATCCTGGTCTCCGTCCTGGCCCTGGTAGTGGGCCTGACCGCGGTGCAGGTCCTCATCCAGCAGCTCCGCTTTCCCAGCCCCATCGCCTCCAACATCCTGATCTTCGCCCTGGTCAACATCAACATCGTCCTGCTCCTGCTGCTGGTGCTCCTGGTCTTCCGCAGCCTGTTCAAAGTGTACCTGGAGCGGCGGGAGAACGTGCTGGGCTCCAAGTTCCGCGTGAAGCTGGCGGTCGCCTTCGTGAGCCTGGCCCTCTTGCCGGCGGCCCTGCTGTTTCTGGTGGCGAGCAATCTGATCACGACCAGCGTGGACAGCTGGTTCAACATCCAGGTGGAGGAATCCCTGGAGAAGGCGCTGGATGTCGCCCAGGCGTACTCGCGAGCGAGCCAGGAGAACACCCTGAATCTGGCGCGGCAGTTTGCGGCCCGGATGGGCGAGGCGCTTGCCTCGGAGGCCGGTGTGGCGGCGGCACGCCGGGTGGGCAGCGAGACCTTCCGCGAGTCCGGCCTGGACGGGATCCAGCTCTTCAGCCGACAGCGGGTGGAGCTGGCGCAGTGGCGCGGGGCGAAGATGCCGGAGGAGGCCATGCTGTCTCCCGCCTCTCGACTGGTGCGCCAGGGCCTGGACGGCGAGGCCTTCGCCACGATCCAGACCATCCCGCAGGGCGACCTGGTCCGGGCGGTGGCCCCGGTCGTGCGGCCGGGCCCTCCCCGGGATGTGCTGGCCGTGGTGGCCGTGACGGCCTTCGTGCCCGAGGGCCTGTTGACCAAGGCGACGGAGATCGGCACCGGGGTCAAGGAGTACCAGCAGCTGCGCATGCTGAAGAATCCCATCAAGGGCATCTACCTGATGCTCTTCCTCATGGTGACCCTGGTGATCATCTTCGCCGCCATCTGGGTTGGCGTGCACCTGGCCCGGGGCATCACGGGACCGATTCAGGAGCTGGCCGAGGGCACGCGGAAGGTGGCGGCGGGAGATCTCAGCTTCAAGGTGCAGGTCAGAGCGGACGACGAGATCGGGATGCTCGTGGAGTCCTTCAACCAGATGACGGAGGACCTCAGCCGGAGCAAGGCGGCGCTCACCCAGGCGAATCAGGAGCTGCAGGCCTCCAACGTGGAATTGGATCGCCGTCGCGGCTACATGGAGACGGTCCTGGAGAGCATTTCCGCGGGCGTTCTGTCGCTGGATGCCGAGGGGCGTCTGAACACGGTGAATCGGGCGGCGGCCCGCATGCTGGGGCGGCGGGCCGACGAGCTGCTCCATCGCCCCTACCCCGAGATCTTTGCGGTCGAGGCCCTGGCGCCGCTCCGCCGCCTGGTGGGCCGGCTGGTGGACGACGGCCAGGAGACCACGGACCAGCAAGTCAGCCTCACGCTGAACGGACGACCGGCCACCCTGGTGGTCACCGTGAGCGGCCTGCGGAGCCCGGAGGGGGAAGCCCAGGGTCTGGTGGTGGTCCTGGACGACGTCTCCGATCTGATCCGGGCGCAGCAGGCCATGGCCTGGCGCGAGGTGGCACGCCGCATCGCCCACGAGATCAAGAACCCCCTGACCCCGATCCAGCTTTCCACGCAGCGGTTGCGGAAGAAGTTCGCCGAGGGTTCCCCGGATGTCGCACGGGTATTCGACGAGTGCACCCGGACGATCATCCAGGAAGTGGAGGGACTGCGGAATCTGGTGGACGAGTTCTCGCGCTACGCACGGATGCCCAGCGCCCACCCCCGACCCGGGGACCTGCATGCGGTGGTGCGGCAGGTGGCACAGCTCTACGCGGGCGTGCGGCCCGGGATCGGGTTGCGGACCGAGTTGGACCCGTCGCTTCCGCCCCTGAACCTGGATCCGGATCACATGAAGCGGGCCCTGATCAACCTCGTGGATAACGCCGTCGCCGCCATCCCGGAAGAAGGCGAGATCGTGATCCGCACGCGGTACCTCGCGGCGGCGAGGCGGATCCTGCTGGAGGTGACCGACACCGGCCAGGGCTTCCCGCCAGAGGACCGGGACCGCCTCTTCCTCCCCTATTACTCCACGAAGCGCCCGACCGGCGGCTTGGGTCTGGCCATTGTCTCCCGGGTCGTCGTGGAGCACGGCGGGGAGATCCGCATCGAGGAGAATCAACCCACGGGAACCCGGCTGATCATCGAGCTGCCGGCCCTGGTGTCTGCTGCTGCCTGAGCGGGGCCAAAGTTGTTCGATTACTCGACCGTTCGGCGGTTCGGACGCACGATGCCTCGGGAACAGCCGAACAGCCGAACTTCCGAACTGCCGAGCGCTTGTCTGTGAGGGTGCATGAGCCACGAAGAGATTCTGGTCGTTGACGACGAGAAGAACATCCGGGGCTCCCTGGAGGGGATCCTCAAGGACGAGGGGTACCGCGTCCGCGGGGCGGCCTCCGGGGAGGAGCTCCTGAAGCAGGTCCAGCAGACCGTGCCCGACCTGGTGATCCTGGACGTCTGGCTTCCGGGGATAGATGGGCTCCAGGCTCTGACGGAATTGAAACGAATCCATCCCGAGCTGCCGGTGATCATGATCTCCGGGCACGGGACCGTGGAGAACGCGGTCAAGGCAACCAGGCTGGGGGCGTACGACTTCATCGAGAAGCCGCTCAGCCTGGAGAAGACGGTCCTGGCGGTGCGCAACGCCCTGGACCGGCAGCGCCTGGAGCTTGAGAACCGGGCCCTCCGCCAGACGCTGGAGCAGCGCTACGAGATCGTGGGGGAGAGCCCGGTGATCCACGCCCTGCGGGCCCAGATCCAGTCCGCGGCCCCCAGCCACGGCCGGGTCCTGATCCGCGGGGAGAGTGGCACCGGCAAAGAGCTGATCGCTCGGGCCATCCATCGGCAGAGCTTGCGCGCCGGCAAGCCGTTCGTCGAGGTCAACTGCGCCGCCATCCCCGAGGAGCTGATCGAGAGCGAGCTGTTCGGCCACGAGAAGGGGGCTTTCACCGGGGCGACCACCAAGCGGCGGGGGAAGTTTGAGCTGGCAGACGGGGGGACCATCTTCCTGGACGAGGTGGGGGATATGAGCCTGAAGACCCAGGCCAAGGTCCTCCGGGTCCTGCAGGAGCAGACCTTCGAGCGGGTGGGGGGCACCGACATCCTCACCGTGGACGTCCGGGTGATCGCCGCGTCCAACAAGGCCCTCGAGGAGGAAATCCAGAAGGGCAGTTTCCGCGAGGATCTGTTTTACCGGCTGAATGTCATCCCTTTCGAGATCCTGCCCCTCCGGGAGCGGAAGGAAGACATCCCGCTGTTGGCGACCTATTTCCTTCACCTCTTCTCGGAGGAATACGGAAAGCGGGAGAAGAATCTGAGCCCCGAAGCGCTGGACCTGTTGCTGCAGCACCCCTGGCCGGGCAACGTGCGGGAGCTCCGCAACGTGATGGAGCGCATGGTGATCATGGCCCCCCAGGATACGATCCAGGACTTTGACCTGGCGCCCTCGCTTCGCGCCCGCCCGGGGGCCGCGGCCGAGGCGCCGTCCGAGCCGGCCACGGAGTGGGACGGGACGCTCCGGGAGGCCCGGGAACAATTCGAGCGGCAATACATCTTGCGCCGCCTGGGAGAGACGCACTGGAACATCACCCGCACGGCCGAGCGCCTGGGGATCGAGCGCAGCAACCTGCATCGCAAGTTGAAGGCGTACGGGATCGATGCGCCGAAGCGGTAGGGGTAGAGCCGAGAGCGGAGAGCCGCGAGCCGAGAGTCGAGGGGTGGAGAGCTGGAAGCTGATGATGAGAGCCGAGGGCTAAGTCCATGGGCGAGGATCGCGGTGTCATCTTCGATTTCGACGGTGTGCTGATCGACAGCGAGCCGCTGCACGTGCGGGCGTTCCAGGAGGTTCTGGCCGCGTACGGGCGGACGCTGACGGAGCAGGAGTACTACGCGAGCTATATCGTGTACTCGGACCGGGAGGTGCTGGAGCGGCTGCTGCCTGGCGGGGAGGTGCTGGAGGCGGCCCTGGCGGCCAAGGAACGCCGCTATCTGGAACTGATGCAGACCGGCGTTCCCGCCTTCCGGGACGGCCTGGCGCTCTTGTCGCGGACCGACGGCTGGCGCGTCGGGCTGGCGACGGGGTCGCTCCGGCCCGAGGTGGAGCGGGTCCTTCGGTCCCTCGGTATCCGCGAGCGGTTCGGCGCCGTCGTGACTCGGGAGGACTGCCGGAATGGCAAGCCCGATCCGGAGCCTTTCCTGTTGGCCGCTCGAGGGCTGGGCCTGGCGCCCGGTCGGTGCGTCGTGATCGAAGACACGCCGGGAGGCGTCCAGGCGGCCAAGGCGGCCGGCATGGTCTGCGTAGCCGTGACGCATTCCTGCCCCCGGGACAGCCTGCGTGGAGCGGACCTGGTGGTGGACGATCTGGCGAGCGTGCAACTGGCGGCGATCCTGGCCGACGGAGGGTCCCGTGACCCAGTCCACGATGCTGGATGATGCCATCCGCCATCGCCTGCGGGCCGTCCTGGCGCCCTTGCGGGTGGTGTATGGGGCCATGGTCGGCTCGATCCTGGTGTACTGGATCGTGGTACACGCGATCCGGAAGGTGGGCCAGATCCCCCGAGGACGCGATGTCTTCGCCGCCGTGGACTGGCTCCGCTATCCCCTCTATGTCCTCGGGATCGCGGCCTGCGCGGTCGTCCTGGTGATGCGTAGGCGCCTGTTCGATCCCGACAGGGTGGTCCGGCGCGCCCGGGGGCGGAACCTGCCCGACCTGCTCTCCACGCTGTCCTCAAACCAGGTCCTGGTCTTTGGCGTGGCGGAGGTCCCGGTGATCCTGGGCCTGGCGCTGTACTTCGTGGGGGGATACCTGTTGGACTTCTATATCCTGGCCGGACTGTCGGCGGCGGCCTTCGCCCTGGCCTTCCCGTCGGCGGTGGAATGGGAGCAGGTCCTCACCCGGATCCGGTCGTTCCGGCCGGAGCTGTTCGCGCCACCCGGGTCCTCCGGGTAGGGCCCCAGCATGGCTAGCAGGGTGGGCGCGCCCATGTCGACGGGTCTGGACACCAACAGACAGAAGATCCGGGTGGCTTTGACGTCGGTCATCGCCGCCGTGGGCCTCACGGCTACCAAGACCGTGGTAGGCTGGCAAACCGGAAGCCTGGGGATCCTGTCCGAGGCTTTACACTCCGGCCTGGACCTCGTGGCGGCCCTCATCACCCTCTTCGCCGTCCGGGTGGCCGATCGCCCCGCCGACCAGGACCACCACTATGGCCACGGCAAGGTGGAGAATCTCTCCGCGCTGGTCGAGACGGCCCTCCTCCTGCTTACCTGCCTCTGGATCATCTATGAGGCACTGGAGCGCCTGTTCTGGAAGCCCGTGGAGATCGAGCCGAGCTGGATCGCATTCGCCGTGATGACCGGCTCCATCGTCGTGGACATCTCCCGGTCGCGGGCCCTGGCCAGGGTGGCGAGGGCGACCGGCAGTCAGGCCCTGGAGGCGGATGCCCTCCACTTCCAGACCGATGTCTGGGGGTCTCTCACGGTTCTCGTCGGGCTGACGGCGGTCTGGGCCGGACGGCGATGGGGGATGGACTGGTTGTCCTTGGCGGATGCGCTCGCCGCCCTCCTGGTGGCAGCCATCGTCCTGGCGGTGGGCGGCCGGCTGGGCAGACGGGCAGTGGACGCGCTGCTGGACCGGGCCCCTCTCGACCTGGTAGAGCGTATCCGGGCCGCCGTGAAAAGCGTTCCGGACGTCCAGGGATCCGTCACCCTCCGGGTGCGACGGGTGGGCCCCCGCCTCTTCGTGGATGCAGCCGTGGCCATCGGCCGCGGCGCGTCCTTCGAGGGCGCCCACGCGGTCATGGACCAGATCGAGGAGCGCATCCGCGACGTCGCCCCGGATGCCAGCGTCGTGATCCATGCGGAGCCATTGCGGACCGAGGACGAGAGCCTGGGCGAGGCCATCCGGCTCGTGGTGTCCCGCCACGCCGCGGGCGCGCACGACATTTTCATCTATGATGCCGACGGGAAGCCGTGCGTGGACCTGCACCTGGAGGCGCCGGAGGAACTCACCTTGACCGAGGCGCACGGCCTCACAGAGCAAATCGAGGCCGATCTGCACCGTGAGGTCCCGCGGTTGGAGCGGGTGTACATCCACGTAGACCCCATGCGGGACGTCCACCCGATGGGCATCAGAGTGGGGGGCAATGTCGGGCGGATCGCCGAACGCCTGCGGACCCTGGCCCTTGCGATCCCGGGGATCCACGACTGCACGAACATTTCCGTCCGCCAGGTCGAGGGGCGGACCTGGGTAAGCTGTGATTGCAGCATGGACGGCAGCCTCTCGGTGAGGGAGGCCCACGAGTTGGGGCTGGAGTTGATGAGGCGGGCGCAGTGGGAGATCCCTGGTGTGGAGCGCGTGTCGGTGCATGCTGAACCCGTCGCCCCCTCAGTCGTGATCGAGAGCGCCTGAGTTCCATCGGCTCCCAGTCCCGGCGAACCAGCGATGTCCCCACTCCACTCCACAGTCCAGGATTCAGGCAGCGGACCGCCCGCCTTCCACGTCCGGGAGGCGACCACCGAGGATAACGAGGCGCTCCTGTCGCTGGATCGACAATGTGTCGTCGCGGCCGCCACACCGGTGGCCTTCGACCGGTCGCCGGACTTCTTCGCGCGCTCCAGGCCCTATCCTTCCTGGCGGGCCTACGTGGCCGAGGGAGAGGCGGGCCTGATCGGGGTCGGCGCGATGACGCTCAAGTCGGTGCTCGTGGATGGCCGACAGGTCGAGGCGGCGTATTTCTACGATCTGCGCGTGGCGCCGGACTTCCGGCGCCTGGGTGTGGCGAAGGCGGTGGGAGACGCGATCCGGGCCTACACACGATCGCTGCATCCGGCAGTGGGGTACTCGCTGGTCATGGAGGGGAACATTCCCTCCTTGAGTTTCGTGCAGGAGCGCGGGTCCCGGCCGCTCCGCGCTTGTGCGCTGAGCCTGATCCCTGTCGAGGCCGTGTCCGCCCCGGCGTCGGGACGACTGAGGTTGCTGGAGGATCGGGAGACGGAATCGGCGCTGCGCCTGGCGCGGGCGGCGCATCCGGATCACGATCTGTTCCCGTTTCCGGATGTGGAGTCGTTGCAGGACCGCGTGCGGCGGGTGGCCGGGCTCGGGTTCCGTGGCATGTACGGGTGGGAGTCCGATGGCCGCCTGTGCGGCTGTTTCGGATTGTGGGACTATTCTCCGGTCATGCGGATGCGGATCCTCCAGGCGACGGGAGAGTGGTCCTGGGCCACGGGGCACGACCTCCATCAGGTCTTTCTGATGCCGCTGGGCTTCCGCACGCCGGCGGGCGTTGCCGAGTCGGTTCGTTGGGCCGCCACACGATTGCGACGAGAGGCGCCGGACGCAGCCCAGGTCCTCGCGGTGCCCCATGACCTGGCGGATGCCAGGTACGCCGCGCTGGGCGAATTCCGGCCGATCCGCCTTGGCTTCACCCTCTTCGGCCTCGAGTTGGGCGGGGCAGGGAACCTCTCCCTCGGGAGCCGACCGGTGTTTGTCGATCCTGCCGATCTGTGACCCCGGGATGGAACGAGGCGGCGTGAGTAACAGTTTCGGCCAGTAACATCTTTGGGGGCTGCGTTCAGCCTGTGAAGACCCCCAGAACCGCCGAACGGTCGAACGCTTTGGATTGAGGTCAGCCATTGCCTGAACTTCCGGAAGTCGAGGTCATCCGGCGGGACCTCGTGCGACGGGTCGAGGGGCGCCGGATCCAGGGCGCCGAGATAACTGAGCCGCGCCTGACGCGTCGTCGAGGCGCTCCCCGCGAGGTGGAGGTGGCACTGAAAGGGCAGAAGGTGCGAGCGCTTCGCCGGCGCGGGAAGTTCTTCGTGTTCGATCTTGGGCGTGACAGCCTGATCGTGCGACTAGGGATGACGGGGCAACTTCTCTGGTCTGAGAACGGCGACGGGTTTCGTCCGGACCAGTACACCCATGCGCACGTGGTCTTCAGTGGGGGTGGCATTCTCTACTATCGCGACATCCGGAAGTTCGGCGAGATGTTCATGGTCCCCACGGACAGGGTGGAGCAGACGCTCCGGGTCGGGGTAGAACCGCTTGGGCCCGCCTTCACGCCGGAGGCCCTGCGGTTCTTGTGTCGAGCCTCAACCAGGATCAAGTCGCTGCTCCTGGATCAGAGGAAGATCGCGGGCATCGGGAACATCTACGCGGACGAAGCCCTTTTCCGGGCGGGCATCCGGCCTACCAGGCGGGCCGCGTCCCTCCGCCAGGAGGAGATTCATTCGCTTCGACGGGCGATCCGCCTGGTCCTCCAGGCAGGCATCCGCCATCGCGGCAGCTCCATCTCCAACTACCGCGATGCCTGTGGGCAGCCCGGCCGCTTCGTGGCCCTCCACCGGGTGTACCATCGTCATGGCAAGCCTTGTCTTTCCTGCGGGACGCCGATCCGCAGGATCGTGCTGGGCCAGCGCGGTACCCACTTCTGCCCGACCTGCCAGCGGTAGGGCGGAGCGATTCACCACGGAAAGTGCGGAGTCCACGGAGGCGCTCGACCGTCACAAACCTTCCTCCACGACTCTCGCTTGCCCCAACTCGATCAGCTCCCGCACCGCGGCGAGTAGCGCCTCGCCAGTCTTGACCGAGGGTAGCGGGCCAGCGCCCTGGTGATCCGGCTCCTCGGGCTCCGTAAGTTCGCGCACGCGCGCCAGGCGCAAGGCCAGATCATCGGGAACGCGCCCGCTTTCCACCAGGTCAGCTTGCACCACGCGCGCCGCCGGCACCTCCGGGCTCGGATCATGGTCTTTTACGAGGGCGAGGTGCGCGGACAGCCCCCAACCCAATGCCTCACGGATCGGCCGGAATGACTCTTCCGGGAATCCGCCACGCAGCACCACCTCGGCCAGCGTCAGTCGCTTGACAGCGAACACCAGCGCCTCGCGGGCCTTCTTTCGCTGCTGCGCGGCGGCGTCGCGCCCATCCACGCCGGCGGCCGACGGCAAGGCATCTGCCCAATAGGCTTCGTCTCCGGGCGGGGGCGGTGTGCCGGCGAATAGGGTTGCCAGGGTCCGCCACCCTTCCTGTTCCATCAGGTGCAGCGTAGGAACTGCGTCGGGGAAATGTCCAGCGAGCAGGGCCTCGATACTGGGCCGAAGCTCAAGCGGTTCCCGGTCCGTCACGACGAGCACCCCGTCGCCTCCAGGGGCCCGGCGGACCAGCAGGATACGACCGGGGAAGCGTGCCACCAGCAGGTCTGCGAATCCATGAAGGGTCGGCTGAGGGGTGACGGTCTTGGTGACCTCCCGCTTCTCCTCAAGAGTTGGCTCCAGATCGAGCCTGGGCACTGCCTCCCGGGGCGCGCCCAGCATCTCATCCAACCGTCGCAACAGGTCCTGACCCGCATCCCGGAAACTAATCTCGGTCAAGCGCTCTTCCGTGCCGAAAACACCTGCGAAGACATGGCGCTTGGCCGCGAGCGTGTCTAGGATACGCTCCTCGATCGTATCCTTGGCAATCAGGTTGAGGACATGAACGGTGCTTGACTGACCGTGCCGGTGCGCCCGCCCGATTCGCTGTTCCAACACCGCCGGATTCCACGGGAGATCAAGGTTGATCACCAGGCTGGCGGCTTGGAGGTTGAGCCCCAGTCCGCCGGCGTCAGTAGAAAGGAACACGCGACAGTCGGGATCGGCGAAGAAGCGGTCAATGAGGGCGCCACGCTTGGCCGAGGGGACCGCGCCTGTCAGTTTGACATACACCAGTCCAAGGCGCCTGATGACCGGTTCGGTCAGCGCCAGCATGTCGGCCCACTGGCTGAACACCAGGGCCTTGTGACCGTTGTTCACGATCTCGTCGGTGAGGATCTGGTGCAGCTCCTGCAATTTGGGGGATGTCTTCTCCCGGTCCTTCGGCGGGATGTCCCTGTCGTGCAGGGCGAGAGCGTTGCAGATGAGGCGCATCTTGATAAGCGACTTGAGGAGGATGTCCCGTTCCCGCGGCGTCAGGGGGCGGCGCTTGGCCTTCGCCAGCAGGCGCGCCACGATCTCCTTGAACTCGTTGTAGGCCTGCCACTGCAGGTCGGTCATCTCCACGAAGAAGTGATTATCCACGCGTGCGGGGAGATCCTGAAGCACCGCCTCCCGGGTGCGCCGCAGGACGTAGGGCCCGATCGTCGCCCGGAGTTGGTCCAGATTTCGATATCCCAGCACCTTGTAGGAGCCATCCGGACGCTGCTCGAGCTGGTAGAACCGGTCATTGAAGTGCCACAGCGGGCCCAGGATGCGGGGGTCCAGAAACTGAAAGATGCTATACAGTTCATCCAGGCGGTTCTCCAGCGGCGTACCGGTGAGGACGAAGGCATACCGGCTGCGAAGACGCTTGACGGCGCCTGCCGTTTTGGTGCGCCAGTTCTTGATGCGCTGGGCCTCGTCCAGGATGATCACGTTCGCTCGAAGCCCCTCCAGTTCTTCGATGTCGCGGCGCACCAACTCGTAATTGACCACCGTGAAGAAGGATGGCTCGGCGTAGGCCCGGCGGCGCGCCAGGAGCCCTCCCTGGACGACGGTTACGGGCAGCGAGGAGAAACGCCGGATCTCGCGCGCCCACTGATGCTTGAGGGATGCCGGCGTAACGACCAGGACCTTCTGGATATCGCGCAATTGTTTGAGCAGAGCGCAGGCAGCGATGGCCTGCACGGTCTTACCGAGGCCCATGTCGTCGGCCAGCATGGCCCGGCAGCCGAAGGCCAGATGCAGCGAGCCGACCTCCTGATAGGGGTACAGGCGCGTCGAAAGCACCGTGAAGGAGCGTTGTCCCTGTTGCACCTGATCCAGGAACCACTCCTTCTGTTTCTGGACGGCCTCGCGGTCCTGGCAGAGTTCCAGGTGTTCCCGCACGGCGTCGTCCACCTGGATGAGGGCTCGGTCGTGAGTTGGCAACCCTTCGATGGCGGCCAGGAGGCCAGGGAGGGTGCCGGTCACTGAACCGAGCAGGACACCCTGGGGATCAAAGTGGCGGCCGAGCAGTTCGTGGAGGGGCATCCTCGACGGGAGGGGGAGCCCGACCCGAACTGTGATTTCCTGTTCGTAGTGGAGATAAATCTGTGTTCCCGGGGGGCGCTGCTTTGCCAGTATGGCGAGGCGTTTCCCGTGCTTGGCCTTGAGGTGCTGGAGCACACCCTCGATGTGTTTGCAAGTGCCGATCAGGTTCGTGCGGTAGTCAGGGCACGTGCACGTGTTGTGCATCTCCGCCAGTGAGCGCACCTGGACCCGGTATGTTCGTCCGGAAAGAGACGTGACTTCGAAGGGGCTGAAGAGCGGATGGGATCCCCGATTGATGACGCTCCGGACCTCTTCGATCCCGCGCTGGCGTCGGCGCTCGATCTGGGCTGCGATGTCGGTTGCCATCCCTGAGCTTCCCTTCAAGGGGTGGGGACGCATTCTACCACATAGTCCTTTCTGCGCGGCAAGCCAATCAGTCCGAAACGGGCCACCAGCGTGCGCAGGCCTTGCGTTGCCATGCCACCTCCTATTGGTCATTGATACTTAATCATTCGCGGTGGGGGTGGTCGTGAGTGTTTGCGCTCCTGGTGCCCTTGGCGGTAAGATGCGTACGATGGACCCCGAAATAGAGATCCTGCCAGAATGGGTGCGTGCCGCCGAGGCGATCAGGGCGCGACCAGGCGTTGTGGTGATGCTCGGCGCCTCTGATTCTGGCAAGACGACCCTGTCTCGCATTCTCGTGGAGAGGTGGAGGAGCGCCGGACGAACTGTCGGACTTGTGGATGGCGACATCGGCCAGTCCTCCATTGGCCCGCCAACGACCGTCGGCCTCGCCCTCCTTTCCCCGGATCACCCCATCCCCGTTTCCCCGGCTCCGTGGCTGCTGCATTTCGTCGGCTCCACCTCACCGCCCGGTCATTTCCTTCCCCACATCCTCGGGACGCAAGCCTTGGTCCACGCGGCGGTAGCTCAGGGGGCAGAGATCGTCCTCGTGGATACGACAGGGCTGATCCTGGGGGCGGTGGCCACGTCGCTCAAGTGGCATAAGCTCCAGGCGCTCCGGCCGCAGCACGTCCTTGCCCTGCAGCGGGACCGAGAACTGGAACCCATTCTGGGTCTCGTAGAAGGCTGGTCGGGACTGGGAGTCCACCGGCTGCCGGTGTCTTCCGAGGTCACCCCGCGAAGCCATGCCGCTCGGCGCGCCTTTCGCGAGGAGCGATTCCGCGAGTACTTCGCGTCGGCGTCAGAACACGATCTCGAGTGGAAGGACCTCCGGTTCTCCCGCCTGTGGCTCAAGACCGGGAGGGCAGTGAACCGCGACGAACTGACCACGCTTGGTGAATGGCTTCAGACGATGCCGCTGTATGCAGAGGTGGGGAATGATGAGGGCCTGGTGTTCGTTCGAGGCGCCTTCAGCCGGGCGGCGTTATACCAGGTCCGGAACGCGCTCGGGGTGTCAGATGCCCTCGTTCTTGACGTGGAGCAACTGCGCGGGACGCTGTTGGGACTGCACGACCAGGAGGCCGCATTCCTGGCGCTGGGCATCCTTCAGGACTTCGATCCAGAGCGGGAGACGCTCCGGGCGCTGAGCCCGCTCCAGGATCCCGTCCGGAGCCGAGGCGTGGCCTTCGGATCCATCCGGCTGGACGCCAGCGGCAGGGAGTTGGGCGAAGCTGCCTGGCGGTAACTCCTTGACGCCTCAGGCCAGGGATATCCAGGATGCACGTCCCCTCCTTACTTCTTCGTCGCTTCGCCGGCGCGCTTACGCCGCGTCTACGGCGACACGTGGAAGGGGCGCGCCATGCTGCGCCAGCGCCGTTAGGCCGGGTCGGGCTCCGCGGGCGGCTCCGGCCGGATGCACAAGTCGTCCGGCAGCTTCTTCAGCTCGTGCGCCAGCTCATCGAGGTGCTTGCAAGTGTCGCGCATGTACTCGTAGAGGTGCTTG
>Ga0210377_10002440_pt1 | contig 16300 bp, 17 predicted proteins | sample PLM4_65_b1redo_FD_155480 | JGI IMG/M metagenome (GOLD analysis project Ga0210377, IMG submission 155480) | Groundwater sediment microbial communities from an aquifer in East River, Colorado, USA - PLM4_65_b1 redo | ecosystem: Environmental > Terrestrial > Soil > Riparian zone | place: USA: East... | reverse complement strand
ACCTATTAGTGCTACTGGATTAAGACTTCGGAGGTCGCTTCCTTAGCCCTATTCCAATGTCTCAAATAGTTAAAGTTGTAGATTTATTTCAAACTTCTAGTGTAACTAGAGCTAATTCCACTTATGCTACACCATCATTCGATTTCCCCTACTTATTTACTAGTGGAGATTGGGACCCAGCTCCAACAGTATATTTTGAAGCTGTTATGTCTGCAAGTGCAGGGACAGCTTCTATTGAATTAAGAAATTTAACTGATGGAAGTACACCATCGGGAGCAGAAGTAACTACAACTAGTACTACACCAGTAAGAGTTAGAAGTGCGGCAATTACTTTAACTACTGCTAAACAATATGGGACAAGACTTAAAAGTACTGGTGCTAGTGATACTTGTACATTATATTCAGCAAGAATAATATTTATACAAAATGGAACTATTGTTAAAACAGAAACAGTATTTTCTTTAGGTTCTGGTGGAACTACAACTGGTACTACTTATGCAGATGATGCATCAAAAACTTATTACTATCATGAAACTGGATTTCTTGATGGAACATTAGCAGCTTATTTTGAGGGATTTTTATCTCCTAGTAATGCTGCTAGTACTGCTAGTGCTCAATTAGCTGATTCTGGTGGTTCGGCATTATCAGGTAGTGAAATAACATTAACTGGTACTACAACTAATACATTAGTTCGTTCTAGTGCAATAACTTTAGTAGATGCTACTACATATAAAGCCCAAATAAAAACAGATACCAATACATGTAGATTACGTGCTGGTAGAATAATAATACTACAGACTAATACTCCTACTAAAACACGTTCATTCTATCAATTTAGTGTAGCTAATGAAGGAACTACTAGTTTAGATACAAATAAAATTTTATTATGGGATGATGATGAATGGTCTGTAAATAGTTTATCAGTATATCATGAAACAGTATTAGCAAATGGTGGAGCTGGTACAGCTACTACAGATTTAAATGATGGTAGTAGTGATATAGATTCATTATCAAATGCTACTAATACTAAAACTCGTGTACGTTCTAGTGCATTATCATTAACAGATGATAGTCAATTTAGAAGTCAATATAGGGATACATCTGGTAATGGTATATTTTATGGTTCTTGGTTAATAGTAGATGCTGATTTTGGTGGAACTAGTACTACACGTGGATTAGTTGCATGGGCTGAATTAGAAGCACCATTCAAAGCTACACGTGGACTTATTAGTTTTGCAGAGTTAGAATCGCCATTTAAGGCAACACGTGGTTTAATAAGTTACGCTGAATTAGAAGCACCCTTAAAAGGTACTAAAGGTCAAATTAGTTATGCAGAACTAGAAGTACCAACTGTAGGAGTTGAATCTACACGTGGTTTAGTATCATTTAGTGAATTTGAAATACCATTAGTTGGATCGCGCGGTCTAATTAGTTTTAGTGAATTTGAAATACCATTAGTTGGTACACGTGGTAGAATATCATGGTCAGAGTTTGAAGTACCATTAAAAGGTACAAGAGGTCAAGTAAGTTTTACTGAATTAGAAATACCTGCATTATCAGCGCGCGGTCTAATTAGTTGGTCTGAATTTCAAATACCTGATGTAAGTGTAGTTAGTCCATTTTGGTGTAGCCTTACTAGTATGAGTAGTATGACTGGTGGCGGTGATATAGAGGAATTAGAGGATTAATATGTTAGCTAAAATGTTAGGTATAGGTATTAGTAAGGTTAAAACAGCTAAACATGCACCTGCTGCTGCCACCGCGGCAGTCATTACTTTAGCCGCGATTGAAAAACAAAGTTATCATATCCATAAAATTATATGGTCTTATGATACTACACCTACTGGTGGATTACTTACTGTTACAGTTAATGGAGCAGAAATACTTCCTGGTATCCCTATTACAGCATCAGGGCCAGGTGCATTATCAGTTAATATTACATCTAATGATAATGAAGCTGTTGTAATTACTCTAGCTTCTGGAGCTGGAACTGTTGTTGGTAGAGTATACGCTGAATATGAGAATGGCTAAAATTATTGGGATGAAAGAAGCCATTAAAGCAGTAGCTATTATGAATTATAAAGATATTGAAAAACATTATAGATGGTTAAATTCAGCAGGTAAAAAACCACGGCGAGATTCATTAGCACATGCCATTAACTTTCGATGTGATAATCCTATTGAATTTATGGAAATGTGTCAAGTGTTAGGAATTAATTATGCCGACAGTAATAATCGAACTATTGTTAAAAATAATTCTAGTAGCAATGGAAGGGCAACCCATTGAAGTAAGAGCTGAATTTTGGCGTATGTATATGGAAGATATTAAAGAATGGCGTGCGATCTTTAGGAATATGCGAGGTAGTGATGGATAAAATGCGGGGTAGAATTAAATCTATTAAAAAGAATTATGGATTTATAGGTGGTATAGATGGTAAAGATTATTTCTTTCATTGGACTTTTTTAGGAATAAAAACAAAGACTTTTAATCAGTTAATTATAGGTGGAACAGTAGAGTTTATTCCTGAATTAGTAGAAGATAAACATAGAGCGCGCGACATAGACACATTGGATTAATAAAATGAGACTAACAAGAGATAGTTTATTCTGGTGGTTTTCAATTATTGGAGCTACGGCAATAGGATTAGCTGGAGCATTTGATAATTTTCCTTGGATACCTGAGAATTATCAACGTGCGATCTCTTTATTCGCATTTATTTATGGTATTTTTGCGGGTAAAATGGCTACTTCTCCATTACCAGGTGAGAATGATTAGTAATGGAAGTATCTGTAACATCACCTATAGAAACTTGAAATAAAAAATGGGTACCTAATCCTAAACAGGAAAGATTTATAGGATTACCATTTAATATATTTGAAGCATTTTATGGTGGTCAAAAAGGACCAGGTAAGAGTGAGTGCTTAGTATTATTACCAATATTATATGGTTTCCATAATAACCCTAATTATAGAGGGTTATATATGCGTCGTACTTATGCTGACGTTGAGAGAGAAATTCTTGACAGACAGCGTAAGTATTATCCCTCTACCGGTGCTGTATTAAATGAACAAAAGAAAAGATGGAAATGGCCTAATGGAGCAATTGATAGATTAGGCCATGCCGAACATGAACAAGATGTTCGAGAATATGATACTGATGAATATCATTGTTTACGTTGGGATGAACTTACTCATTTTCTGTATTTTCAGTATCAGTATTTATCATTTACTCGTGTACGTTCATCAGATCCTTTTTTACCAGCAATCGTTAGAAGTGCAGGAAATCCTGGGAATATTGGTAATAAGTGGGTTTATGAACGGTTTATTAAACCTGCACCTTTTGGCTTTAAGAGAATAAGACAACGTGTTCTTAATCCTAAAACAGGTAGTTATGAATATTTAGAACGAATCTTTATACCTGCTGAATTAAATGACAATCCCCATATTGATGCTACATATGGGATGAAATTACAGCTTCTTACTGAGGCTGAAAGACGTGCAGCATTTGGGGACTGGTTTGCATTCGCGGGACAAGTTTTTACTGAATGGAGAATTGAACCATTTAAAGATGAACCACCTAATGCATGTCATGTTTGTGATAGATTTCCTATTCCTAGTTGGTGGCCGCGAATAATTGCTATTGATTGGGGATGGGATGCAAATACATGCATAGGTTGGGGGGCAATTGCACCTAATGGACAAGTTTATGTTTATCGAATTTATAATGAAAAACAGAAATATATCCATGAATGGGTGCGCGATCTCGTAAATTTCTCAGCTGATGAGATTAGTAGTATTAGAAAAGTTAAGATTTGTCATAGTGCTAATCAACATCGTGGAGAAACTAAGTCAATATTTGAACAAGTAGGAGAGGCATTTAAGAATAATGGCTTCCCGATTCAATTAGAACTTGGTAAACGAGATAGAATAGGTGGTAAACTTCTTCTTCATGAATATCTTAGATGGAAAACGATACCAGAAAAGATACTTAGACAAAATTATAATGAAAGATTGGCACAGCAGATATTAAGAAATTATGGAACTGAAAAGTATGAAGCCTATGAAAAGATGTTTATTCCTGAAATAGAAGATAATTTACCTAAACTTCAATTGTTTAGGCAGGAAACACAAGCATTACAAGAAATAATTCCTAACTGTCAATATGAACAGAAGGAAGATAAAAATACGGAAGATGTGGCAGAGTTTAAGGGGGATGACCCATACGATATGATTCGTATGTTACTTGAATCTGCTGATGAATATGTAAAGGAATCTAGTGAAGAATATAAAAATCGTCAAACATTGGATGGCGTCATTAGGAAATTTCATGAAACAAAAGATGCTACAAGCTTTTATCGTAGCATGGAAAATATTGAAGCAGGTAATAAGCCAGCTATTGCGTATCGTAGAAGTAGACGACATAGATAAGAAACACCATGATGAAGTTGTAGTGTTATATAAAGAAAGAATTTTTAATCTTGAATTAGAACTTGAACAGGTTATGACTGAACGTAATGATTTTAGAGATAAATTATTTGAATTAGTTGGTCTTAAAGATAAACAATTAGTCAATAATGAAAATCATATTAGAATAAATAGACCACCTACTCCCCTTAGAATGCGATCAATGTTAGAAGCTGGGTCAAGGGTTAAAGTAAATGAAACTAAATGATAATATTAAAATACTAATTTTATCTGTTGCCATTATAATTATGGTGGCATGTATTATTAGAGCGCAAACTACACAAGAAGTTATTAATGCCCAAGTTAATGGCACTATTAACTTAATTAATTATCGCTTAGATAAATTGGAAGATTTAATATATACCACAATAGGTGTAGTGTTACTAAATATTATCACACATATTATGGATATTAAAAAGCGTAAAAACTATATAATATAATGGAAAAGATATCACAGGAACTTCAGGATGCTCTTAAAACTATCCTGAAAGCAGTAGAAACTAGAGATCAAGCTGTACGAGATAAGCATTTAAGAATTCTTAAGTTGCTTGATCTTTACTGGAAAAATATTCATAATGTTTTCTGGAATGATGCTGTTAAAGATTACCGTAATATTAATGATAATGATGTATTAAAAGATCTTGATACTTATTATGCTGATAAAGTTATTAATATCTATCGCGCACATGGGGAATCAATTATCGCGGCATTAAGTCAGGATTTACCTAAAGTTGTATTTGTTCCTGATGATGCCGAGAATCAAGATGATTTATTAACGGAGCGCGCCTGGACATTAATTAGTCAGCTTATTGCTAAGAATAATAATGCTACATTAATGTTAATCCGCGCTCTTTATCTTCTTTACAATCAAGGAACTATCGCGGCTTATATTTATTCTAAAGAAGATGAAAAGAATGGGACTTATCAAGTTCCCCAGTATGGTAAGAAAAAGGCATATACTGATTTTAAAATTTGTCCTATCTGCGGGACTGATATTGATGTTAGTTTTAGGACCGAAGAACAGCTACTTAATGATACAGCTTATTGTGAATATTGTGAACAGGAAGTATTCCCAATAGTTGAAACAGAAGAAGAAGATATTCCAACAATTACTGGTTATCGTGAAGAAATTAAGCCACGTCCATGTATTGAAGTATATGGAATGCTTAATATTCGTATTCCCCATTTTACTCGTGTACAGAAAGAATGTGGTTATTTAATACTCGAAACTGAATCTGATAAGGAATTTGCACAAGAAGTTGCGGGAGATGATATTAGTTTATCAAATTCATCAGATGGGCATGAAACTGGAAGATGGGCTAGATTACAATCAGATTTTGATTGGGAAGATACTAAAGATATTGTCACGTGGCGCCGTGTATGGTTTAGACCGTGGCAATTTAATTTAGCCGGGGATAAGGAAATTATTAAAAAACTTAGGAAGTCATTCCCTAAAGGGGCTTACTTCTTAATGATGAATGATACATTCATTGAAGCAGAAAATGAATCAATGGATGAGCATTGGGTTATTAGTGAAAATCCATTATCATCTCATATTCATGCTGAACCTATTGGTTTACCAGCTAAAGCAGTTCAGGATATTAGAAGTGAAATTGTTGTACTTGAAATTCAGTCAATGGAATATGGAATTCCAGAGACATTTGCAGACCCAGCAGTATTAGACTTTGATAGTTATAATAACGTACAAGCTGGCCCTGGTAAAGTATTTGGTATTAAACAAATGCCAGCAGGTCGCGCGTTATCAGATGCATTCACTACATTAAAAACAGCAACCTTTCCTAAAGAAGCTGAAGAATTTAAGAAATCCATAGATGCTGATGGGCAATTTGTATTAGGAGATTTTCCATCTATTTATGGCGGCGCAATGCAAGGTGGCAGTAAAACATATGCTGAATATAGCGCATCTCAGGCTCGCGCGCTACAACGATTATCTATTGTTTATAAGCTATTAACATCATTTTATGCGCGCGTTCAGGAAAAAGCTGTTAGGATTTTTATTAATGATATTAAAGAAGATGAAAAAATCGTTGAGAAATCTGGTTCTAATTGGGTTAATATTTGGATTAGGCGTGCTGATTTACGTGGAAAAATTGGTAGCGTTGAACCGGAGACGGATAATTCATTACCAATGTCATGGGCACAAAAGAAGGATGCGTTACTTAAGTTATTAGAAATGCCTAATGAAGATATTCAAGCTGTTATTAGGCATCCAGAAAATGCTGGTATTGTTGCTAAGTATCTTGGATTTCCTGAGATGTTTATTCCAGGAGATGATGATAGAAATAAACAACTTAATGAGATTGCTGAACTTATTGAGAATGAACCAATACCAACAGAAGAACTTGATGAAATGAATCAGCCAGTTCTTATGCCATCAGTTATGGTAGATCAAGATTTAGATAATCATGAAATAGAATTTGTAGCATGTCTTGCTTGGTTAAATGGGGATCATGGGCAAGATGCTAAAATAAATAATTCACCAGGGTATGAGAATGTAAAGTTACATGCACGTATGCACAAGTCAGTTCTAGATATGTTAGCTATGCAACAAGCTGAAAATGAATCTAATTCTGAGGTGAAGAATGAACAGAGTACTACTTAAATCTTTTATCCCTACTACTTTTTATGACCCAGATGATAATGCTGATGATGTTGCTGATGGTGTATCTATTTTAGAAGATTTCGATGAAGTTGATAAAGAATTAAATCCTGATGATGAAGAAATTAAAGAAGATGAAGAAAATGAATTAGATGAAGATAAAGATGATGATAAGAAAGATGATAAACTAACAGACGATAAGAAAAAGAAAGATGATGTTGAAGATAAAACTGATGATAAGAAAGAAAAGAAAGACGATAAAGCGGATGATAAGGAAACAGTTGAACCAAAAGAACTTTCGATTCAGGCATTAAAGGAATCATATCCAAAAATTCTTAAAGAATATCCTGAATTAAAAGAGGCTATCTTCCGCGTTCGGGAATATGATAAGGCTTTTGGTTCTATTGAAGAAGCTAATGAAGCTAAAGAAAAAGCTGATATGTTAGATCAAATTGCAGGTACAACCTTGCAAGGTGATCCAACTGAACTTATTAGAGCATTACAAGATACTGGTAAAGAATCATTAAAGGACTTTGCTATTAATTTTTTACCGGCATTACAGGAATCTAATAAAGAAGCGTATTATGCTGTAACTGACAGAGTAACTGCTCATATTCTTTCTTCCGCTAAGGCATTTGCAGATAAACGTGGAGATAAGAATCTTGGTTTAGCAGTTAAGTATATTTCACAGTTTGTGTTTAATGAAGATGATGTTCCTAATCTAGATACTGGTAGAAAAGAACTTACACCGGAACAACAAGAAATAATTAGTGAACGTAATAAAATTCATACACAACGTATTCAGGAAAATGAACAAGTTATTCATGATTTCTCTAGAAAGAAACTAACTGAACTTATTCAAACAGGATTAGACCCAGATAATACTTACAATGATTTTGTTAAAGAAGCCTTGACTGATAAAATTATTGCTAGAGTTGGTGCAACACTCGTAAAAGATAAAGCATTTCAAGGCCAGATGGCAGCATTATGGAAACGGGCTGCTCGTAATGGGTTTGATAAAGATAGTAAAAACTTAATTGTTAAAACTTATTTAGCTAAAGCTCGTCGTGTAATGCCTAGTATTAGAGCTAATGTTAGAGGTGAAGCACCAAATTTAGAAAATGGAAAAAAGATAGAACGTAAACGAGAAATAAATACAAGTAGTAATCGCGGCAGAACTCACTCATCAATTCCAAATGATCCTAAAAAGATTAATTGGAATGAAACTAGTGATGAAGATATTTTGGCATCAGATTAGTTATTAAGTAATTCTATGAAAAGCGAAGTCCACTTATTCCGCTTGGTGGCGCGGGCTTAGTAATAGAACGAAAAATAACAATTGATCATATATTAACATATTATTATTAAAACAAAGGAAGGTAAATAGAATAGGAAAAAGCAATGCCAACAGATGAAGCAGATGTGCTTGCAAACGAACTTGAGCGTACTGATCCTAAAGTAGCTCTATTATTTGAACGTGAAGGTACTTTTATTGCTAGTCTTTTAAAACGACCTGCAACTGAAGTATCAAGTCGTGATATGCGTGTTCCATTAGAAGTAAAGTCTGGTGGTAAGTTTGGGCATTATAATCCTGATGGTGGGGGATTAGGCCGTGGTACTGGTAGTAAATTTGAAAAGGGTTTACTTCCTGTAGTCCATAACAAGATGGGTATTGAATGGACCCGTAAAGCGGATATGAGTACTGATTCCGCTCGTAAGGCTGTTCTTAATACATTTAGGCATCTTGTTAGCACATCAATGGCTGAATATCGTCGTCATATGGATTCTTTAGCTATGACTGGTGGAGATGGTGTATTAGGTACAATTACTGCTGTAGCTAATGCTTCATCTAAAGATACATATACGTTTTCTGATGCTGTTGGTGCGGGTGGTGATGGATTTGATATTCGTTTACTACGCGATACCAATTTTTATTCTGTTTATAATGCTGCATTAACTACTCGTCGTACATTTACTTCTGGTGCTTCGTCTGGTGGTGAAGCCCCAATTGATTTGTATGATATTGGTAGTAAACAGGTTAGATTTAATGGTGAAGTTTCAGGCGCGATTGCAACGGATAAAGTTGTAGTTGCTGGTCTTACAGCTACTCCACCCGTATCTTTATATGGTGTAAAATATCATCACTCAGATGCATCTACTGGTACTTGGCTTAGTCTTGATAGAGCTACTCTACCACAGATTAGAGCAAATCGAGTAAATGCTGCTGATGCTGCTTTTGCTTTACCATTTGCACGTCAGGCATTAAATAAGTCTGGTAATCGTGTTGGTATTGATAAAATGACTGGTGTGGAAGCGTGGATGCATCCATGTCAGGTAGATGCATATGAACGTGGTGGTCAATTAGTATCTGTTATTAATAAGACTACTAAGGATGAAGGGCTGAATATGTATTTCGGCTCTAATATGCAGATGGCTGGTGCTCCAGTTAAGCCATCATTCTCTTGGAATAAAAAGAGAATTGATTTTATCTTTAAGGCAGTTTGGGGTCGTAGTGAAATACAGCCTATTGGTTATTATACCGATAAGCAGGGTCGTAAATTCTTTGAAGTTCGTGATGTTGATGGTGGCGTGGCCGCATCAGATATTTTCTATCTCCATTCTGGTATGAATACTTATGTGAATAATCCTGCTATTTGTACTTATGTTGATGCATTAGCTATTCCTAGCGGATATTAAGCTAATAGCATCGAATTAAGAGGGGAGCTAGGTTAGTATAAATTATTAGCCTAGCTCCAATATATGGAAACTATAAAAGTATTAAATAAAAGATTAACTAGTATATTTGGTAAAGAAATTGATGGCCGTTCTAGATTTCGTATTGTATTTAGTGATACTCAATATGAAAAGAGATATGGGATTTTTGAAGAATATTATGGGGATATATTTTTACGAGAAGTCACTGGAGTAAAAGAAGTTCCAAAATATGGTTACATTAAAAGTAAACACGTTTTAGAGCAGCTTTTCTATGGGACTTTTCCAGATCGCCCGTTTGAAACGTCATCATATGAACCTATATGGACATTTATGGATAAAGATCGTAATCCACTTTATCCCGTTTGGCCGGTATGTGAAATAGTTATTAAAAGTAAATTAGAGGGTATCAAACGAACTCTTAGTGATTGGGTTAGTGCTGAAGAAGAAATTAAACAGAAAGAAATAAAAGAGTTTGAGGAAATGTTAGATATAGGTGGTGGAGTTCAGGAATATAAAAACCAATTTGTAAATATAGTCAAACCTGTTTTTATTGGCGGCAAATCTTTTGAAGGGAATAAATAAAATGAGTGATGCTGATGTCTGTACTGTTGTATCTTGTGCGCCATTTACTATTAATAAGAATGTGCCACATATGTCCCCTGGTAATTTTTATGTACCCGCGGCAGATAATCCATTAACTGATATTAATGTTTTATACGTAGAACGCGCGATCACTCATTTTTATGTTGGTAATGAAGCTGGTGATAAAGGTGATGGATGGGTTAGTCGTGTAGTTCCAGCTGATGATTTAGCATTAGCTATTGTCAGAGATGAAATTACATCAGCTATTGAAGTTGAACCCGGTGCTGCTCAACCTGGAATTTTTTGGTTACGTGGTAAAGTATCTAAAGCAGAAATTATACTTAAATATAAAGAAAAACTTGAGGTTGCTAGAGAACAGCAAAAGAGATGGTTTATTGCATTAGTTAAGCGTGCAGATACAGATTGGGCTAAAATTAAATCCCCTGGTGTTGTTAGTGATTTGCAGCGTAAAGCATCACGTGCATTACAACTTAAGAAAGAATGGGATATTGAACAGACTGTAGCGGATATGGCTAATTGTCCAATGTGTCAGAAGATTATTAATCCTGAATCAGTTATTTGTTCATGCGGATTTATTCTTAATAAAGAAATATACCAGAAGAACAAGGATAATTTTGTAAAGGTCTAACAAATGATTGTTTCAGATGTTACAGCATTAGCACGTGTTCTTCTTAATGATGTTGGAGATCAATTATATCATGATTCTGTTTTATTACCTTTTGTTCAACAGGCATATCGAGAAGCACAAAAGGAATTAACATTAAACAATATACAAGTTACTAATGAAATTTCTTCTGTTTTACCTATAGCATCTGGTGATAATCCTGAATTAGATGAGACTGATATAGCTGATTTAATATTACCATTATCATTATCTGAGCGCGCACAAGGCTCATCTGAACAATTTATTTCCATGACTAAAACGGATTGGGAGCCTGAAATAGATAAAACTGATACATTACTTTTCTGGAATTGGCGTGAGAATGCTATTAAATTTAGAGGCGCCAATACTAATAGGGAGGTTAAAGTTAAATATCGTAAGTCACTTCCGGCATTAGAAACTGGTTCATCCTTAATTCGTATTAATGATTGTTTAGATTTTATGGCAGCTAAAACAGCTGCAATTGCGGCATCAGTAATTGGTGGTAATCAAACTAGAGCGGGAATATTTGATGGTAAGGCTAAATCTGATTTATCTATTATAACTAGCTTAGAAATTAAGGCAACACAACAGTTACCAGCAAGACGTAAACCTTTTCGTGCATTTAATAGATAATATGAGTCATGAATTAATGAATCATGAATTAATAAATCGGGCCTGGGAGGCAAAGTAAGTAGATTAAAAGGGAGCAAATATTATGTGGGCAAACATTCAGGCAATGTTAGCTGCAATGACTCGTGATGGTGTTTATACTATTACGGAAAATCGAGCACCTATTAGTGGTGCAGCTGGTGCAGATGGTTATGGATATGCAGAAAATGGTGCAACATTTATTGATAATTATCGTAATGTGTTATATATCAATGAAGGTTCAGCACAAGGGGTTTATTGGACTCCTGTAAATTTATTTCAGCGTAATTTACTTTCTTGGCATTCTGATTTTCGTGATGGTGCTGGTATTGTAGTTTCAGATACAGCTGCATTATATACTAATCCTGCTACTGGTATTAAAATCTTTGGGCAGGGATTAGCTGAAACTGATAGTGGATTTGTTGTTGCAATCGCGGAAGATGGGGCAATTGGAACTTTAACAACTACTGATGAGAACGCACACGTAGCAGCTATTGGTGTTGGATTAACTACATCAGTTCCATTTCAGCCTGATGCACATGGTCCTATGGTTGTTGATGCATTATTTGCAGTTGATGCCGCTCTCACATTACGTCGTGTTTTTGTAGGCTTTATTGGAACTGCTGCTGATGCATTAGATCCACCTGTTACTGGTGCTACTGTTACTCTTACATTAGTTCAGGATGATGTTGCAGGAATGATGTTTGATGCTGGACTTACTGATGCAGCTGGTATTATGTTGCCTCATAATAAGTCAGATGAAGCAGCTACTATTTTAGTTACTGATACTGCAATGGGTGCTGTTGATACTGATGTTGATAGTGCAGCATTTGGTGTTTATCAGAGATGGCGTGTTGAAGTACTTGCTAATGGAACTATGAAGGCTTTTAAGAATAAAGTTCTTATTGGAACTATTACAACTGCACTTGATGTTGATGAAGAAGTTGCTCCAGTATTATTAGTTGGTAGTACAACTACTGCAACTAAAGCAATTCTGGTTAAACACTTCAGTACTTGGGGTCAGCGTAATGGTGTTCTTTAATTTAGTTAATTAGAATTCACTAGGTTGTAGGCTGGTTATTAATTATTTAGTAGCCAGCCTACATAACTAACTATGATTGAAGAATATACACCAAAACCAATTAGGAAATTTAAAGGACTTTGGAGACGTGGTGGTGATGCTGATTCATGTCCACCAGAATTTTTTCAGGATTGCCTAAATATTGTTTATACTGAAAAAGGATTTAAAACTCGTCAAGGTTGTGAAGAAATATTAGCAACTGGAACTGTTAAAAGAATACATTTATATAAAAGAATTAACGAAGCAACACGTTTACTTATTCTTGATGATTCTGGTAATCTTTATGATAGTACAAATATAAGCACTCCAATTCTAACTATCGCAGCTATGACTGACTTTTCTGCGGTTAATATGTATAATCGCGTATATATCTCTCCTCATGATGGTACTAAAGGATTAGCTAATGAAGAAGTAAGAGTATGGGATGGTACTACTATGCGTAGTGCTGGAGGAGCACAACCGAGTGGTACATTAATAGCAGCAAATAGTGCAACAGCAGGTAATGTTGAAGATGGTACTCATTTATTTGCAGTTGTATATGAAACTGCATCTGGTTTTTTAACTAAACCTGGTCCAACATTATTTGTTTCTGTTGATGCTGATGGAACTAAAAAAGTAGATTTAAGTAGTATACCTACTGGACCAGCCGGAATAGCCAAGAGACATATAATTGCGACCGCGGCTATTCAAGATTATAATGGTAATCAGTTTGGTTATGAATTCTTTTTTGTTCCCGAAGGAACTATTAATGATAATTCAACAACTACTCTTACTATTAATTTTTATGATAGTCAATTAGTTGCATCTGCTCTTTATCTATTTGATGTATTAGATGAGATACCAGCAGGTCTAGTAATTAATTCATATCGTAATAGACTTGTAGTTGGTAATTTTGATGGAGCACAATTTATATTACGTATTAGTAAAACTGCCGAACCTGAAGTAATGGATGCAGCTACATCAATAGTTGTAGTAGATCCAACAGAAGCGGGTGGTATTACTAATGTAGTTGAATCGCGCGATCTATTAGGAATAACTAAAAATCTTAAGAGTTATATTACAAGTGATAATGAGCAAGATCCTAATACATGGGATGTTATAGTATTAGATAAGGGTATTGGAACTGGGCCACATGGAATATCTAGCATTCTTGATTCTTCTGGTAGCCATAGCGATAAGTTTTTTATGGCTGACAGGGGTGGATTGGTAATGTTTGATGGTTCATTTCGTTCTCCAGAATTAACATGGCATATAGAAGATTTATGGAGAGATGATATTAATCATTTATATTTTCATACCATTCAAACACTGTATGACCCAATAAATGATTTAATATATATATCAGTCCCTCTTGGCGCAGCTACATCGCCTAGTCATGTTTTAATTGGTGATTTATCAGAAGGATTTGATCCATTTAAAGTCAAATGGTCAATATGGCAATTTCCATTTTTGCCAACTTCAATTATTATTGATGTTGTAAATAATACCCCAATATTCAAAATTGCTGGTGATAATATTTATCAGATGGCAGATTTTACTAATGATGATAATATAGCAATTAATAGTTTTTTTAAAACCGGATTAATTCCAAAAACTAATAATGGTTATATAAATCATTTTAATGCCATTTCATTCAGAATTTTAGGTTCTGGTAGTATTGCTCCTGAATTACGTGGGGAAGATGATTCTAATGTAACAACTCCACCTAATTTTACTTTATCAGCTACTCCGGGTGGAGAAATTCTTAGATGGATTAATTATGTTGGTGAGAAAATGTCACTTAGAATGGAATGTACTAGTATTGATGAGCACTTTGAAATTAGAGAAATTATTTATTATATGTCGCCACTTTGGTCAGCACGACCTTTAAGCTAATGCTATGAGTGAAGTTGATCGCATACGTAGTCTAATTAATGGACTACAATTAAAGCAACCAAAACTATATGAAGCTTTAAGTGCTATAGCTAAAGCATTAGAAAATTTAGATGAAACTTTAGCCACGGTTAGATCAGAAATTAATGCTATACCTGAATCAGGTTTACCTATCGCGCCTAACGTAACTATATTTACTTACTCATTTACTCCTAGAAATGTTATATTAAGATGGGAACAACCTGATACATCTATTTTTAGTTATGAGATTAAAATAGGTGGAACTGGATGGGATGATGCAAGTTCTATATTAACTAGTAGTACTCTCAGTGCAGTATTTGATCCATTACCAGTTGGAACTACTACTTATTGGATTAAAGGAATTGATTTTGATGGCAATGAATCAATGGAAGCATTGCAATTAGATGTCATAGTCCCTCCAATTGGTAATATAACTATAACAGCAGAAGTAATTGATAACAACGTATTATTTAGGTGGACTGAACCAGTTAGTACGTTTGTTATTGATTATTTTAATATTTATAGGGATAGTATATTAATTGGTAGACAAGATGGAACATTTACTGTAATATTTGAATCAGTTGGTGGTACTTTTGAATATTCAATTGAGCCAATAGATATAGCTGGTAATATTGGACCTGAATCATCTATATCAGTTGAAGTTAGACAACCCCCTGATTTTGATTTACTAGCAACATTAGATGATTCAACATTAAATGGGACTAAAGTTAATACTATTATTAATGATAGTAGATTACTTTGTAATGTAAATACCGTAGAAACATGGCAGGAACACTTTGTTGATAATAGCTGGGCGCATATACAAGATCAGATAGATGCGGATTATCCATTATATATTCAACCTACTCCATTAACAGGGAGTTATGAGAAGATTTTTGATTTCGGCGCGATTTTTGATGGAATTATAATAACATTAATTTGGAATCAGAATCAGATTAGTGGTACTACAACAATAGATATCGAACTTTCTTATAGTGATGATAATGTTACTTATAGTACTCCAGTAGTAGGTAGATCAGTATTTGCACCATCAGTTAGATATGTTAAGGCGCATTTTGATTTTACTGGATCTGATGATACTGCTTTGATGGAGTTTTATGAATTACAAGTTAATCTTAATATTAAAGTTGAAACTGATTCGGGGTTAATTCAAGCAGATAAAGATGATGTTGATGGTACTGTAGTAGAATTTAATAAAGATTTTAGAGATATAAATTCTATCATATTAACTACTGATTCTCTTGAACCTGTTTATGCTATTTATGATTTCGTAGATATACCTAATCCGACTGAGTTTTATGTATTTGCTTATGATAGCGCAGGTATAAGAATTGATTATCCTGTAAGTTGGATGGCACGAGGTATTACGTAATGGCTGGTAGACATATTAGATATGATGAAACTAATAAATTATTTGAATCTAGTATTACTGGAGATGTTACTACTTTTAATCAATTAGAAGTATCACAACATAAATTTCCATCTACTCAAATAGCCAGTTCTAATGCTAATACATTAGATGATTATAAAGAAGATATTTCTTATACACCCGCAATCACTCCAGCATCAGGTAGTGGAATAACTTATAGTGTACAAGAAGGTAAGACTATTA